>WNGG01004293.1_pt1 | contig 20366 bp, 19 predicted proteins | sample 5400661 | NCBI WGS metagenome assembly WNGG01 (sample SAMN13153372, study PRJNA577476) | soil metagenome | isolation source: 100 cm soil or saprolite under Garry oak tree replicate 1 | place: USA:California | collected 2016-06-15
GGTGGCTATGGGATCGAACTAGACGAACATCTCGCCACTGTACTCGGTGGGAAGGAAGGACAGAAGGTCACCCCATCCGAGATGACCAAGAGACTCTGGCAATACATAAAGCGGCATAACCTCGGCAAGAAAGACGGTAGCTAGAAACCGTAACTTGTCCTGGCAGCCTTAATTCCCAAGCCCACTTTTTTGGGACCCTTCCGCCTTATCCGATTTCAGGATAGAGCCAATAGAACAAGACGCCGAATACGATTAGGTCCTTCAGATCTCATCCTTGTGCACTAATTCTGCCGACGCAGGTTACAGCACGTTTACACTCGCCGATTGAAAGAAGGCATAGTCATGCCAGCTTCACCCACAAGGACAAAGAAAGCACTACAGGAATTAGCTAAGGTATTCAACAAGCTAGCGTCAGAACTCACCGCAGACCTCAACGCGGCAATCAATGAGATCGACAGCCTGAAACGAGAAGTCCAGAGATTAAAGGCCGGTTCAGGAAAAACGAAAAAGACCCCAGCCTCCCAGAAGAAATCTGCCTCGCCCAAGACTGGTCGCCCTCACACGACAAAGGGAACCCAGCAAACTACCCACACAAGTCACCACGACTCAGGCCACGACACAAAGCCATCAGACGATACAGGCTCTTTCGTCTTCCCCCATGAGCCATTCAACCCGTCTCCACCCCCCGAGCCCACTCCGCCCGGAAACAATTAGCTAATCCCTCAAAATCAAGAATCGATCTGCGACAGAACGGGCACGCAAAGCCCGATTCTTTCGCTCTTAGTCATTTCTCCATATTTCTTAGTGGAACAACCTTTCAATCATCTTCTGCTTAAAGAGCAACGAATCACCGTGACTAACACAGTTAGAGGGCGGTCTCTTGGGAGTGATGCTTACCCCAATTCTGAAGAGAGAGCAGACCAGCCTCAAGGCTCTCAAGGGCACTTCCTTCGCGATCGACGCCAGCATTGAAATCCACCAGTTCTTGGCGCTCGTCAGAAAGCGAGATGGCACCCTCTTCACCGACTCCCAAGGACGGGTGACCTCGCACCTTATCGGTCTGCTCACGAGAACCAGTCGGATGATAGCGGATTTCGACATGAAGCCAGTCTTTGTCTTCGATGGAAAACCAAACCCGTTGAAGAGACGAACGCTCGAGATTAGGCGAGAAGTACGAAAGAAAGCCGAAGTAGAGTACGTCGAGGCAGTTTCAAAGAAGGATTATGCAAAGGCATGGTCAAAGGCTGTCATGACTGGTCGTGTCACCGGATCAGTATTGGACGATACGAAACGACTTCTAACATTGATGGGGATTCCTTGGCTTGAAGCGTTGGAAGACGCGGAAGCTCAAGCCAGCTTCATGGCGGCCAGAGGCGACGTCTGGGCTGTTGGAAGCAAAGACTACGACTGCCTACTCTACGGCGCCCCTATTCTCGCGCGATACTTGACCTTGACGGGACGCGAGTGGCTTCCAGCCCAAAGACGATCACGACCGTTAATTCCAGAATTGATCAGGCTTTCCGAGAATCTCGCCCTACTCGGGATAACGCGTGAACAACTTGTAGATCTCGCGATCCTCGTCGGAACAGACTTCAACCAAGGCGTGAAAGGAATTGGGCCGAAGAAGGCCCTGAAAATAGTCCGAGATTACGGGTCAATAGAACAAATGCCTGAAGAGATGAGATCAAAACTGACAGAAGATCTAAACAATGTTCGTCAGGTCTTCTTGAAACCAAGAGTCCTCGAAAAATACTTGCTGAAACGGTCTCCACCGGATCGTGATGGACTCATCAAGTTCCTCTCAGAAGAGCGAGGTTTCAACAAGGAAAGAGTAGAGCGGCTGACAGAACGGCTCACTAGGAGAAGCGAGAAAACCGACGCTGGTCTAGAGAACTGGCTCAACTAGAAAAGCAGCCCACCAGTTTCTCAACCGTCGCTCAGTTATGCCGTGCTCTCGAAGAGACGACCAAAAGAAACGAAAAGATACTGCTCATCAGCGAGGTTCTCAGAAAAATCAGATCGGAGGATGTATCGTATGTCACGTTATTCTTGGCTGGAAAGCCGTTCCCTGAGGCTGATCCTCGCGTCCTAGAAATAAGCTACGCCACTCTCTCGGCAGCAGGGAAAACGCTGAGCCAGGCGCTTCTGTCAGGAAACGAAGATTCGTTGACGATAGGGGAAGTCTACGGCACACTGGAGAAACTTGCCGAGGTCAAAGGCGCCGGCTCCAAGGAGAAGAGACTGGCACTCTTGAGCTCGCTGATCAACAGGATGACGCCGCTGGAGACAGAGTATCTTAGCCGTATGCTGCTAGGCGAGATGCGGATCGGCGTTGTTGAGGGCGTCTTGCTAGATGCTATCGCCGAGGCCTCAGGAGTCGCCCGACAACTGGTGAAGCGTGCACACATGCTGCATGGAGACATTGGGGATGTCGCTAGGATGGCTATGACAGAGGGAGCCGCTGCGCTTGAGAAAGTCGGATTGCAACTCTTCGTCCCAGTAAAACCGATGCTAGCGGAGATGGCAGAAGACATCCCTCAGGTCCTTGCCGAGCACAAGGAGGGGAGTGCCTTCGAGTACAAGTTCGATGGCGCGAGAATCCAGATCCATAGAAAACAAGGTCGTGTCAGGATTTTCAGCCGACGACTTACCGACGTCACTGACAGTATTCCCGAAATGGTCGATTATGCCAAGACGAAGGTCAAGGCGTCAGAGTTCTTGATAGAAGGAGAAGTCGTCGCTCTAGGAGAGGGTGGAAAGCCGGTTCCGTTTCAGGATCTGATGAGGCGGTTTCGCCGGGTCCACGGGATTGAGGACATGGTCGAGAAAATCCCACTACGACTCTACCTCTTTGACGTCCTCCAATCCGATGGAATGACTCTGATAGATCTCCCATACTCGGAAAGATGGGAAATAATCGCTAGCCTGGCGCCAGCAGAATCTCTAGCGCCAAGGATCATGACCCGAGACCCCAAGGTCGTGAACGATTTCATGCAAGCAGCACTCAAGGAAGGCCATGAGGGATTGATGGCCAAGTCCCTCACAAGTGATTACTCTCCAGGTGCCCGAGGTAAGAAGTGGTTCAAGATCAAGCCTTCTGACAGGCTTGACGTAGTTATCGTCGCAGCGGATTGGGGTAGCGGGAGAAGAGTTGGTTGGTTGAGCAACTACCATCTAGCGGTCAGAGATGATACTACTGGTGAATACTTGGTTGTGGGGAAGACGTTCAAGGGCTTGACCGACGCAGAGTTTGACATGATAACCAAGCGGCTTCAGGAGCTGAAGATTCGCGAGACGAAATGGACGGTTCACGTGAAACCCGAGATCGTGGTCGAAGTTGCTCACAACGAGCTTCAGAAGAGTTCCCGATACAAGTCGGGATTTGCATTGCGGTTTGCAAGGATCGCGAAGTTCAGAGACGACAAGGCCCCCGAAGAAGCCGACACGATCCAACGATTACGCAAGCTGTACGAGAAACAGTTTGAAAACAAGGGACGATTGCTAAAGGAAGTCCCTTGAAAGTAGCGGTTCTTTTCAGCGGAGGAAAAGACAGCACCTACGCCACATGGATTGCTCAACACCAAGGCTGGAATGTGGAGGCTCTCGTCAACGTCCTTCCGATGGGAGTCGAATCCCTCATGTTCCACTTCCCTAACGTATATTGGACAAAGATTCAGGCTGAGGCAATGGGTCTTTCGCATCGTACTATCGACGTAGGTCGGGACGAGTTGTTGAGTCTCCAGGATGGACTACGCAAACTAGAGGACCAGCTCGGGATCGAGGGTGTTGTGACGGGAGCTGTTGCTAGCGACTATCAGAAATCTCGGATCGACCAAATCTGCGACACCTTAGGTCTCAAGAGTTTCGCTCCGTTGTGGCGGAAGGACCCGAAGATACTGGTCAATGACCTGATCTCCTCCGGATTCAGGATCATTCTATCGGGCGTTGGAGCAGCTGGTCTGAATGAGTCTTGGCTGGGACAAGAACTGACAGACCAGCGATGGGCATTGTTGGAGAAAGTGTCAAGAAAACATGGAATTCACTTGACTGGTGAGGGAGGAGAGTACGAAACCTTCGTCATCGACGCGCCCAACTTCGAGAGGCGAGTCAGCGTCGACAAGACCGTCAATCGGTGGGATGGACAAAGCGGTTACTTGGTCATCGAGCAGGCCTCGTTAGTGCACAAGTCGGCGAACTGAAGCGCCGACTCCTTCTTCGATCTTCGCAGGATCCAACCTGGAATACGTCCTGTTCTTCATCAGGACCTTCCCGTCTACGATCGTTGTATCAACGTTGTAGCCACTCGCAGAGTAGACAAGGTTGGAGATTACCGTCTCTTTCCCGTGAATGGGCATCATGTTAGGCTCCTTCAAATCGACGAGAACCAAATCAGCCCGTTTACCCTTCTCAATACTGCCAACCTCCTTTTCCTTGCCAATCGCACGGGCGCCATCGATCGTAGCCATATCCAGAACCTTCTGGGCACTAGCGGCAGTAGGGTCCCACCGGTGCGCCTTGTGAGCCAGAGCGCAAAATTTCATCGTATCGAACATGTCAAGGCTGTTGTTGCTTGCAGGTCCGTCAGTTCCAAGTCCAACTCGGACCCCTGCCTCCCACATCTCCGGCAACGGTGCGACGCTACCTCCCGCGAGCTTCATGTTGGAAACCGGGCAGTGAGCGACTCTAACCCCCAGCTTTCCATACAGCTTGACTTCCGATTTTGTCAACCATACAGAGTGGGCGGCCAGAACTCTGTCGTTTAGAAAGCCGATCTTGTGTAGATAATCTATTTCACGAGATTTCTTGTCCCTTTCGAACCGAGCCTGTTCCCCCCGAGTTTCAGCAATATGGATGTTCACCAGTACGTTTTCTTTCTCAGCTTCCTTTCGACACCAAAGAAGCGTCTCCTCGCTGCAGGTGTAGGGAGAGTGGGGGCCAAAGGCAAACGAAATTCTCGGAGACTTCATGGCGCGGACCTGTTGGAGCAGCTTCAGGGAGTTCTTTCGCTCTCGTTCTTTACCCTCCTGTGTGGAGGGGTCGATCATTCCATAGGAGAGTATTCCTCTAAGTCCCGCCTCCTCCGTAGCCCGGGCCACATCCTCCATGTGAAAATACATATCAACGAAACACGTAGTTCCCGTTCTCGTCATTTCCATCGCCCCCAGAAGGGCGCCGTAGTAGCACATTTCGCCCGTGAGCCGTTTCTCAAGAGGCCAGATTTTCTTCTCAAGCCACTGCTGAAGCTCAAGGTCATCGGCATATCCCCGGAAGAGAGTCATCGAGAGATGCGTATGGGCATTGATCAGACCCGGAATCAACACCTTACCTCTACAATCGATAACCTCGTCCTTTCCGGACCCTTGAGTAATGCCCATGTCCCGAATGGTTCCACTCTCATCGATGCTAACAGAGGAGTTCCGGAGAACCTCTCGATCAGCGTTCTGCGTGATAATCCAGTCGCACCCTTTCAGGAACAGTCCCGTGGTTCTACGCCTCTGCTCGAAGCTGGGTTTGCGAGTGGACGCCTTTTGAAGGCTTGTAGGAGGCATCTAGAAGGGCTCTCACGTTCAGAGCCTTGGCTTTACCGATCCCAGCTCCGACCGCCATTTCCGTCACGGAAGCGCTGAATGTCCGTCTTAGGGATCCAAAATAAGATAGCAGCTGTTCGGCCGTGCGAGGTCCAATCCCGGGTACAGAACCCACGATTGATTCCTGAAGCCTCTTAATGTCCTTCGACCTCGGCTTCCGAACAACAAGGGGCGGTGGCCCGTGGCGGCCTTTGTAACGCCCCCCTTTGCCAAGAGTGATCAAGAAATCAGCGGTCTCTTCTGCGTCCCGTGTGAAAAAACAGTGCAAGCCGAAATCCAAGACCGCAGAAATCAGGGCACCCCAAAGAGAGCGAGGGTTCCTAGATCTCTTGAGTTCATCGTCCAGGCTGCCTTCGACGACCAGAATCTTATCTCTGTAAGACTCGCCTATCCTAAACGCTTGGTCGAAAAGTCTCCCACTAAATAACGAGGAGACAAAATCCCGAGCAGATTTTCGCTCCACAGCATAGTCGCCAACTATGTAATCAGCTACCTCAAGGACCCTAAATTCAACCGAAGCTCCCTTTGAACGCAGTTCATCAGGAACACCCGAGGGCTTCTCCCTTTCGTCAACGGCTATTCGAACCATTATGGGTCTGGAACCTCAATGATGTAGTCACAACAAAAGACTATGCAAGCGAATAGAGACTCGACCGGGTCTAGATTGTCATATGTTGCGTTACGCGGCGGTTTCGAGTTTGAGGAAATGCTTTTTGAAAGCAATCCTCAAAAGTAACTGTTCCCGTTTTTCGCATCGGCCATGATGGGCATCCCGAAATCCGCCGTCAGCCAGCTGTTGAAGGAGAGCGAAGACCACGCATGCCGGGACGCACCTGAGATTTGCGTTAAGGTCATGGCTATCGCAAACCTCCCGACTCTATACGGTGACTATCAGGCCGTCGCGTTCTGGAACAATTTCGACAAAAAGGAGCATGCGGCGTTTGTCCACGGCGATATCTTCGAGAAAGAGGACGTTCCCGTAAGGCTGCATTCCGAGTGTCTCACAGGCGATGCTATTGGCTCGCTGCGGTGCGACTGCCGAGAGCAGCTTCAGGAGTCCCTTTCGCGAATAGGCAAGATGGAACGGGGGCTAGTTCTCTATTTGAGGCAGGAAGGCCGGGGAATCGGCTTCGTCAATAAGATCAAAGCCTACCAGCTGCAGGATACAGGTTTCGATACCGTTGAGGCGAACAAGAAACTGGGCTTCAGGCCTGACGAACGAGACTACGACATTGCAGCCCACATGCTGATGTCGCTTCACGTGAAATCGGTCCAGCTTCTAACGAACAATCCGGATAAGCTGAAGGATCTGCAGCTTCACGGAATCAAAGTGGCTGAGAGGATACCTGTTGTGATGCCACCGAACCAGTTCAACAAGTTCTATCTGGAGACGAAAAGGAAGAAGCTGGGCCACATACTAGATTTAGAACAGCGCGACGATCTGGCAGCCTATCCTCATAATCAAGATTGAGATTGGCTAATTCGACTTCCCTGGCAACATCAACCCTCCTGTCATGAATCGGCTGTCAATAGGCTCTGAAAACGGTCGGAAGAAGCTGGGGAATAATGTACACGATGAACCATGTAAAAGGAATCGACGTAAGAAATGAAAGAACCACTTGTCTCCAAGTATGATATCCTAGCTTTACTCTTGTGCCTCCAACAATACCACCAATAACCAGCATCAGCAGAAAACCCAAGACCCCAAAGCTGTAAAGGATGGCAACCGAAGGACCCGTTATGCCCCAAGCATGGATGCTTACTTTGGTTAGATATCTTGTGATTACGGCGGCAAACGTAGTGTTGGCGAAGTAAGCGAACATCAAAGCGCTGAATATGAAGGGAGCCCCGAGATATCTCAGCAGCGTGAAACCAACAAGGTAAGAAAGAATCGCTATTGCGAAGAGTATTGGTCTGTCTTCTCGATCTTGCACATTCGCGTCTCTTTTCAAGAATCGCACGTACACCAGAAGGGAGCCCAGCTCAATCAAGCCAGCAAAGAGTATGGAAATTAGAAGGTACAACGGCGTTTCTTCGATTCCGTTTGCAATTGACAGGGCGAGAAAAACGTAGATGGATGATACCTGAGGCATGAATACTACCGCAATTGCGTTGCAGATTCGGTCAAGACGTTGAGGGCCAGAGAGTTGCGTTACCGGTTCTCTTGCAGCCGCTGACAGTATCATCGACATCATTGGACAGAGGGGGACTGTTGATTAATCAATCCTCAACCTTTCAGCTGCTTCGTACGAGAGATTCATCTCATGCTTGGTTCTTCGGAGACTAATGTTTGAGTTTCATCTTGTAATCGTTGATCAATTTCCTCTGTCTCGCATCCAGCTTGCCAAACCATTCATACCTCTCCGTGATTCGTAGATAGAATCCGAAGGGATCGACTATTCTGAAGTCGCGACGCCCCCATTTCTTCAACTCCAAAGGTTGGACGATCTTTGCGAATTTCTTGACGCTGTTATAGAAGCGCTCCACTCGGTCAACTGGAATGATTATCTCTATTCCATAACCGCATTTTGTGGTTTTCTTGAATCGCCCGAAGTACGAGTGGGAGTACACCTTCTGACTGCCGCCATAGAAATTGATGACACTTTTCTTTCTTTTCATCACGAGATAGTCTGCAGTTCGCCACAGGAGTTTGAAACCGAGGCTTGAGTAGAACTCGATTGCTATCTCGAAGTCCGGGACGTGAAGCTCAATATAGACATCCGTTAACATTGCCATCGACCATGGTTAGAACGGTGCAATTATTTGAAGACCCGAACGTATCGATAGACCAATTATCAGAATTCTACAAGGTCGAAGGATCTCCCCACACCTACCTGATGTTTGTGACAACGATCGATGGGATTGCGGTCCCCCTCGAACCTGGCCAACGCGGAGGATCCGAAATCGCCTTGCGACACCTTAAGGACAATCCGATAGCTGCTGGAGGTCTCACGGACAATAGGGCTCTCCAGTACGGTTGGGCCACGGCCGACGCCGTCTTGGGAGGTGCCGGAATCCTAAGAGACAACCCGACGGTGACCTGGTATCCTAAAGACAAGGACCTGCAGGATCTCTTGACGAAGGGGAATCGTAAACCTGTCAGGGCAGTTGTAACTGGCAGTGGAGAGGTTGATTTGAAACACCCCGTGTTCAACCCGAAGAAGGACGAGTGGCAGCCGATCATTTTTACCACAAAGAAAGGAGAAGAGAAACTGAAAAACCAAGCAAAACGGTTGCAAGCCCAAGGCTGCAACCCTCTGCAGCCTACCAAAACGTACGCCATAGGAGAGACAAGCGTAGACCTTGCGAAAACCGTAGGGATTCTTAGAAAAGAACACAAGACAAAGCTCCTAGACATTCAGGGCGGACCAATTCTCGCTGGGGGTGCGGTCAACGCGATGCTCGTTGATGAGGTCAGACTTACGGTTTCCCCGCAGATCATGGGAGACATCAACTCCCAGGGAAAGCGAAGACCAAGCTTTGTCGCCGGTATCCACTTCGGAATCGAAGACTCTCCACTCGCGGAGCTTGAAGCTATAGGAGTCTCGGGGAGTCATATCTTTCTGAGATACTTGATGAACTACAGGAACTAGAGTGGGACAAGAATGGAAATGTTCGCGATGAGAGAGTTCCAGTTTTCATCCGCTGCCTCGCTCGATGTTGACGAGAAGGCCATGCAGGGGCACAACTACGAGCTAAGAGTCGTCGTCAAAGGGACCCCAGACAAAAAAGGAGTGATTCTAGACACACGCATAATCGAGAGAATCGTCAACCAAGAGATAATCGCGAAATTGGATAAGAAGAGTCTGAACGAGATAATTCCAAATCCAACAATGGAACGTATCTCAGTATGGATCTGGAACAAGCTCAAACCCTCAATCGAGGAACTGCACGAGGTCAGAATATGGGAAAACAGAAAGAAAGGGACTAGTGTGATTTACAGAGATTCAAGCCCCACATGATTCTAGGCTTTCGAGGCATTTCCCTTCCCTTTAGCTCGCACATATTCCAGTATGTCAAGCTCAAGGAAAACCTCACCGATATCTCCCATTGTCTGCTTGAAGTAATGCTTCTCGTACAGCTTCTTTGCGGAGGAGTGGATTGTGGATGTCTCAACGCCAACCGCTCCCACTGCTAGGGAGTCTCCAACCGCTTCAGTTAGAAGGAGCGTTCCCACTCCTTTTCCTCTGTAGGCTGGTGAAACGTAGAACGCTGTTATGAACGAGTTTAGGCCTCCGTCGATGATGTCCTCATGCATGACGTAGTGAATGAACCCGATAACTCTGGAGCAATCTTGTGCGACAAGCAATTCTCCTCTCGTAATTGCCCGTAGTATCGAATCTATTCGTCCTGAGTCTGGTTTCCAATCAAACCATTCAGATAAAAGGCTGTCCACGGCAAGGGCATCTGTCTTTGCGGCTCTCCTGACTGTGAGAAAGTTGGCCAACTGTCATCAATACCCCTCCGTACATCTTCACCACGTTCGAAGACGAATAAAGCATTATCGCTAGCTCCGAAATTCGCTCGTCTTCATAGAGCTGAGGTTGTGTTGATTCTCTTGGCCCTAGCAACATCAGGAGTGATTCGTCGACTCTCGGTCGATCCAGCCTTGCATCTTATTCTCGAGAACATCCAAAGCTAGTGCGCCGTCGCCGAGGAGCTCGTCGTGGAATTTGCGAATGTCGAATCGTGGTCCCAGCGCCTCCTTCGCTTTAGCTCGTAGCTCGCTGATTTTGAGCTGCCCAATCTTATACGCGAGCCCTTGACCGGGCCATGCAATGTATCTGTCCACCTCCGATGCTATGTTAAGCTCGGAGAGCGCCGTGTTCTCTAGGAAGAATTGGATTGCGCGCTCACGCGTCCAACGCTGATGGTGCATTCCTGTATCGACAACTAGGCGGGCGGCACGCCAGGCGTCGAAGCTTAGCCTTCCGAAATCAGAGAGTGCGTCCTTGTAGAACCCAAGCAGCTTAGGAAGTTCCTCTGAATAAAGACCCCAGCCTTCGATGAACGCTGTATATCCTCCATGCCTCCTAAACTTTGGCAGATCCGTCAATTCTTGCTGAATTGCCAGTTGCAAGTGGTGTCCAGGCACGGCTTCATGGTACGCCAATACCTCCATCGTGTACTTGGGCCGTTGCTCTGGTCGGAATGTGTTAACGTAGAAGTAGGCTGGGCGGGAGCCATCTTCGGGAGGACGATAGTAGTATGCGTCCGGGGCGGCCTCGGCTCTAAACGGTTCAATTTCTCGGAAACCGTATTTTGCTTTAGGCAATCTTCCGAACAATAAGGGAAGCTTCTTGTCCATCTGTTCCAGAATTTTCTGGAATCCGGCGAGGAGTTCCGCGGCTGAGTTATTGTAGTGTGATCTGTCCTTTCTGAGGGACGAGATGAACTCTTGGAGGGAGCCATTGAAACCAATCCGGTGTACGATCTCACGCATTTCACTGTGTATGCGCGAGAGCTCTTTGAGTCCCAGTTCGTGAATCTCGTTCGGTGAAAGGTTTGTGGTAGTGTAGTGTTTAACAGTGTAGATGTATCGTTCGGTTCCGTCGGGAAGAGACCAGATACCCACGTCCGTTCGACATGCTGGCAGGTATTCTTCCTTGAAGAAGGCGAGGAGCTTTTGAAAAGCTGGGACTACCCTCTGGCGGATTGCTTCCTCAATGTTGTTCCTTGCGTGAAGCGCGTCCGTTGAACCGATTTCTGATGGAATGTTCTCAATTGCCTTGTAGAGTTCGAGCTTCTTGGCATCATGAACAGCGTTAGCTTCCAATTGGGGAATGATCTTTTGCGCTGTCACTTTGGCAAGAACAATTCTGGCTCTCACTCCGGCTCGCATGCTCTGAATCACCTGGTCTACAAGTTGGGGAAAGGCTCGAAGACGGCTGGAAAAATTCTCGAAATCCGAAAGCGACCCGAATGGATGATAGGTGACTAGCTCGGGGATGTCGATTTGCAGTCCGGATTGTTGGGTCATAGGCGTGAGATATGGACGGAACTTCGCCGCTTCTAGATTGTCTTCTAGTTCACGTTCGAAGAGTTCGTAGTTCAGCAGCTCCGGTTTCGAGGATGGTTTCTTTATACTCCTCAACCGGTCCAGATATTTCTTGGACTGACCGACTCGACGATGGAAAGCATCCTCCGAGGCGTCCTCTAAGGATCCGTCATATCGATGGTCCCCAAGATAGGTTGCGCTGAGAGGATACTCTTTGAGGATAAATTCCCAATAGTCGTCGTACAATTGGTTAAGTTGAGTTGCGACATCCCTAGACGAGACTGATTTCCCGCGGAGCATATCTGTCGTTTGGCAACTAGGACGTTAGATTCTATTTATGCGCAGGGATCTGGGTAAGAGGTTGAAAACCCACGCCGCGAAGAAGCAGGTCCTGTCTACTCTTTCTTGACGTTGAGCAAGAGTCCTTGCTGTTTGAACCACGCGGAGAGTGTGTCAGTCAACTGGTCGAATTGTTTGTTGACCTTTCTCATCCCAAGGAGTCCTCCCGCAGCGCCTGAACCCACCTTGATTAGCCTGAGGGTTCCACCCTCGGTGGCGGGGTATATCTCGAACGTCACGGTATGGTGTTGAGCCATCGCCCCAAGGAGTATGTTGGCGCCCTTGCTTCCCTTCTCCGCCTTTCCTTTCGTAGGACCATCCCATTGGATTGTGAACCCGTTGGATGTGAACGCTTGAAGGGCCAGGTTCTGAATATTCTCCACTGATCCCTTTACCGCAATGTCAGCATACTTAGCCAAGCTACCTTCTCAACCCAATATGGAGGGATTCTTGTGGCAAATAAATTCATTGCGCCTCGGATTTGAATCCCTTTATCGCCAAGACCGCTTCCCGTAGATTCGAGAAGACTAATTACGAGAGATGGCAAGAATCAGCCAAATGGCCGGCAAAGAACTCAGTTCAGCTATGACCTACCACGAAGCAACAAAGCACTCCGAAGTCAGCATCGGAACGTCCGCTCACTACCTCGACTGGGACAACAAACCTGCACAGTTCAAAGAATACAAGAATCTCGCGTCCGTCGCCCTTCCACGTAACTTTCCTCGCCCTGAAAAGAATTCTATCAAGGCAATTGAGGGCGAGACGAAGGATGCAGGCGTCAAGCAGATCGACATAGGGCTGCTCTCCGAGCTTCTCTTCTTTTCCGCGGGTCTTACACGAAAGATGAGATTTGGTAAGGAGTTCCACTACATGCGGGCTGCCTCCGCAACGGGCGCGCTCTATCCCATCGAATTGTATGTTATCTGCGGTCGAATCCCCGACTTAGAGGCAGGAGTGTATCACTTCAACCCTCTACACTTCTCTCTAGCCAAGTTGAGAGAGGGAGACTATCGAGCCTCACTGGATTATGCAGGCAGCTCTGATAGCTTGTCCGCACCGCTCACCTTGGCATTCACATCACTGGCATGGAGGAACGCATGGAAGTATGAAGCGAGATCCTATCGTCACTGGTTCTGGGACTCAGGAGTTATCGCCGCCAACCTTCTCGCCACCTCAAACTCCGCCGGCTTTTCAACCAAGGTTGTACTAGGCTTCGTCGATTCCGAGATCGACCAGCTTCTCGGTCTGGAGGCAAAGAAAGAGGCAACCGTTGCCCTGGCAGTCGTCGGAATTGATCGTAACCCAAAGGATCTCAGACTACGTCAACCAATCCCAAGTCTTGCCATAGAGAGCAATCCCCTCTCAAGCGATGAGGTTGACTATCCAATAATTTGGGAAACTAACGAGGCCTCCCAATTGAGAAGCAAATCTGAGACCGAAACTTGGAGGAAGAGTCTAAGGCTACGCAAAGGAACAATTCCGACAACCACGCCAGCTTTCCCGTTGCGAGCGTGGAAAGGAGATCTGTCTCCTCCCCTAGATGAAGTGATTCTGATCCGAGGGTCCACTCGAAAATTCGCCCGTGAACCCATCTCCTTCGACGACCTCTCGACGATTCTCCAATCATCTGCGACGAAGATCCCTTTTGACTTCCTTCTAGGTAGCGAGTCGTTGATTGATTTCTACTTCATAGCCAATGACGTTCAAGGGCTCCCTCCCGGGTCCTATTTTTACAATGTAAACACAAACTCGGTCGAACAACTGAAGGTTCTCAAGAATCGCACCATGTCAGGTTATCTCTGTCTCGGACAACAGCTCTTTAGCGATGCAAGCGTCGTATTCTTCCTAATGACCAACCTCAACTCCGTTCTCAAATCTCTCGGCAACAGAGGCTATCGAGCAGCCCAGTTTGAGGCCGGCGTCCGGGCGGGGAAGATCTACCTTTCTTCTTATGCCCTGGGAAATGGAGCCTCTGGCTCAACCTTCTTCGACGATGCTGTCACAGAATTCTTCACACCCCATGCTAACGAGAAGAGCCCCATGATCGCTGTCGGAGTTGGAGTGCCCGCTTACAAAGCACGATCAGGAAAGGTTCTTCCACAAATGACGACGAAGTCCTAGGCATTCTAAGGATTTGTCGGTCGAGGTTTCGGATTGAGCAGTAATCTCTGTCCCCGGTGTCACAAGCCGATCCGAATACCTGAGGAAGAGGTAATCGTAGTTAGGACAAAGATGGGAAGGGGCAAGACCGAGGACAGAATGGTCCACAAAGTATGCCCATCGAGCGAGCCAGTGGCTCAAGTTGGGGGCCAGCAGTATTGCACCAATTGCGGGCACGCAAAGTTGATTCACTCGCCTAAGTGCTCGTATTCCAGTTTCGACTACCACTGCGATTGCAAGGAATTCCGCGCGTGACTCCGACAAACATTCTCGGTGCAATTGATCATGAGGATATAGATCTACGAGATATGAACCAATACGCGGTTGCTCTTCTAGCTCGGGCTTGAAATTGGAGACGCTCGATACGAGGCTGAGGCTGCTCAAACGGGCAGCCAACGGGCTCATTTACGCATCGGTACTTCTTGGAGTCGCTCTCCTGGCGCAACTATACGCTCTGATGGTGCCTCCTTGGCTACTGTACTCGATTCTTGCAGGTTGGGCGCTTTACTTGGCAGTCGCAGTTGGAGTGGCGACCGGCCGCGAGAAGGCATATCCTCCAGCCCTTGTCCTCTCAATCGCGACTTTGGCTGTTTCTCTCCCACAACCCGAGCATTACTCCCTCGCTGACGCTGGATCAACCATGGCATCATTGACCTTCGTTGCAGGGTCATTGCTCCAGGTCGGCGTGATATTCATCATAACTTCTTTTCTGATTCTAAGACGCAGACAATCTCCTGCTAGAACGATTCCAGTACAACGATAGCGGACGCGGTTCAGCCGGTAGTTCCATGAAGGGCGATCTAACGAGGTTGGCCCCGAAAGACCAAATATACAATATTTCTGAAGACACGCCGATGCAGCAGCAGACCGGTGGGGCCCATCCGCGACCACGAATTGAGACACTTGCTGATTTGATTTTCGGGCTCTCGCTTTCGATCGGCTCAATAGCTCTGATAGCGAATCCTCCGAAAAGCACCGGAGAGATAACAACCCACATACTCGCATTCGCCTACACCTTCTTTGTGCTCATCACTGCATGGCTGATCTATACTACGTACATGTCTGTCTTACCAATCGAGACAAGAACAGTCACATACCTCAATGTGGGACTACTCTTGCTAGTTGCGATTGTTCCATACCTGCTAAACGGTGTTGAGGTGGCAAGTCCAGCTCTAACTCCGGCCGAGGTGTCCATGATCCAGAACTATTCTTCCCAACTCTTTGCGCTAGATCTCGGAGGAATCCTGATGATCTTGGCCACATTCGCCCACGTTATCAGCTTGGAAGAGAAGAGGCTTGTGGCGCCTGAACTCGTTACACTCTTCCGGAACGGACGGAACCGAATGGCCGTACTCGCGGTTCTCACGCTGGTTTCTGTCGCGCCCCAGTTCTGGGATTGGACGCTGTTGAGCGTCCCGATCCGGCTCTACCTGTGGTATCCACCCTTGATATCTTACTGGGTTGGAAGAGCAGTCAGACCGGACAGCCGTACGTACAAACTAGCGTAAAACTTGCCTAGGACGCGAAGGAGATGTTCGATCTCAGAAGCTGCTAGTTTTCTAGTATACTCGCATCAAGGTCAGGGAAGACGTGCCAGTTAGTGGTATTTCTACGGGCAGTATCTCATTGCAGGTCCTTCCCTGTGGAAGGATATTTCTCGGCGTTTGTCTCGAGCTTTCTCTGAACGGCGTTGGAAACGTCAAGGGTCAATATGTCGGAGAAACCCAAACAGTAGATGATGACATCTGCCAGCTCGTTAGAAATCTCCGCTAGTTCTTCTGGGTTTCTCAACATTTCTGCAGCCTGCTCGTCGGTTTTCCATTGAAAATGCTCCAGGAGCTCTGCGGCCTCGATGCAAATCGAGCCCGCCAGGTTTCGAGGAGTGTCATATTTTCTCCAATCTCGACTGTCTCTGAATCTTGCGACCCTCTCTAACGCTAGAGAAGTCGCAATGGTCTAGTTGGTGCGGCCGCCGGGATTCGAACCCGGGTTCCCGGCTCTTTCCATATAGTAATGGGAAGCCGGTGTCATAGACCAGGTTGCCCGTCAACCCTCGAGATAGGGGCAATGACTCTGGACCACGGCCGCTGTTATGGCCGATTAGGGACACTCTTTCTAAGCGTTTTTGCTAATAATCGACATGAGCGTCTTGCCCATCAGGTAGGTTCAACTATTCGCTGCGGGATGTCCATTCAGAATCCTTTTGAGAGCGCTCACCAAGGTCACAGCCATCATAGGTTTCTTCTTTATCGTGGGACCCGCGTTGTTGGCAATCAATGGTTTGCTCGACAACGCGACCTTCACGGCATTGTTCATAGTCGGGTTCGTACTGATAATCGTGAGCAGTTCGGGCAGGGCTCGGTCCTCCCAGCTGCAAAGGCAAGCTTAGTAGTCTGTTAGGAGCGGCCGGCTCCGGCCCGGGGAAGGACCGGCCAACTCAATCCCAGCGACGCGCGCCCAATTCTTCACTCTTCGAATTAGGCAATATCTGGGTATCCTAGGATAGAAAAATGAGTTGATCACCTCAATACTTTTCACTGGCAAACAACGCAGTTCACTGTATCGCGAAGGTGCGTCATGCTGCGGCTGCATGAATGACTAGTGGGAACAAACTGCTTAACGGGTTGGTCGCCCTTCTCACCTACGGATCCATACTCGTAATAATGCTTGTCTGGCTCAGATCCTCTCAGGACACTATCCTAGGTCTATATTCAGCGTCAATGACCGGATTCCTCATTTTCATGTACGTAGCCACCGCGGGCTACAAGCCGGAGACTGATACCGGGTTCAGACCCGAGATCACCGTGATCATTCCAGCGAAAAACGAGGAGGAGGTAATCGAATCCGTTGTCAGGACCGTGTTCAACAGCGACTATCCCGCATCTAAGATGCGAGTGATAGTCGTCGATGACGGGAGCACAGACCATACTTGGGAAGGGATGCAAAGGGCAAAGAAAGAGTCGGAATTTTCAGACCGCCTTAAACTCGTCAGGCACGAGAGAAACTATGGGAAGCGCGTCGCCCTTGCCTCCGCAACAGCCCATGCGCAAGGAGAGATTGTTGTCTGTATAGACAGTGATAGCTTCGTAGACAAGGACGCAATTAGGCTTCTCGTCCAACCCTTCAGAGACAACAGGGTCACGGCCGTATCTGGCCACGGAGAAGCCATAAACAAAGACGAGGGAATCCTCCCGAGACTCCAACACTATTGGTACGCAGAGATGTTCCGACTTTTGAAAGGAATGGAGTCTCGTTTTGGGTGCGTCAGCTGCTGCTCCGGCATGCTCGCCGCATACCGAACAGAGGCGATTCTCCCAATCATTAACGAATGGGCGAAGGAAGGACCTACCGCAACTGCTCCAATTGCGCTGGATGATGTGCAGAGGGAAAGCTGGGTATCTCGAGGGATGGCCAACAGACTCATAAAATCCCCTGGAGAGGACAGGATCTTAACCGCTTTCGCATTATCAGGGAAAGGCGCGAGAGTCGTTTACCAGTCGAACGCTGTCGTCCATACGATCGTACCCGATTCATCTAGGCAGTTCTTGAGACAGCAGCTTCGATGGACGCGTGCATGGATTCATGGTTCGGTTTTGTCGTGGCGGTTTATGTGGAGGAAGTCTTTCCCCGCTTCCCTAGTGTCCTACCTGTTCCAGTTTCTGCTCATCTTGAGCCCTGCGATAGTTGTCCTGTGGCTGTTCGTCGTCCCCCTTCGCGGTGAATGGATGGGTACCGCTGGCTTCCTCGCGGGAACAATATTCGTAGGGTTTCTACACGGGCTCAATACTTGGAAATATCAGAGAACTTCAATAGAGTCTGTTCCGTATCGGATGATGTTTGTCTTCGTCTCACTTTTCATTACTCTTACGATCTTCTTGTACGGATTGGTCACACCATGGAAAGGAGGATGGCTTACGAGAGCCGATGGGACCCCTCAAGTCTCTTCAATCGTACCTTTAGAGACTCCGCCTCTTGAGACCGTTGCGCAATAGTCGCTAATGGGTGGAGTGTAAGAGGTCCTAACGAGGGTACTCTAGGCTTCCATGAAGTCCGAGGCTTTCGGAGGCTCGAGTGAGAGTCCTTTTCGTTTCCGGATTCCTTCGACGACTGTTTGTAGCAGAGAGGTGGGAACAGGTGACCAACGAGCAAATTCCAATCCCCAGAATGCCCGCCCCTGCGTTTGGCTCCTCATGACCTCAGACAAGTCGAAGCTTTCGGCAGTAGGCATCTCTCCAACCACCGAAACCAAGTGCCCCTTTTGATCAACCGAGACAATCTTTCCACGCTTCTGAGTAATCACGCTCGTCACAGCCCCCAACAGCTCGTTTGGAACGCGTGTAGTAATTTTCTGAACAGGCTCCAGCAGCGTCGGTGCAGCTTCTAGAAAGGCCACGAACATAGCCCTGCGAGTCATCGGCATTATCTGTGCCGGACCCCGGTGAACAGGGTCTTCGTGAAGACTGACGTCGGTGATCTTTACTTTCAAACCTCGGATTTGCTCATATGCAATGGGACCCTCCTTGATTCCCCACCGGTATCCAGCGAGGACCATGTCCTTGACCTCTTGCACGTACTGAGCTCCCTTAGTAACGTCGAGAATCATGTTGAAGGGCTCGTCTATGCTCCAAACTCCCTTCGCCTCTTCTGGCGCCCATCCCACTGCTCGGAGGGTCTTGGCCATCTCGGCTTTGTCTCCGTACTCGCTGATCTTGCCCTGTTTTATCAGGTCCAAGACGGCATCTTCGAGCGGTTCGACTTCGATGTAGATCTTGTTGTGCTTGTTAGGCGACTTGCCTTCAACAGGGCCCGCAGTTTTTCGCACAGCCTCACGATAGATCACTATGGGTTTGGAGGTAACAATCTCCATCCCTGTCTTAGTAATCAGAGTGTTAGCAATCTCAAGGTGCAACGTACCCATGCCTGAGATCAGATACTCGCCAGTTTCCTCGTTAATACTGGTCACAAGGTTCGGGTCTTCGAGCGAGAGCTTTCTCAAGATCTCAACGAGCTTGGGGAGGTCTCTGTTGAACTTCGGCTCTACGGCTATCGTGACAACTGGCTCGGTGACGTAGTGTACCGCTTCGAAGGGAATGAACTGTTTCACGGAGGCCAGGGTTTCCCCGGCCTTCACGTTCTCTAGCCCAAGAAGAGCAGGAATGTTACCCGCGCTAAGATGTCCGACAATCTCCCGTTGCGGCCCCATGTAGATAGCCACCTGCTGAACCCGCCCCTGGGTGCGCGAGTTGATCAAATAGACCGCCTCGCCGTCCTTAACGGTGCCTGAGAAGAGGCGGCCCGTTGCAACAACACCAGCTTGCGGGTCGACAACAATATTCGTGACGGACATAAGGACGGGGCCCTTGTCGTCGCACTTGATCATCGCCTGGCCGTACTCGCTATCGGGGTCCCCGTGCCAGATTTTGGGAATCCTGTAGACCTGAGCTTTGTGCGGCGGGGGCATCACCTCCACCGCCATTCCCAGAATGGCCTCATGGATTGGTGAGTTGTTCTTGAGCTCCTCCACCTTGCCATTTAGGTACGCATCGACAACATCAGAGAACTTGATGCCCTTCTTCTTGGCCACAACGGCGTTGAAGCCCCATCTGTCTTTCGCCGAACCCATCGCCACGGTATTGCTGGCGAAACTTACCTTCCACTTTTCTCGAAATTCAGGCTCAGCGTAGAGGTCAAGGAGAGCATTGAAGTCCTTGATTATCCTAGCAACTCTTTCCTGTATCTGCTCTGGGTTGAGTTTCAGTTCCTTAATCAACCGGTCAATCTTGTTAATGTAGAGAACAGGCCGGACGCGTTCTTCTAGTGCCTGCCGGGTCACTGTCTCGGTTTGAACCATGACCTCCTCAACAGAGTCGACGACCACCACTGCCCCGTCGATAGCCCGGAGCGACCTAGTGACCTTGCCTGAGAAGTCCACGTGCCCTGGTGTATCGATCAGGTTGATGACGAAAGGCAGGTCATTGTGCTCGTAGTAGAGGCTGACGTTCGCCGCCTTGATAGTCATCTGACGCTTCTGTTCTTCCTCCATAAAGTCCATCGCCAAAGCCGTTCCCGCCAGAGATGGCGAGAGCAGTCCCGCGCCCGAAAGGAGACTGTCGGTCATCGTCGTCTTACCATGATCCACGTGGGCAATGATGCCGATGTTGCGGATTTGGTCCTTGTTGGAGACAATCTTTAGAATGTCCGCTGAACTCTTGAAACGGGGCAACGAATCCTACCTTTCAAACCGAAGAGATTCAGCGAATCCCAACAGTACTCTATTATAT
>WNGG01002611.1_pt1 | contig 20363 bp, 14 predicted proteins | sample 5400661 | NCBI WGS metagenome assembly WNGG01 (sample SAMN13153372, study PRJNA577476) | soil metagenome | isolation source: 100 cm soil or saprolite under Garry oak tree replicate 1 | place: USA:California | collected 2016-06-15
TTCGTCGGATCGGGGATCCTTGTCTTCTTGACCATCGAGACGATCGCGATCCTCGCGAGCTTGGCCTTCCTCGGCCTCTTCGCGTTCGTCCACGCCTCGGTCATCGCACTGCGCCGCCGGGAGCGCCGCAGCGGTCCGGGCTTTCGCGTGCCCCTCGTCCCCGCGGTGCCCATATTCGCGATCGCGCTGAACCTGGCCGTGGGGGCGGTGCTGTGGAACTTCCCGGCCCGGCAGGATTCCCCGATCGCGCCTGGCGTGTTCGCCTTCTTCCTGGGGGTCGTGTGGCTCGCGGTCGGGCTTTCGTACCATTGGTTCGCCGGCGGCCGCGGGACCCGGGGCCGAAGCACGAACGGTTCCGCGATCGAGGTGCGGGACATCCTGACGACCGCGGAAGACCGCGTCGAGCTCGAACGGTATCGCGTGTTTCTTCCCCTCCGGGAATTCGAGGACGAGAACCTCGTCGAGTTGGGCGCTCGGATCGCGCGCGCCCGGAACGCAGAACTCAGCCTCCTGCACGTGGTCGAGATCCCGCGCAACCTGCCGCCGAAGGCGATCCGGTTCCGCTACGTCGACGACCGCATCCGCGGGCTGCAACGACTCGCGAGGATCGGAGAGGACCTCGGAGTGGACACTCGGCCCGTCGTCAAGATCGGCCACAAGGTGTACGAGATCATCCTCGATACGATCCGCGAGGAGGCGGTGAACCTCCTGCTCATGAGTTGGCGGGGGGATCGCGTCGAAGGCGATCGGCGGGTGTTCGGGAGCAACATCGACTACCTGATCGAGAACGCCCCGTGCGATGTGATCGTGTTCAAGACCCAGGGGCTCCGGAAACCCCTGAAGCGGATCGTGGTCTTGACGAGTCCGATCTGGAGCCTCGAAGGGATCGATGATCTCGCGCTCATCTTGGCGGAGGAGGACCACGCTGTCGTGGAGGTCGTCAGCCTCGCGAGCGACCCGACCGAGGCGGAGCGATTGAAGCAGGAGAGTTCTCGCTTCGAAGGGCGGGCGCACGAGCGGGGCGTGACGGTCCAACCGAAGGTCGTGTATTCCTCGCAGTGGGAGTCCGAGGCCTTGCGGGAAAGCGTGGACGCTTCGCTGCTCATGATCCGCGCGACGTCTCCCGGGGGCTTGCGCAAGTTCGCGCTGAGTCCCGTCGAGGATCGAATCGTGAAATTGGCGAAGTGCCCGGTCCTCATTCTGAGGAAATGGGCGTGACTCCGTGACTCTTCTGCCTCGAGATCACACGAGGGTCACATCGACGGTCTCGACGCTCCCCACGCCGGGGAGCGCGGCGAGGGATTGTTCCAATCGATCGGACCCTCCCTCGGCGTCTCCCACGACCGCGATCGCGAGGATCGCCTTCAGACCGAACGCGACCGGCTGTTCCTTCAGGTCTCGGAGGGCGCCCCCGAGGGTCTTGCGGACGCGCGCCTTGACCGGCTCGAGGTCGGCTTCCGCATCTTCGGGCAGGATGCGGAATGTGACGGCGACGGATCCCATGCCGCGCTTCACGGTCCCATGAACGAGCAGGTCGGGCAGCGGTACGCGACGGATTGATCGCGGCAACGCCCGCACCGCCCAATCGGCGTCTTGCCACAGCTTGGACACAGGAAGACGGTCGTCCCTTTGCCCGCGAGGACGGCCCCGCAGGAGGTGCAACGCGTCTCCGCTCGGATCACGATTCGTGGGATGGACACGCCGTATAAAACATTGTGCACCGACCGATTTTCATTTGTATCCTGGAATAATTGTGCGGACCCGGAGGATGTCGGACCCGGACCCGATGTCCGTCCACCGGAAACTTTAATACGAGCCCCCGATTCGGAGGGAAGTCGCATGTCGCCGCCGCTAGCCGGAGGGCCCGTAGCTCAGCTAGGTAGGATGGCGAAGAAACCGTCCCTAGAAAGAGCATCCGGCTTTTAGCCGCTCCCTCGCAAGGGCGGGCGGAAAGAAACCGGGTGGTCCGGGGTTCGAACGGGCCCTGCGGACCGCGCGGGGTCCCCGAAAGTCCCCGCGGGCCCGCACGGCTCGCGCGCGGATGACATGCCAGGTGGAAAACGGTCGATCGCCCAGGGAGGCCCCCCCTTGAGGTTTAACGTATTGGAGCACCAGTTGGTCCCAGAGCATCGGCTCGTCGCCGAGGAAGAAGCGGATCGCGTCCTGAAGGCGTTGAAGATCACCCGAGACCAGCTCCCCAAGATTCGAAAGAGCGATCCGGTGATCCAGGTCCTCGAGAAAATCGAGGGGCCGATCGGGGAGGGCCGCATCATCCGCGTGACGCGGGTGAGCGGGACGGCCGGCGTATCGGAGGCATATCGTCTCGTGATCGGGAGGTAGGACATGCGGGAACTCATTGACGCGTTCTTTCGGGAACGCTCGATCGTGAACCATCATATCGCGTCGTTCAACGACTTCCTTCCGACAATCGACAACCCGAACTCGAGGATGCAACGGATCGTGGACAACTTGAGGTCCTCCCCCGAGGACGATCGCCGAGGGGTCATCAAGCTCGACGAGGACCGCACGGAGGGGGACGTGATCGAGATCCGGATCGGGCGGAAGCGGGACGACCGAGGCCGCATCGACCTGGAGGCGAAGCCGACCATCACGCTGGGCCTCCCTGTCGTGAAGGAGGCGAACGGGGCGACGCATCCCCTGAACCCGATGGAATCGCGCCTGCGGAACCTGAACTACACCGCGCCGATCTACCTCGATTTCACCGTCATCGAAAACGGGATCGAGCGGGAACCGGAGCGGGTCCACATCGGCAACTTCCCCATTATGGTGAAGTCGAAACGGTGCCTCCTCTACAAGGAAAACATGGAGAACGAGGGGGAGCTCACGATCGACGAGTACCGCCGCAAATTGATCGAGGACACCCAGGAGGACCCGGTCGATCCGGGCGGCTACTTCATCATCGGCGGGACGGAGCGGGCCCTGATCTCGCTCGAAGACCTCGCCCCGAACCGGGTGCTCGTCGAGTTCAACGAGCGGTACGGCCGCAAGGTCGAGGTCGCCAAGGTGTTCTCCCAGAAGGAAGGGTACCGTGCGCTGACCTTGATGGAGAAGAAGAAGGACGGCCAGCTCATTGTCAGCGTGCCGACCGCCTCCGGCCAGATTCCCCTCATCATCCTGATGAAAGCCCTCGGCATGGAGAAAGACGAGGACATCTACAACGCGGTCGTCTCCACGCCGGAGATGGCGAACATCGTCTACGCGAACATTGAGGAATGCCAGAACAAGAAGGTCTACCCGCCGAACGGGATCTTCACGCGGGACGATGCGATCAACTATCTGGAGAAGAAATTCGCGACGGGGCAAGCGAAGGAGTACCGGATCAAGAAGGTCGAATCGATCCTGGACCGGTCCTTGCTTCCGCACCTCGGCGACACCCGCGAGGATCGGATCAAGAAGGCGATCTTCCTCGGTCGCGTCGCTCGGACGGTCCTCGAGTTATCCCTCGGCATGCGACGTGAGGACGACAAGGACCACTATGCGAACAAGCGGCTCAAGCTCGCCGGCGACCTCATGGAGGACCTGTTCCGCGTGGCGTTCGCGAACCTCGTGAAGGATCTCAAGTATCAACTCGAGCGGTCCTACGCGCGCCGCCGGGAACTGAAGATCTCCTCGGCGATTCGCCCGGACCTGCTCACCCAACGGCTCCTCCACGCGCTCGCGACCGGCAACTGGGTCGGAGGTCGCGCCGGGGTCTCTCAGCTGCTCGACCGCACATCGAACATGAGCGCCCTGAGCCACCTTCGCCGGGTCACCTCGCCGCTCACGCGGTCACAGCCCCATTTCGAGGCTCGAGACCTCCACCCGACCCAGTGGGGTCGGCTTTGTCCGAACGAGACGCCGGAAGGGCAGAACTGCGGCCTGGTCAAGAACTGCGCCCTCGTGATCGACGTGTCCGAAGGCTTCCCGGAAGAGGAGGTGAAACTCCTCCTGGCGGACCTCGGCACGAAGCAGGTCAAGGGCCAGCAGACCCAGCTCACCCGCGTCTATGTGAACGGAGACCTCGTCGGCCTCCACGAGGACCCGAAACTCCTCGTCTCCGAGATCCGCGAGCGGAGGCGGTCGGGACTCCTGAGTCACGAGGTGAACGTGCGCCTCGACGAGAACATGGGCGAAATCATCATCAACTGCGACGAAGGCCGCATCCGACGACCCTTGCTGGTCGTGAAGGAGGGCCACCTCGTGTTCTCCCGCAAGCACGTCGACGAGCTGAAGATGGGGCGCCTCCGCTTCTCCGATCTCGTCCGGAACGGGATCGTGGAATGGATCGACGCGGAGGAGGAAGAGGACACGTTCATCGCCCTCTATCCGTACGACGTCCCCAGCCGGTGCAAGGAGTGCAAGCATCCCCTGAGCCGGAACGACGTCACGTGGACGAACATGGGGAGCCGGGACGAGGACGCGGAGCTCCAATGCGCCCACTGCCACAAGACGTTCCGCGTGAAGTCCGCGATCACGAAGGACCACACGCATATCGAGGTAGACCCGATGGTCATCCTGGGCGTCGCCTCCGGCGTCGTGCCGTATCCGGAGCACAACTCGTCCCCGCGGGTCACGATGGGGGCGGGCATGGCGAAGCAGTCCCTCGGCCTCGGGTCGAGCAACTACCGCCTTCGGCCGGACACCCGGAGCCACCTGCTCCATTATCCGCAGCAGCCGCTCGTCCAGACGGACTCGATGAAGCACGTCTCCTTCAACGAGCGTCCCGCAGGCCAGAACTTCGTCGTCGCGGTCATGTCGTACCATGGGTACAACATGGAGGACGCGATCGTGATGAACAACGCCTCCATCGATCGGGGCCTCGGCCGGTCTTCGTTCATGCGGACGTACCGCGCGGAGGAACGCCGCTATCCCGGCGGACAGGAAGACCATTTCGAGATTCCCTCGCCCGACGTCCGCGGGGCCCGCGCCGACCTCTCGTACGCGAACCTCACACCGGATGACGGTCTCATTTCGCCGGAGGTCCTCGTCCAAGGCGGCGACGTGCTGATCGGGAAAACGAGCCCGCCGCGATTCCTGGAGGAGGAGACGGACTTCCTGACGCCGCAGAAACGGCGGGAGACGTCGGTCACGGTCCGCCACGGCGAGAGCGGCTGGGTCGATTCCGTCATGCTCACGGAGAGCGAGAACGGTTCCAAGCTCGCGAAGGTGAAGGTCCGCGACCTGCGGGTGCCGGAACTGGGGGACAAGTTCGCGTCCCGCCACGGCCAGAAAGGCGTGATCGGCCTGCTCGCCCCGCAGGAGGACATGCCCTTTACCTCGCAAGGGATCATCCCGGACTTGATCATCAACCCCCACGCGATCCCGTCGCGGATGACGGTCGCCCACGTCCTCGAGCAGATCGGAGGGAAGGTTGGATCCCTCGAAGGCCGCTTCATCGACGGAACCCCGTTCAGCGGGGAACGAGAGGACGCGATGCGGAACGCCCTCGAGGAGAACGGCTTCCGGTCCAACGGGAAGGAGATCCTGTATGACGGCCGAACCGGCCGCATGATTCCCGCGGAGATCTTTGTCGGGGTCATCTACTACCAGAAGCTGCACCACATGGTCTCCGGCAAGCTGCACGTCCGCTCCCGCGGCCCGGTCCAGATCCTCACGCGGCAACCGACGGAGGGACGGTCCCGCCAGGGCGGCCTCCGGTTCGGCGAGATGGAGCGGGATTGCCTCATCGGCCACGGTGCCGCGATGGTGATCAAAGACCGCCTCCTGGACGAATCGGACGGCACGATCCAATACGTGTGCGGGAACCAGGACTGCGGGCACTTCGCGATCAAGGACCGGAAAGGGAATCTCCGGTGTCCCGTGTGCGAGAATACGTCGAAGATCTATCCGGTCCAGACGTCGTACGCGTTCAAACTCCTCCTGGACGAGCTCCTTTCGTTGGGCGTCGTCATGCGGCTGCAACTGGAGGACATGCGATGATGTCTTCCATGCGGGGGGTGACGAAGCGAATCCAGTCGATCAAGTTCGCCCTCCTCAGCCCGGACGAGATCCGGCGGATGTCCGCGACGAAGATCATCACGGCGGACACGTACGACGACGACGGCTTCCCGATCGACATGGGCCTCATGGACTCCCATCTGGGGGTCATCGAGCCCGGCCTGCGGTGCAAGACGTGCGGCGGCAAGGTCGACGATTGTCCGGGGCACTTCGGGCACATCGACCTGGCCATGCCTGTCATCCACGTCGGATACGTGAAGGACATCAAGAAACTGCTCCAGGCCACGTGCCGAAAGTGCGGCCGCCTCCTCCTAACGCGCCAACAGGCCCAAGAATACATGGCGGAGATGGAGCAGGTCGAGGAACTCGGCGGAGACGTGACGGAGGTCGGCTACGTCACGAAAGAGACCGCCCGCGAGGCGCAGAAGCGCCAGCGCTGCCCCCACTGCGGCGAGGAACAGGGAAAGGTCACGCTGGACAAGCCGACGACCTTCCGGGAGGACGGCCACAAGCTCACGCCGAAGGAGGTGCGGGAGAGGCTCGAGCGAATCCCGAACGAGGACCTCCGCGTCCTCGGGATGAACCCGGAGGTCGCCCGCCCGGAGTGGATGGTCCTCACCGCGCTCCTCGTGCCGCCGGTCACCGTGCGCCCCTCCATCACGTTGGAGAGCGGGGACCGATCGGAGGACGACCTGACCCACAAGCTCGTCGACGTGCTTCGGATCAACCAACGGCTCCGAGAGAACCGCGATGCGGGTGCCCCCCAGCTGATCGTCGAGGATCTCTGGGAGCTCCTTCAGTACCATGTCACGACGTATTTCGACAACCAGACGTCGGGCATCCCGCCCGCGAGGCACCGGTCCGGTCGGCCGCTGAAGACCCTCGTCCAGCGGCTGAAAGGCAAGGAAGGTCGCTTCCGGTCGAATCTGTCCGGGAAGCGGGTGAACTTCAGCGCCCGGACCGTGATCTCTCCCGACCCGATCCTGTCGATCAACGAGGTCGGCGTCCCGGTCGAGGCGGCTCGCGAGCTGACCGTGCCCGTCCACGTGCAAGCGTACAATTCGGAAATCGTGAAGCAGTGGGTGAAGCACGGCCCGGCGCCGCTCGGCCCGCTCGGTGAGTATGCCCCCGGCGTGAACTACGTGATCCGCCCCGATGGCCGGCGCATCCGGGTGACGGACAAGAACGCGGAGGTCGTCGCCGAGGCCGTCGAGATCGGATACACGGTGGAGCGGCAGCTCGTGGACGGCGACATCGTCCTCTTCAACCGGCAACCCTCCCTGCACCGGATGTCCATGATGGCGCACGAGGTCCGCGTGATGCCTCACAAGACGTTCCGCTTCAACCTCGCGGTCTGTCCCCCGTACAACGCGGACTTCGACGGGGACGAGATGAACCTGCATGTCCTGCAGAGCGAGGAGGCCCGCGCCGAGGCCCGCGTCCTGATGCGCGTGCAAGAACACATCCTCTCCCCGCGGTTCGGCGGGCCCGTGATCGGCGGCATCCACGACCACATCACGGGCTCGTTCCTGCTCACGTACAAGGAGAGCAAGTTCACCCGGGAGGAGGTCACGTTCATCCTGAGCAAGATCGACATCCGGGATCTTCCGCCTCCAGACATCAAGAAGGGCGGCAAGGAGTTCTGGTCGGGGAAGGCCCTCTTCTCTGCAATCCTGCCGAAGAACCTGAGCATGACGTTCAAGTCCTCGATCGCCCCGAAGGGGGATATCGGGCTGAAGGAACTCAAGGACGAAGACTCCCTGGTCGTGATCAAGGATGGCGTCGTCTTGTCGGGCACGATCGACGAGAACGCGGTCGGCGCGTTCAAAGGCAAGATCCTCGACAAGCTCGCGCGGGATTATGGGCCGGACGCCGCACGCGTCTTCATCGACAAGGGGACGAAGATGGCGATCGGCGCGATCATGATCCGCGGCTTCACGACGGGCATCGACGACGAGGACATCCCCGAGGAGGCGAAGAAGCAGATCTCGGACTCACTCCGGACCGCGATCGAGAAGGTCGAAGGCCTCGTGGATTCATACAAGCGCGGAGAGCTGGAACAAATGCCCGGCCGATCCCTCGAGGAGACCCTCGAGGTCGAGGCGATGAAGATCCTCGGTCGCGCGCGAGACCTCGCCGGCCAGATCGCGGGGAAGCACCTCGGGATTGAGAACAGCGCCGTGATCATGGCCCGGTCCGGCGCCCGAGGTTCGATGCTGAACCTGTCCCAGATGGCGGGCTCGATCGGGCAGCAGGCCGTCCGCGGGGAACGATTGAGCCGCGGATACTGGAACCGCACGCTCCCGCATTTCAAGAAGGGAGACCTCGGGGCCGAGGCGAAAGGCTTCGTGAAATCGTCGTACAAGAGCGGCCTCCATCCGACGGAATACTTCTTCCACGCGATGGGCGGGCGCGAAGGCCTCGTCGACACCGCCGTGCGCACGTCGCGGTCGGGGTACATGCAGCGGCGCCTGATCAACGCCCTCGAGGATCTCAAGGTGAAAGAAGACGGGACGGTCCGGAATACGGCGGACACGATCATCCAGTTCAAGTTCGGCGAGGACGGCGTGGATCCGTCCCGGAGCGTGCAAGGTCGGGCGGTCGACATCGACGACATCCTTCAGGAGGTCCTCGGCGAGGAGCCGTCCTGGAAGGAGCGCCTCCGGGAGCAGGAGATGGCGTCCTACGGTCTCACGGAGAAGGACATGTACGTCGAGATCTCGGAAGAAGAGGTCGAAGTCGAGGAGGAAGAGCCTCCGTCGGAGGAATGAGGATGGCACGAGCCACGACGATCCAGGCACTCCGCAACCGGGGCCTCTCGAAGAAGACCGCGGTCATCCTCGCGGACGCGGGTTTCACCCTCGAAAAACTGGCGGCCTCCAAGGTCGAGCGACTCACGAAGTTCCTCCCGAAGAAAGAGGCGGAGAAGGTCCTCAAGAAACTCGGCGCGGCCCCCGTGGAGGTGAAGCCGGCTCCGAAGAAGGAGAAGGCGAAGCCGGCCGCGCGCGGGCGGAAGCCCACGGCGAAGGCCGCGGAGGCGGAGCCGGAGACGCCCCTCACGATCCCGGTAAAGGCACCTCCGTTGACGGCAGGCGAACAAGAGATCATGGACGGCCTGAAGGAGATCGGCCGCTGGCTGCCGAGGTACGTCGTCGGCGAGCTCGCGAAGAAGATTCATGGACTCAAGCTGAGCAAGAAGCGCCTTCAGGAGGTCCTCACGAAGATCTGCGAGAAGTTCGATCTCCATGCAATCGACGCGAACGAGTCGGCGGGCATTGTGTCGGCACAGTCGATTGGTGAGCCGGGCACGCAGATGAGCCTCCCCTTCGGGGCCAAGATCCTCGTCCGGCAGTCGGGCCGGGTCACTGTCCGCCCGATTGGCGAACTCGTGGATCGGCTCATGGCAGACGGAACCGTCAGCCACGAAGGCTCGACGGAATGGTGCGACCTGCCCACGGGGACGCTCCTGGAAGTTCCGAGTCTTTCGGAGAAAGGCCGAATCGTCTGGAAGGAGGTCCGTTCGGTCAGCCGGCATGGCTTCCGCGCCCCTCTGTTGCGGCTCCGGACTCGCTCCGGGCGCGAAATCGTCGCGACCCCCAACCACTCGTTCGTAACCCGCCGGAGTGGTCGAATTGTCCCGGTACGGGGTGCAACCCTACGCGTCGGAGACCGGATTCCTGTCGTTCGCCGGTGGTCCCTGCCGACCGAGATGCTCGAACTCGACATGGGCGAGGTCCTCCCTCGAGATCGATATTGGTATGGTAGCGAGGTCGCCAAGGCCCGAGCGCTCGGCCCCGAGTGGCGGCGCGGTTTTGCGAGGGACTTCGTCGTCCCTGCTGGGGAGGACGCCCTGCGACGCCATCTCCAAGATCGTTCGACTTTCACCGTCGAGGACGGCTTCGTGTACCCCTTCCAGATCCACGGCCGGACGCACCTCCCGGAGAAGATGCCCCTGGACGAATCATTTGGCTGGTTGCTCGGAGCATACCTTTCCGAGGGCTGGGCCGCCCACTACTATGTCAACATTTCGAACACGAACCAGAGGTTCCTTCGCCGTACCCGCGCCGTTGCCGACTCCTACGGAGTCCGGCACGCCGAATACGACAATGATCGGGGCTTCGCGCGAGGGCACGACCTCCACCTTCGATCCGTGGTCCTGGCCGATTTCCTTCGCCGAACATGCGGAGGGCGATCGGACACGAAGATCATCCCGGACTTCGTTTTTGCCGCGGGCAACCCTTGCGTGGCTGCCCTTCTCCGGGCCTACTTTGAGGGCGACGGGAACGTCTCCGTATCGCGGAGGGTCGTCCGAGCCAGCTCGAATTCGAAGGAACTCATCGACGGCCTTTGTCTGCTTTTGGCCCGCTTCGGGATCTTTTCGAACAAGGGACGGCAGGGCGGACAGTTCACCCTGGGGATTCCCGCGCGATATGCGAGCGCCTTCCGCGACTCGGTGGGTTTCGAATCGAGGGAGAAACGGGCTCAGCTGGATCGACTGTGCCGCGCCCCGCAGCGCAGTTATACGTACGACGCCCTCGACCTCGTCGGCGGTTTCGGCAACATCCTTCACGACGTGTCCAGGGCCTTAGGCCTCCCCCTTCGGGACGTCCGGAACTTCACGTCGCGTCAGCGCATCGGTCGCGCGACACTGAATCGATACATCTCCCGATTCGAACAGGTGGCCCTCGCCAGAGGCGTCCGGATCGACGCCGCGCTCGATCGGTTGCGGGAACTCCGCGATGAAGACGTCGTTTGGGACGCGATCACCGAGATCGCAGAGGTCGCGGCGCCCGATCGACCGGTCTACGACCTGTCGGTCCCCGGCCTGGAGACCTTCACCACCGGAGAAGGAGTCGTCACCCACAACACGATGAGGACGTTTCATTACGCGGGTGTCGCGGAGATGAACGTCACGCTCGGATTGCCGCGCCTCATCGAGATCGTGGATGCGCGTCGCGTGCCCTCGACCCCGATCATGGAATTGTTCGTGAAATCGGGACACACGGACCTCGAGAAGATGCGGAAGATCGCGACGGAGATCGAGATGACCTCGTTGGAGGACATCGCCTCGATCGAGACCGACCTCGTGAACATGCGCGTGCTCGCCTATCCGGATGACCACCGGATGCGGTCCCGCGGCGTCACCTGGCCCGAGATCGAGGAGAAGATGAAGAAGTTCGGCGAGGTCCAAGAGGTGAAGCGCCAGGTGGGGAACGTGGAGAAGCGGGCGCGCGCCCTCGTCGTGGAAGCGGGCGAGCCGTCCTTCAAGAAACTCCAGCGTCTCGTCGAACAAGTCCGAACGATGAAGATCAAAGGAATCGACGGCATCTCGCGGGCGATCATCCGGAAACGGGGCGACGGCTACGTGATCTACACGGAGGGCTCGAACCTCTCGAAGATCCTCGAGCTGCCCTACGTCGACGCCTCGAGGACGACCACGAACTCGGTTCAGGAGATCTACGAGGTCCTCGGCATCGAGGCCGCGCGGAACGCGATTGTGAACGAGGCGTACAACACCCTCCAGGAACAGGGGCTCACCGTGGATATCCGGCACATCATGCTCGTCTCGGACATGATGACGAACGACGGGGATGTGAAGGCGATCGGTCGACACGGGATCTCGGGACGGAAATCGTCCGTCCTCGCTCGTGCGGCGTTCGAGATCACGGCCCATCACCTCCTACGGGCTGCGATCACGGGCGAAGTGGACTACCTGGACGGCGTCGCCGAGAACGTGATCGTGGGCCAGCCGGTCACATTGGGCACCGGGGCCGTGAACTTAATCTACCAGCCGCCCGCGGGCCTCCCGAAGCCGTCAGCGGTTCCAAAGCCAAAACCCGTGCCGGTTCCTCCAGTTCCGGTCCCCGTTCCCGTTCCCGCTCCCGAGGCCGCCGCCGTGGAGCCCGAGGAGCCCATCGAAGAGGTCGTCCCGTGATTGACGTCTCGCGGGCGCTCCGGGTTGCGACGGACACGGGCGAGGTGCGATTCGGACTGCGAGAAGTCCGGCGCGCGGCGAAGGCGAAGAGCGCGAAGATCGTCGTCGTCTCGTCGAACTGCCCGCCGGACGCGGTCGCGGCCCTCGGCGAGGTTCGCCTGCTGCGGTTCCCCGGCACGAACGTCGACCTGGGGGCCGCCTGCGGGGTGCCCTTCTCGGTCGCGGCCGTCGCGGTGCTCAGCCCCGGTGACTCGAACATCCTCAGCGCCTGAGGCCGCATGGTCGAGATTGTTTTTGACGAACAGACGATCAAATACGTCGCTCTCTTCCAGGATCTCACCCGGACGACCGTCGTCGACTGCGTCGACGCGACCGACAAGCTGATTTTCGTCGTGAAGGAAGGGGACATCGGCAAGGCGATCGGGAAGAAGGGCGAGAACATCGCGAAGCTGAAGCGGCTCATGAACAAGGACATCCATGTGGTCGAGTACTCGGACCGACCGGACCGGTTCGTCGCGAACGTCTTCCGGAACTTCGACGTGAAAGGCGTCCAGCTCGAGCAGCGCGGGGACATCGTCCATGCGACCGTGACCGTGGAGGCCACGAAGAAGGGTCGCGCGATCGGAAAGGAAGGTCGGAACCTCCGAGTGTCGCGGGACCTGATCGCACGCCATCATCCGATCCAGAGCGTCAGCGTGGCCTGACCCCGCGAGTCGAGCCCTCGTTGGGTGAGCCGGAAGGTTCAGGTAGCCCCGGTGCTTCGTCGCGGCTCAAACCGGGAACTCACGGCGGGCGTATCGAGCCTCAGGTCCGCCGACGGGGGCGACTCAGATCAAGTACAAATGGACGGTCCTCACGGTTACCACGGTCGGCGTGCTCATGGCGGGCCTCGACTCGCGCATCGTGATCGTGGGGCTGCCTCAGGTCGCTTCGAGCCTTAAGGCGGATGCGGAGCAGGCGATTTGGATCACCCAAGCGTACGTCCTCGGGAGCACGGTGGCCCTCCTGCTCATCGGCCGGGTTTCCGACATCGTTGGCCGGGTGAAGCTCTACACGAGCGGCTTCGCTGTGTTCACCCTGGGCTCCCTCCTCACTAGCCTCGCGGTAAATCCCGCCCAGGTCATCGCCTTTCGGGCGGTCCAGGGCCTCGGTTCCGCGATCCTGTTCACGAACAGCGCGGCGATGATCGTGGACGCCACGCCCGCGGACGAGCTCGGACTGTCGCTCGGCATCAACCAGGTCGCATTCCGCATGGGATCAATGGCCGGCCTGACGGTCAGCGGGATCATCCTCTCGGTCCTCGACTGGCGGGCCCTGTTCTACGTGAACGTCCCGATCGGCCTTTTCGGCACGGCCTGGGCCCATTTCCGCCTTCGCGAGATCGGGAAGACGGAGCCCGGCGCCCCGATCGATTGGGGCGGTTTCGCGGCCTTCACGGTGTTCATCTTCAGCCTGCTCCTCGCCCTCACGCTGGCGGCGTACGGGGTGGCCGAGTCCGCGACCGTCCTCGGCCTGTTCGTGCTCTCCGCCATCGCGATCGCGGTGTTCGTGGTCCTTGAGCGACGCCATCGACACCCCCTCCTGGACCTGAAGCTCCTGCGGATCCGCGAATTCTCCGGAGGGCTCGTTGCACAGATCCTGAACGCGATCGCGTTCGGCGCGGTCCTCCTCCTGCTGAGCCTGTACTTCCAGCTGGTCCTTGGCAAGTCGCCGCTCGAGGCGGGGCTCCTCATCATCCCGACCGACATCGCCACGCTCGCGGCGGGCCCTCTCAGCGGCCGCCTCTCCGACAAGTACGGCCATCTGCCCTTCACGACGACGGGACTCGCGGTGACGAGCGTGTCTCTGTTCCTGTTCTCGACCACGGACGCGTCCACGCCGTACCCCCTCCTCGTCGTGTACCTGATGCTCTTCGGCGCTGGCCTCGGGTTCTTCGCGTCGCCGAACATCAGTTCGATCATGGGATCCGTGCCGCCGGAACGCCGAGGGATCGCCTCCGGTTTCCGGGCGACATTCTTCAATGTCGGGTACACGACGAGCCTGAACCTCGCGATCCTGATCATGACCTTCACGGTGCCCTACGCGCTCGTGACGAGGGTGATCTCGTCCGGCGGAGGCGGCGTCTCGGAGGCGGATCGGATCCTCTTTGCCCAAGGGATCAAGTCGACGTACCTCTGGCTTGCGGGCCTGAACACGCTCGCGATCGTCCCCTCCATGCTCCGTGGACGGCGCGCGAACGCAGGGCAATCCACTGCGGCGACGGCTCCTGAAGGTTAGCGTCGGGGATAGTCCAAACGATTATTATCGTCCCGGTCCTTTTCGCGCCGCCTGCAATTGCAGGTGAAGGGATCCCCCTCAATGTCCCTCCCCTCCAGGGACGCCGCTCCTCCGGCGGACGCCTCGCTCTCCCTGCAGTTCGATGGAGCAGATGCCGACCTCTTGGCCCGCGCCTTCCGTTCTCCGGGAAACGGACCCCGCGCATGGAGGCTCAACGGCGAAGCGCACCGGATTTCCCTCATCGACGGGTTTGACACCCTGCTCGCTTGGCCCTCCCTCCGGGGCGTGGTCCGGTATCCGCATCAAGAGCGAACCTGCGCGCGGGTGCTCCGAGAGATGCGCGGCCGAGCGATCCTCGCGGATGAAGTCGGGCTCGGGAAGACGATCGAGGCGGGGCTCATTCTCAAGGAGTACGTGATTCGGGGCCTCGTGCGCCGGGCGCTCATCCTCACGCCCGCCTCTTTGACGGGTCAGTGGCGGGAGGAAATGGAATCGAAGTTCGAGTTGCCGTTCGCGGTCCTTCGATCGGTCGGCGATTGGGATCGACCGCTCCTGATTGCGTCGATCGACACGGCAAAGCGCGACCCCCATCGCGCCTCGGCCCACCGGATGTCGTGGGACCTCGTGATCGTGGACGAGGCCCATCGGCTGAAGAACCGGCTCAGCGTGAATTGGAGGTTCGTCGCAGGTCTCTCGAAGAAGTACATGCTCCTCCTGACCGCGACGCCGGTCCAGAATGACCTGGACGAGCTGTTCAACCTCGTCAGCCTCCTGAAACCGGGCGCGTTGCACACCTACGATCGATTCGTTGAAAGGTACGTCGGGAGCGCGGACGGGCGGGTACCGGCGCACGTGCCGGAGTTGCGAGATCGTCTCCGGGACGTGATGGTGCGGAATCGCCGCGGGATCGCGTTCACGCTCCCTCCGAGGCGCGTGCACAGCCTACACGTCCGATTGAGTCCCGGAGAACGTCGCCTGTACGACGAGGTGACAGACTTCGTGCGCGATGCCTATTGGTCGGCCTCCGGACGGATGTCGTGGGCCGCTCGGCTCACCCTGATCGTCCTGCAGCGGGAGATCGGAAGCAGCACGTTCGCGGTCGCCGAGACCCTGAACCGACTGACGCGAAGCCCGCTCTTCGGCGCCGCGGAGCGGGAACGGCTCGAGGCCCTGCGGGACGATTCGCGGGCCATCACGTCGAACGTGAAGGCGGACCATCTCCTCGGATTCCTCCGATCCTCAGACGAAAAGGCCCTCGTCTTCACGCAATACCTGCGAACGCTCCAATACCTCCAAGGAGTCCTCGAGCGAAACGGACATCGGGTGGTCGTCTACCATGGAGGCCTCTCGCCGTCCGCAAAGGACGAGGCCGTTCGGGCGTTTCGCGAGGACCGGCAAATCTTCCTGAGCACGGAGGCAGGCGGAGAGGGCCGGAACCTGCAGTTCTCGCGGACGGTCGTGAACTACGACTTGCCCTGGAATCCCCTGCGGATCGAGCAGCGGATCGGGCGGGTGCATCGCCTCGGACAGGAACGGGAGGTCCATGTCGTGAACTTGTGGGCCCAGGACACGGTCGAGGCCGATCTCATGGAGCTCTTGGACCGGAAGATCCACATGTTCGAGCTCGTCGTCGGGGAGCTGGACCTGATCCTGGGGACCCTGGATGAGCGACGGTCCTTCGAGGACATGATGATGGAGATCTGGACCCTACGACAAGCGGAAGAACGGAGGGCCGCGCTCCGCCGACTCGGCGATGCACTCGTGCGGGCGCGCGACGAATACGACGTGATGCGGGAACGGAACGAGGACGTCCTGCGCGATGTGAGCGAGGAGGTGTCGGCCTGAGCGAGGCTGCGGCGTTGCGGAGGTTCGTCCTCGACACGCTCGTGGACGTCGGGGCCACCGTGTCGGAGGCCGATTCGCTCGTCTGGGTCCAAGTCCCCGACAGAGTCCGGTCGGACCTCGAAGTCCCCGCGACGTTCGCGATGACCTTCGATCCCGAGAGGATCGGGAATTTCGACGCGGAACTCGTGGCCCCCGGCAGCTACTTCCTCGAGAGGATCGTGTCCCTGGCGACCCGTCGAGGTCGGTGGGATGTCGCGCGGTTCGAGGCCCGCGCCGGGGATTGGGTCGGGGAGTCCTTGTCCGAATGCGGGTTTGGCCCAGAGACCGGCGTCCACTTCGAGACCCTGGAAATTGGGGAGACGACTGTCATCCTGCTGTCCTTCCGTGTGACCCTGATGTCGGACGAGAAGCGAGAGCACTTTCACCTCATCGCGGTTTGTAGCGCCGCGGGCTCCGCTTGGGAGGTGGATCCGGCCATGGCGGACTTCGGGCTCATCGCCGCCCCGGATGCGGGTGTTCCACCGGATCTGGAAACGGCCTACCCTCTGGGGACGGAGAAACTTCGAGAGAGGAGCCGCGAAGCCGTCGATCGGTTTCGCGCGACAAGCCTTCAACTCCTGGAGGAGGAAGTTCGTCGGATCTTCGGATACTTCGATCGGACAACCGAAGAGATTCAAGCCGCCGACCCCGACGACTCCCAAGACTTGCTCCGGGCCATCCGAGGAGAACGTGATCGCCGCCTCACGGAGACCCTCGAGCGGTTCGATCCGAAGGCAAAGGCTTCGCTGTGTGCGATTCGGGCGATCCATACGCCGATGGCCCGAGTTCGCCTCCGTTTCCCGGGCGGTGCGCCGATCGAGGGGACGCTCGATGCGTGGTCTCGTCACCTCGGTGGCCTGAGTTGCGAAGTCTGCCACGGGACCGAGGGTCCATGGAGGCCGCAAGGATCCGGCGGGATCCGCTGTGGTCGGTGCGCACCTACGCAAGTCGAGTCCGTTCGACCTCGAGGCCGTCCGCGGTCGGATACTCCTCGACGAGGAAGGCGGGACGGCCGAGGCTCGGGGCGATCGCCTCGAGGATCCACGGCGCGATCTCGAGCCGCTTCCGGGCGTCGTCGAGGCACATGAGATCGCCTGGGACCCGAAACTTCGACGCGAGGTCTCGCATCAGCGGTTCGAGGCCCGATCCCTCCAGGATTCCCTTGACCAACGTCCCATCATCCGTCACGACCTCCCACCGCCGCGCGACGTTCTCGGCCCGTCGCTTGATGCGCGATCGGAGTTGCCAACCGTCCTTGTACCCGCTCGTGCAATAGTGGACCGTCGTCTTCCATTTGCGCTCGAGGATCCGGAGGGCGACCGGGTCCGCCCCCTTCACGCCGTAGGAGAGCTCGTGCTTCATCTCATACCCGTGGACCTTCATCCGCGGGAAGTTCGCGTCGGAGAACTCCATCTCGTTCAGGTTCACGAAGGCGAGGCCCTCGGCCTCGGCCCACTCGATCAGACGGACGAGGTCCGCCTCCCGCTCCGGGATCAGGGGGACCTCGACTCCGACCGTGAGGCCGAGTGACCGCGCGAGACGCGCGGCTCCCACGAAAGCGCTGTACGCGGCGCGGGACCAGAGGCCCGGCGGGACGTGGAATCGGATCTCGTCGAGACCCGCCTCCGCGAGGGCACGGATCTTGTCGGCATCCGTGGACATGGTGTACAGATGCGTATGGAACGCCTCGCCGAACTCGGCCTTCAGGAGGCGGATGTACCGGCACGTCCGTTCGACCGCGTCGAAGGGGTCGCCTCCCGTGATCCCCGCGCCGGTCGCGCGGATGGCCCGGGCCTCCTCGAGGACGTCCTCGTCCCGCGTGACGCGCTTCTCGTCCGCGAAGACGACGTCCTTGTACATCTTCTCGTCCGAGACGGGACAGTAGAAGCAATGGAAGGAGCAGATGCCGGTGACGAAGAGGACCATCTTCGCCCCGTCCGTGCACTGCCGGCATCCGACCGGGAGGCCGCCGCGGGCGAATCCTCCGAAGGGCCGTTCCTGGAGTCGCACGCGTCGACGAACCGACGAAGGGGGATAAACATTCCCCACCCCGACGGAGAGGGGAGCAGACCGGCGGGCACGGAGAGGGAAACGTACCTCTAAGTGGAGGTATGAGCCGCCTCAATGAAGCCTTCGATTCGGGCCCGCCGCCTCGCGAATTCCTGCTCCGCCTTCCGGTGGTAGACGGCCATCCGGCGAAGGAGATCGGACCGAGCGGACTCCGAGTCCACGCGACCGATGTAGTCCTCCTTCCTCTCCGACCGTCCGTTCGTCCGCTCGTAGTGCCAGAAGTAGAAGTACCGCCGCCCGTCGAAATCGCGAACACGCGCGCCGCATCCGATTTCCATTTTTCATACCTCTAAGTAGAGGTATACCACGAGGGGGCTTCGCCGTTCCGGGGGAGGTGTGCGAAAGTGTCGCGAGTGCGCGTCGTGACCCCGAAGTCCAAATCCTTCGGTGCGATGGGGCGATCCGGGGACTTCGAGAATGACAGAAGCGGTGATCGTGGGCGCCGTGCGGACCCCGATGGGCCGACAGCATGGCGCGCTCAAGGACGTTCGGCCGGATGACCTCGCGGCGCTCGTCGTTGGCGAGGTCGTGCGACGCGCGGGCGTGGACCCCGCCCTCGTAGACGAAGTGTATCTCGGCTGCGCGAACCAAGCGGGAGAGGACAACCGGAACGTCGCCCGGATGGCGGCTCTCCTCGCCGGCTTCCCGGTCTCCGTGGCGGGCCTGACCTTCAACCGTCTCTGCTCGTCGGGCCTCGCGGCGATCAATGCCGCGGCGCGGGCCATCAAGACCGGCGAAGGCGAGGTGTTCGTGGCCGGCGGCGTCGAGAGCATGACGCGGGCGCCCTACGCGGTCCCAAAGAACCTCGATGGCGGGACGGGGAACCTCACCGCCTGGGACACCACGTTGGGATGGCGGTTCCCAAATCCGCGCCTGAAAGCCCAATACGGGAATGAAGCCATGGGCGAGACCGCGGAGAACTTGCGCGAGTTGGACCCGAAGATCTCCCGCGAGGACCAAGACCGATTCGCGCTGGAGAGCCATCGACGAGCGATCGCGGCGATCGAGTCCGGCAAGTTCACCCAGGAGATCGTGCCGGTCCCCATCGGGCAGAAAGGAGGCGAGCCGCGTTTCGTCTCCCGCGACGAGCCGCCCCGGGCCGACACTTCCCTCGAGGCGCTCTCGAAACTCCGTCCCGTGTTTCGGGAGGGTGGCACGGTGACCGCCGGCAACTCGAGCGGGATCAGCGACGGTGCCGCGGCCGTGCTGATGACGAGCGATCGCAAGGCCGAGGAGCTCGGACTCGCTCCTCTCGTTCGGATTGTAACGTCTGCCGCCGCGGGCGTGGAGCCGCGGACGATGGGCCTCGGCCCCGTCCCGGCTACTCGAAAGGCGCTCTCGCGCGCCGGTCTCACGGTGGAGGATCTCGACGTGATCGAACTGAACGAGGCCTTCGCGATCCAGGCCCTCACGGTCATGCGGGAGCTCGGCTTCCGCCATGAGATTACGAACGTGAACGGCGGGGCGATCGCCCTGGGCCATCCGCTCGGATGCTCGGGAGCCCGGATCGTGTGCACGTTGGTCCACGAGATGGGACGGCGCGCGTCGAAGGATCGGAGGGCGTATCGCGGCCTCGCGACCTTGTGCGTCGGCGTGGGTCAGGGAGAATCCATCGTCGTCGAATCGGTGCGGGGCGCCTCGAGATAGGCCTTCAACGCCTCGATGGCCGTCGACCAGACCGCGTTCCAGTGGCCCGGGACGGGCTTGGGCGAACGGTGCGACACGTGGACGACGGTCTGAGGGCCTTTCGGACTCAACTCGTACACGACGCTCGTGACGACCGAGGCGCCCTCGACGACGATCGGCCATTCGAAGGAGAACTTCCTCGGGCCCTCGATCCACGTGATGGTGCCCTCCACACGTCCGGTCGGCAAGGTGCCTTCGTACACGCCGCTCATCTGGGCATCCACGCGGACGTCCTGGGCCCACCAGGCCCCGAGCTGTGCCGGATCCGTGAGGGCCTCGAACACCTGCGCGGGGATCGCGCCCACGGTCGCCTTCGCGCTCGCCAGGACGACCGGCGGTCCCGCCTTGGGGGCCGCCTCCACTTTCGCCGGGATTGGTGCTTCGGGCATGTCAGGCTCCGCCGCCGAATGTCGGTGGGCTTCATAATCCTGACGAAGCCAGTCGCGGGCTAGAGACTCGGCTTGCCCGGTGCGCACGCCCGAGATCCACCTCAGAGCGGGTTCTTGCATCGCGCGCAGACGAGGCGGCAGTCCTGTTTGCACTCGAGGCACGT
>WNGG01004173.1_pt1 | contig 20357 bp, 21 predicted proteins | sample 5400661 | NCBI WGS metagenome assembly WNGG01 (sample SAMN13153372, study PRJNA577476) | soil metagenome | isolation source: 100 cm soil or saprolite under Garry oak tree replicate 1 | place: USA:California | collected 2016-06-15
CCGTCAACGACGAAGCTAGTGATGTCCGGTGGGTAGCGCCTGGTGATCTTGAGGGCCTAGACATTCACCCGACCCAATGGCGGCAGCTCAACGACTACCTGAATGGCACGTATCCGCACGTAGATTAGCCCGCCCACGATCAGGCGCTCTTGATGCTGAGGCGGCAAGAACCCGGGTCCGCTTCCTCGGCTCCTGGTTACGGCCTGTGCCATGGTATGCGCGTGACGGTTGTTCCGTCTGCGCGCGGCGTCCTGCGGTGACCTCCGTGGTCTGTGCCCCGCGTAGCGGGGCCTCGGGCTGGCCCGGGAGGGGTAAGGAAAGGGGTGCGGGGAAACCTCGGGGGTGGCTGGGGCGTTTGCGGGCTTAGAGCTGGGCTGTCCATTCGATAATCCGCCGACGCCCTGGTCGGGGGCACGGCTGTTTCGGATTTGGGATGACACCCTCCAGCACCGCAAACTCTCCAGGGTCATTGATCTGCCCGGCCGAAGGCCCAGTTCATAGAGATCTTGGAGGCTTGCGGGTGCTCCAGCACCGCAAACTCTCCAAGATCTTCGCTGAGGGGGTGGTGGGTGCTCGCCTCGGGTGAGGCGGGCCGATCCGGCTCGGAGTGGCCGGCTGTCGGGTTCGCCCGGGAGAATGCCTGATCCGGGCGCTGGCTAGCTGATGCCGTGGCGGCGCAGGATGTCCTCGACATCCTTGAAGTCGTCGTCCGCGGCGGTCGGCTCGCCGCGCTTGGCGGGAGCTTTCCCTGGCTTCCCGGTGCCGGTGCCGGCGCCGAGTTCCGCGCGCTTGCGGCCGCCCGCCGCGCTGTCGCTCCCTGGCGATCCGGCCTGCAAGGCCGCCTTCCTGGCCTTGCGCCGCCCGGGCAGCGGTATCCCGCCGGAGGCCACCAGCGCCGCCGCGGCGACACCGGCGAGCACGACGCCGGACCAGGTCCTTGGCGAGAACACGAACGACCCGGCGAACCGCGCCACGGCCGAGCTGATCCGGGTGATCAGCGTGACCGTGCCGGTCAGGTAGGCGGCCAGCGGCAGCAGCGACCACGCGGCCAGCCGGATCCCGGACCGCGCACCCCGGCGGTGCCACCGGAAGTAGCTGAGCACGAGGCCGACCGCGGTGAGGCCGCCGCAGATCACGAAGTCAACGGCCGACATGCCGTGCCTCCCCTCAGGGCCGGCCGCGGTCGGCGCGGCCGGGCGTGCAGGTCACCTTCATCGTCGCACACCCGCGGCCGCCCGCCAGCCACGGCCGCCGCCCGCCCGCCCGTCTACCGGCCGCCCATCATGCCGTGCAGCATCGCCAGGTGGATCTGGCTCAGCGAGGAGGCCACCACCCGGCCGGGCCGGGCCGGAATCGGCAGCAGGCTCGGTATCGCGATCACCAGGCAGCCGGCCGCCTCGGCGGCGGCGACGCCGTTCGGCGAGTCCTCCAGCGCGATGCATCCGGCCGGATCGACGCCGAGCAGCTCGGCGGCCCGCAGGTACGGCTCGGGCGCTGGCTTGCTGTCCCGCACGTCCTCGGCGCAGACCGTGGCGCCGAAGCTCATCCCGATCTTCGGGATGACCGCCTCCATGATCTGCCGCTCCGACGAGGTCACCAGCGCGCTGGGCATCCCGGCGCTGGTGACCTCGGCGAGCAGCTCGCGCGCGCCCGGCAGTACCGGAACGCCGCGCTCGAGCAGCAGCGCCGTGAGGCCGTCAACCAGCCACCGGCCGACCTCGTCCCGCGGAGCCGGCCGGGTGCCGCGGGCGAGCAGGTAGTCCACCGTCTTGTCCAGCGAGCCGCCGACGAGGTCATGCTGGTCATCGGGGCTCCACCGGCCGCCGAGGTGCGCCATGACCTCGCTCTCGACCTCGCACCAAAGCGGCTCGGAGTCGATGAGCAGGCCGTCCATGTCGAAGAAGATGGCCTGCAGCGGCCCGCGGCCGGAGCCCGCGGGTGCGGTAACGGACATGGGCAAGGACCCTACCGGCCGGGGCACAGGGCTGATCAGGTGCTGAAGTACCTGGCTTCCGGATGGTGCATGATGACGGCATCGGTCGACTGCTCCGGCGCCAGCTGGAATTCCTCCGATAGCGTCACTCCGATCCGGCCGGGCTTGAGCAGCCGCATCACCTTGGCCCTGTCCTCCAGGTCCGGGCAGGCAGGATAGCCGAATGAGTACCGGCAGCCCTGATAGCCGGCCTTGAGTATGCAGCCGGGGCCTGCCCTCGCTCTCGGCCAGCTCCTGACGGGATGGGCCGTCGCGGCCGCGGGCCGGCTTAAGCGGCGCTTGGCGGGCCGGGCGGCTGCGTGGCGAGCGGCATGATGCCGCTCATTGTAGAAGCCGCGGACGGGCGGAAAATTCCGATGGCGGGCCGTTACATGGTGATCATGGTGGAGCACGTAACCTGGACGATGAGAGCGCGCGCAAGCCCGCGGAAGGCCGGCTGCCCAGCGGAAACCCCGGATCTGGCCGGGAGATCCGAGGAAGGGGTGAACAGATCGAGCTCGACGGCATCGACAAGCTCACCGCACCACCCGGGCTCACCACGCCGGCCCTGATCGCCGCATTCGAGGGCTGGAATGACGCTGGCGAGGCGGCCAGCGGGGCGGTCAGCCACCTCGGCATCGCCTGGCAGGCCAGCCCCATCGGCGAGATCGACCCCGAGGACTTCTACGACTTCCAGGTGACCCGCCCGGTGCTCGAGGTGTCCGATGGCCGCACCGACCGGCTGGTCTGGCCGACCACCCGGCTGTCGCTGGCCAGGCCAGAGGGCCTCGGCCGGGACCTGATCCTGGTGCACGGGATCGAGCCCAACATGCGCTGGCGCGCCTTCTGCGATGAGCTGGTCAGCTCGTTCACCAGCCTCGGCGTGGAGCTGGTGATCCTGCTCGGTGCGCTGCTCGCCGATTCCCCGCACACCCGCCCGGTGCCGGTGACCGCCGCGGCCTCCGACGCCAAGCTGGCCAAGGAACTGCATGTCGAGCCGGTCGAGTACAAGGGGCCGACCGGCATCGTCGGCGTGCTCCAGCATGCCTGCTCGGCGGCCGGGCTTCCGTCGGTCTCGCTGTGGGCCGCGGTGCCGCACTACGTCGCGCAGCCGCCGAACCCCAAGGCCACTCTGGCGCTGCTGCGCGGGGTCGAGGACATCCTGGACGCCACCGTGCCGCTGGCCGACCTGCCCGATGACGCGCGCGCCTGGGAGCGCGGGGTGGATGAGCTGGCCGAGCAGGACACCGAGGTCGCCGACTACGTCAAGACGCTGGAGGAGGCCAAGGACGCGACGGACCTGCCGGAGGCGAGCGGTGACGCCATCGCCCGGGAGTTCGAGCGCTACCTCCGCCGCCGCGGGAACCGGGGCGAGCACGGCGGCCGCTGAGGGTTACACGGGGGGCCAGGGAACCGCCGGCCAGTCCTCCGGCGGGTACGGGTGCACCTGATGCTTGAGCAGCAGCTCGAGCCGCTGGCGGGTGGCCGTCACCTCCTCGGCGGTCAGCCAGCCGGAAAGGTCGCCGGTCAGGGTGCCGCTGGAGAAGCACGCGTCAAGCCGCCGCAGCGCCGCCATCGACCTGCCCGGCAGGCTGCGGCCCCGCCACTGCCACAGCACGGTACGGAGCTTGTACTCCGAGCCGAAGCAGACGCCGTGATCGCAGCCGTACAGGTGCCCGTCGGGAGTCGGCAGCAGATGGCCGATCTTCCGGTCGGCGTTGTTGACCACGGCGTCGAAGACGGCCATGTCGCGCAGCGCCGCGTGATCGGACCGCCGGGCAAGCGCGATGATGTCCACGGACTCGTCGGCGTCGATCCACAGCTGGCACATGCCCGGGCCGAACGGGCCGTCGCGGAACACCGTCGGCGGCACGATGCGGAAGCCGCCGGCCCTGGACACCCGGTAGGCGGCCACTTCCCGGCCCGCCAGCGAGCCGGGCGCGAAGTCCCACAGCGGCCGCTCCCCCGCCACCGGCTTATACACGCAGGCCGCCTCGCGCTCCCCCTGCCGGACCGTGCAGTACAGCGTCGCGTTCGACGCGACCACGAGCCGGCCCTCAACCTCGATGGTGCCCTTGCTGAGCAGCTCGAGCGCCGCCGCCTCGGCTTTCTCCTGCTCGTCCTCCGGCCCGGCCCGGCCGCCCCGCCCGGCACGCCGGCCGGGCGGCCGGTCAGGCATTGCTGACCCGGTGGCCATTCTGCCGCGGGCAGATGTGCCCGGCGGCATCCAGCGGCAGCCCGCACAGCGGGCACGGCGGACGTCCCTGGCTGACGATCTGCATCGCCCGCTGGGAGAACGCGCGCGCCATGGCGGCCGTGATCCGCACCCGGAGCACGCCCGGGCCGTCCTCCGGCACGTCATCGGTCAGCGGCTCCACCGGCGTCTCTGTCTCTTCCTGCGCCTCGATCACGACCCGCTCGTCGTCGCGGTCCCAGGCCAGTGCGATGGCACCCACCCGGAAGTCCTCAAGCAGCGGCAGCTCGAGCGGCCCGTCGTCGGCCAGGCTGGCCGGCGCCGCCGCGGGTACCGCCGCCTGGCCGCCGCTGCGCCGGAGCACCTCGTCAAGCAGCTCGTCCAGCCGCTCGGCCAGCAGGTGAACCTGAACTTTCTCCAGCGCGACGCTCGTCACCCGACCGGACGCACTCGCCTGCAGGTAGAAGGTCCGCTCGCCAGGCTGGCCGACGGTCCCGGCCACGAACCTGTCCGGCGGATCATACGAATAGACCGGCATGACTCCTATCCTCCCGCGCCGCCGCCGACCATCGCGTCGCCCGCCACGGCGGCTGGCCGGCCAGCCGCCGCCGGTGCGGCCGCCGGCCGGCGCTCAAGATCAGCGGTCCCGCCGCCGGTGTCGTTCATCCGGAGCAGGAACGGGCGCAGCGGAGTGTAGCGGATCACGGTCAGCGAGCAGGGAGCCACCTGGATCCGCTGGCACAGGTCGAGATGCAGGCCCAGGCTATCGGTGATCACCGCCTTGATCACATCGCCGTGTGAGCACAGCAGGTAGGCGGCGTCCTTGCCGAGACGGGCGTTCCAGTCGCGGATCGCGCTGACCGCCCGGTGCTGCATGTCCAGCATCGACTCCCCGTCCGGGCCGGGGAACCTGACGGCGCTGGCATGTGCCTGGACGACCCGCCAGAGCGGATCCTTGGCCAGCGCCTTCAGCGGCCTTCCCGTCCAGTCGCCGTACTTGCACTCGCTGACCCGCTCGTCATCGGTCACGGCCGGCAGCCCGCCGGCCCGCGCCGCCGCCACCGCCTCGGCGGTCTGCCTGCAGCGCTCGAGCGGGCTGGAGATGATCGCGTCCAGCGGGACCTTGGCGAGCCTGGCCGCCAGCGCAGCCGCCTGCGCGCGGCCGCGGTCATCCAGCCCGATGCCCGGGGTCCGGCCGGTGAGAACCGTGCCGGTCGTCGCTGTCAGCCCGTGCCGCACCAGGAGAACCAACGTCACCCCATGACTCTACGGGCTGCCAGGACCGCCCGGCGCAGCCCGGCCCGCCGGGCTCCCGCGGCCGCCGCCCGGCGCTGGCCTGCCGTCCGCTGCACGGCGATGACCTGGCTGTCAGCCGTCGGCGAGCACGAAGCTCACCGAGCCGAAGCTGACCTGATCGCCGGCCCGAACGGGCACAGGGCTGCTCACCAGCCAGCCGTTGAGCCTGGTTCCGTTGGTGGATCCCAGGTCCTGCAGCAGCCAGCCGGAGCCGTCGCGCTCGAGCCGCGCGTGCCGGCGGGAGACCGTGAGATCGGCCAGGACGAGATCGCATCCGCCATCCCGGCCGATCGTGAACAGGCGCTCGCGGCCGGCCGGGAACGGCAGCGCCGGCCAGCCCGCGGCCGGCTGGCCCGCGGCCTGCGTGGCCGCCTGCCAGCGCGCGGCGGTCCCGCTGATGGCGCGGGCGAGCGCGCCGGTCAGGGATCTCGCCCGGCGGCTGCGGGCGGGCATGTCGGCCAGCAGCCCGGCGAGCTCCCGGCGCTCGCGGGCGCGCAGCGCGGCGTCCATCCGGGAGACGAAGCTGTCCTTGCTCAGCCTTCCCTCCGCAAACCGCTCCCGCAGCTCGCCGATGACCTGCGCGCGCTCGGCGTCGGAGGCGCGCAGCGGCAGCGGGGGCGTGCTTGCCGAGCCTGGCTGGCCTCGCATATTCGAAGTATCAGCCCGGCGCGCCGGCTGCACAAGGCTGGGTCAGGCTATCCGGATCCGCGGGTCGGCGACGGTCAGCGCGATGTCGGCGAGCAGGTTGCCCGCGATGGTGAGCACGGCGCCGATCAGGGTGTAGGCGAGCAGCACCTGGTAGTCGGCAGTGCCCAGGCTGTTGAAGAACAGCAGCCCGAGGCCGGGGTAGTTGAACACGGTTTCGGCGATCAGGTTGCCCGCGAGCAGCGCGGGGATGGACAGGCCGATCAGCGTGAGCATCGGCAGGCTGGCGTTGCGGACCAGGTGGCGCAGCAGGACCAGCCGCTCCGGCAGGCCCTTGGCCCTGGCCGCCTTGATGTAGTCCTGCGCCAGCGTGTCCATCGCCGTCGAGCGCATGTACCTCGAGTAGCCGGCCACGATGAGCAAGGTCAGCGAGAGGATCGGCAGCGTCATCGAGTGCCAGTCGCCCATCACCGCGAACACCGACGTGGACTGGCTGGCCTCGAAGCTGAAGACCGGGAAGGACAGCGCGAGCGCCTGGATCATGATCAGGTAGAGGAAGAAGTCGGGCATGGCGTAGGTGACGAATGCCAGCGTGGTGGCAACGTTGTCGCCGATGGTATTGCGCTTGACCGCCTGGTAGATGCCCAGCGGGATCGCGATCAGCACCGCGAAAAGCACCGAGATCCCGGACAGGTAGGCGCTGCGCGCCCATCGTTCCCGGAACAGGGCGTCCACGCTCTGGTTCAGCTTGTAGGAGTAGCCCAGGTCGCCGTGCACAAGCTGGTTCATGTAGTGCAGGTACTGCACGATGAACGGGTCGTCGAACCCGTGATCAAGGTTCCACCGGGTGATGGCAAGCGGGCTGGCCCGGTTGCCGAGCACGTCGATGGCCGGCGACGGGTAGATCACGTGCAGCAGGAAGAAGATGAACAGCGACACCCCGATGAGGACCACGATGGACGTCCCGGTCCTGCGGATCAGGTAGGCGCTCATCGCGTGCTCCCCGGGCGCCTGACGGCGATCACGGCGTCGCGAAACCCGCCTGGCCCTCGTTGGTGGTTCCCGCCGCGGCGGCGGCCGCCGCCTGTTCCTCGTGCGGGGCATAGTCCTGCAGCGGGAAATGGCAGGCGGCCACATGGCCGGGCCCGAAGCCGCGCAGCTGCGGCTCCTCCTCGGCGCACCGGTCCTGGGCGAACGGGCACCGCGTGCGGAACCTGCAGCCGGACGGCGGGTTGATCGGGCTCGGCAGCTCCCCCTTGATCCCGATGTCCTTCCGCGCCCTCGCCGCCTCCGGCTCCGGCACCGGGATGGTGGCGATCAGCCCGGCCGTGTACGGGTGCGCCGCCCGCTGGTAGATATCGTCCCCGGAGCCGAGCTCGACGAGCTTGCCCAGGTACATGACGCCGATACGGTCGGCCATGTACTTGACCACCGCGAGGTCGTGCGAGATCACGATGTAGGTCAGGCCATGGTCGGCCTGCAGCCGCTTCATCAGGTTCAGCACCTGCGCGCGGATGGACACGTCCAGGGCGCTCACCGGCTCGTCGGCCACGATCACCCGCGGGTTCAGGGTGAGCGCGCGGGCCAGGCCGATCCGCTGCCGCTGCCCGCCGGAGAACTCGTGCGGGTAGCGCTCGACCGCGTTGCGCGGCAGCCCGACCTCGTCGAGCAGCTCAGCCACCCGTTTCTGCTGTTCCTTTTGCGAGCCGATGTGCTGGATCGACAGCGGCTCCCTGATGATCGCCCCCACCCGCATCCTCGGATCCAGCGACGAGTACGGATCCTGGAACATCAGCTGCAGGTCACGGCGCTTCCTGCGGAGCTCGCCGCCGCCGAGCGCGGAGATGTTCTCGCCAGCCAGCTGCACGGTTCCCGAGTTCGGGCGCTCCAGGGCCACCACCATGCGCCCGATCGTGGTCTTGCCGCAGCCCGACTCGCCGACCAGGCCGAACGTCTCGCCGGCGTTGACGGTGAACGACACGTTGGACACCGCGTGCACGCTGCCGACCTTGCGCTGCAAGATTGCGCCGGCCGTGACCGGGAACTCCTTGACCAGGTCCCGTATCTCGAGCAGCGTCTGCCCGGGCAGGATGGGCGCCTGGTCAGCCCCGGTGGCCGGCGCCCGGTCGGCAGTCACCAGGCCCGGTGTCGCATGGCCGGCCTGGGGTGCCTGACCGTTCCCCTTGTCGGCGGTCAGCGCGAGCGGCCCGTCCACCGGATGCCAGCAGGCGAACCGGTGCTCGGCGGTCTCGCCGGTCAGCGGCGGCTCGTCTGTGCGGCACTTGTCGGTGGCCCGGCTGCAGCGCACGGCGAACCGGCACCCGGCCGGCGGGCTCGCCAGATCCGGCGGCAGCCCGGGGATGTTCAGCAGCCGCTGCGTGTTGTCCTGGCTGAGCCGCGGAATCGAGGCGAGCAGCGCCTGGGTGTAGGGGTGGTGCATGTGGCCGAACAAGGTGGCGGTGTCGGTGGTCTCCACCAGCCGGCCCGCGTACATCACCTCGACCCGGTCCGCATGGCCCGCGATCACCCCCATGTCGTGGGTGATCAGCAGCATCGCCATGCCGAGCCGGTCCTTGAGGCTGTCCAGCAGCGCAAGGATCTGCGCCTGGATCGTGACGTCAAGCGCGGTCGTCGGCTCGTCCGCGATCAGCAGCTTCGGCTCGCAGGACAGCGCCATCGCGATCATGACGCGCTGCCGGAGCCCGCCGGAGAGCTGGTGCGGGTAATCGGACAGCCGCTCCTTCGGCCGGGGCAGGCCGACCAGCCCGAGCACCTCGGCGGCCCGCTCCAGCGCCTCGCGCCTGCTCGCGCCCCGGTGCAGCCGCACAGGCTCGGCTACCTGGTAGCCGATGGTCTTGGTCGGGTCGAGTGAGGTGAGCGGGTCCTGGAAGATCATCGCGATGTCGTTGCCGCGGATCTTGCGCAGGTCGGCGTCGGGCAGCCCGACAAGCTCCCTGCCGTTCAGCTTGACCGAGCCGCCGACGATCGCGCCGCCGGGCGGCAGCAGCCCGATGATCGACAGGCCGGTCATGGACTTGCCGCAGCCGGACTCGCCGACCAGCCCGAGAGTCTCGCCGGCCTCGATCCGAAGATCGATATTGCCAACTGCCTGCACCACCGACTTGGTCAGCTGGATGTGCGTCGACAGGTCCGTGATCTCCAGGACAGGGGCCATGCGTGGGTACTCCTCAGGTCAGTGGACGTCGGCCGGCACGCTGGTGGTCACGACGGCCGGATCAGCGGCGCCGCAGCCGCACGTCGAGCGAGTCGCGCAGCGCGTCGCCGAGCAGGTTGCACGCCATCACGACCAGCACGATGCACGCGCCGACCGGGTAGATCAGCCACCAGTAGCCGTCCTGCAGGTACCCCACCCCGTTGGACAGCATGTCGCCCCAGTCGACGTGCGGATAATGCAGGCCGAAGCCGAGGAACCCGAGGGCCGCCACGGCCAGGATCGCGTCGGCGATGTTGAACGTGACGTTCACGATGATCACGCCGAGCGCGTTCGGGATCAGGTGCCGGTTGATCAGCCGGAACCTTCCGGATCCGGCGGTCCGCGCGGCCGAGACGAAGTCCCTGACCCGCAGCGTGAGCACCTCGCCGCGGACCAGCCGGGCCGGCACCAGCCAGGTGAAGCCGCCGATGATGAGGCTGAGGCCGAGCACGGACGCCCCGTACTTGACCGCCACGATCAGCACGATGAACAGGAACGGGATCGACAGGAAGACATCCACGACGCGCATCATGGCCGAGTCGAGTATCCCGCCGGCCAGCCCGGCGACCGCGCCCCACAGCGCGCCGAGGACGATGCCGATGGTGGCGGCCAGGAAGCCGATCTCGAGCGCTGACTGGCCGCCCTTCATCAGCTCGCCGAGGTTGTCGAAGCCCAGGTTGTCGGTGCCGAGCGGATGGCCGGGCCCGGGCGGCAGGTTGGTGTTGACCAGGTCGGTGTTGGCCAGGTTGGCGTGGTAGACCAGCGGTCCGGCGAAGCAGAACAGCACGAAGAAGACCAGGATGCCGAGTCCGACGACGGCGAGCCTGTTCCGCATGAACTCTCGCAGGGCCAGCCGGAATCCGGTCTGGACCGGCCCGACCTCGCCGCCCTCGGGCGCGCGGGTGATATCGAGCGGCGGGAGTGATGACGGGGCGACGCGAGCCACTGTGCCTCCTGGGGTCTGCGAGCTGTCGGGTTGCCGTCAGGCCATCCGGATTCGCGGGTCGGCGACGGTCAGCGCGATGTCGGCGATCAGGTTGCCCACGATGGTGAGCACGGCGCCGATCAGGGTGTAGGCAAGCAGCACGTTGTAGTCCACGGTGCCCAGGCTGTTGAAGAACAGCAGCCCGAGTCCCTGGTAGTTGAACACGGTCTCGGTGATCAGGTTACCCGCGAGCAGCACGGGGATGGAGAGGCCGATCAGCGTGAGCATCGGCAGGCTGGCGTTGCGGACCAGGTGCCGGGTCAGCACCAGCCGCTCCGGCAGGCCCTTGGCCCTGGCCGCCTTGATGTAGTCCTGCGCCAGCGTGTCCATCGCCGTCGAGCGCATGTACCGAGAGAACGCGGCGACGGTGACCAGCGTGAGCGAGAGGATCGGCAGCGTCATCGAGTGCCAGTCGCCCATCACCGCGAACACCGACGTGGACTGGCTGGCCTCGAAGCTGAAGACCGGAAAGGACAGCGCGAGCAGCTGGATGAGGATGAGGCTGAGGAAGAAGATCGGCATGGAGTAGGTCACGAATGCCAGGCTGGTGACCACGTTGTCGCCGATGCTGTTGCGCTTGACCGCCTGGAAGATGCCCAGCGGGATCGCGATCAGCACGGCGAACAGCAGCGAGATCCCGGACAAGTAGGCGCTGCGCGCCCACCGCTCCTGGAACAGCGCCGCGACGCTCTGGTTGACCTTGTAGGACTCGCCCAGGTTGCCCTGCAGGAGCTGCTGGACGTAATGCACGTACTGGACGATGAACGGGTCGTCGAAGCCGTGCGACTTGTTGAACGCCGCGATCGAGACCGGGTTGGCCTTCGGGCCGAGCACGTCGATGGCCGGCGATGGGTAGATGTTGTGCAGCAGGAAGAAGATGAAGACCGAGACTCCGATGAGGACCACGATGGACGTCCCCACCCTGCGGATCAGGTAACCGATCACCTGCCATGCCCTTCTCCCGGCCTCCGTCCGGCCGGAGCCCATACTGCCGGAAGGCGGCCAGCGCCCCTGTCCTCCGTGTGTACCACCCGGAGGACAGGGGCGTCTAGCGCCTGCTCTGCCGCTGCGGCGGGGCGCCGCGGCCGGTCAGCTGCCTACTTGGTGAAGTACCAGTACTGGGCAGGCAGCTGGTATTGCGTGGTGGCCTCGAACGAGGCCGGCTGACCCGACAGCGTCTTCTTCCACACCGAGATGAAGTCCGGCCCTGCCTGGAACAGGCCAGGCTGCTGCGCCGTCAGGTACTGGGCCTCCTTCAGCACGGCATCGCTGTTGCTGCCGGTGGTGGAAGCCTCGATCAGCTTGGTCGCCTGCGCATCGTTGTAGCTGCCGATGTTGAACGACCCGCCGATGTTGAACACCTCGTTGGTGGTCGGGTAGGTGGAGTTGGTGAAGCCACCGAAGTCCTCCATCGCCCACTTGTTGATGTTCTTCTTGCCCGCCGGCGACGGGTTGTTGTAGTTGGAGATCATGAAGTTGAAGTTGCTGGACGACAGGTTGATCGTGATGCCTGCCTTCTTCGCCTGCGAGGCAAGATCGGTGACCTGCTCGCTGATGATCTTGGGGTCGCTGCCGTAGATCAGGTTCCACTCGAGCTTGGTGCCGGCCGGGATGCCGGCGCCGCAGTTGGTCGGGCCCGATCCGGGGCTCGAGCACACGTCGGTCCCGCCCGGGTGGACGGTCCAGCCATGTGCCTTCAGCAGCTTGACGGCCGCGCTGACGCTGAACGGGTAGGGCGCCGTCTTGGCGTTCGCCGGCGTGAACGGGCTCACCGGGATCGACGGAACCGGGCCATAGGCCGGGCCGCCTGCGCCGTGGAAGAACGCCTTGATGATGCCTTCCTCGTCCTGCAGGTGGGCGATCACCTGCCGGATGTAGAGCTGGCCGATGATCTTGTCGAAGTGGCCTGTGGTGTCCGCGAAGTTATAGACGATGTAGTTCCAGCCCCAGGTCGGGTAGCCGAACACGTTGTAGCCGGCCGACTTCACCTGGCTGGTCTGCGGCACGTCGGTCTGCGGCATGTAGCCGACATCGAGGCTGCCCGCCTTGACCGCGTTGAACTCGGCGGTGTCGGACGTGAACGGGACCGCCTGCAGCGTCGACATATGCGTGGCATGCGGGCCGCCATAGCTGGTGTTCGGCGCCATGGTGAACGCGCCGGTGGTGTTGTTGAACTGGGTCAGCTTGTACGGGCCGTCCACGACCTGCCAGAGCGGGTTGCTCGCGTAGGTCGTCACCGACTTGGATGCGGTAGCCAGGAAGTCGTAGATCTTCTTGGCGTTGGCCGGCTTGGTGAAGTCCAGGATCGGCCCGTTCGCCGAGGCCTTGGCCCAGGCATGAGCCGGCAGCGGCGAGATCAGGCCGAGCATGTTCTCAGCGAACCACTGCGGGTTGACGGCCTTATTCAGGGTCATGACCATCGTGTTCGCGTTCGGCATGGTCATGCTGACAACTTGGTCGGGAATGCCGAGATTGGGGCTGTAGTTGCCGAAGTTGGACGGGCTCTCCTTGATCGCTGCCTTCAGCTCGTCCATGAAGAACAGCACGTCATTGGCCGTGACCGGCTTGCCGTCGGACCACTTGTAGTTGCTCTTCACGGTGAAGGTGACGGTCTTGTCGCCGTTGCTCCACTTGGGAGGGCCAGCCAGGCTGTCGGCCGGCAGTTCCTTGGGCTGCACGCCGTTGACGTACCAGTACAGCGGCCGCCACATCTCGTACTGGAACTGATAGGCCGTGTAGACCGAGCCGTTCGCGCCCGGCGTGATCGGCATGATCCAGGTCGGGGTGGCATTCGGCGGAAATGCGACCTTGATCGTGCGGCCGGCCTTGGCTGACCCGGTAGCAGCCGGCACCTTGCCGAACGCGCCCTGGACGTTGCCGGAGTTTCCGCCTCCGCCGCCGCCGCCGCCGCTACTGCCGCAGGCAGCAAGCGCGGTGACGCTGACGACGGCGAGCGCCGTTAGCTTCGTTGCCGGACGGGCGAATTTCATCGCTTCCCCTCGCTCTCATTGCGCGCGGGGGCAGCCCGGTTCGCCGGGACCCCTCTCGCGCGCTCAGCTGTGTGCAGCCGAGTCATCGCTCGCCGCCTTTCTGTCGTCGACCGCCGCCGGGCGCCGGGTCCGCAGCGCGGAGCCTGCCCTGGCCGACGGTCGGGTTGCCCGAAGCGTAGGGTCACGTACATACGTTTCCCAGGCCGAAAACGTCACAAGTTGTTATCGATGTCCGACCTCACCGGCCGGGCAGGGACCTGCCGCGGGGCATCCGGTGCCTGGTCAGCCGCCCATTGCGTGCACGCCGCCGTCCACATGGACGATCTCGCCGGTGGTCGCGGGGAACCAGTCGGACAGCAGGGCCACGCAGCCGCGGGCGGCGGGCTCGTGGTCGGCCAGGTCCCAGCCGAGCGGCGCGCGCTCCCCCCACATGGCCTCGAACTGCTCGAACCCGGGGATGCTGCGCGCAGCCATCGTCTTCAGCGGCCCGGCGGCCATCAGGTTGACCCGGATCCCGCGCGGCCCCAGGTCGCGGGCCAGGTAGCGGGCGCACGACTCGAGGCCTGCCTTCGCCACGCCCATCCAGTCGTAGGCCGGCCATGCCCGGCTCGCGTCGAAATCCATCCCGACGATCGCGCCCCCGGCGCTCATCAGCGGCAGCGCCGCCATGGCCAGCGCCTTCAGCGAGAAGGTCGACACGTGCAGCGCGGCGGCCACGTCCTCCCACGGCGTCTGCAGGAAGTTGCCGCCCAGCGCCGACCGCGGCGCGTTGCCGATGCCGTGCACGACGCCATCCAGCCCGTCCACGTGCTCGGACACGCGCTCGGCCAGCGAGCCCAGGTGACCGGCGTCGGTCACGTCAAGCTCGAGCACCGGCGGCGGCACGGGCAGCCGCCGGGCGATCCGCTCGACCAGGCTCAGCCGGCCGTAGCCGGTGAGCACCACGGTGGCGCCCTCCTGCTGCGCGATCCTCGCCACGTGAAACGCGATGGAGGACTCGGTGAGCACGCCGGTCACCAGGATCCGCTTGCCGTCCAGGATTCCCATCACAGTCCCTTCGCCAGGCCGGCGGGCCGGTGCCCGCGCGGCAGCGCCGCGCCGCCCGGCCGGTGCGCGGCGGCCGCCTAATGCCCCATGCCGAGGCCGCCGTCCACCGGGATCAGCGCGCCGGTGATGTACGCCGCGTCGTCGGAGGCGAGGAAGGCCACGGTGGCGGCGACCTCGTCGGCCGAGGCGTACCGCCCGAGCGGGACGCTGGCCAGGATCGCCGCCTTCCTGTCTTCGCCGAGCGCGGCCGTCATGTCGGTGTCGACGAAGCCGGGGGCGACGACGTTCACCGTGATGTGCCTGCTGCCGAGCTCGCGGGCGAGCGAGCGCGCCAGCCCGATCAGGCCGGCCTTGGACGCGGCGTAGTTCGCCTGGCCGCCCGAGCCGAGCAGGCCGACGACCGACGAGATGAAGATGATCCGCCCGCGCCGCAGCCGGATCATGCCGCGGACGGCGCGCCTGGCCGCCCGGTAGGCCCCGGTCAGGTTCGTGTCAAGCACGGCGGCGAAGTCGTCCTCGCTCATCAGCGCGAGCAGCTGGTCACGGGTGATCCCGGCGTTGGCCACCAGCACCTCGACCGGGCCATGCGCGGCCTCCGCCGCCGCGAACGCCGCGTCCACCGATGCCGTGTCGCGCACGTCGCAGCTGGCGACCGCCAGGCCCGGCACGTCAGCGCCGGAGCGGGACGTCACGGTGACGGCGTCGCCGGCGGCAGCGAGCCGGCGGGCGATCGCCAGCCCGATTCCCCGGTTGCCGCCGGTGACCAGGGCAGATCGACTCATCTGCGGTGACACCTCCGGGCGCGCGGATCAGCGGGTGCGATCCTGGCGAGCGTACTTGACCGGCCGGCGGCCGCGGGCACGGGAGGGGCGCCGCGGCGGGCGGCCGGCCGCCGCCGCCCGCTAGGCGTCCTCGAGGCGGAAGCCGATCTTGAGCCCGACCTGGTAGTGCGCGACGGCGCCGTCCACGATCTGCCCGCGGATCTGGGTGACCTCGAACCAGTCCAGGTGCCGCAGGGTCTGCGCGGCGCGCCGCAGCGCACCGCCGATGGCCTGCTCGATGCCCTCCGGCGAGGTGCCGACGATCTCGGTGACCCGATAAGTGCGATCGCTCATGTTTCCTCCGGGATGCGGATAGGACCGGCACCGCTGCGCTGCGGCGCCGTGGCTGGGCTGCTGCCCTCTGGTGTCTACGACTTACTACTACGCCGGAGGCCCGGGGCGCGAGCAGGCGCTCCCCCGCGCGCCGCCCGGCGGCGGAAGGAACCGGGCCGGCCGCCGCGCGGCGCCCCTGGCAGTAGCAGCGCGGGCCCGGCGGGCATACGTTGGAATGGTGAAAGTCACCCGCGGCCCGCGCCGGAGCAGGGCGCAGCTGGTCACCGAGGCACGGCGGCCGATGTCGGAGGACATCGCCTACCGCCAGCGCCGGTACCTGATCATGATGGGTATCCGGCTGGTCTGCTTCGTGATCGCGGTCGTGGCGTTCACCAACGGCGCAGGCTGGCTGACCGCGATCCCCGTCGTGGGCGCGATCGTCATTCCTTACTTCGCGGTCGTGTTCGCCAACGGCGGGCGCGAGCCGGCCGGCCGGCGCGGATTCCAGGCGTACGAGCCGCCGTTGCCGGAGCAGTACTCCGGCCCGCCGCCGAAGCCTTCTCAGGGCACCACCGGGGAGCCGCCGGCCGGCTCCCATCAGCCCGGCCAAAATCAGACATGACGGGCAGCAACGGCGTGCCTTCGCCGATAGTGCATTACGCGCCATCGCGCGCGGCCGGGAAACAGCTGATCAGCAAGGATCGGCGGGTGTCCATGACGAGATCCGCTCGTAATCCGGTCTTGACGCGCTAGGGGGGGTTTCGGTGTAACATGCTTACCGGTGCTCTGGTCCCCCGCCGGGGCACCGTTGCCGGCGTTCCGGGCTTCCCAGGCCCATGACCGGGACGATCCCGACCGACAGCCAGAGCGGCACCGGCCAGCCGCCCCAGGTGATGCCGGGCGCGAGGTGCAGCCCGGCCGCGGCAGGCAGGCTGAGATGGCTGAACACCGCGTGCCGCATCGGGCCGACGATGTAGGTGAGCGGGTCGATCCGGGTGAGCACGCTCAGCCAGCCGGGCAGCCCGGCGAGCGGATACAGCGCGCCGGACAGGAAGAACAGCGGCATTACGAGCATCTGGGTGAGCGCCATGAATGCTTGGAACTGCTTGATACGCGCCGCCATCATCACCCCGAACGCGGTGAGGGCGAATGACAGCAGAAGCAGCTCGCCGATCAAGGTGACAATGAGCACCGGGTTGTACGGCACATCGGCGAGGCCGGCCAGGATCAGGAACACAACGCCCTGGAATGTCGCTATCGTCGCGCCGCCGAGGCACTTGCCAATCACGATCGACGCCCGGCTGACCGGTGCCACCAGGATCTCGCGGAGGAAACCGAACTCCCTGTCCCACACGATTGATGCTGCCGAGAATATTGCCGTGAACAGGACCGACATCGCCAGGACGCCCGGATAGATAAAGGTCTTGAAGCTGACGCCCGGCGGCATGCCGCGGCCGGCCAGCGAGGACAGCCCGGTGCCGAGGACGAAGAGGAAGAGCACCGGCTGGATCAGCGCGGTGACCGCCCGGAGCCGGTCGGCGCGGAACCTGATCAGCTCGCGCCGCCAGACGATGCCGGCCGCCCGCAGGTCGTGCCGGAGCCCGTGCCCGGGCACGGCGACCCTGATCTGGTCGGCTAGCGCCGCCGTCCCCGCCGGGACGGCCGTATCGGTCGCCATGGCTCATCTCCTCCCGCTGAACCGGGCGGCAAGCTGGCGCATCGCATCGGCTCCGGATGCCTCGGCGTCGCGAATCGTCGTCCCGGTGTAGGACATGAAGACGTCATCCAGGGAGGGGCGGGACACGCTGACCGACCGGATCGGCACGGACAACCCGGCGAACAGGCGCGGCATGAATTGCTCGCCGGCCGCCACCGAGAAGGTCACCGCGCCCTCACTGGTCACCGCGTCGATACCGAACGTCTCGGCCAGCGCGTCAATGGCAGCCCGGTCATCGGCGGTAAGAATCCGCACCCGGTCTTTGCCGACGCTGGCCTTCAGCGCCTCCGGGGTATCGACTGCGACGATCTTGCCGTGGTCGATGATCGCGATGCGGTCGCAGTTCTCCGCCTCGTCCATGTAGTGCGTGGTCAGGAAGATCGTGATGTCCTCCCGGCCTTTGAGGTCGTTGATGTACTGCCAGATCGACAACCGGGTCTGCGGGTCGAGGCCCACCGTGGGCTCGTCGAGGAAGAGGACGCGGGGCGCGTGCAGCAGGCCGCGGGCGATTTCCAGCCGCCGCCGCATTCCCCCGGAATAGGTGCTGACCAGGCTGTCCCTGCGATCCCAGAGACCGACCATGTCCATGACCTGCCGCATCCGCGGCGCCACCGCCGCCTTCGGCACGCCGTAAAGCTCCGCGTGGAACCGCAGGTTCTGCGCGGCGGTGAGGTAGGTGTCCAGGGTCGTGTCCTGGAACACGAGCCCGATATCGCGGCGGACCGCGTCCCGCTGCGTGGCCGCGTCGTGCCCGGCCACGGTTGCCGTGCCGGACGTCGCGTTGGCCAGGGTGCAGAGGATCTTGATGGTCGTCGTCTTGCCGGCGCCGTTCGGGCCGAGGAAGCCGAACGTCTCGCCCGCGGCCACCTCGAAACCGATACCGCGGACCGCCTCGATCTCGCCGTACCGCTTGGTCAGGCCGGCCACCGAGATAACCGGCTGCCGCCCCTCGCCCGCGCGGCCACCGGCCGCCGCGCGGGCGCCGCTGGCGCGGGTTGCCACGGTCACCGCCTCCTCCTCGCGCTTGCCGTTCCGAGCCTAACCGCCGCCGCCCGCCTGGCCTGCCTGCTCGGTCCCGCCGTCCTCGTCGTCGGCCGCGAGCAGCCGGTACAGCGCCCGGCGCGCGTCGGTGAGCACCCGGCGCGCCTGGCCGATCTGGGCCTCGCTGCCCGCGCTGAGTACCTGGAAGGCGGCCATCGCCACCTGCCCGATGAGCTTGCGCATCTCGACCGCCGCGCCGCCGGCGTGCCCGGTCACGGCGTCCCACGGCGCGTCGAGCTCGCCGGGGTGCGCCTCGGCGTAGGCCCGGCCGTCATCGGTCAGGACGTAGGCCCGCCGCCCGCTCTCGCCCGCCTCGGCGCGGATCAGGCCCTCGTCCTCAAGCTGCTGCAGGGCCGGGTAGACGGAGCCGGGGCTGGGCCGCCAGACGCCGCCGCTCCGCTCGCTGATCTCCTGGATGATCTGGTAGCCGTTCATCGGGCCCTCGGACAGCAGCGCGAGCGCCGCGGCGCGCACGTCCCCGCGCTTGGCCCGCGGGCCCCGCATCATCCGCGGGTCTCCCAGCCAGGTCCCCAGCCCGGGGAACCCCGGCGGGCCGCCGAGGCCCGGCCGGCCGGGGAAGCCCGGGCCGCGGCCGTGGCCCCGCCTGCCGCCTCCCCTGCGCCGCCACGGCTCGTCGTCGCTGCCGTGCCGCCACATCTCCTCTTCTCCCCTGTGCCGCTCTTCTCCCCTGTGCCGCCAGTCGTCGTCTTCTCGCATCGCCGTGCTCCTGCCTGCTGATATCTGCTGTGCCTGCGGGCATCCGCGCCGGCCGGCGGGTTCCGTCCGGCGCCGCATAAGATGTTCTTATGATGGTCTGACTAGCTCAAAGATATATCGTTATAGGTCGTATGACAAGAGCCTGGCGCGCGGCGGCACCATGTCGGCGGTACTAGAATGAGGTCGCGCCGGCGCGCGCGAAGCCGCAGTCGGCCCGCGTGCGCGGGGGCCTGGGGCCGTCGCCTGCGGTCAGCCGCCGATGGCCGACATCGGCCTGGCGGGCTGCAGGAACCCGGGATCGTCGATGCCGTGCCCGGGCAGCTTGGCGGCAACCGCGCGCTGCCACTGCGCGGCCAGCTCGTCGTCGGTCGCGCCGGATCGCATCGGCCCGCGCAGGTCGCTCTCTTCCCTGGCGAACAGGCAGTTGCGGATCTGCCCGTCGGCGGTCAGCCTGACCCGGTCACACGCGCCGCAGAACGGCCTGGTCACCGAGCCGATCACGCCGACCCGGTCCGGGCCGCCGTCGACCAGGAAGCTCTCGGCGGGCGCTGACCCGCGCCGTCCCGGGTCATCCGGCGTGAGCGTGAACTCAGCGGACAGCGCGGCCAGGATCTCCTCAGCGGTGACCATAATCTCCCGCCGCCAGCCGTGCTGCGCGTCCAGCGGCATCTGCTCGATGAAGCGGAGCTGATAGCCGCGCTCCCGGCAGTACCGGAGCAGCCCGGCCGCCTCGCCGTCGTTGACGCCGCGCATCAGGACGGCATTCACCTTGACCGGCGTGATGCCGGCGGCGGCCGCGGCGTCGAGCCCGGCCAGCACGTCGCCGAGCCGGTCCCGTTTCGCCAGCTCCATGAACGTTTCCCTGCGCAAGGTGTCCAGGGACACGTTGACCCGGTCCAGGCCGGCCGCGCGCAGCGGGCCCGCCAGCCTGGCAAGCCCGATCCCGTTCGTGGTCAGCGAGATCTCCGGTCGCGGGCGCAGCGCGGCGGTGCGCCCGACCAGGTCGGCCAGCCCGCGGCGCAGCAGCGGCTCGCCGCCGGTAAACCGGACCTCGGTGATGCCCAGCCGCTCGGCTCCGATCCGCACCAGCCGCACGACCTCGGCGTCGGTCAGCTGCAGCGGGCGAGGCAGCCAGTCCAGGCCCTCGGCCGGCATGCAGTAACTGCACCGCAGGTTGCACCGGTCGGTGAGCGACACCCGGAGGTCGGTCGCCACCCGGCCGAAGGAGTCGGCGAGCACGGCAGCACCCCCTTTGGCTAGCGGTCAGCTGTGCCGCAATTCACTCAGCCTACGTCCGGATCATCCGCAGTTCGGCCACCCCGCCTTCCCGGGCACGTCCCGCCGCGGCGGCGCGGGCTGCCGCTCCGGCCGCCCAGCTTGTCGTCGCCGCCTATGAATCCGGGCTGGTATGCCCACGCTGGGCGGCCGGGCGGGGCGGCCGGGGA
>WNGG01005362.1_pt1 | contig 20354 bp, 23 predicted proteins | sample 5400661 | NCBI WGS metagenome assembly WNGG01 (sample SAMN13153372, study PRJNA577476) | soil metagenome | isolation source: 100 cm soil or saprolite under Garry oak tree replicate 1 | place: USA:California | collected 2016-06-15
TGCGCAAGCAGGTCGCCAGGCACGCCGGCCAATGCGAGGCCTGCGCGTACCGCAGGCGCAGCGCGCTGCGCCCGGCGGCCCTGGCCGGCATGGCGCCGCTGGCCGCGGTTCCGCGCGGCCTGCGCGAGAAGGTGCTGAGGCTGTGCGCCGACGACAGCCCGCCGGCGCAGGCCTACCGCGAGGAGGTGATACTGCGTGCGGGCCCGTTTGCCGCCAATGGCTTCCCGCGGCAGGTCAGGCCGCCCAGGGGGCGGATGCTCGCGCTGTCCGGCGGCGTCGCCGCGGCGGCCATCCTGATCGCGATCGCGGCGACCGGGGTGATCACGGTCCTCGCTCTCGGCGGTTCACACACCCCGCGGTCGCTAGACGACACAAGGTCGCACAGCGCGCCGGCGGCCGCGGGCGCGGCCGTGACCGGAAGGGCCGCAGCGACCAGAGCGTCTCCTAGCGTGTCGCCTGCCGCTAGCCAGCCCGGAACCAGCGCCCCGGCGCCTGTGGTCGTGCCGTCGCCGTCACGCGCGGCCACGTCCTCCCGGTCCGCCTCCCCGACGCCGCCACCGAGGCCGTCCGCGTCCACGTCCTCCGCATGCCCGCACCCACTTCCACACCACCGCTGCCATCGCTAACGCGACCTGGACCACAACCGGGCGGCGGTGCGCGCGGTCCGGCAGGAGCTCGCCAGGCGCGGTACGGGCTCACCGAGGTGCGGATCCTCGACCTGCTGATCTTGTCCGCCCAGGCCGTATCCGAGCTGCCAGGCGGCCGTGCAAGTATCCGCCGCTTGAGCTCACCCGCCCGGGCGCTCACGAGCATTCCCCGCAACAGGTCCACCAGCGGGCCGCGAATCACAAGGCTGAGCATGCGGCCGAGGTCAACCTCCAGCGAGTAGGTCGCCCGCGTCCGGTTCCCGCCCAGGTCCTCTAGCTTCCAGCGGCCGTCAACCGACTTGAGCTCGCCCTTCTCCTGCCGCCAGGCCAGGGTGGTGGGACCGTTGTAGGTGAAGCGGACGGTGGACTTGATCGTCCGGACCTTGGCGTCGGATTCGGTCTGGCACAAGATCGCGTGCCCTTTCGTCGCCGCGCTCGAGGGCATGCATCCCCTTCAGGCCGCCCTGCCACCCCGGCGCCCGCTCCACGTCCGCGACCAGCGCCCACACCTGTTCGAGCGGGGCGTCGATCTCGGCAGTCGAGCTGCCGGTCAGCATCGCCATTTCCGTCCTCCTGTCTCCTGGCGTGAGGGACCCCGCGTACCCTCGCACAGATGACTGGAGTTGCGGTAGCCGGTCACATCGAATTTGTGGACTTCGTCCCGGTGGCGCGGATGCCGCGCCAGGGCGAGGTGGTCCATGCCGAGGCACGTTCACGCGGGCCGCCGGCGGTGGCGGCGTGGTCCCGGTGGTGCTAGCCGGGCTCGGCGCGCAGGCCGGCTACTTCTGCGCTCCGGGAGACGTTCGGCGTTGTGCGCACGACGGTCAGGCGAGCGATCGCGTATCTCCGGGAGGCCGGCGTGGTCCGGACCGTGGCGGGCGCGGGAGTTACGTGGCAAGCGCTCCTGATCACATGAGACCGGGGACACCGCGATCGTTCGACGCGATGTGGCGGGCGACGACGCTCCACGGGATCGTCTCGCCGCGGGGCGACGCCCCCAGCCGCGGCGTGGCTGCGACGACCACACCGAACCACCGGCCACGGATGTCCCAGCCATCCATGCGCACGTCCACCCCCGTGAACTCATCTCGGCAGAAGCGCCAGAGGTCGTCGGGATCCACCAGGCCCGCGACGGCGCCGACATGTGGCCGCGTCGCCGCGAGCCGCCGAACGGCCACCGCTGTCTCATCGGGTGTGAGCACGCCCACGATCCCAGGATGGCCCCGCGACTAACTGCGCAACAGCGCGGCCTGGTCCTGACAATCCTCGCCTAGGCGCCACTGGAACGGACCCAAGTCAGTTGGCGAGAACACCTCGTAGCGTGGTGACAAGGTGCGCCCAGTCCTGAGCGCCGTGTGCAGTTCTCCGCGCTCGCACAGATGCGACTGCCCCCGCACTCGCATCGGCAGCGGACCCGGGTGCCCGGCTTCGACGGCGGCGACGCCGACCGCGACCAGCACATGGGATTTGCCGGTACGTTTGCCTTCCGCGCGAACTCGCCTGGGGTGGCGCCCCCACACAGCACGATCGCTCACCTGCTGCGACAACAGCTGTCTGCCTCCCTGGGGCATGCTGTTGGCGTGCTGGTCACGGGAGTTGCGGGCAATCGGAGGTTTGGTCCCCTAGGCGCCACCGGATGCCTTCGGCAACCTCCAATTGCGCTCGCGGCGAGACCAGGTCGGCGGCGAGGCCCTCCCGGGGGTCCTTAGTGAAGAGCGGGACGTGACCGAAGATCTGGAGCAGTCGGGGCAGGTCGAGCGCTCGGGCGGGCGGGTGGGGCTGGTGGTCTCAGGCGGTGGTGCGCGCGGCTCGTGCTCTGCCCGGCCCGCACGGCGCGATGGCCGGGACCTTTCGGCCGGTGCCCGGGACTTTCGGCTGTGGCTGCGGGCCAGGGGCGCGGGTAGCAGGGACTTATGAGCCGCGTGCCTGTCACGCTCAGCGTCGGCCCGCCCGCCCCGGCTGACCCCGCCGGGCTGCTGGCGGAGGCGGCGCGGGCGGCCAAGTGCGCCGCGTGCGGCTGCGCCCATGAGGCGTCGGCCGCGCTGGCGGCGTTGCCCGCCGCCGCGCCGCCGCGGTTGCGTGATGCCGCCCGGCGGCTGGCGGCTTCGCTGGCCAGCCAGCGGTATCCGTGCCTGGGCTGCGCGGTGTGCTGGCCGGCGGAGGCACTGAGCCTGGTGCAGGAGGCCGGGCTCATCGGGGAGGGGGCAGCCTGCCCGGCCACGCCCGTGAAGCCGCGGCCGGGGTGGCCGCCGCTGCCCGGCGACTACACGGTGCTGCGGTACGCCGCCCCGTCGCGGTCTGCACGCTGGGCGACAGCGCGCTGGCCACCGCGGTCGCCGCCGAAGCCGGCCCGGAGGTGGCGATCACAGGGACGCTGACCACCGAGAACCTGGGCATCGAACGGCTGATGGCCAACACGATCACCAACCCGCACCTGCGGTTCGTCGTTGTCTGCGGGCCGGAGATGGAACAGCGGATCGGGCACCACCCCGGCGGCAGCCTGCTCGCGCTGGCCGCCAACGGCACCGACGACAAGGGGCGGATCCTCGCAGCCCCCGGCCGGCGGCCCGGCTGCGCAATCTCACCGCGGGCGAGGTCGCCCATTTCCGCGCCTATGTCGAGGTCATCGACTTGATCGGCACCCGGGACACCGCCGCGGTCCTGGCCGCCGCCCGCCGGTGCGCCGCCCGCGACCCCGGCCCGGCGCCGCAGTCGCCGGGCGGGCTGGCCGTGCCCGTCCAGCGGGCGGCCCCGGCGGGCCGCACGGTCGCCGACCCGGCCGGGTACCTAGTCGTGCACGCCGACTCGCGGCGGCGGTTGCTGGTGATCGAGCACTACCGCAACGACGGGCTGCTCACCGCCGTGATCGAAGCCGGCAGCGCCACCGACGGGTACACCAGCGTGCTGGCGGCCGGCCTGGTCAGCCGGCTCGATCACGCGGCCTACCTCGGCCGTGAACTCGCCCGGGCCGAGCACGCGCTGCGCAGCGGCACCCGCTACCAGCAAGACGCCGCCCCGCGGTTACGCCGATTGACAGCATGACGCTGAGTGACGGGAAGGTCAGGGAGAACGCGCGCCGAGCCGCCGATCTGTACTGGAACAATCCCTTCGGTACGGTCCGTGGAGACGCGCATAACGGCATTTTCTGTCGCGTCGGCTATCTTCTGGCGAATGCGCGGCGAAGTTCAGCAGCCCGGACCTGTAGCGCCTGGTCACGACAGGTACGACAGCGGTCTGCGGGACCGCCCCGCCAAGCTCGACGCTGGCCCCGTATTCTCGTGCCGGGCACGCCTTGGCGTAGCAGTCGGCAGCCGACGAGCTGGAGCAGGCGCGGCGGGTGCGGATTCGGCTGACGTAGTGAGTCCGGCCCGCACCGAACATGGTGGACGAAAAGCCATGGCAGGGTGATGAGGGTGAGCGCGGCAAGTCAGCGGCACTGCAACTATGACCGCCGGTCGGCACGGCCAGAATCCGAACCTGGCCACATCCTCGTCGCCGAGCCATCGGAACAGCGATGCAATGCGCACCCGCGCCAGCTCACCGGCGATCAAGCACGCCGCCGACATAGTCGGGGTTTCATGAGCTCGTGGCCAGGCCAGGCACGCAGACTTACGGCCATGATCGCCCGGGCAGGACCTTTCTCATCCGCACCGTCGCAGGCGGGGATGTCTGAACCGCCCCGGACCACTCCCGTCTCACGGAGGAATTGCTCCCCGGCCTCGGGTACTCGCTGACCTGCTGATCGGCGCCTACGAGTGCACGTCACGCTCGCGGCACCGTCTCGTGGCAAACGAGGACCAGACCGTGCCAGTGATCTGCGAGGCCAGCAGAAGGTCGCCGTCACGATCGACGTGCTTATTCACATTTGTGAATGCTGTCCATCTACTTGACTGTAAAGATGGTTCCGTCGTAGGTTCATATTCATGAATGCAAGTCACATATGTGACCGAGTTTGGTTCGGGTCATGATGCGGATCGTTTCGCTCCACGGCCATCCGGAAGATCCGGTGGAGTTCGACCGCTACTACCGCGATGTCCATACACCGCTCGTCCAGCGCATCCCCGGGGTACGGAGGATCCGTTTCGGGCGCGTGGTGGCAACGAGTGACGACTCCCCGCCGCCGTACTACCTCGTTTCGGATGTCTACTTCGACGATACGGCGGCTCTCGAAGCGGCTGAGCAGAGCAGCGAGATGGCCGCGGCTCTTGCCGATGTGCCGAACTTCGCAAGCGGCAGTGTGACGATCATGCTCTGCGAGTGTGAGGACTTTCCCCCTGTAACGGATGCGTCCACCGCCGCGCCGACCGAACGCTGAGTCATGTCTTTCGAGCGCCCAGGAGGTAGATGAGCACGATGGGGACCACGCCCGTGAAATCGGCCGATCGGACGTTGGACATCTTCGAGCTGTTCGCCGCAGAGCCGCGCGGCCTGACGATCGCTGAGATCAGCGACAGGCTCGGCGTCGCGCGAAGCAGCACGCATGGCCTGGTGCACACGCTCGCGGCGCGCGGCTATCTGGTGCAGGACGGGGGCGGCCGGTTTCAGCTCGGCGCGCGCCTGATCCAGCTCGGCCTCAATGTCGTCGACCGGCTCGAGCTGCGCTCCGCGGCGCGCGCGACACTGGAGAGGCTGGTCGCGGCGACGCACGACACCGCACTGCTCGTGGTGCCGGACAACGGGGATCTTTTGTTCGTCGACAAGGTCCTCAGCGACGCACGCGATGTGCGGACCGATCCGCGCGTCAGCTCACGAAGGCCGCTGCACTGCACGAGCCTCGGGAAGGCGCTGCTCGCGACGCTTGATGACACCTCGGTGATGAAAGTCATCCGGGCCATCGGCCTGGAGCGTGCGACCGAACATTCGATTATGGACGAGGAGGAGCTGCTCGCTGATCTCGCCGGCACCCGCGCGCGTGGCTACAGCGTTGATCAGCAAGAGGCCCTGCTGGGCGTTTTCTGCGTCGGCGCGCCGGTGCGCGACCACAGCGGACACCCAATCGCGGCGATCAGCCTGTCGACGATCAAGGAGTTCTTTGATCCCGAGCGGACCGGGCCGCTGGTGACCGCGGCGGCAGTCCAGATCTCGCACGCGATGGGATGGAGGGGCGATGCCTCCAGCCTCTACGAGGTCCTCGAGGACCCGGGGCTGCTCATCCCGGACGAAGGGCCGCCGGTTCGCGCGGGAATCCGATGAGCCGGGATCGGTTTCTCAGCGAGCCTGCGCGAATCCCGAAGGCCGAGGATGCCGGCGGTGCGGGCAGCGCGCGGATCACGGGCGCGCCTGGGCCAGCCGAAGTCGCGGCGCCTCACCGTCCTTCTCTCGCGGACAGGGTCCGGCGGGGCCGGGCCCGCGTCCACCCGCTACCCGTTGCCTTGGCAGCGCTCACCGTTGCGCTTGTCGCCGTGTTCGAGCCGCGGTTCTACCGTCCGGCGAACCTGCACGTGCTGATGCAGCAGTGGTCCGTTCTGGGACTCGTCACCCTCGGCCAGCTGCTCGTCTTGCTGGTCGCCGGAATCGATCTCTCGGTCGGCGCAGTGATGAACGCCACTCTGATCATCATCGCGCTGATGAATTCGTGTGCCTCGCCCTGGGAGCCTCGGTCGGCGCGGCGAACGGACTGCTTGTCTCCCTCCGCGACGTTCCGCCGTTCGCAGCAACCCTCGGCATGCTGGCCGTCATCCAAGGCGCGATCCTGGTCTATACCAAGGGCATACCAGCCGGCAACATCCCCACTTCGTTGCGACCCGTGGCGCTGTCAGGAGTGGGGATCGTCCCGTACTCGCTGATCATTTGCCTCGGCATCGCCGCGTTGCTGATGTTCGCGCTCCGGCGAGGGACCTACGGACGGAAGATATACGCGGTTGGGCGTTCTCCGGAGGTGGCACGGAGAGCCGGGATCTCCACGACATATGTGCGCGTCTCGGCGTATGTGGCGTGCGGGGTCCTCGCCGCCGCGGCGGGCATCATCCTCAGCGCATACGTGGGCTACGTGGACCCCGAGATAGGCGGCAACTACAACCTCGAGTCGATCGCGGCGGCGGTGCTGGGCGGAGTCGCGTTCACGGGCGGCGAGGGCGGGGTGACCGGCGCTCTCGCGGGGTCGCTGTTCCTGCTAGCGCTCCTGAACGTGGCCACGATCTCATCACTTAACCCATTTACCCAGCTGATCGTTCAAGGGGTAGTGATGCTCATCGCCGTGTTTCTCTTCCAATTCCTCAAGAAGCGTACTCGCACCTAGATTCAGACCAAAGAGGTGTTACACATGATCGGCAAGTATCCACAGATCGGGCGAAGACCAGTCGCCCGCGCTCTCGCCTTGGGGGCGATTTCGGCCATCGGCCTGGCAGCGTGCGGGGGAACCAGCAGCAGCAGCAGCGCTACCAGCAGCGCAACCAGCGCCAAGCGCGTGACGATCGCGTTCATCTCACAGGGCACCTCGAATAGCTGGGCGGCCCAGCTCGACGCGGTGGCACGAAAGACCGCGAACCAGCTCGGCGTGAAGCTCGTCTACTTCAACGGCCAAGGAAACGCGACCACGCAGCTTCCCGAGATCCCGGCGGCCATCGCCGAGCACCCGGACGTGATCGTGCTCGTTCCGCTCGGGGAGGCAGCCGACACCGGTCCAGTAGAACGAGCAATGGCCGCAGGGATCAAGGTAGTCCTCCTGGACAGCACGGTGAACACGACCAACTACACGTCGCTTATCAATCCGGACGCGGCCACGGCGGCGGTGCCGCTCGCCGAGTGGCTGGCCAAGAAGATGAACTACAAGGGCAACCTGCTCTATGTCGGCGGGCTCCCTGGCAACGCCACGACGATCCTGTATGACAAGGGCTTCCACTCGGTGATGAACAAGTACCCGAACATCCACATCGTCAACGCTGGCGACGCGAACTACTCGATCAGCACGGCCAAGCAGCTCACCGCGACCGCGATCGCGTCGGGCAGGAAGTTCACTGGGGCCTGGGGAGTCGGCGGCGAGGCTGTCACCGGAATCATGCTAGCCTACGCGGATTCAAGCATCCGGCCGATCCCGCCCGTCGCGGGAGCAGCGGCGACGAATGGCACGCTCCGGCTCGCGGTTCAGGACAACATCCAGGCGGCGATGCTTCAGTTCCCGCCCACTGATTCGCAGGTGGCCATCCAGACCGCGTACAAGGCAGCCCTGGGGCAGACGGTCCCGAAGTACATCAACATCTCCACGCTTCCGCAGTACGGAGATATCTTCCCGCCGCTCAACAAGTACTACAAGCCCCAGTACAGCGACGACATGTACGTCGGCACCAACACTGTACTGAACGATTCGGAGCTCAGCTCCCTGCATCTACTCAAGTAACACCGACATCCCACGGCAAGGCAGGCAGGGTAATGGAGCGTCTCGAGGGAGCGCTGATCGCTGCGCGAGGGATCCACAAGCACTACGGTGGAGTCACCGCGCTCCAGGATGTGTCCCTCGAGGTGCTCCCCGCCGAGATCCATGCCCTGGTCGGCGAGAACGGCGCGGGAAAGTCGACCCTGGTCAAGATCATGACCGGCGCCGAGACGCCCGATGCCGGGAAGGTGACGATCCTCGGCGAGGAGATCGGCGCGCTCACCCCGGGGAAGGCGCGAGCGCGAGGCATTGGCGTGGTCTACCAGGAGCCGAGCCTGGTCTCCGGACTCACCGTGCTCGAGAGCATGTTCCTCGGCGGGGAGCTGCGCAGGCACGTCGGCGTCCTGGAGCGAAAGGCGATGAGAAGGAGAGCGCGAGACGCGCTCGACAGGGTGGGCGCGAAGATCCGCCTGGGAAGCGACGTCTCCGCGCTCAGCGTCGCTGAGAGACAGCTCGTCGAGATCGCGCGAGCCCTGCTGTTCAACGCACGGGTGCTGATCCTCGACGAGCCCTCGGCGATTCTGTCCGGCCCCGAGCTTGATCGCGTGTTCTCAGTGATCAAAGATGTGCGGGCGACCGGGCTCGGCGTCCTGTACATCTCCCACCGCCTGGCGGAGATCTTCCAGCTAGCCGACCGGGCAACCGTGCTCAAGGACGGACGCCTCGTCGCCACCCGCAGCGTCGGCAACCTCACGACCGGCGAGCTGATCCGCCTCATGGTCGGGCGCGACGTCGGCACGAGGCCCCCGCGCAAGCCGCCCCGTGAGGATGTGGTGCTCGAAGTGCGAGAGCTTCAGCTCCGCCCCCGCAGCGCGCCGGTCAGCTTTAAGCTGCGGGCCGGCGAGGTCCTGGGGGTGGCGGGACTCGTCGGCTCAAGCCGATCCCGGCTCGCCAGCATCCTGGGAGGAGTCCGCCCCGCCAGGTCCGGGACCGTGCTGAGAAACGGGCGGCCGGTCCGGCTCAAGCGGCCCCGGGACGCGGCCCAGGCGGGCATCGTGGTGATCCCGGAAGACCGGAAGCAAGAGGGGCTCATCCTCGCGCATTCGCTCCGTGAGAACATCGCGCTAGCTCACCTGAGCGAACTCTCGAGGGCGGGCGTTATGCGCAGCGCTGAGGAGCGGCGGCTCGCCGTCGAGGCTGTCCGGCGCTTCGGGATCCGCCCACCGCTGATCGAAGTGAGCGTGGGGGCGCTGAGCGGAGGAAATCAGCAGAAATCGGCGCTCAGCAAATGGCTGGTCATGAAGCCGGCGCCCGAGGTCGTGATTCTTGACGAGCCGACACGAGGCGTCGACGTAGGCGCGAAGTTCGAGATTTACCGCTTGATTGACGAGCTCCTCGACGGCGGCGCGGGCGTGCTGCTGATCTCATCCGAGCTCCCCGAGGTGATCGCCATGAGCGATCGGATCATCGTCATGCGAGCAGGCGCAATTGCGGGCATTCTCAAGCCGGACGAGTTCAGCGAGGAGACGATACTGCGGCTTGCCGTGCTCGGCGAAGGGAGCGAGGCCGGCCCAGTCAACGGCAAAGCACCCGCAGAGCTAACCGCCGACCAGGGGGTCAGGGAAGCGTGAGTGTGCAGGTAGAACAGGAAAGGCTCACTGCGCCGGGCGGTCGGTGGCCGGCTGAGTGGGCGCGACGCCAGGCGCGTCCCCTTGTCGCATGGGTGCTGCTCGCGGTACTGGTAGCCACCGGCGTCTCGACCTCGGCCAGCTTCCGGTCAGGGCCGGTCCTCATGGAGACGCTCAAGGGCGCGACGTTCGTGGGCATGGCGTCGGCAGCGCAGTTCTTCGCCGTCGTCGGCGGGGGCATTGATCTGTCGGTCGGCTCGGTCGCGACGCTCAGCGGAATGTTCGCGGCGGTGATCATGAACGGCCACGACCACGCTATTCCGCTGGCGGTGCTCGTGTCGCTCGGCATTGGTCTTGCGGTCGGGGCGATCAACGGGCTGCTGGTGAATCTCCTGAGGATTTCGCCGCTGATTACGACGTTCGGGATGTATTACATCCTGCAGGGCGTGGGCTACACGTACAGCGTCAATCCCGTCGGCCAGGCAGCGCCGTCCTTCTACAACCTTTACGCCGATACTGTGGCCGGCATCCCGGTCCTGCTGCTGATCATGGCCGCGTTCTGGGCGATCTGCTGGTACGTCGCCCGGCAGACAGCGTTCGGCAAACACCTATACGCGGTGGGCGGGGACCGGGACGCGGCTCGGCTGGCCACCGTGCGGACTGCCGGGGTCAGCATCGCGTCTTACGTCCTCTGCGCGGTGATCGCCGCGATGGCCGGCCTGCTCGAGCTCACGCAAACAGGTGTCGGCGCGCCCGATCTGGGCGCCACACTGCTCCTTTCCACGGTGACCGCCGTGGTGATCGGCGGAGTGAGCCTGTTCGGCGGCAGGGGCTCGGTGATCGGCGTACTGGGCGGCGCGCTCGTTCTCGGCTTCCTGAACGAGCTTTTCAGCACCCTCCAGGTAAATGCTTTCTACCAGGAGCTGATCCAGGGCCTGATCATCCTCGCAGCCCTTGGTATCTACCGGCAGAACAGGGGTGGCAGGTGAACGACGCACGCAGGATTGTCCTGTCCGAGTGCACGCTTGGCGACGTGGAGGCGCAGCTGCGGGAGAGCCCGAAGGTGATCGTCCCGGTCGGGTCGACCGAACAGCACGGGCCGCACGCGCCGTTCGGCACCGACTCGATCCTCGCCACCGAGGTGAGCATGCGGCTTGCACGCCGTATAAATGCGCTTGTCGCGCCCACGCTGGCCTATGGCATCTCGGGCGACCACCGTGGGTATGCAGGTGTCCCGTTCGTCTCGCCGCAGACTCTGACGGCTCTCGTCCAGGACGTCCTCCTTTCGCTGGCGGGCGGCGGCTTTCGCGAGATCATCTTCATCAACGGCCACTACACGAACAGCATCGCGCTCTCGGCAGCGATCATGGAGGTCGGCGACCAACTGCCGGCCGGCACGATTGCCTTCCCGTTCAACTACTGGGACGCGCTGCCACCAGACCAGCTCGCGGAGTACCTCAGCGCGGGAGCGGGACTCCACGCCAACATCGGCGAGACATCGGCCGTGCTTGCGGTCGACGAGTCGCTGGTCAAGCTTGACCTCGCGGTGCGTGAGTACCCCTCGTTCCCGGTCGAGCCGACGCCGGCGATGGTTGCTGCCTACTTCTTTTCCGCCCGCGGCACGCTGCCCCGGGCGAGCCGCTCGGGAGTATGGGGCGACCCTTCCGGCTCCAGCGCCGAGCTCGGGCGCCGGTATCTCGCACAGATCGAGGAAGCGAGCGTGCGCTTCGTCGAGAATGTCGAATCGCTTTTCCGCGCGTTCCCGGAGACTCAGGCATGAACGACGAGCTCGTCGCTGCGCTCGCGGCTGAGCTAGGAGCGCCGCTGCCTCCCGAGCGCCTTGCCGCGGTGGTAACCCAGCTTCAGGGACAGCTCGCTGGTCACAGAAGGGTCTCGGCCGGAGAGCTTGAGGGCGTCGAGCCCGCGATCGTCTTCGACCCGGCAATCGTCTTCGAGCACAGGCGGGACGGGTGAGCTTGGCGTCCAAGCAGCCGTGGGCCCTTGACCTTGCCGACGCGGCGGCCCTGATAGCCGCAGGGCAGCTTGCGCCCTCGGAGCTGATCGCCTCCACCCTTCAACGACTCCAGGCGGTCGAGCCGCTCCTGCACGCGTTCGTCTGCATCCGCGCCGAGCAGGCACTGCGCGAGGCACACGAGCAGGACCGACAACCCGGGGACGGGCCGCTGCGCGGCATCCCGGTGGCCGTGAAGGATATCTTCGACCTGGCCGGCGTGCCCACGGGCTGCGGCTCGGAACTCTACGCAGGCGCGCCGCCGGCACGCCAGGACGCCTCCGCGGTCGCCCGGCTACGTGCTGCCGGGGCGATCGTGGTCGGCAAGACAACAACGCATGAGCTCGCCTGCGGCGTCTACACGCCGCCGACACGAAACCCGTGGGATCTCGGACGCAGCCCCGGCGGATCGAGCGGCGGCTCCGGCGCCGCAGTCGCGGCGGGCGCCGCGATGGGGGCAATCGGCTCTGACACGGGCGGCTCGATCCGGATCCCCGCTTCGCACTGCGGAGTCGTCGGCGTCAAGCCAACGTACGGACGGGTCAGCCGCGCCGGAGCGCTCACGCTCAGCTGGTCCCTCGACCACGTCGGCCCGCTGGCGCGGACGGTGCAGGATGCGGCGCTGCTGCTATCGGTGCTCGCGGGACCAGACCGCCGCGATCCCACCACCCTGGGCCGTCCGCCCCTGCCCGAGCCGCTCCTTCGCCCAGACGATGAAGTCGCAGGGCTGCGCGTCGGCCTGCTCCGCGGCGCCCCGTTCGCCCCGTGCGAGCCAGACTTCGAAGGCGCACTCGACCGCGCCGTGTCGCTGCTTGGGGCCAGCGGCGTCGAGATCGAGGAAACGACGCTGCCCGAACTCGAACGAAGCCTCGCGGCCGAGTTCGCGATCGTGGCCGCCGAGGCAGCGGCCTACCACGAGACACGGCTCGCCCGCTCCGCCGAGCTCATCGGCGACGACGTCCGCGGGCTCCTCGAGACCGGCCTGCTGCTGCCGGCATCGGTCTATCTCCGCGCACAGCGAACCCGCCGCCTGATCCAGCAAGCCATCGCCGCGGCGTTCGCAGCCGAGCGACTTGACGCATTTCTTGCCCCCACCGTTCCGGCCGCCGCGCAGCGCTGCGACCAGCTTGAGTACCAGTTCGGCGAAACGCCCGAACCGGTGATCGAAGCGCTAGTCCGCACGACAGCTCCGTTCAACCTCGCCGGCCTGCCCTCGGTTGCCGTGCCAGCGGTTCTCGGCTCATCGGGGCTCCCCGCCAGCGTACAGCTCGTGTCCCGGCCGTTCGAGGAGCAGACTGCCCTGCGCCTAGCGCGCGCTATCGAACGCGGCGCCGGCCGCCGGGCAACCCCGCGCGGACTCGAACCCGGGCTCGCGGATCCCACCTGACCACGGCAGCGACCGGAGGCGCGATGCACCGACAATATCTCGAACCCGAAGGCCTGGCGGCTCCACCCGAACCCTATTCCCACGCGATACGCTGCGGCGACACGCTCTACATCGCAGGGCAGGTAGCGCTGGACGAGCAGAATCAGATCGTCGGCATCGGAGATCCCCGCAGCCAGGCCGAGCAGGTATGGCGGAACATCGGGCTCGCCGCCGCCGCCGCCGGCGGCGGCACCCTCGCCGACATCGTCAAGATCACCGTTTTCCTGAAGGACGTGCGCCACGCAGCCGCCGAGATCAGCGTACGCGAACGCCTGTTCGAACGCGGACGATTCCCGATCTGCACGCTTGTGCAGGTGGCCAACCTCGGGCTGCCGGAGCTGCTGATGGAGATCGACGCGGTCGCAGTCCTGAACACGGCATCGTGACAAGTCGGTCTACCGGGAACCATGGCCGCTGCGCATGCTCCTCGCCAGGACGAGGATCCCTATGCGCGCTCTCTGGGGGACAGCGGCCGGCCGAGCGCGCGAGCTTGCCGGGCGCGAGAAAGGCACGCTCTGAAAGTCCGCTGACTGTTCCTCCCCCGGAGTCGGCCAATCTCGGCTCAGCCACCCACCCAAGCGGGCGATTCGTTGCCGGGACCCGAGTCCGCGCCACCGAGACCCGCGGCTCGTGAGCCGCCTGCAGGGCAAGGTCGCCCTCGTGACCGGAGGTACGCGTGGCATCGGCTACGCGATCGCCCAGCGGTTCGCGGACGAGGGCGCCGCAGTCGCGGTGCTGGCCCTTCACGAGGACTCGGTTGCGCACGCGGTTGACGACATCGCAAGCCACGGGGGCAGCGCGATCGCAATCGCGGGCGATGTCTCCGACGAGAACACCATGAGGATGGCGGCGCAGCGAACCGTTGCCGCCTTCGGGCGACTCGGCATCATGGTCAAAACGCGGCAGCAATCGCAATCGGTTCGCTTCTCGACACGACCACCGACACCTGGGACCGACTCATCGCTGTCAACCTGGCCTGTCGGTAAGGCAGCTGCCACCAGACGTCATCTGCGGCGTTCTCGCAGGTAGAAGGCTGCTGTGAGCCTGGACCGGGATCAGGGGGATACCTGGTCTGCCACCTTCGGTGGTGGTGTTCATCGGTCGGTCTTGTCGCTGGTTTCGATGATCTGGCAGATGACGGCGTCGCCGCCGGCGCGGCAGGTCTGGTCGGCGGTTCGGCGGGCGCCCAGCAGGGCGCGGCGTAGGTGTCGTAGGTCGGCCATCGTGCGGTCGATCTGGTCGATGTGGGAGTCGAGGAGCTGGGTGACCCGGCTGCAGGGTTGGGCGCCGCCGCGTTGCAGGCTGAGGATGTCGTTGATCTCGGTGAGGGTCAGGCCGAGGGTCTTGGCCTGGCGGATGAAGCGCAGCACGGCGATGTCGTCGTCGGTGAACAGCCGGTATCCGGCCTCGGTGCGCTCGGCGGGTGGCAGTAGCCCTTTGTCTTCCCAAGTTCGGATGGCCTTTCGGGTCACTCCGGCTTGCTGGGCTGCCTGGCCGGCGGTGCAGAGGCCCCGGTCGGCGGTGGTCACGGTGGTCCTCCGGGCTTGTCGGAACAGGTTCTCTCTCGGCCTTGACCTGGCCCTTGGGGCCAGGTTATAGCGTCGCGTCATCAAGCGGGAACCTGCGATGAGCAGACCCGTCGAGGTGGGGGGAAGGAGCCGTCATGGCCGAGCGGATGGTGCTTGCGGTGCGGGGGATGACCTGCGGCGGGTGTGAGCAGCGGCTGGTGGCCGCGGTGCGGAGGACGGAGGGGGTCCGCGCAGCTACGGCCGACCACCTCACCGGAGTGCCGGAGGTGGAGCTGGCTGCCGGCGCGGACCGCGACGCGGTGCGGGCGAGGCGGGCTACGCCGTCACTGATCAGGAGGTGGGGTGATGACGACGGTGCCAGATCAGATCCCGGACTGGGCGGCCGAGCCCAGCAACCTGCCGGGGCATGCGCGGGTGCGGGCTCGGATCGCGGGGCTGCACTGCTCGCTGTACACGGGCACGATCGAGAAGGCGCTGGGGCGGCGGCCGGGTGTGGTCAAGGTCTCCGTGAGTCTGACGCACGAGCAGGCGTTGGTCGACTACGACCCGGGCCGGATCAGCGGTGGCGAGATCCTGACGACGCTGCGGGACATCGGCTACGACCTGTACGACCCGCGCAAGCTTCGGCCCTTCGAGGAGGAGGAGGCCGTGCTGGTGCGGGAGGGGGTGCGGCTTTTGGCCGCGGTCGCCGCCGCCCTGACCGCGATCGCGCTGGTCGCGGCCGCCGGGCTAGTCGGAGTCGGGGTGTCGGTGTCGTTCGTGGCGCTGATGGTGCCGGCCGCGGCGGCGATCCTGCGTCCGGCCGGCCGGCTCCGTGCGGCGGCGGGGACGCTGGGGATCGTCGCCCCGGGGACCGCGGCGCTCGCCCTGCGCGCTACGGGCGCGCTGAGTGAGGCGGCCGCGGGCTGGGTGACCGGTGCGCTGGCGGTGGTGATGATGGGGGTGGTCACCCCGCATTTCGCGCGGATGGCCTACCAGTCCCTGCGGCGCGCCATCCTTAACCAGCATGTGCTGCTGGAGGTCGGCGCGCTGGCCGGGATCGCCGGCGGGGTGATCGGGCTGAGTGGGCTGCTGCCCCGGTGTCCGACGGCGGCGTTCTTCGCCGTCACCGTGCTGATCACCACGTACCACACCTTCTCCGAGTGGCTGTCGCTGCTGGTCAAGACCCGCTCCAGCCAGGCGGTCAAGAAGCTGCTGGACCTGCGCCCCGACACCGCCCTGGTGGTGCGCGACGGAGTGGAGACCGAGGTCGACCTGGACCAGGTCGCTGTCGGCGACCTGGTGCGGATCCGGCCCGGGGAGCGGGTCCCGGTCGACGGCATGGTGTCATCGGGGTACTCGGCGCAGGCCGCTGACGAGGGCATCGTGATGCGCACCGGCGAGGCGTTCCAGACCCTGCGGCAGGTGCGCACCATGGTCCTGGATAAGACCGGCTCACCCTCGGCAAGCCCGCCGTCCGCGGCATCCACGCCCACGGCTTGGACGAGGCCGAGTTGCTGTCCCTGGCCGCGGCTGCGGAGCACTCCTCCGAGCACCCGCTCGCCCGCGCGGTCGTGGCCGCCGCGACCGCGCGTGGTCTGGCCTGGCCGGAGGCAGGTGAGTTCACCTCGCTGACGGGGCTCGGCGTGGCCGCGCGGGTCGCGGGGCGGCGGGTGCTGGTCGGTCGGCCCTCCCTGCTGGCCGACCGCGGCATCGGCACCACCCCCCTGGACACGTCGATCGACTCGTGGACCGGGAGTGGGCATACCGTCATCGTGGTGACCGTCGACGACATCCTGGCCGGGGTGATCGCGCTGGGCGACACGCTGCGCCCGGAGGCAGCCGACACCGTCGCCGCGCTGCGCCAGGCCGGTATCACGCCGGTCCTGGTCACCGGAGACAACGCCCGCGCCGCCGCCCACATCGCCGACCAGGTCGGCATCAGCGAAGTCCACGCCGACATCCACCCCGACCAGAAGGCACAGATCATCCGCGGCCTGCAGACCGGCGGGCGGCGGGTGGCCATGGTCGGCGACGGCATCAACGACGCCCCCGCCCTGATGCAGGCCGACGTCGGCATCGCGATCGGCACCGGCACCGACATCGCCATGGAGTCCGCCGACATCATCCTGGTCCGCGACCACCTGCACCTGATCCTGGCCGCACACCGCATCAGCCGCACCAGCTACCGCAAGGTCAAGCAGAACGTCGCCCTCGCGTTCACCTTCAACGGCATCGGCATCCCCGCCGCCGCCACTGGCCTGGTCTACCCCGTGTGGGCCATGATCGCTATGGCCGCCTCCGTCACCGCCATCTTCGCCAACTCCATCGGCACCCGCCCCACCCTGCTCTTCCAGGCCATCAGCAGCGTCGGCCGCACACCCCACAGCCCGAAAGCACCCCCGCGCACCCGGATGAAGGCCTCAGCGTGAGACCACACACAACACGGCGGGCTGCCGCGGCGGCGACCATGGCCGGAGCCGACGGGAGCCTGGCCTGCACCGTTGCCGTGACAGCGGCACTGGCCGGCGCCTTCGGCGCAGGCGCGACCGCCGGAGCCCGCGCCATCACCGCCCGGCACTCGATGTCAGGCATGGCGACGCCGGGCGGGCCGCTGGGCGATCTGATGGAGTTCGGGCCGCAGATCCTCGCGGTCTCCGCCCCGCTGGTCACCGCCGGGCTCGCCCGCCGCCGGCCGTTGGCCGCCACCCCGGCTGCCGCAGCCGGGGCACTGCTGTGGTGGGGCATGTACGCACAAGCCAGCCTCACCGTGATGTATACGGCCCTGGCGCTCGCCTACCCGGCCTGGACCGCGACCTGGCTATGGACCCGACCCCGCCGCGACACACCAAGCACGGCCGTATGCAGAGGCCCGCAGTAGCGAAAGTGCCGAGTTGCCGAGTGGCATCGGCATTTCATGGGTTTCCGGGACGGCGACAGCCCGGATACGTCCAGTATTGATCGTGTTTTGGGGAGTGGAAGTGCCGCCTCCGCGTGTTCCCGGAACTTTTGTCGGACCCCCTCGCTATCGTCAGCCGCGAATCGCGGAAAGCATGGCGATGCCGATGGACCTGGACGAGCTGGTCGAGCACTGGACGCTGCTCGAGGACGAGCGGCAGTTGGTGGCCGGGAAGCGCGGAGCGACCCGGCTGGGGTTCGCGCTGGCGCTGAAGTTATGCCCGCGCGGGCCGGTTCCCGCGCGGCCGGGCCGAGCTGGACGACGACGCGGTCGCGTTCGTCGCCCGCCAGGTCGGCGTGCTGGCGTCCGACCTCGGGTTCTATGAGTGGTCCGGGCGCACGGCCGAGTACCACCGGGCTCAGGTCCGCCGCCACCTGGGATTCCGGGAGTGCAGCGCCGAAGATGCGGACGCGTTCCGCTCTCGCTGCCGCCAGGCCATGCAGGCGTCCGGTCCCGGAGTGGACTGCCCTGAAAAGGCGAGTCTCGCTTCGATCATTCCTGAACCAAGTTCACGTAGCCGATCGGCTGGACGGCTCGTCGGCGCGACGAAGGTGAGCACTGGGTGTCGACTGGTGTATCAGCGCACTGCTGGCCAGCCTCTTCTCTTATGAGACCTACTCAGGAAACGGACTTCCCGCGCAGGAGGTCACCATGACAGCCACTAGTCCGGTCTCCCCGGGCCGATCGACCAGCCCCGGCTCCAACGGATCGCAGCGAAACCCGATGGTTTCGCGCGCTCCTGCCACTGGACCGTTCTCACCGAAAGTGACAAGGGCCGCCGTGGCGAGTGCCCTGTCAGCCATCGCCGGGGCACTCGCTGCTTCCCTGGCGCCTGGCACGCTCACGACGGCCAAGATCGCCGCGCTGACGGGTGTTACGGAGGTCCATCATGGCTGGCGCTGCTGATTCCGCTAACGTCCAATCGGGCGCCGACACCGCCGCGCCCGCCGCCCTGAGCCCCGCGGACGTGGGGGCGTGGCAGGTGCTGCCGTTCCATTCTGAGGTCCTTGCGGTGCACGCCGCGTTGCTGCCCAGCGGTGACGTGCTGTTCGCCGCCGGCTCGGGTAATAGCCTCCCCCGCTTCCAGTCGCCGGATTTCGGCGATGTGGCCAAGAAGATCTGGGTCAGCGTGGTCTGGGACCCGACGACCAGCCCGCCGCCGGGCAACGACACCAACTTCTTTCACCCTGCTACACCTCATGATGGCGCCGGAAAGGTGCTCGACTTCTTCTGCGGCGGGGAGACGTTTCTCCCTGACGGCGGGCTGCTATCAGCGGGAGGCACCCTCGTTTTCGCTCATCCAGGCGCGGGTTTCGCGGGCAGGCCGGACACTGTGGTGTTTGATCCCGCTATCGAGCAGTGGGTGGGGCGTCGAGCGATGCAACACGGGCGCTGGTATCCCAGCCTGATCAACCTCGGCGACGGCCGGGTGCTGGTCACGGCCGGGCTGTCTGAGACGGGGCGGCGTAACACCAGCATCGAGACCTTCTTCCCCGGGTCGAATGCCTGGCAGGTCAGCAGAACGCCGCAGCAGTTCGGCGGATTGCCGCTGTACGCACACCTGTATCTGCTCGCGGACGGTTCCATCTGCTACGCCGGCGGCCACATGGATGACGGACCGGCCGACGCTTTGCGCCTTGATCTGACCCGTGATCCGGTGGTTGTGACACCACTACCCGGTCTGAGCCAGGTCAGCGCCCGCGACCAGTGCGCCAGCGTGCTACTCCCGCCCGCGCAGGCGCAACGGGTCATGATCATGGGGGGTGCGCCGGGCAAAGGCAACGCCATCAAGAACGTCGACATCGCGGACTTCTCCCAGCCGCATCCGGTGTACCGGCCGGCCGCTGGTTTGGCTAAGGGCCGCAAGCACCTGAACGCGACCCTGCTTCCGGACCGGACCGTGCTGGTCACTGGCGGCTCGGGGAGGAACGAGGCCGCGCCACTGGCGACCAATGAAGCGGAGGTGTACGACCCCGAGACCGATACCTGGCGGACGCTGGCGACAGCGTCGGTGACACGCATGTACCACTCGGTCGCCCTGCTGCTGCCTGACGGCCGGGTAGTCACGGCCGGCGGCAACCCAAAGCGAGGTACGCACGTCCAGTGGGACAATGACCCGAATGAGGAAATGAGGCTGGAGATCTACTCTCCGCCCTATCTGTTCAAGGGGCCTCGTCCCGTGATCAACACGGTAAGGACCCAGTGGCGCTACGGACAGACCGTGAACATCTCCTCTCCCGACGCCGGCCACCTGCGGTGGGCCAGCCTGATCCGGCCCGGATCAACTACCCACTCGTTCAACACCAGCCAGCGGCTGGTCGACCTGCCCATCACTGTCCAGGCTGCCGGCAGCGTGCAGGTAACAGCCCCGGCCGAACCGAACCTGGCCCCGCCCGGCTGGTACATGCTCTTTCTCACCGACAACGACAGGGTTCCGTCGGCCGCCCGCTGGGTGCACCTGGGCGGAGCACCCGCTACGGCCTTGCCGGGTAGCCCGTACAATCACGCCATTCTCGGCACTCCCACACTTGCCGGCTACTGGCCGCTGGCGGAGGCGGGGGATACGGTCGCTTATGACGTCTTCGGCGCCAACCACGGCAGCTACATCGGTCACCCCCAGCTCGGAACTCCCGGAGCCAAACCGACAGCAACCGCCGTCGGCCTGAACGGCCTGAACCAGTACGTGCTCCTGCCCCGCCTGATCACAGACGACTTCAGCCTGGAACTCTGGTTCAGCTCCAGGGGCGGCAGCGGCACGAACGTCACCCAGTGGTGGCAAGCGGCCGGACTGCTCGACGGCGAAGTTCCAGGCACCGTCGACGACTTCGGCACCTCGCTGGACGCCAGCGGCCATGTGTGGGCG
>WNGG01002615.1_pt1 | contig 20342 bp, 22 predicted proteins | sample 5400661 | NCBI WGS metagenome assembly WNGG01 (sample SAMN13153372, study PRJNA577476) | soil metagenome | isolation source: 100 cm soil or saprolite under Garry oak tree replicate 1 | place: USA:California | collected 2016-06-15
TGGAACCGGACCGTCTGACTCGTGTTGTCCACGGTGATCGCGTCGTTCACGACACTGAACGTCAGGGGCCCGTCCAACGAGCAGCCCGGTTCGCCCAGAGAGCAGTCGGCGGGCGTCGTCAAGTCGCTGACGAACGTGGGCGGAACAAAGAACTGAGAGATGATCCAGCCATTCGGGAACGGCGAACCCGAATTGAACAGCATCGTGCGCGTGATGGAGTATTTCACATCCCATGGCGTAATCGTATCTCCGTTCGAGAACTTCATATTCTGTCGAATATGGAATGTGTAGTTCAGGAAGTCCGCGCTGACCCGTCCATTCGCCACGGTCGGAATCTGGTCCGCGATCACGGGTACGAAATCGGAGGTCGACGTTCCGTTGTACGCAATCAGCGTCTCGTAGATGTTGGCTATCACCTCGAACCCCGTCGACTCGTAGTCGAGCGCGGGGTCCAGGGACGTATAGCCACCGGTCACCGCCTCCACGTTCGTGATGATCCCAGGTTTGATCACATTACCCGAGTAGGTCAGGGGGTGGTACGAGCCCACGGCGACCGTCTGGCCGACCGTGGTCGTCTCCGTCGGTTGTCCCGTCGGGACGAGCGGCGGATCCGCCGGCGTGCTGTTCGTCTGCGTGGCGGAGAAGTTACCTGTGATGACCTGGAGGGTCGCGACGAAGATGCCACCGTTCGCATATGTGTGGTCAGAGGTGATCGTCGGTTCGTCGCCCGTGATTGCGACGTTGTCGGTCCCGTTCGTCACGGCGGCAGAACCGTCGCCGAAGTCCAGTTTGATCTTGATGACGTTCCACGTGTAATTGGTCCATGTGTTCGCGACGGGATCGACCTGTTGATCGTACTCGAACGTCGGCGGCTGAGCGACCGCCCCGACGAACACGATGTGGCTGCCCGCGGCAATGAACGGGGCTCCGGAGGAAGAAAGGGTTTTGTTGAATACAAGCGCACCGAGCGAGTTCGTCGTCCCCAGAGGATTGGGATTCGCGGGGGCGGGTGGTGCCCCGACTTGGATCGGGAAGAGGCCTTGCGAGTTGTCCGTGGTCTTCCCGTTGCTCAGGGACGCGGACGCGAGGACGAAGTAGTTCCCAGGATTCGCGTACGCGTGGTCGATGGAGTCGGTCGTGGTCGTCTGCTTCTGACCATCGCCGAAATCCCATTGGAGCCCGGTCTTGCTGACGAACGCCGGGGGCGTGACGGCCGCGCTGAACGTCGTCGAGCCCCCCGCGGGGACGAACTGACTGTTGCTCGTCACGAGGAGAGAGCCGCTTCCCAGGTACACGAACGCGAACGCGCCGAGACCTGCGATGACGATCACGGCGACGATGATCAGGACAATGTACATCTTCGGAAGCTTCCGTTTTGGAGCGACCGGCGTAATCTCCGGCCCCGACGGTCCCGAAGGTCCAGGTTCCATTTGCGATTCAGTAGGCTGCATTCTGGGCTCCTCCCAATTGCGCCGGTACCGACACTTCTCCTATACGAGCGTTTTGGAACATGCGCTTCACTCACACGCGGGGACGCGCACATTTGCGCACCGCATTGAAACGACACTCGCCGCGAGAGAACGGCGGGCCGAGGGCCGTTTTATTACGGCGAATAGGATGCCCAACTCAGCGCGCCGAAATCGGGACGAAAGGTCAACGCGGAGGCCGCGAACGATGAACCGGGTACTCATTTCCGAGCAGGGGGAGGTGCCGCCGCTGACAGGATTCGGCAGGCGGCATCCGGTCCTCTCCTACGTGTTCGGGGACACGGTCAAGGGGCTGTACGTGGTCGCGTGCTTGGCCTTGGACTTGTTCTTGCCGGCGCAGATTCGCTTGTCGTTCCCCGGGCAGGACCTGGTGCTGATTCCATCTGCCGCCGCGGCGGTGATCGTCTTGGTGTACGGAGAGATCCGTCTGTATCGGCGACTCTGGCCGCCGAGACACCGCAAGACGATCGATGTGACCGAGGAATGAGAGTCGTAGGGCAACCGACCATTCGCGAAGTTTTCTCTCGGTGCGATCGTGCCCCTGCCGAGAGTCCAGTCCCGTTTCGGCAGGATCGATTAGAACGCGACGCGCGCGAGGGTCTTCGTCGCCTTCACGCCCTCGATTGACCGGATCTTCGACATCACGACGGCTCCGATCGCCTCGTAGGATTCTGCCTCGACCTTCGCGATGAGATCATATTCCCCGAACAGCGGATACAATTCGACGATCTGTCCGATCTTCATCAACATCGCGTAGACCTCCTTCTCGTGGGTCGGCTCGATGTCGATCAGGACAAAACCGATGGCCGTGAGGGCACCCTCAAAGTCGCTTACATTTGAGTCGTAGATAAGGATATCGCGCAGGTTCGGGAACATGTGTTCTCCCTGGTCGCAAACGAGTCTCAACGCGGATTTTCGGGACTTACATTACTAATACGTAGGAACACGTCGATTCCATCGTGCTTCGTAAGCCCGGTGCGCCGGGCGATCCTGCGCCGGCGTTTCCCGTCGAGACCCTACGGCACTGGTACGTGACCCCGTTCGGCGGGATGTCCACGGAACTCGGCCTGTTTCAGGTCGGGATCAACCGCGAAGCGTTGGAACGGAATACGTCCTTGGACCCGTCGAACGACCGCGTGCGGGTCACCGTCCTCGGACGCATGCGCCGCCCAATCCTGTTCGACCGCTTCTTCGAAGTCGTCCCGCTCGACGAACGCCACCCGGACGCGTTGAAGTGCTCGCCGATGGGCGAGGCCGTGTTCCCGGAAGGCGACCAGGTGCTCCGACCCCGAGACGCACCCCATCCCGGGGACGAGGTGATCCTGAGCAGCGCCGCGAGCCAGCGCCTGGGCCTCCTCGCAGATTCCGAGACCTTCGCCGGTGTCGTCCAAGAACTGTTCCGGACCCGGCGCGAACTGGACCGCGAGAACAGTGGAGCGACCGGGCGTTCCCCAAATCGTTTTAATCGGCTGCCGCCCTAAGTCGACCGATGCGGATCGGCGTGATCGGGGTCCAAGGCGACGTGAGCGAGCATGTGGATGCGGTCGCCCGGGCGATGCACGACGCGGGGAGGCCCGGCGACGCGATCAGCGTCCGACGCCGCGAGGACCTCGACCGCGTGGATGCATTGACAATCCCCGGCGGCGAGAGCACGACGATCTCGAAGCTCCTCGTCCAGCTCGGCCTCTTCGACGAGATCGTCCGGCGCGCGACGGACGAGGCCATGCCGATCATGGGAACCTGCGCGGGCTGCATCCTCCTCGCGAAGGACGCGGGGGTCCAAGCGGACAAGACGAAGACGAGGCTGCTCGGCCTCATGGACATGGCCGTGGACCGGAACGCGTTCGGTCGACAGCGGGAGTCGTTCGAGGCGGACCTCGCGATCGAAGGCATGGAGAAGCCGTTCCACTGCGTCTTCATCCGGGCGCCCGCGATCCTGCGGACCTGGGGCGATTGCACGCCGCTGTCCCGGTACAAAGATCGGATCGTCCTCGCCCGTCAGGGAAACCTGATCGGGGCGGCCTTCCATCCGGAGCTGAGCGGAGACCTGCGGATCCACCGCAGCTTCCTCGACCTCGTTTAGAAGAGGACCATCACGAGGGCCCCGACGGCGACGGCCCCGCTCAGCGTGACGTACAGGGCCGGACGCAGGACCGCCAGGGTCGAGTTGATCGTCGTGGTCAAGCGGGCCGCGGACTGGGGGCCGAAGATCCGAAAATCGGGGATGTCCGCGACAAAGGCGGCGGCCTCGGCCTCCTGGAGTCCGTCGATCGCCTCGCGGACGGCCCCCTCCGCCTGGGCGAGGATCACGTCGCGGCCGAGCACCGCCCCGACCGCGTTGAATCCATCCATGGTCAGGTTCACGGAATGGTTGTCCGTCGTCATCGCCTCGGACTCCTGGACCAGCGACGCGAGTTTCGCTCGAATCTCGTCGCGGACGCCGGGCACCATGTTGTTGCCGTCGAAGAGGACGTAGGCGGTCCTCTGCCCGCCGGTCTCGACCACGAGCGCCTCGATGCCGCGGGCTCCGATCCCCTGGTCCGGGGTGGAGAAGCCCTTCCGGCTCGCATACCCCACGCGGAACGTGGCCTTCGGCGCGGCGAGCGCGGCCTGCGTGGCGGACTTCGCGGCCTCGATGATCTCATGGCTCCGATGGCTGCCGAACAAGGTGAGGCCGACGCCGGGTTCGAGGCAGTTGTGGGCATCCACGAAGACGGCGTCGCGGGCCCCTTGGAGCCGCGCTTCCTGGACGGCGGCGTACCCGGTCGCGCTGTCGATGTCGTCCGTCGGCTGCGGGGCGAATGAAGCGACGATCAGGACGACGTCGCCGAAGGCCTGGGCGAGCGCCGCGGCCCGGCCGTAGGTCGTTCGACGGGCCTGGCCGACATGGGTCCCGAACGTCGCGGACCCGGTGGAGGTGCGGACCGCCTCCGCGACCTTCCGGACCTCGGCTGTCGTCGCGGGGTTCTCGTCGTGAGTCGTCGGACCGTGCGCCACCATCACGTTCAATGTGAGGTCGGAGAGGTCCCGGGCGATCTTCGTCGGTAGGTCGCTTCCGCTCACATACCCCATCGGACCCGGGTGGACGGTCGGTGCGACGAAGAGGGCCTTCAGTCGCGATCCAACGCGGAAGGCGAGGCCGCCGACCCGCACGCGGGCACGCACGCTCATCGAATCAAAGAAGGTCTCTAGTTCCGCGATCCCGGAGGCCTCCGGTTCCGTGTAATGGTCCAAGGTGGATCGGAGGAGCTTCAGTCCGTCGACGCCGAACGATCGGAGGAGGGGACGCTTCGCGATCTCCGTGTACGCGACCGCGCTCGCGAAGAACGAGGCGAACACGACGAGGGCGAGGACGATTTCGCCCGGCGGCAGCGGCACGAACAGTGCGAGCCCGACGAGGCCGAGGAGCGGATGGAGGGAGGCCGCGGGAAGGGAGCGCAGATGCCTCGAATTCGAGGTCGCGCTGAGGATCACCTCGCGGGTCCAGAGCATCGCGCCGTACCCGAGCACGGCGACGCGGTGGATCCGATCCGGGTACGGCACGCCGCCGAAGAGGGAGTACGCCGTGAGGGCGAGGACCGCGACCAGCTGGAACGCCCCGAGCAGCATGAGGCCGACGAACGCGAGCAGGAACGAGCGCCGGAAATACATCCGGCCGCCGAGGCGGTTCGCGAGCGGGACCGTCCCTGAGGCCGCCAGGAACGCCGGGATTCCGATGGCCAGGCCGCCGACCAGGACTCGAACTCCATCGAGCGCGGGATATACGAGGAGATAGGCCTCCATCACGGAGAACGCGAGGATCGCGGGGACAATCCTGCGGGGGGCCGGCGAGACGAACAGCCGCCGTGCGATCCGCGTCGTCTCGGCGTGGCTCTCCCCCGCCGTCTTCGCCCGGAAGACGTGCATCAGCCCGCCTTCACCGCTGCGATGATCCGGCGTAGGGCCTCTCCTTCGCGGGCCACCTCGACGATCGTGCCCGTCACGACGATGTCCGCGCCCGCCCGGGTCACGGCCTGGGCGGCCTCCGGCGTCCGGATGCCGCCGCCGACGACGACCGGGATGTCGATCGCGTCCCGCACCGCGCGGATGACCCGGTCCGGGACCGGTTCTGGCGCGCCGCTGCCCGCCTCGAGGTACACGAGCTTCATGCCGAGCATCTGGGCGGCGAGGGCGTACTGGACCGCGACGATCGGGTTCTTGCGGGAGATCAGCTCGGCGTCGCCGACCTCGCCGGCCCGCATCCCAGGCTCGACGACCAAGTAGGCCATCGGGATCGCCTCGAGGCCCCAGGCCCTCACGATCGGGGCGGCGAGGCGTTGTTCGCCCACGATGAGGCGCGGGTCGCGGCTGTTCAGGAGGCTCATGAAGTACAATGCATCCGCGTGCGGCGACAGGTTCGCGGCGCTCGCGGGAAACAAGATCACGGGGAGCTTCGCGGCCTCCTTGATCGCGAGGACGGTCGTATCGACCTTGTCCTGTGTGACCCCGGTCGAGCCGCCCACCATGATTGCGTCCGTGCCCGCGGCCGCGGCCTCCGAGGACAGGGAGGCGGCGTCGGCCGGCGTCTGCTTGTCCGGATCGAGCAAGGTCATGTGGAGCGGTCCCTTCCGTCGCCGCTCCAAGATCGACTCGTACACGTTCACACGAACGCACCTGCGAGGAAGGCCGCGAGGGCGACGATCATCCCGTACTTCGTCACACGCTGGGACCGCGCGGGATTCGCCGCCGAGTGAAGGGCGGCGTAAATAAACATTCCGTCCGCGGGTATCACGAGGAACGCGTAACCGAGGGACAGGACCCCCAGGGCGAACGGGACGAGACTCAAGGCCACTCCGACGAACAAGACGGCCGCCGCGACGAAGCCCGCGGGACGCGACCCGATACGATGGGGAAGAGTCCGGCGGTCGACGTCGCCGCGCATGTCCTCGATGTCTTTGGTAATCTCGCGGCCGACCGTGGTGAAGAACGCCAGTGCGGCCAAGATGCCCGTCCGGACGAGCGGCTCGATCGACGACCGGAAGACGCTCGCTCCCGCGAAGAGGAACAACGATCCGACCAGGTAGGCGATCACGAGATTCCCGGGCGCGCCGCGGGCCTTGAGGGCCGCCTCGTAGGACGCCATGAGCGCGATGTTCGCGAGGACGATCACGAAGGCCCAGACGCTCGCGAGGGCCGCGAGGCTCGCAGCGATGGTAAAGGCGGAGACCACGAACGACTTCGCCGACGCGACGCTCACCTCCCCCGCGGGAAGCGGCCGCTCCGGATGGTTCACGCGGTCCGTTTCCCGGTCGTACACATCGTTGAGGGCGTTCCCGCCCGCGGTGAAGGCTGCGGCGGCGGCGCCGGCCCCGAGCAGCGGCCAGGCGAACTCCCCCCACGCGCCCGATCGGACCGCAACGAGGCCCCCGATCCCCACCCCGACCGCCGACATCACGCAGTTCCCGGGCCGCGCGAGTCGCAGGAGACCGGCCATTCCGGGTCGCGGTACCGTAGGGCGCGTACAAATCGTTGCCCATTCACGATATCGAGAATGACAAGACGAAATCCGAGGGCTCGTCGGAACCCTTATCTCCGGTTCCCTCCATGTATTCCACATCCCACCGGTTTCGCGCAGGTTTCTCCTGGTGTGAGAGACCACGCGGTTCCCCGGGTCGGGGGATCACATTGTTCGAGGACAAGGGATCGGGCATCGGCTTCCTGAAGACGACGAAGGCGCGTCACGCGGAGGAAGCGATCGGGCACACGGAAGGACTCGTCACCGTCTTGCGGCTCACGATGGCCGACATCAAACCGGCCGAGGCAACGCTCGCAATCGCGAAGCAATTCTTTGACGCACATCAGTACGCGAAGGCGGTCCAGGCCGCGAAGCGAGCGGAGTCCATCGCCATCAAGCTCGACGAACGGTTCGGCCAATACCAGAAGGCCTTGCAAGGTCTCCAATCCCAGATTGGGTCGATGAAGCGACTCGGTCTCGATACGGAGGCGATCGCGAAGGTCGCTGGGACGGCCGAGGAAAAGGTCGTCGCGGGGGTCTCGGAGAACGGGGCGTTCGTGCCGAATTACCTGGAGGGCCGCGACATCCTGGAACGGGCGACGCAAGAGGGCCGGGCGTTCCAGGAGAAATCGGAGATCGCTTCGAACCGAATCTTCGTGGCCGAGCTCGCGATCGAATCCCTCGCGAACTTGAGAGGGTCCGCGGACAGCGGCGCGTTCGCTCACGGGGCCGCGTCGAGTTTGGAACAGACGATTCACGTGGCGACGAAGGAGCTCGCCCTCGGGAATCCGGGAAACGCCGCGGAGATCGCGAAGGGAATCGAAGAAAAGGCTCGGGGCCTCAAGGCCCAATTCGTCGAGGCGACGAAGTCCCTGACCGAAATCGATGCGAAGTTGGGCGACCTGCGGGGCGAAGGCGTCCTGACCCACGAGGTCGAGACCCAGGTGAAGATGGCTCGCGACATGCTCGACCGCGGACTCATTGAACCTGGCGCGGCCATGGCCTCGCGACTGCAAGATGACGTGAGGTCGATCGCGGAACACTATGGAAAGGCAACGACGACCCTCGCCGACGCGGAGATCCTGTATGGCCGGCTCCAGAGGGAAGGGTTCCATTCCTACGCGGCCGATGCCGCGTTGCGCGACGCCCGTCGCACGATCCGGGAAGGGAGCTATGACCGGGCGATCGAACACCTCGAGCGCGCGCTGCAGGCCTTCGCTCGGCGGACGAACGCGCGCGCCTCCCTGGGAAAAGACATCGAGGAGACGCGGACCCGGGTCCGCCTGCTCGCGGGGAGTGGGCTCTCGTTCTTGCCGGACATCCAGGAAGTCCTGGGCCGCGCGGAACGCGAGTTCCACCAGGGAAACTACTCCGGCTCCAGCGAGGACCTGCGGATCGCGACCGTCCTCCTGGACGGGGTCACACACGCGCCCGGCCCGAAGAAGTGAACGTCGGCCTTAAGCCGGGCCCCGGGTTTTCGTCGCGGGCATGGGCGGACAGTACTTCGAGAAACGGCCCGCATCGGCGCGAAGGCCGGCCCGGATCACTGTCACGATTCGGGGCCGGCCATTCATCTTTCAAACGGACGCGGGCGTGTTCTCCCGCGAGGGACTCGACCGCGGGACGGAACTCCTCCTCGAAGCGATCGAGGTAGGGCCGTGTGCGTCGATCCTGGACCTTGGATGCGGATACGGCGTGATCGGAATCGTCGCCGCGCATCTCTCCGAAGGGGGTCACGTGATCCTGACGGACGTGAACGAGCGCGCCGTGGCGCTGACCCGCGCGAACATCGCGGCGAACGAGATTCGGAACGCGGAGGTCCGTATCGGGGACGTCTACGCGCCGGTCGACGACCTGGTCTTCGATCACATCCTCTGCAATCCTCCGATCCGGGCGGGCCGCGAAATCGTCGATCGGATCATTGCGGAAGCCCCGGCCCACCTGCTCGACGACGGAAGCCTCTGGCTCGTCGCCCGTACCCGCCAAGGGGCCGACGCGCTTCGGCTCCGCATGACGAAAGCCTTCGACGGCGCCGACGTCGTGAAACGCGGGAGCGGCTACAAAGTCCTCCGGTCGGTCAAGTCGGGAGCGTAGCGATGGCCGCGAAACCTGGCCCGTCGCGAATCCGGGTCCGGATCGTCCGGCCGGACGATGCTCCGGGCCTCGTCCCGCTGTTCGAGGCCTTCTATGGCGCCTACTTCGGCGGTCGCGTCACGGAGACCTCGGTGGTGGGGCGACTACGCCAAGCGGCGAACCACGAGACCGTCATTGTCGCCGAGGTCGGGGAGCGGATCGCAGGCTTCGCGAGCCTGCGGGTGACGGACTCGCTGGACCCTGCGCCCTACGCCGAACTGACGGATCTGTTCGTGGAGACCGAGGCCCGCCGACTGGGCGTGGCCTCGCGGCTCGTCAAATACGTGGAGGGGATCGCCCGCGAACGGGGCGCGTCCCACCTGGTCGTGCTGACCGGCCAGAAGAACAAGGAGGCCCAGGCGTTCTATCGATCCGCGGGATACGAGGAATATGCCGTCGCGATGCGCAAGTCGCTGAAGGTCGCGGAGACGCGTTGAGCGAGACCGGTTTACGCCGGCCCATGTGGAATCAGGGTATTCGGCCGAGATCCCGAGGGACAACACCGGACTCGTCCTGGAGTACCCGCACCTGCGTGCCGCGCTCCGAATCCTTAAATACGTCCTGAAGTTTGGATGCCCATCCCATCCGGGGATTTCATCGATGCCTGAGGAGAAGCCGAGCCCTGAACCCGAAGGCCCGCCGGCGCCGGCGAAGCCTGAGAGGGCCGAACGGGGCGGGAAGAAGAAGGACGAGGCGAAGGAGGAGCCCAAGGCCCCGCGGGGGCCGAAGAAGCTCGAGGGCGTGAAGGAAGATTTCCGCTACATCGTCCGCATGGCGAACACGGACCTCGACGGCACTCGGTCCGTCTCCTATTCCCTCACCGCAATCCCGGGCGTCGGCATCCGGGTCTCCGAGGCGGTCGCCGATCTCGCGGGCGTCCCGCGGACCGAGCGACTCGGCAACCTGTCGGAGGAGCAGACGGACAAGATCGAGGCGACGTTCGCGAACCTCGGAGAGGCCTTCCCACATTGGATGGTCAATCGCCCGAAGGACTGGGAGACGGGACTGGACCTGCACGCGATCGGCGCCGATGTCGAGATCCGAAGGAGGGACGACATCAACCGCATGAAGATGATTCGTTCGTACAAGGGCGTCCGCCACGAGACCGGACAGAAGGTCCGTGGGCAACGAACGCGTTCGAACGGCCGGACCGGCCTGACCGTCGGGGTGACGAAGAAGGCCGCCCTCGCCGCCGCCCAGGCGAAGAAGGCGGAGGAAGCCGCCCCGAAGAAGGAAGAGAAGAAAGAAGAGAAGAAGGAACCGGCCAAGGTGTGAGTCGTTGGGCGATCCGAAGTTTTCCCGAGCGAAGTTCGAGCGGCCCTCCCATCCGTGGGAAGCGGAGCGCATCAAGGCGGAGAACGAACTGTTGAAGAAGTACGGCCTGAAGAACAAGAAGGAACTGTGGCGGTCCCAATACGTCCTGCGGCGATTCCGACAGCGGGCGCGGGAGCTCCAGGCCCGCGTGCGCACCGGCGACAAGCAGGCGGAGAAGGAACGCGAACAGCTCCTCCGACGACTCGGACGTCTGGGGCTCTTGCCTCTCGAGGGCACGACCCTCGACGACGTGCTCGCGCTCGACGTGGAGGCCGTCCTATCCCGGCGGCTCCAGACCCTCACGTTCCTGAAGGGACTCGCCTTCACCCCGCGACAGGCGAGGCAGTTCATCGTGCACGGCCATGTGTCCGTCGGCGGCCGCCGCGTGACGATCCCTGGGATCCTCGTGAGCCGGACCCAGGAGAACGTGATCGCGTACGACGAGCGATCCGGGATCTCGAACGACCTGCATCCGGTCCGTCAGCAAGGGCAGATCCCCGGTCCGCCGGCCCCGGGAGGCGCCGAGGACGAGGAAGGTCCGGACCTGTCGGGCGACGAGCCCGCGGTTCCTTCACCGGCACCCGAGCCCGCAACGAAGGAGGAGTGATCATGCCGCGATGGGGAGTGGCCCACATCTACGCGTCGTACAACAATATCATCATCACCTTGACCGACATCACCGGATCCGAGACGATCACGAAGGCGACCGGGGGGATGGTCGTGAAGGCGGCCAAGGATGAGGCTTCCCCGTACGCCGCGATGAAGGCCGCGGAACGCGTGGCGGACGCCGCGAAGGAGAAGGGGATAGACTCAATCCACGTTCGGGTGCGGGCCCCGGGCGGAAACCGGTCGAAGTCTCCCGGCCCGGGGGCGCAGGCGGCCATCCGAGCCTTGTCCCGCGCGGGCCTCCGGATCGGTCGGATCGAAGAAGTCACCCCCGTTCCCCACGATGGCACGAAGCCCAAGGGAGGGCGTCGAGGGAGGCGGGTCTAGATGAAGATGAAGGTCCTCGCTGGCGCGCCCGAGTCGATGCGCCTGTTGATCGAGGAGACGGAGCCGTCGTATGCGAACGCCCTGCGCCGCGTCCTCGTCTCCGACGTACCGAAGATGGCGATCGAGGACGTGGAGTTCCACCTCGGCCCGATCCGTGCGGAGGACGGGAAGGACTACGAAAGCGTGAGCCCGCTCTTCGACGAGATGATCGCCCACCGCCTCGGCCTCGTCCCGATCCCGACGGACCTCGGACTGTACAATCGCCGGGAGGACTGCCCGACGTGCCACGGCGAGGGTTGCCCGAACTGCACCATCATCTATTCCGTCAACAAACGCGGTCCGGGACTCGTCACGTCGGGGGACCTCGAGCCGATCGGAGATGCGAAGCTTCGACCTGCGGACCAGAAGATCCCGATCGTGAAGCTCGGCGACGGACAGGCCATGCTCGTGTACGCGACCGCGGTCCTTGGCAATGGGAAGGACCACGCGAAGTGGCAGGCCACGCACGGCGTCGGATATCGTTATTACCCGATCCTGAAGGCCGGGAGCAAGAGCCTCGACGCGCTCGACCCGACGGTCCCGTTCTGCGAGAGCCACATGGAATCGACCGCGACCGAAGAAGAAGAGACCCTAGAGCTCCCGAGCGACTGCGTGACGTGCAAGAAGTTCATGGATCAATACAAGGTCGAATCCGTAAAGGCGGGGAACGATCCCACGCGGATCGTCATGGAGTTCGAGACGGACGGATCGCTGAGCACGAAGGCGGTCCTCGTGGCCGCCTTGGACATCCTCTCGAAACGGTTTTCCGAACTGGCGACGCAGGCGTCCGCACTCGCGTAGACTCCTGGTCGTCGAATCGACCACGAAGCAACAAGTTTTAACTAGATTACTATCCATGTAGTAGTCGTATGGAGTTAGGAGAGCTGGAACTCGCGGTGCTTCGGGCTGTTCGCAACCTCGGTTCGGCGACGTCAGGAGCCCTCTTTGAGGAGGTCCGCAAGTCGCGGGACGTCGCGTATACCAGCGTTACAACGACGCTGTACCGATTGGTCGACAAAGACCTCATCGCGATGCGGAAGGCGAGCGAGAAGAAGGTCTTTTACCGTCTGAAGGAGGGCCGTGCCTATCGGAAGGCGATGGCATCCATGGTCGATCGGGTTGTCGAGACGTTCGGTGGAGCCGCCGTGTCATATCTTATCGAGAATCCGGGAGTGATTTCTCAGGTCGAGCTGGCGAGCCTCAAGACGCAAGTCGAGAAACGGCGGGCGCGGGAGAAATGAGATGGCTGGCCTGCTTCAGCTGATTGGCGAAGCACTCCAAACGTATTGGCTCTCTCCCCTCTCGTTGACGGTCCTAGCCGTCTGCATTGCTTGCATCGGTACGTTGCTATACGTTTTCGTTACGAACGCGAGGAACGCGAAACTGCGCGTGAGCTTGTTGACAGGATTGTATGCCTTATCCATTTTCTTCTGGACTTTCGTGGCAGGCAGTCTCGTCTTGTGCGTCTCCCAGGCGCGCATGGTGGCGTACGCGAAAGACGGAGTGCCGCTCGCGGTCTTCGGTGCAGTGGTCGGCGGCCTCGGCGCTTCTGCCGCGATATCCGCTTTGGTATGGAAGTACGGGAACGGCGCGGTGCTTCGAAAGTTCGCGCCGCGGACACCTTCGGCTGCCGAATCGTGGTTGGGAGACTACGTCCGGGCTATGGCAAAATTCGAGAGGGTGATCGACGTTGACGTGGGGATCGTCGACACGAAGGCGCCCCTTGCGATGGCAATCGGCGGAAGAGAACCTACCGTCCTCGTCTCCGTAGGTCTGACCAAACTCCTGGAGAGAGACGAACTCGAGTCGGTCGTCGCACACGAACTGATGCACCTCAAGCACCACGACGCGGAATTCAAAGTCTTTTCTCGAGTCCTATCTCGGATCCTGTTCTTTGATCCTTTCAGCAAGTTTTTCGATCCGGCAATCCACCGCGAGCGAGAATACTTGGCGGACGAAACAGCCGGGCGATCGACGGGGAAGCCCGCTTCCCTCGCCTCGGCCCTGCTAAAAATCGCGGAACGGGGCGTTGGTCCGAAGGCCGCTTGGGGATTGAGCATCTACGGTATCCACCGGGGGATCTTCAGCCGGTATCCCCCGTTGAACGAACGAGTCCAACGGCTTCTCCTTCTATCCGATCTCGTGCCGGGTCCAGCCAAGTAGGGAAAATCCTTATACTATCGCAATAGTAACGTCAGTCTGGGGCACAGGGACGTTTCACGAATCTGAGTCGCCGGAATCCGCCGATGAAAGTGTGTCCCCTCGGGCCGAGCGCACGCTCGAACTCATGCATCGTTGGGGATACGCTCCGACCGTCGAAACGCTCGCAAGCAAGCTCATGGGCGGACCGGTTCCTCCCGGTCAGCTCCGCGATGCGATAACCGCCTCCGGCTCTCTCGTGTTGGTCGATGGTTTCGTCTGTGCGCGTGGCAAAGAAACGCTTGTTGGCACCTCACGCGACAGGGAGCGCACGAATCGACTCGTCAACGGTACCGCGAAGGCAATAGCCGAGGAATTCGCACAGGAACTCATCCGCGCCTGTCCATTCGTCGACTGTGTTGCGCTGTCCGGTTCTGTCGCGTCCGGCGGTTACGTCCCATCTGACGACATCGACTTCGACCTGTTCGTCCACGACGGCGCGAAGTATCTCACCTACGCCGTATCGCTCGCTCTGGGACTTGTGTTTTCGATTCGCTACGCGAACGGCGGTCCGCTTCGGAAGATCATCTGCATCAACGTCATCTGGACCAGAAAACAAGCCTCCCCTTTTGTGAGGAATGATGCCGACCTCGCGTTCGAACTTCTTCACTGCAAACCGATCTTCGGAGCCCCCTACTTTCAACACGTGATCCGGAGGAACGATTGGATTTCCAGGTTTTTCCCGCAAGTCGCTGCAGATCTTGGACCCGAGATCGCACGTCCCAATCCCAGTTTCACGGGAAGATGTCTTGGATGGATCGTCGCGCATCCTCGGATCCTAGGCTTGATGGAGAGAGCTGGACGGGGGCTTTCCTTCGTTGTGTATCAGGCGGTCCACTGGCTACGACGGCACGATCGAGAGGCCATGGATCGCCTCGCCTTCCTCCAGCGGGCCAAGTATCCCTATGAGGTCTTCCAGGACTGAGTGCAATGGCGTCAATCGATATTACTCCTCTTTCATTCTTCTTCTCGATCTTCGCCCTCGCGTACCTCGTCGCATTGCTGTATGTTCTGATTTTCGAACGCCGGCACGATTGCGTCGAGCTCGACGCGACTGACCACGTTTTCAGTTTGATCGTCCCTGCCCACAACGAGGAAAGTGTCATCGCCGGATGCCTCGACGCCCTTTTCGGACTGGATTACTCCAGGGACCAGGTGGAGATCCTCGTCGTGGACGACGCGAGTACGGATCGGACGGCGAGGATTGTCTCCGACTATGCAGAGCGATTTCCGGGGCGGGTCGCCATGTTGCAGGTTCCGATCGCGGAGGGAGGCCGGGGGAAGGCCACCGCTCTCAACCGAGCGTTCCGGTTCCTGAACGAATCAAGCCGGTTCCGAGAGGACGCGAAGTGGATCATCGGAATCTTCGATGGAGACGGAGAGCCGGACGCCAACATGCTGAAGAAGGCATCCGCCCAGTTCCGATCGCTGACCGTCGCAGGCGTGCAGGCCACGGTCCGCATCCGAAATCGAGCCGTCTCGTGGCTTACCCGGATGCAAGACATCGAGTTCGCGGGGTTCTCGCGGGTCACGCAAATCATCCGGATGCGGATCTCGCATTCCGCAGCCTTGGGGGGAAACGGCCAATTCGTGCGCGCATCGGCGCTGAGGACAGTGGCGATTAATCTGGAGGAGGGCGTGTTCTGGCAGCCCGATTCCCTAACGGAAGACCTCGACCTGTCGACGCGCCTCGTACTCCAAAACTGGGACCTCCATCACCTGAGCTCGTCGAGTGTGTGGCAGGAGGGGGTAGAGACGACGAAATCCCTAATGAACCAGCGCACGCGATGGGCCTGGGGATCGCTCCAGGTGTTCGTCGAATACGTCCTGCGGCTTCGAATCCTGAAGACGCCCGATGTTCGACTCGGGAAACGGCTCGACCTCCTCTTCAATCTCAGCATGTTCCTCGTATCCCCCCTCGTCCTCGTTACGTGGATCCTGTCCGCGGTCGCATTCCTGGGCCTCATCCAGATCGTCGCTTCGTTCCCCACAGCCATGATGGTTCTGGTGTCCTTCGGGTATCTGCCCTTCGTCGGGTATGGGCTCCTCACTGTAGGCGGATACCGAAAGGCGCGCATCCTTTTGGACTTGGTCGGATTCGCAATCTACACATACCACTGGGTCCCGTGCCTCTACGTGGCGATGTGGCGCCTCCTGTCTCGGACCGGACCGGTCTGGTTGAAGACCGCGAGGGAAGGCGAAATCGCCGCGAGCTGACGCAATGGACGATGTGGCCTATGGAACGTCCCCTCGCACCTGGATCCTAAATTGGCGCACGATTGGGGCTTTCGGCTTCGTCGTCGGCCTGGTCCTCGCCTCGGTGGCCTTTCGCCTATCGTGGGACCGATTTCTCGACCCGTTCGAAGACGGCTACCAGAACTGGTGGACCGCGAGCGCCCTCCTGGAGACCGGGACCTACTCGGACCGTTTCTCACAGATGACGCGTGGCAACTGGTTGCCCGGATACACGTTCTTCGCGACAGGGCTCATGGCCCTCTTTGGGACCCATATCATGCCTCTGATGAAGGGCGCGAACATTCTTTTCTCGCTCGGCACGACCGGAATCATCTACCTCCTGGCGAGACCGCGCGGGGGTTTGACGGCAGGACTCGCGGCTATCTTGTTCGTACTGAATCCGGCGGACATCGTGATCTCGAGCTTCGCCACACCGGAGGCCCTCTCCCTTCTTGCGACCTTCTGCGGCGTCCTCTTCGTGGAGCGTCGCCCGTTCGCCTCGAAACTCTCTTTGACATTTGCCGCCCTGGCGTTCCTCGCCGCATCAACGCTTCGGTACGAAGTGTGGGGATTCGTCGGTGTGTATCTCCTACTGAGTTGGCATGGGAGACGGATCAGAGGACGAGAGCTAGTCCACCTCATCGGCCCCGCCACTGTTTTTGCGGCGGCATGGTGGATTTGGACCAGTCAGTATGGCTTCCTCCCTTCCATGATCATTAATCAGACATCGACCGATGTGCGATTCAAGGCCTCGGCGGGAACGCTGGCGCCCCTGGCGGAACGCCTCGCGTCCTTCTTTTCTTGGTACTTGTGGTGGACCCCATTTGCGGTTCTCGCGCTCGCCTGGGCCGCGATGCAAGAAAGAAAATCCGAGTTCACCTGGATTCTCGGGATGTTCTACGGCCTTGAAATTCTCTACACGACAGCTGGCTTTGGGAACCCGGGACCCCGGTACATCCATCTCACAATCCCAATCGTGTGCATCTACTCTGCAGTCGCCTTGGTCGCCCTCGGGACTTGGTTGTCTCGAGCGCGCATTCCCAAACGAATAGCACGGCGCTGGTCACCTGTTGTCGCGGCGATTGCCGTCTCGTTATTGCTCTCCGTTCAGGTCTCGAATCCGTCGCCGGCTCCGGGCTTTTTCCTCAGCGGGACGCAGCGGGCGGGGGAATTCCTCGCCAACCTCTCGCTTCCCGAGGGTAAGCTTTTGATCTCCGAATCGCCGATTGCCGCCTACTACAGCGGATTTCCTGCATCACGAATCCTTGGATCCTCGAACCTGCCGTTAGACGCGGCAAACGCATCGGCGTTCTTGGTCGAGAACGTCGCTTACGTGGTGATGGTGACAGTTCCTTACAACCGAATCCGCGTGCTGTTCCCTGATCAGGCGAACGGGGTCAACAGCAACCATTTCGTCCTTCTGTTCGACGCGACAGGAGAGGAGTACAACTATGGAGCACCGCGAGTCCTCGTCTTCAAAATCGCGCCCTAGCGAAGAACGACGAGAATGGCCATTGTTCGTCCCTGAACGGGATTTCTATTCATACGTCGCGCGCGGATATGATCAGACTGCAGAATCGTATGATCTGGTGGAGGGGAGAAACACGATTAGCGAACGAGTCCGCCACGCCAGCCTGGACTCGGCACTTTCCACTTTCAAGGCGCCGGACCGCGTTCTAGAACTCGGCTGCGGGACCGGTCGGGACGCCGTGGAGTTGGCGAAGCATGGCATCCGAGTGGTTGCCACGGATGTGTCTCCTCGAATGATTGAGGCCACTCGCGCGCGCGCGAAAGCTCACGGGGTCGACGATCTCATCATCGTGAGGACGAGTCCGGCCGCAACGGCTGCATGGGAGGAAGGTCCGTACGACGGTGCGTACTCGAACGGCGCGGTCTTGAACCTCGAGCCAGACCTTGAAGCGGTCGCGCGGGGCCTTCTCAAGAACCTTCGCCCCGGAGGCTCTGCCATACTCACCGCAGCCAATCGCCTTTCCCTGTTCGAGCTCGTGGTGTATCCCATGGTCCTTCGTCCACGGAAAGCATTTCGAAAATTGGGTGAAACCGTGCCTATTCCAATTTCGCGCGAGGGCTTTGGGAAAAAATACGTTGTTCCGACTCGTTTCCTGACACCACGGGAATTCCTGTCTTTCTTCAAGGCCGGCTTCGATCTCGTGTCATTGCGGGCTCTGCAAGCCATCACGCCCCCCTGGAACCTCGTCGAAGTGGCGACACGCTTCGAAGTTGCCGTGGCGTTGCTGGAGCGAGCTGAGAATCGATTTGCAAAGAGAAGGTTTCTCCGAAGCCTCGGAGCAATCTATCTAACCGCTCTTCGGAGGAGGGAAGCGTAGCCATCGACGCCGTCGCTGCCCTTCCCGTTCGGGACGCCGCCTCTGCATACGACGCGTATGCTGACAGGTACGATCTTCTTCTGAAAGAAAATCGAATCAACGCCTACATGAGACAAACGATCACTCGGACGTTGCTTGAAACATTCAAATCTGGAGATCGCCTCGTCGAGTTGGGATGCGGGACAGGAGACGACGCAATCGCTCTCGCGAACCAAGGATGTGAAATATTCGCACTTGACCCTTCTCCCAAAATGATTGCAATCGCTTCGAGTAAGGCCTCCACAAGTCGGGCGAGGCAAAACCTTCAGTTTCTTGTCGGCGGGGGGGCAGATCTGACGCGAAATCAAACCGGCATCTCGAGGGATCTAGCATTTGACGGTGCCTACGCGAGCTTTAGCATGTCGTACGAGGCGGACCTGCCTTCGATCTCGGAAGCCTTGGGAGCTCGGGTTCGTCCGAACGGACGACTCTTGATTGCCGCGATGAATCGACTTTGCGGCGTCGAACTCGCGGTTGCTCTCCTTTCCGGACACCCTAAGTTGGCCGGCCGGCGATTGGCAGCGCACACTCTCCACAAGGTGGGTGACTTTGCGACTCCGGTCTATCCGCGAACGACGAGAGAGCTCGTCGATGCGTTTCGCGGAAACTTTGTTTTGGAGGACGCTCGCGCTCTCCCGGCAGTCTTGCCACCGCACTACGCGAATCGATTGCTCCGGAGATGGGGTCCCGTGATGACCATATTGATGGGACTGGACCCATACCTCAGCTCTCTCCCGCTCGTGCGTTTGTTAGGCGATCACAATCTGCTTCGGTTTCGGAGAACCGCTTAGGGCTCCCGACCCCATTGAATTAGATCCCGGAACGCACGGCGAAATCGACGAAGGCGGAGATGCCCGACGACAGCGCCGCCTGTTGCGAACAGATCTGGCACGAAGCCACTCTTTGTGCCAATTCGAAACAAAGGCGCAATGTGGTATCGTCCACTCAGCTCGGCGTAATCAAGCCCGTATCGAATGTTCCGCCTCAAAGGAGATCGTTTCAACCGTTCGTGAGGACCGTCCAGATGTACGACCTGACCTCCCTGCGATTCAATCCGGAGGAAATATTCGAGAGTCCAAAGGTACATGAGGCTTGGCGGACCAAATCGTCCGAGGGTCGATCGTGGAAACAACATCATTCCACCGTGCCATTCAACGAGGTCGGCTTGGGTTCGTTCCTGCACTTCGAGGAGCCGAACGATGTAATCCCTGGGTACGAGTGTATTGCCATCGAAGAGGACCAAGATTTCGTGAGTCGTTTCACGAATTCCTGCCAACACCGCCGCCGCGGTGTTATTCAAATTGACCGAAACGATTCTCGCGGTGCGCATTCGTGCGATTGCCTCGCTCCCGTCCGTGCAGGCATCCAAGACCAGAATGAGTTCGTCAGGTCCTTGACTCTGACGATCGATATTGGCGAGAACACGCTCGAGCACGCTCGCTTCGTTATGGATGGGGAGAATCGCCGAGACGCCCATTTCTCAGGACAGGGTCGTTCGCTGGATCTGCAATTCCGCATTCACGGTGTGAAGCACACCCCGAGGAATCGGGTCGGCCTTCATCGCGAGTATCGGCTCTGAACAGCCGATGACAATCTCGCCGAAGTTGTCCAGGTATAGAGTGTAGTACCCGCCGTTCGTCTGGAAATCGCGATACAGGTGGAGCGATCGCCCGTCCGAGAGCATGAAGTTTAGGCTTGTAAAACCACCGTACTTGTCAATTGCGACGGCCCGGGTCGCTGAAATTGCCCTCGCCACCGCGTCATGATCGGGTCCATCCAATTCTTGCAGCAACTCATCGAATAGGACCTGCGAATCAATTTTCTCTGGAGCACCGGTGTCCAGAATGAGCGACCCGTTATGCTGAAACGCCCACGTGACCCCGTCCCGCTCTTCGATGAACGGGTGGGCAAACTTTTGGGCGACGAGGCCTTGCGAACTCGCCCGCCGAAGATGCCCCATGACGATCAGGGATTGCCCCGGGGCGCGTTCCATGTTCAGCTTCGCGATCTTCCACGCGGTCCCGTAGTACTTGGAGGCGTCCGGGGCGCTCCCGGCATCCC
>WNGG01008943.1_pt1 | contig 20336 bp, 18 predicted proteins | sample 5400661 | NCBI WGS metagenome assembly WNGG01 (sample SAMN13153372, study PRJNA577476) | soil metagenome | isolation source: 100 cm soil or saprolite under Garry oak tree replicate 1 | place: USA:California | collected 2016-06-15
GGCGGCGCGTCTTCGCCTTCTCGCCGTTCACGGTGTGGTGCAATCTCACCGGCCAGCCCGCGATGGTGCTGCCGCTCGGTCGGACGGCGTCGGGACTCCCGCTCGCGGTGCAGCTCGTCGCCCGCTTCGGCGACGAGGCGACGCTCTTCCGAGTAGCGGCGCAGCTCGAGGCGGCGCGTCCCTGGTTCGGTCTCAAGCCGCCGCTCGCCTAGTCACATGGGGGGGCCCCGACATGGCCCCCCATACTGTTCAAGCGAGGGGAGCTACGCCCCCCTCGGACTCCCCCGGCCAACGCTCGGAGCGCCCCAGCGGAGCCGTGGCGCTCCTCGATACGCCTCCTGCGCTCCGGCTCACCGTGCAGACGGAAACCTCGGCGCGCGCTTCTCGCGGATCGCCCGGGCGCCCTCCAGCACGTCGGGGTCGGTGAAGGACAGCATCTCGAGCGCGGCCGACTGGTCGAAGATCGGGCCCGCGAGCCGCAGCCAGTTGTTGAGCGCGCGCTTGGTCCAGCGGATCGCCTGCTGCGAGCCCTGCGCCAGTCGGTCGGCGACGTCGAAGGCCTTCGCCATGAGCTGATCCGCGGGCACGCAGAGGCTCACGAGTCCGATGCGCTCGGCCTCGCGCCCGTCGATGAAGTCACAGGTCAGGAGATAGTACTTCGCCTTCGCCATTCCGCAGAGGAGCGGCCAGACGATCGCCGCGTGGTCGCCGGCGACGACGCCGAGGCGCGTATGGCCGTCGGTGACGCGCGCCGTCTCCGCCATGATGCTGATGTCCGCGAGGAGCGCGACGACGAGGCCGGCGCCGACGGCGACGCCGTTGATGGCGGAGACGACCGGCTTGTCGAGGTTGATCATGTTGTAGACGAGGTCGGAGGCCTCGTGGAACGTGCGGATGAGGCGCTTCGGATCGCGCGCGTTGGCCTCGACCATCTCGAGGTCGCCGCCGGCGGAGAAGGCGCGGCCCGCGCCGGTGACGACCGCCACGCGCGTCTCCGGGTCGGCGCCGATCGTCGGCCACACCTGCGTCAGCTCCCAGTGCAGGCGGTCGTTCGTCGCGTTGAGGACCTCGGGGCGGTTGAACGTGACGAGCAGCACGCCGTTCGGGCGGCGCTCGAAGACGAGATGCCGGAACTCGGCGTAGTCCATGCTGACGACCTCCTGGGCGAGCGGTGGCGTTCGAGGGCGCCGGTGCGGCAGTATGGTACCGCATGGACGTCTTCGATCGGCTCGCCGAGCGGAATCGCGTTCAGCGCGCTCGGCGCGCCGACCACTGGAGCGGCGCCGCGTCCGGCGAGGTCAGCATGCCCGACGCGCCGTCGCCCGTCACCCGGCCCTCGAACGCGAGGCGCCCCGCGGTGAACGTGATTCGCTCCCCGGCGACGGCGCCGTCGACGATGGGATCGACGCGTCCGTCGCGCTCGAGCGTTCCCGTCAGCCGCTGGAAGCGCTGGGCGAGCGTCAGCGTCGCGCCGAGGTCGGCGCCGTTCTGGAGCGCCAGGCGCCACACGCCCGCGGCGTCGGCGGGCACGAGCCAGTAGTAGAGGGCGCGCTCGCCGTCGCGCAGTCGCACGCGCTCGACGCGATCCGGCGTCCAGTCGCCCATGCCGAAGGTGTTCGAGACGACGCGCGCCCCGGGCCGCAGCTCCCGGAGGAGCTTCGGGCGCAGGCGCACGTTGACGTCCTCGCTGAGGTAGAGCGTGACCACGCTGGCCTCGCGGATGTCCGTGACGAAGATGTCCTGCCAGAGGATCGTGACCCTCCCCCCGACACCGCTCGCGAGGACGAGGTCCTGGCTCAGCTTGACGAGCTGCGGATCGATCTCGACGCCCACGCCGCGCGCGCCGTAGACCCGGGCGGCGGCGATCACGAGCCGGCCGTCGCCGCTGCCCAAATCGTAGACGACGTCGCGCGCCGTGACGGACGCGAGGCGCAGCATCGCGTCGGCGAGCTCGTGCGGCGTGACGACGAACGGCGCGTCGGGCCCGCCCGTCGGCGTTCCGGCGCACGCCGCGGCGAGCAAGACCAGCGCCACGAGCGGCGCCCTAGGCATCGGGAAGGGGAGGCTCGGGGCCCGGGCCGCCACCCGTCCAGGCGAACGCGCGCGCGGCGAGCGGCTCGGGCAAGACGCTCCCGGCGCCGTCCAGCGCGCCGCGCACCCACGCGAGGAGCGACTCGAACGTCTCGCCGGAATTCACGCGACGGAGCCAGAGGGGGCGTCCGTCGTGATAGACGAAGACGACGTTGGCCTCGCTGCATGGGCCGAGACAGTCGCTGAACGCGAGCCGTGCCCGGCCGTCGAGCTTCGCCTCGCGAAAGGCGCGGCGGAGCTGTCGCTTGAGCGTGCCGGGTGCGGTCTTCGGGCCGCCACGCTCGGGATGGCCGCAGCAGCAGCCGAAGCAGGCGAGGATCAGGGCGAGGTCCGCGATGGCGCCATAGTATAACCGTCCGGGTGAGCCCCCTCGAGACGTTCTCCGCGCCGGCCTTCGGGGCCGCCTGCGCCCTCGGCTCCGCGGTGACCTGGGCGATCACCAGCCTCATCGTCCGCTCGCTCGCGCCGGAGGTCGGCTCGGTGACCCTCAACGCGATTCGCTCGATGCTCGCGGGTGGGCTGCTCGTCGGACTCGTGCTCGTGACCGCCGGGCCCGGAACGTTCACCGCGATGTCCCCGCGCGCGTTCTGGCTGATGGCGGGCTCGATCGTCGCGGCGATCAGCATCGGCGACACGGTCTTCTTCGAGAGCACGCGCCTGCTCGGCCTCGGCCGGGCGATGACGATCTCGATGACCTACCCCATCGGCTCGGCGCTGCTGGCGTGGTTGTTTCTCGACGAGACGCTCACGCCGCGGATCCTCGCCGGCGCGCTCCTGACGCTCGGCGGAATCGCGCTGATCGTGCTGCCGCGGGCCGAGCGGCCGCCGCGTCAGGCGCTCGTGCGGGGCGCCGCCGCCGCGACGCTCGCCTCGCTCGCGTGGGCGCTGTCGGTGATCCTCATGAAGCCGGCGCTCCACGAGGTGGACCCGGTCACGGCGCAGGCGGTTCGGCTCCCGCTCGCGGGCGCGCTGCTCTGGGTGACTCCGTGGGCGCGCGGCGGGCTCGGGAAGCTCGCGGCCGGCGCGCCGTCGGTGCGCTGGCGGGTGCTCGCGCTCAGCGTGCTGACCGCCGGCTCGTCCGTGCTGTTCGTCGCGGGTCTCAAGCACGCGGGCGTGACGGTGTCGGCGGTGCTCTCGTCCACGGCGCCGCTGTTCGCGATCCCGTCGGGGCCCCCCATCTAGCTAGAAGCGGCGCCGCCCGCCCATCGCGCGCTTGCGCAGGCGGAGCGACTTCGGCGTCACCTCGAGGAGCTCGTCCTCGCGGATCCACTCCAGCGATTGCTCGAGGTTCATGATGCGCGGCGGCGTGAGCTTGATGCCCTCGTCCGACGTGGAGGCGCGCATGTTGGTGAGCTTCTTTTCCTTGGTGATGTTGACGTCGAGGTCGTTGTCGCGGGAGTTCTCGCCGACGATCTGGCTCTCGTAGACCGACTCACCGGGCCCGACGAAGATGGTGCCGCGCGCCTGCAAATTGTCGATGGCGTAGCCCGTGGTTCTCCCGGTGCGGTCGGCGACCAGCGCGCCGTTCTGCCGGTGCGCGATGTCGCCCTGCCAGGCGTCCCAGTCGTCGAACAGGTGGTTCAGCAGTCCGGTCCCTCGCGTGTCCGTCAGGAACTCGGTTCGATATCCGATCAGGCCGCGCGAGGGAATCCGATATTCGAGCCGGACTCGCCCCGTGCCGTGGTTGACCATCTTGGTCATGAGGCCCTTCCGGGGCGCGACTTTCTGGGTGACGGCGCCGATGAAGTCCTCCGGGATGTCGATGACGAGATGCTCCATCGGCTCCAGCGTCTGACCCTGCTCGTCCTTGCGCGTGATGATCTCCGGCTTGCCGACCTCCACCTCGAAGCCCTCGCGCCGCATGATCTCGATGAGGATGGCCAGCTGTAGCTCGCCGCGCCCGGAAACCCGGAACGTGTCTGGCGAGTCGGTCTCCTCCACCCGGATGCCGGGGTTGAGCTTGCGCTCCTTTATCAGGCGCTCGCGCAGCTGCGGCGAGGTGACGAAGCGGCCCTCCCTGCCCGCGAACGGCGATACGTTGGACGAGAACAGCATCGACACCGTCGGCTCGTCGATCCGGATCAGCGGCAACGCCACCGGGTGCTCGAGATCGCCGACCGTCTCGCCGATATCGATTGTCTCGATGCCGGCGATCGCCACGATCTCGCCCGCGCTCGCCTCGGAGATCTCGATCCGCTTGAGACCCTCGTAGCCGTACAGCACGGTGACCTTGGCCTGCTCGACAGCGCCGTCGCGGTGGACCACCGAGATCCGGTCCGCCTGGCGCACGCGCCCGTTGACGATGCGGCCGATCACCAGGCGGCCCACGTAGTCGTCCCAGTCCAGCATCGCCACGCGGAACTGCAGACCCATGGCCGGATCGAACCGAGGCGCCGGAACCGTGGTCAGGATCGTCTCGAAGAGCGGCTCCAGCGTCCGGCCCTCGTCCTTGAGGTCGAGCGTGGCCGTGCCCGTCCGCGCGTTCGTGTAGAGCACCGGGAACTCGAGCTGATCCTCGGCCGCATCGAGGTCGATGAAGAGGTCGTAGACCTCGTCCAGCACCTCGGCGGGACGGGCGTCCGAACGGTCGATCTTGTTGATCACGACGATCGGCGGCAGCCCCGCCTCGAGCGCCTTCTTGAGCACGAAGCGCGTCTGCGGCAGCGGCCCCTCGGCGGCGTCGACCAGCAGGAGCACGCCGTCCACCAGCGTGAGCGTGCGCTCGACTTCCGAGCCGAAGTCGGCGTGACCGGGCGTGTCCACGATATTGATGTGGACGCTCTTGTAGTTGATGGCCGTGTTCTTGGCCATGATCGTGATGCCCTTCTCGCGCTCGAGGTCCATCGAGTCCATGATTCGCTCGGCGACGGACTCGTTCTCGCGGAAGAGCCCCGACTGCCAGAGCATCGCGTCCACCAGCGTCGTCTTGCCGTGGTCGACGTGGGCGATGATCGCGATGTTCCGGATGTTCTCGCGCTGGTCCATCCAATCATCCTACCATGTGGATCGTGACGAGCCCGACGGAGCAGTGCCGACACGCGCGCGTCGTGGTGCGCCTGCCGGCCGTGCTGACGGTCGGCATCGGCCGCGCCGCCGGCGAAGTGGTCGATCTCTCCATGTCGGGCTGCCGCGTCGCCACGGACGCGCGTCTCGTGGCCGGCGAGCGCCTCCGGGTGGCGCTGGATCTGGGCGGCGAGGAGGGCACCGTCGCGTGCGAGGCCCTCGTCGCGCGCGTGCCCGGCGCGGGCCTGGTGGCGGTCTCTTTCGGCGGGTTCGACGGCGCCGGCGCGGCGCGGCTCGCCGCGTTCGTGACCGCGCGATTCGGCTACGCGGATGTCGGCCCATCGCGCCCGCGGCCGGTCGCCCGCGCCCGCCGGCGTCTCCGGTCGCCCGAGTTCTGGCTCCTGATCCTGCTCCTGGCGCTGGGCGCGATCGTCCTCGTGACGATGCTGCCCTGGTTCCACTTCTGCACGTGGGGCCGCGACTGCTGAGAGGTATAATGAGCGGACCTCGACGCCATGGAGTCCTGGAGGCTGCGAACCCTGACGACGCTCTCGCTCGCCGTCGCTCTGACGGTCGTTCCCGCTTGGGCGCAGGACAAGCCCGCCGCGAAGCCGGCGGCGACGCCGACCGCGGTGATCACCCTCGAGAAGGGCGGCGAGATCGTGCTCGAGTTCTTCCCGAAGGATGCCCCGCGCCACGTCGACAACTTCCTCAAGCTCGCCCGGCAGAAGTTCTACGACGGGCAGCGCGTGCACCGCGTCGAGAAAGCGTTCGTCGTCCAGTTCGGTGACCCGCTCACCAAGACGCTCAAGATGGACGACGACAAGATCGGCACGGGCGGGCCCGGCTACGCGATCAAGGCCGAGTTCAATGCCCGTCCGTTCGATCGCGGCGTGCTCGGCATGGCGCGCGGCGATGACCCGGACTCGGCGGGGAGCCAGATCTACATCATGCTCGGCGACGCCCACTTCCTGAACGGCAAGTACACGGCGTTCGGTCGGGTCGCGAGGGGGATGGACGTCGTGGACAAGATCCGCGTCGGCGACCGCGTCAGGACGGTCCGGGTCGTCGAGGCCAAATAGGAGCGCGCTGTGAAGCAGACCGCGGTCATCAGCCTCGAGGCGGGCGGGGAGATCAAGATCGAGTTCTTTCCCGAGGACGCGCCGAAGACGGTGGAGAACTTCGTCGGGCTCGCGAAGAAGGGCTTCTACGACGGACTCAGCTTCCACCGGGTCGTCCCGGACTTCGTCGTACAGGGCGGCTGTCCGAAGGGCAACGGCACGGGCGGGCCCGGCTACCAGGTCAAGGCGGAGTTCAACAAGCAGAAGCACGTGCGCGGCGCGGTCGCGATGGCGCGCAGCCAGGACCCCGACTCGGCGGGCAGTCAGTTCTACATCTGCTACGGGCCGACGCGGCACCTCGACGGCAGCTACACGGTGTTCGCCAAGGTGGTCGCCGGCATGGAGCACGTGGACCGGATCAAGCAGGGCGATCGGATGACGTCGGTCCGCATCGTCGAAGGGTGAGCGTGGCCTGGTCGCTCCTCATCCGGGGCGGCACGCTCGTCGACGGGACGGGCGCCCCCGCCCGGACCGCCGACGTCGCCGTGGAAGGCGACCGCATCGTGGCCGTCGGCCCGGGGCTCCAGGGCGAGGCCGCGCGCGTGATCGACGCGCGGCGTCTGGTCGTTGCGCCGGGCTTCATCGACATGCACTCGCACTCCGATCTCTTCTATTTCGGCTGCCCGTCTGCGGAGTCGAAGATCCGGCAGGGCGTGACCACGGAAGTCGTCGGGATGTGCTCGTTCTCCCAGGCTCCGCTCCGGCCGGACCAGCGCGACGTCGTGCGGGGCTGGGCCGGCGGCATCGGCGCCAGCCTCGACCTCCCCTGGGAGACGTTCGCGGAATACCTCGACGCGCTCGGCGCGATGCGCCCGGCGGTGAACATCGCGCACTTCGTCGGCCACGGCGCCCTCCGCATCGCCGCGATGGGCTTCGAGGCGCGCCCGGCCTCCACCGACGACCAGCGAGCGATGGAGCGCCTCCTCGGCGAGGCGATGGACGCCGGCGCCTTCGGCTTCTCGACCGGGCTCGTCTACGCGCCGAGCGCCTACTCGGACACGGCGGAGCTGAGCGGGCTGGCCAAGACGATGGCGCGGCGGGGCGGGCTCTACTTCTCGCATATCCGCGGCGAGTCCTCGATGCTGCTCGACTCGATCAACGAGGCGATTCGGATCGGCGAGGAGGGCGACGTCGGCGTGCAGGTCTCGCACGTCAAGGCCTCGGGCAGGGAGAACTGGCCGAAGATCGACGCCGCGCTGCGGCTGCTCGACACGGCGCGGGCGCGCGGGGTCGACGTGGCCGGGGACGTGTACCCGTACAACGCGGGCAGCACGAAGCTCGACAACATGATGCCCGCCTGGGCGCACGACGGCGGGATCGCGAAGCTGCTCGAGCGCCTCGCCGACAAGACGACGCGCCGTCGCATCGTCGAGGAGTGCCTGATCGACGGCGAGCGCTGGGGCACGGTCTCGCAGGGCGGCATCGGATTCGATCAGGTGTTCATCGCCTCCTGCCGACGGCGCGAGCTCGAGGGGCTTAGCCTCGCGCAGATCGCGCGGCAGTCGGGAGCCGCACCGGCCGAGACGCTGATGAATCTGTTGGCGGAGGAGAAGTGCACGGTCGGCATGGTGAGCTTCTCGCAAAGCATCGAGAACGTGGCCAAGGTGCTCGCACACCCGGCCCTCATGATCGGCTCCGACTCGATCCCGCTCTACGCGGGCGAGGGCGACAGGCCGGGCAAGCCGCACCCGCGGACGTACGGCACGTTCCCCCGGGTCCTGGGCGAGTACACGCGCGAACAGAAACTCTTCTCCCTGGAGACCGCCGTCCATAAAATGACAGGGATGTGCGCCCAACGGCTCCGGCTTCGCGACCGCGGCCTCGTGCGCGAGGGCCACGCCGCCGACCTCGCCCTGTTCGACCCCCTCACGGTGCGCGACGAGGCGACGTTCGCCGAGCCGCACCGCTATCCGACGGGCATCCCGTGGGTCATCGTCAACGGGTCGGTCGTCGTCGACGAGGGGCGCATGCGCGGCGGGGCGACCGGGAGGATCCTCCGGCCATGATCAGGTACATGGTCCGCCGCCTGTCGCCGCAGCTCCTCTGGGTCCTCGCGGGCGCGCTGGTCCTCATCACGCTCGACCTCGGCGGGCGCATCTTCTCGAGCAACGACGAGGCGCGCTTCGCGCTGCTCGCCCGGGAGGTCATGCGCGGCGAGTGGTTCTTCCCGCGGCTCAACGGTGTCGTCTACCACAACAAGCCGTTGCTGCTCGCGTGGCTCATCGCGCTCGTGTCGTGGCCGGTCGGCGCGGTGACGCAGCTCACAGCCGTCCTGCCCTCGGCGGCGGCGACGCTCGCGACGGCGCTGATCGTGTACGCCCTCGGGCGCGAGATGTTCGGCGCCGACGCCGGAAAGTTCGCCGCGCTCACCGCGATGACGACGCAGGGCGTTTTCGTGCACGCGCGCGTCCCGATGCCGGACATGCTGATGACCGCCTTCATCACCGCGAGTCTGTGGATGCTCTGGCGGATGGCCCGCGGGAGCCGGTTCGCGTGGCTCGGCTTCTACGGCTTCATCGCGCTCGCCTTCTGGGCCAAGGGGCCGGCGGGGCTGCTGCCGCTGGCGGTGGCGCTCGCGTGGGCGGCGGCGAGCGGCACGCGCGGGGCGTGGCGCGCCCTGCGCCTTCCGTTCGGCGTGCCGCTTGTCGTGGCGCTCGTGTCGCCGTGGGGCATCATCGGCGTCGCCCGGTCCGCCGCCGGGGTCAAGCAGGCGGTGCTCAACGACCAGCTCCTCTGGTATCTGCCGCAGTCGTTCCGGGTTGCCGCGCTGATCGAGCCGATCCAGAACGCCTTCGGCATCCTGTTCCCCTGCGTGTTCTTCGTGCCGCTCGCCCTGACGCAGGCGTGGCGCGCGCGAAGCGCCCGCGCCCCCGAGCGCGACGCGCTCGCCCTGCTGCTCGTGTGGCTCACGGTTGTCTTCGCGCTCGTCGCGGTGTCGTACCAGCAGCGGCTGCGGTACTACCTGCCGCTCGTCCCTCCGGCGACGCTGCTCGTCGGCTGGTGGGTGGAGACCGTCGTGCGGCGGCGCGGGATCGGACGGATGCCGTGGCGGCTCTACGCCGTGGCCGCGGCCGTGCTGCTCGCGGCTTCGCTGCCGGCGCTCTGGCTCAAGCGCGAGGTGCTGGGCGAGCTGACGCTGACATGGCCCGCCTACGCGGCGCAGGTCGGCGTCCTCATCGCCACGCTGGCGAGCGTCGCCGTCGTGCCCCGGCTGGCCGCGCCCGGGCGGCGGTTCGCGCACGCATTCACGGTGACGTGGCTCGGCTGCGCCGTGCTCGTCGCCTCGGGCTACCACGTGGATCTCGTGCGCCGAAACTCCGCGCACGACTACCCGCGGCTGCGCGAGCGCGTGGGGCCGCTCGTGGCGCGGTCGCCGGTGGTCGCCACGTGGGGGCTCCCGGACCTGCCGGTGTCGTTCTACCTCGACCGTCCAGTGGTCAACGTGGACAGCGCCGCGTACTTTCGCCGGGTGGCCAGCGAGCGGCCGCGCGCCGTCGCGATCGTCGCCGACCGCGCGCTGGCGACGCTCGGCGAGCGCGACGGCTACCGCATCCTGCTCCGCGACCACTTCGGGCAGCGCCCGATCAGCGTCGTGGATTTTGGATGGGGGGCCCCGAAATGGCCCCCCATACCCCCCAGCGCTCGGAGCGCCCCGGCACAGCCGTGACGCTCCTCGATAACGGCCGGCGGCAGCGGGTGGGGGCCCCGAAATGGCCCCCCATGCTGTTCAAGCGAGGGGAGCTACGCCCCCCTCGGATTCCCCCGGCCAGCGTTCCTCGATAACGGCCGGCCGCACCGAGCGGCCCTCGACACTTCCACTCGAAGGAGGAGCAATCATGGCGCTGGATCTCGGACTCACGGACAAGGTCGCGATTGTCACGGGTGGAAGTGAGGGGCTGGGGCGGGCGACGGCGGAGCGTCTCGCGCGGGAGGGGGCGCGCGTCGCGATCTGCGCACGGCGCAAGGACGTGCTCGAGCGGGCCGCGGCGGGAATCCGCGAGATCACGCGCGCAGATCTGCTCGCGATGCCCTGCGACGTCACGCGTGTGGCCCAGGTCGAGGCTCTCGTCGCGGCCGTCGTCGCGCGCTGGGGCGGCGTGGACATCCTCGTCAACAACGCCGGCACGTCGTCCGCGGCCGGCTTCGAGCAGGTCGATGACGCGCAGTGGCAGACCGACCTGGACGTCAAGCTCATGGGGGCGGTTCGCTTCTGCCGGCTCGTGATCCCGCTCATGAAGCGGCGTGGCGGCGGCCGGATCGTCAACGTGACGACCGTCGGCGGCAAGGCGGCGGCACCGCGGTCGCTGCCGACGAGCGTGAGCCGGGCGGCCGGGATCAACCTCACCAAGTCGCTCGCCCACGAGTACGCGGGCGAGCGCATCTGCGTGAACACGATCTGTCTCGGCATCGTGAAGAGCGCCCAGTGGGAGCGGCGCCTGAAGGGCGCAGACCCCGAGGCGTTCTACCGCGAGGCGGCGCAGAAGCGCGGCGTGCCGCTCGGCCGCGTCGGCGAGGCGGAGGAGTTCGCCGACCTCGTCGCGTTCCTCGTCTCCGCCCGCGCCGGTTACATCACCGGCACCGCGATCAACTTCGACGGTGGCCTGTCGGCGTCGGTGTAGGCGCGGGCGGACGCGTCAGCCCGAACGCGACGAGGCCGAGCGCGATCCAGACGGCCTCGCGCACGCGCCGCACGAGGCTGAACGTGAGGCCCGTGGTCGAGCCGAGGCCCAGCGCGGCGAACGTGGCGGCGTAGCCGCCCTCCATCGCGCCGAGGCTCCCCGGGATCAGGAACGTCGCGAAGCGGATCGCGGCGCCGAAGGCCTCGATCACCGTCGCCGTTCCCAGCGTGACGTCCGCGCCGAGGAATCTCAGGATCAGCCACGCCTCGACGACGCCGAGCAGCCAGGCGACGAGGTGGTAGAGGATCGAGAGGGCGACCCGCCGCGGCGCGCGTAGCCAGAATTCCCGGAGCCCCGCGTCGATCCCACCGAGCGCCGCGCGGCCGGTGGGCGCGCCGAGCCCGACGCGCTCGAGTACCGTGCCCAGCCGGCCGAACAGCCCGCGCGTTTGGATCCACACGAAGCCGCCGAGGGCCAGCGCCTCCACGAGGAGCAGCCACTGCATCCCCTGGAGCACGGGCGAGGACGGCAGCCGGATCGCCCAGGCGACCGCGACGCCGGCGAGCAGGAAGAGACCCTGCGCGAGCGTGATCGTCGTCTTGGCGACGACGACCGAGGCGACGCTCGCGTCGAGCAGTGCGTGCGTGCGAATCAGCCACGCCTTGACGGCCTCGCCACCCAGCGCCGCCGTGGGCGTGGTCAGATTGAAGGCCTCGCCCGCGAGACGCGCCGTGAGCAGCGCGCGAAAGGGCACGCGGTCGTCGAGAAACGCGTACCGCCAGCCGAGCGTGTCGAACCACGTCACCAGCACCATGGGAAACACGACGAGAATGGCGAAGCCCCAGCCGACCCGCGCGAGCGAGGCGAGGATCGCGCCGGGGTCGTCGCGGACGACGAGGGCGACGAGCAGGGCCGCGCCGAGCAGGAGGAGCGCGCCGCGGACGAGACGCACGCTCAGATCTCGCGGTAGAGGACCAGCACCACGCCGACGAGCGCGAAGGCCCACGGCCAGAGACGCGCCGGCCAGCCGGTCTGCGCCGGCGGCAGTCGCAGCTCGAGCCAGCGGCCCCAGCCCGCCGCGATCGCGAACAGGCCGAGCGGGATATGGGTGATCTCGGTCAGGAACTCGGTCTTCAGATTGAGCGAGGCGTGTGAGTGGGTCAGGAGCATCGCGCCGCCGACGACGGAGAGGAGCGGGAAGATCAGCGCCGCGGCGCCCTCGAGTCGCAGCGCGCGCACGCGCCACTCGAAGAACGCGAAGGCGAGGATGAGCAGCACGAAGAGGCGGTGCTGGAGCACCTCGGGGTAACGGAAGCCCTCCCAGAAGCCAATCGGCCCCAGGGGCCAGGCGCCGGGATCGTTCCGCACGAGAAGGAAGGCCGCGAGGCCGGCGAAGATCAGCGGCCAGTGGCGCGCCCAGCGGACGCGCCCGGTGGAATGGAGGATCGCGAGCGCTCCCATCGCGAGGACGAAGAACCCGGCCATGTGATGGTTGTACTCGGACCAGCCGCGATCGGCGTCCGTCCGGGGCGCCTCCCGGTCGTCGACGGGCAGCTCGCTGTGGGGCGGCGACACGAGGCGCGGCAACCGCGGCGTGAAGATCGTCGCGACCTCGCCCAGCGTCGCGCGGTCGGTGGCGGCGACGTCGGCCGCGGGCGGCAGGGACGTGAGTGACGCGGCGACGAAGAGGACGGTGATGCCGAGGCCGAGCTCGACCTCGACGAACCGGCGCAGCGTCGACGCGCCGACCTCGTCGCCGGCCGGCAACGCCCGCACCGCGACGAAATTCGCGGCGCCGAGCCCCAGCATCGGCAGGAGGATCGCCGCCTTCGTCAGCACCATCGAGCCGTAGGCGGTCGCCAGCAGCGCGCCGGGGCCGTCCATGTAGACCAGCGAGAGGCCGACGCCCGCCGCGACGAGGACGCCGACCGACATGAGCGCGATCCCCGAGAAGCGCTTCAGCGCGGACGCGGGCCAGCCCGCGCGGGAGGACCACGCCAGCGCGAGCAGGTGCGCCAGGCCGCCGATCCACACGGCGGCGGCGACCTGGTGCAGGCCGTCGAGCGCCAGCGGGACTGCGCGGGGGCCGAGACGACCCGCGGCGTGGCTCGTCCACGCCGTGGCGGCGGCGAGGCCGAGCGCCGCGACGACGAGCACCGCCGGACCGCCGACGCCGTCGCGCCGGGCCAGGCGCGCGCCGACCACGAGGGCGGCGCACGCCGCCACGCGAAGCGCGGCGGCGAAGACCCAGCCGGTGGTCGCGAGCGCGGCGAGGGGCCAGCCCTTCTCGTCGGCGAGCGCCGACGCCTGCACGAGCGCCTGGAGGATCTGCGCCACAGCGACGACGAGCGCGGCGGTGGCGACGAGCGTCAGCGTCCGCGCCGAGGCCCACGCCTGCTGCGGTCGGGCGCGCTGGAGCGGTCGCAGCAGCGCCAGGAGGAAGACGACGCCGCCGATCGCCACCGCCTGGGCGGACAGGGCGAGACCGCGGAGCAGGACGTCGGCGAAGCCGGCCACGTCTCAGCCGCCGCGCGACGCGCGGGTCGTGGAAAGCGACAGGAGCAGGAAGATCGGCACGCCGATCGCGGCCACCGCGAGGAACCACTTGGCCTTGCCGAACGCCGACAGCGCGACGACCGCGTAGATGAAGTCGCGGCTCGCGAGCGACGCCTCGAGGCGGGACGCCCACGACGCGCCGGCGTCCGGGGCCTCGTCGCGCATCGTCCGTCCGGCGAGGCGCACGGCCGCGCCGAGCCCCGCGAGGCCTGCGACGGCGCCGAGCACCAACGGCCAGGCCGCGTGCGCCTCGCGGCTCCAGCCCGTGGCGACGCCCATGAAAAAGGCGAGGTGCACGATGTTGTCGCCCCAGAAGTCGAGGATCGCGCCCCATTTCGACTCCTGGAACCGGAGCCGCGCGAGCTCGCCGTCGCAGCCGTCGAGGATCGAGTGGGAGAGGAAGAGCAGCGCGCCCGTGAGCTGCCACGCCGCGGTCGGCGACACGAAGCAGGCGGCGCCGGCGAGGCCCGCCGCCAGGCTCACGAGCGTCAGTCGCTCGACGTGCCGCGACATGAATCCCTCGTTGCGCTTGATCAGGGACCTCAGCAGCCAGTGCTCGGCGCTCGCGACGTCCGCCGGGCCCGCCAGAACGCGCCGGCCGTCGGGGTCGAGGGACCGCTCGACCGTCGGCAGCCGCGCGCCGAGTCGTGCCAGCACGGCGCGGGGATCCGCGGCGCCCGCGGCGGCGGCGAGGATTGGCCCGGGGTCGTCCGTCTCGACCGTCAGCGCGAGCGACGGGTCCACGTAGAGCGTGTCCGCCTCGACGGCCATCGCCAGGAGCGAGGCGAGCCAGCGCGGCTGGGGCACGACGCTCGCGGGCAGGAGCACGATGCGGAAGCGGCCGCGCGACACGGCACCGGGCGCGTCGCGCGCGTCGAGCACGCGCGCGAAGCCGGCCCGCGCCGCGGCGAGCGCGATGCGGCGTCGGAGCGGGATTCCGAGCACGGCCGTCTCGGCGGAAACGCCGCCGTCGGGCACGACGAGCAGCATGGCCCGGACGGGCCCCGCGGCGGTCCGGACGATAGCGCTCAGGCCAGGGACTCCGCGGGGAGGCGTACCGGCTGCTCGGCACCGCCCCGACGGCTCGACTCCCGCGCGGCCGCTTCGACCGCCACGCACATCGCCGCCTCGCCGAGGTTCGCCGCCGCGGACGTCTCGCCGCGCACGGCGGCGAGGAAGTCCTGGACGACGGCGCCGAACCAGTCGGGGTGCGCGGAACCGTCCGACAGACGCGGCGGGCAGGGCCAGCGGGCCGGGGCGCCGTCGCCCTTGAGCACGAGCGTGTCGTCCTCGAGGCGGAGCGTGCCCTGCTCACCCGTGATCTCGGCCCAGTTCGTGCGGCCGTCGGCAGCCCAGGTGAGGAGCACTTCCGCAGTCGCGCGGGGGAACGTGAGCCGCACCGTGGCCGTGTCCTCGACCGCGAGGCGCGTCGTGCCGCGCGACTCGAGCAGCGCGCTCACTCCGGTCGGCGAGGCGTCGAGCCAGCGCGGCACGATGTAGAAGACGTGCCAGCCGTGGTCCGTGAGGATTCCGCCGCCCGCGATGACGGGATCGACGCGCCAGTTGTCGCCGCCGTCGCCCGCCGTGGCCGCCGGCTGCGTGCGGAGCGTCCGCCACACGACGCGCGTGGGGCGCCCGATCGCCCCCTCTCGGATCAGCTCGTCCGCGCGCCGCACGATCGGCGCGTGGTGCCAGTTGTGGACGGTGTGCAGCACGCGCCCGCGGGCCGCCGCGGCGCGCGCCACGGCGCCGAGCTCCGCCAGCGAGCCGACGAGCGGCTTCTCGCACAGCACATGGCAGTCGCGCCCGAGCGCCGCCCGGATCAGCGGCGCGTGACTCGAGGGAGGCGTGCAGATATCCACGACGTCGAGGTCCTCGGCCGCGAGCAGCGCCTCGGCGGAGGCGTACCGGCGCGCGTCCGGGAGGAGCCGGGCGCAGACCGCGCGGCGGTCCGCCCGGGCGTCCGCGACCGCCACGAGCTCGAGGTCCGGCCGGCTCCGCCAGCCGGGCAGGTGCGCGAGCGCGGCGACGTTGCCGAAGCCCAGCAGCGCGCCGCGCAGGGTCATCCGAGCCCGTGGGCGCGCGCGACGACGCCGAGGGCCTCGTCGAGGATCGCGAGCCCGGCGAGCGCCTGCTCCTCACGGATCGTGAGCGGCGGGTTGATCCGGACGGACGGCGCGTAGGTCATCGCGACGAGGCCGCGCCGCAGGCACTCCTGGTAGAGGTCCCGCGTGATCGCCCGGTCGAGCGGCTCCTTCGTGGCGCGGTCGCGCACGAGCTCGATGCCGAGCATCAGCCCCTTACGCGCCCGACGCGCTCGGCGTTCGCGACGAGGTCCTCCTTGACGATGATCTCGAGCGCCGCGAGGCCGGCGGCCGACGCGAGCGGGTTGCCGCCGTAGCTCGACGACGCCGCGCTCGGGTTCGACCAGGGCTTCGCGGCGGTGAGGGCGTCCGTCGAGACGACGCAGGAAAGCGGGAAGCCGCCGCCGACGCCCTTGCCGACCGTCACGATGTCGGCGACGACCCCGTCGTGGTCGGCGCCCCACATGCTCCCGGTGCGGCCGAACCCGGTGATCATCTCGTCGGCGAGGAGCAGCGCGCCGTGCTCCTTCGCGATCGTCTGGATCGCGCGGAGGAACCCCGGCGGCGGGATCACGTTGCCCGCCGTGCCCTGCATGGGCTCGACGATGATCGCGCCGATATCGCCCGCGGTCTGATAGCGGATCACGTCGCGCAGGAACTCGGCGCACGCGATGCCGCAATCGGGATACGTGAGACGCAGCGGGCAACGATAGCAGTCCGCGTACGGGGAGAGGTGGCGGCCCGGGGTGAAGGGGCCGAGGTGGTGCTTGAAGTCGCTGCCGAGGAGCGGCAGCACGCCCCCGGTCTTGCCGTGGAAGCCACCCCAGAAGCCGACGACCTCGTGGCGCCCCGTCGCGGCGTGCGCGAGGCGCAGCGCCGCCTCGACCGCCTCGGCGCCGCCGGAGAACATCTGGATCCGCGTGAGCCCTGCGGGCGTCACCGACGCGAGCAGCTCGAGAAACCGCGCGCGCGTATCGGTCGTGAAGCTGCCGAAGGTCAGCCGCTCGACCTGGCGCTTGAGGGACTCGACGTAGTGTGGATGGCAGTGGCCGACACTGCCGACGGCGATCCCCGCGATGAAGTCGATGTACTCGTTGCCGTCTTCGTCGATCAGCGTGCAGTCGCGCCCGCTCGCCATCGCGAGGCCGGCGTAGAGCGAGAAGCCCTGCATGCCGGGCGAGGCCCAGCGCCGTTCCCGCTCGACGATCTCGCGCGAGCGGGGCCCGACCTCGCGCCGGCCGCTCACCGGCCGTCTCCCTCGAGGCTCCCGCCGTCGAAGCGCTCCGCCAGGTGGCCCGCGATCGCCGCGGACGCCTCGTCGCGATAGAGCGCGAAGCTCGGCCAGGCGTTGACGTCGAGGAGCGTCAGGCCGCCGCCGGCCGTCACGATCGCGTCGCCGCCCCAGACCTCGAGGCCGAGCGCCGCCGCGGCACGCCGCACCAGCGCGCCGAGCGCATCCGCGTCGAAGCGGTGCTCCGCGAGCTGCTGGTCGCGGTGGTGGAACCACCGGAACCAGGGCGGCGCGCCGCCCGGTCCCCGTCCGGCGCCGATGCCGTAGAACTTGACGAGGTCACCGTCGACGTGCGGCTGCTGGGTGTTGTGGACGTCGCCGCGCTTCACCCACACCGGCGTCTCGGCCGCCGGCGCGGGCACCGCGGTCGAGACGAGGCGGCTCGCGATGAAGGGCACGCCCGCCTCGGCGAGCTGGGCGACCATGCGCTCGCGATAGGTGTTGAGGACCGCGGCGGGACTGTTCACGTGCGGCACCCCGGCCGCCTCCCAGCGGCGCAGGTGCTCGAGCGCGTCGAGCCGCTCACACATCAGGAACACGAACCGCGGCGCCGGCTCGGCGAGCCCGTTGAGCGCGTCGGCCTCCTTGAGGAGGACCTCCCACCCGCGCGCCTCGAGACGCTTGCCGGTGAGGCGCAGGATCTCGGCGTCGTCGGTCTCGCGGCCCGGCGAGTGCGCGCGCTCGCGGAAGATGCCGAGGCAAAAGGGCCGGCTCACGCGTCGCCTCCGGCGAGCGATTCCGCGAGAGCCACGTCCTCGGCGCGATCCACGTCCACGACGGTCTCCATCACCTCGGCCCACATGGGCTCGCCCGTGCCGTGCAGCGCCGTCAGAAAGTCCCGCAGGCGGGCCTCGCGCGACGCGAGCGCGCGCCGGCGCGCGGCCGACGACACGAGATAGATTCCCGCCGTGACGTGCGTGCCCGCCGCGCCGCCGACCGCCTCGACGCGGCCATCGGCGCCCACGCGCGTCCAGAGCGGCTTCTCGTCGGCGACGAGCGGCGTGACGGCGAGCACCGTCGCGTCCGCGTCGCGTCGGCGCGCAGCCGCGACGAACGCGCCGAAATCGCGCGGCCGGCACCACGCGTCGACCGTGGACACGAGCAGGCGCGCCGGCGCCGAGGCGGCCACGACCTCGCGGAAGCTGGCGAGCGACGAGGGCGTCGTCTTCACGATGAAGCGGAGGTCGAGGTCGGGAAAGCGCGCGCGCGCCCAGTCCACGCACTGGGCCTCCTGCGCGTTGACGATCGCGACGATCGAGCGCACCGAGGCGGCGACGAAGTTTCGGATCACCGACTCGAGCAGCGGCACACCGTTGATCTCGACGAGTGGCTTCGGGACCGCGAAGCCCGCGTCGCGGAGCCGCCGTCCCTCGCCCGCCGCGATGATGCCGCCGACGAGCTCGCTCACGCGAGCAGCCCCTCGAGGTCTTCGAGCGCGTGGATGACCGGGTCGTCCGGGCAGCACGCGCGCGCCGCCGGCGCCGGCACGAGCCACGCGTGCGCCATGCCGATGCCCCGCGCGCCGGCCATGTCGCGCGGCAGGGAGTCGCCGACGAAGAGCGCGTCGGCGGGCGCGACCCCGAGCGCCGTGAGGGCGGCGCCGAAGATCCGCGGATCCGGCTTCTCCACGCCGACACGCGCCGAGTCCACGATCGCGCCGAAGAACGTCGCGATGCCGGCCTCATCGCAGACGCGCTCGAGGTTGCCGTAGAAATTGGAGACGATCCCCAGGCGATAGCGGCGGGCGAGACCCGCCAGGAGCGGCGCGCGGCCGCGCAATGTGTCGAGCGTCTCGCCGGTGAACCGCGCGGCCACGCCGACGGCGACGTCGTGGGAGGCGCCCAGCGCTTTGCCCAGCGGCAGGACCAGACGCTCCACGGTGTCGGAGAGCGGCAGGGCGGCATCCACGGCGCCGACGAGCGCGTCGTCGGCGGCGTAGAAGAGCGGATCGAACCCGTCGTCCGTCGGGACTCCGGCCGCCTCGAAGAGGCGGGCGACTCGGGCCTTCCAGGGAAGGCCGTCGCTGTCGAGAGTCCCTCCGAAATCGAACAAGATCGCGGTCTTCTGGGTCACGGCGCTTCGCGGCATCGGCGTCATGAGACAGTTGCTGAGTCTACCATCCCGGACCCCGGCTCGGGGCGTTCCGGAAAGGCAGCGCGAAGCGTGGGCGCCGGCATCGCCCTTCGGGGTGGCGCCGGCGCCCGGATCGACGCTCAGGCCGGAATCGACACGTAGAGACTCGTGCCTTCGCGCTGGACGCGGAGCAGCAGCGGGGCGCCGTTGGCGCGCGCGCGCACCGCGCTGCGAAGGTCGTCCACGGACTGCACCGGCCGCCTGTCCACTTCCACGATGACGTCGCCCGACCGGAGCCCGGCCTTCGCCGCGGCACTGCCCTCGGCGACGTCGCGCACGAGCACACCCTTGAGCTCGGGCGTACCGAGCTGTCGTGCCACCTCGGGCGTGAGGGGCTGGACCGAGAGACCGAGCGAGTCGCCCCGGGCGGCCGCGGCCGGATTCGCCGGCACCGCCTCCTCGAGCTTCGCGACGGTCACGCCCAGCTGAACGACGGCGCCGTTACGGAGGACCGTCAGCGTCACCGCGCGCCCGACGGGGGTCTCCGCGACGGCGCGCGGCAGGGTGTCGATCCGCGCGATCGGGCGGCCGTCGTAGCTGAGCAGAATATCGCCGCGCCGGAGCCCGGCCTTCGCCGCGGGCGAGCCGTCCACGACGTCGCTCACGAGCACGCCCGTACGCCCGTCGGCCTTGAAGCTCTTGGCCAGCTCGGGCGTGAGCGGCTGGACCGCCACGCCGAGCCACGCCCGCGTGACGTGACCCTGCGCGGCGAGCTGTGCCACGACGGGTTTGGCGAGATTGATCGGAATCGCGAAGCCGATGCCGACCGAGCCCCCCGTCCGGCTGAAGATCGCCGTGTTGATGCCGATCGCCTGTCCCCGCGCGTTGATGAGCGGGCCCCCGCTGTTGCCGGGATTGATGGAGGCGTCGGTCTGGATGAAGTCGTCGTACGGGCCCTGGCCGATGACGCGTCCCATGGCGCTCACGATACCGGTCGTCACGGTCTGCGCGAGACCGAACGGGTTGCCGATCGCCATGACGGGCTCGCCCACCTGGAGCGCCGCCGAATCGCCGGCGGGAACGACGGTGAGCCCGGTCGCCTCGACCTTGAGCAGGGCGAGGTCGGTCTTCGGGTCGCGTCCGAGGACCTTGGCGGGCAGCTCGCGGCCGTCGGCCAGCCGAACCATGATCTCCGCCGCGTCCTCGACGACGTGGTTGTTGGTCACGATGTAACCGTTGGGGTCGATGACGAAGCCTGAGCCGAGGCCGTGCGCCTCGCGGCGCGGCTCACCGCCGTAGAACTGGCGGAAGTACTCCGGCATCGGAGTCTCCTCGACCTTCGTGACCGCGACGTTGACGACCGCGGGCTTGAGGGTGCGGGCCAACGTCACCCAGTCTGGAGCGGTGACGGTGGTCTTTGGAACGTCGAGCGCGCGCTCGCTCCAGACAGGACCCGCGGGACGACTCAGCCCCGCGTACGGCAGGGCGAGGATGAGCG
>WNGG01002620.1_pt1 | contig 20315 bp, 24 predicted proteins | sample 5400661 | NCBI WGS metagenome assembly WNGG01 (sample SAMN13153372, study PRJNA577476) | soil metagenome | isolation source: 100 cm soil or saprolite under Garry oak tree replicate 1 | place: USA:California | collected 2016-06-15
TACGTGGACGATGTCGAGGCGCACTGCGCCCGGGCGCGCGCCGCCGGTGCGAAGGTCGTCACCGAACCCAAGACGACCGATTACGGCGAGGAGTGGTGGAGCGACCGCGGGTACGAAGCGGAGGACCCCGAGGGCCACCGCTGGTGGTTCGCCCAGCGCGTGAGCGGTCCGAAGAAACAGGGTTGAGCGGCCATGCCCAGGAATCCGCCCCAGGGGATGCAGCGGATCATCCCGTACCTGACCTACGCGGACGCGCCCGCCGCCATCGGGTTCCTCTGCAAGGCGTTCGGCTTCGAGGAGCGCTTCCGCTACCCGATGCCCGACGGGCGCATCGGACATGCGGAGCTGGGCTACCAGGACAACGTGGTGATGCTCGCCTCCGCATACGAGGGGTTCGGGGAGAGCCCGCTCCGCCTGCCCGCGGTGCACGGCCAGGTGTACTGCTTCGTCGACGACGTGGACGCGCATTTCGCGCGCGCCCGCGAAGCCGGCGCCACCGTCGTCGGCGAGCCGAAGAACGAGCACGGCACCCGTTTCTACCGGGCCGTCGATCCCGAGGGGCACCGCTGGATCTTCGCCATGCCGCACGCGGGCGACGAGGCATGACCGCCGCGGCGGACCTGGGCCGCACCTTCGCCGCGCTCGCGGACCCCACCCGGCGCCGCGTGGTCGAGCTCTTGCGCAAGAAGCCGCGGCGCGCGGGCGAGCTGGCGGCGGCCTTCGGGATGAGCCCGCCCGCCATGAGCCGGCACCTGCGCGTGCTGCGCCGCACCAGCCTCGTCGAGGAGGACAGCCTGGAGCACGACGCGCGCGTGCGCGTCTACCGCCTCCGGCGCGAGCAATTCGCTGCGTTGCGCGGGTGGCTCGACGAGGTGGAGGCGTCCTGGGGCGAGCAGCTCGACGCCTTCAAGGCGCACGCGGAGCGCACGCGCAAGCCGAGGCGGGGATGAAGCCTACCGGACCCGTGCGGCAAAGGACGTTCCCAATGCCCCGATGTCCAGCCCGAGTCAGGTTAGTTCCCGCGAGGCTCGAGCACCAGGAAGTACTGGTACGGAAGGAAGGTGTGCTCCAGGGCGAGCGCGAGCCCGGCCGCGTGCGCCTGGGCCAGGAACTCCTCGCGGGTCAGCTTGTGCTCGGGCGGGGGGCCGACGGGAAGCTCGCGCTTGTGGAAATCGATGTTCACCAGCCGCCCGCCGGGGCGGAGCGAGCGTGCCAGGCGGCGCAGGTACGCCGGCCCGTCGGGGAAGTGGTGGTACGTGTCGACCACCAGGATCAGATCGCACCCGCCGGCGGGGAGCAGCGGGTCGTCCTCGAGCGCGAGCACCGGGGTCACGTTGCGCAAGTTGGTCTTGCGCAGCCGCTTCCGCAATGCCTCGAGGATGCGGGGCTCGACGTCGACGGCGTAGACGTGGCCGGTCTGGGCCACGGCCCGGGCGACGGGAAAGGTGAAGTAGCCGGGGCCGGCGCCGACGTCGCAGGCGATCTGCCCGGGGCGCAGCCCGAGCCCCCGCACTACCTGGTCCGGCTTCTGCCATCCCGCGCGGGACGGGTCCTCCATCTTCGCGACGTAGGAGTCCAGGTCCTCGGGATTTCCGTGGCGTCCGTGCATGGGTGCGGCCGTTTATAACAAGCGATACGAGACGAGCTGATGCGGGCGCTGATCCTGGTCGACATCCAGAACGACTTCCTGCCGGGCGGAGCCCTCGGCGTCCCCCGCGGGAACGAAGTGTTGCCGGTCGCCAACCGGCTGCAGCCGCGCTTCGGCCTGGTCGTCGCCACGCAGGACTGGCACCCGCCGGGGCACGGCAGCTTCGCCTCCGCGCGTCCGGGACGGAAGCCGGGTGAGCTCGCCGAGCTGGCCGGGCTGCCGCAGGTGCTCTGGCCCGACCACTGCGTGCAAGGGACGGCGGGGGCCGCGTTCGCTCCGGGCCTGGGGATGAACCGCGTCGAGGCCATCGTTCGCAAGGGCACCGATCCCGACATCGACAGCTACAGCGGATTCTTCGACAACGGGCACCGGAAATCGACGGGCCTGGGGGACTACCTCCGGGGACGGGGTGCCACCGACGTGTACGTGCTGGGCCTGGCCACGGACTACTGCGTGAAGTTCACCGCCCTGGATGCCGTCCGGCTGGGCTTCCGGACCTTCCTGGTGCAGGACGGCAGCCGTGGCGTCGAGCTGCGCAAAGGCGACGTGGCGCGGGCGCTCGACGAGGCCAGGGCCGGCGGGGTCCAGGTGGTGGAGAGCAGCGACGTGCAAAGCGACCGTTGACGCGTTACACAAGGACCGAGGGGAGGTTCGCAATGGCTCTCCCGCGCGCGCTGTTCGCCGTCGTTCTGCTGGCCGCCTGCAAGACCGGCAGCCCGAACACCATGGCCGGCGCCGCCACCATGAGCGCGGTCGCGATCGGCGCCGCGGCGGTCGAGCGCGCGGCGGGCGGCTGCATCGCCATCTGCACCGCCGGGACCACCTGCAACCCGGCCAAGGGCCTCTGCGAGCCGCTGCCGTGCAGGGGCGAGTGCGGGCCGAACGAGCACTGCGAGCAGACGTACAGCGGCAACAAGTGCGTGGGCGGCGGTCCGACCAGCGTCGAGACGCTGGTCAAGAGCAAGACGCCGGCCGTTCCCCAGATCGTGCCCGCGACCGCGCCGCCGCCGGACGGCTCGCCCACGATCGTTCCGGCGGCCCAGCAGCAACAGCAACTCCCCCCTTGACGCGCACGCCGCTCACTGGGCGCGCGCCGGCCGGGCGAAGATGCCCGCCTTTCCGGACGAGCCAAAGGCCGGAGCGTGCTGGCTGAACGTGGGCCTGCACTTGATGCAGGTCGCTCTTCGCGGCGGACGGCCTCGCCGCGACGAGCGCGGGCTCGCCCTGCGCATGGCGGCCACCTTCGCGGCCTTCGATTTCTACAACGCCGGGCTGCGCCGCCGCATCTCGGCCATCTACCTGGTCAACGGGTTCATCCAGCTGGGCTTCATCGCCCTCTGGGGAGCGGCGGGCATCGCCGAGGAACAGGCGTCGCGCCGCCCGCCCATCGCCGCCCACGCGTAAGATGCGGGCGTGCGCATCCCGACCGAGCTGTACCGGCCGTCGCTCGCCCTGCTCACCGACCTGTACCAGCTCACCATGGCGTACGCATACTGGAAGTCCGGCATGGAACCGCTGGAGGCGGCGTTCCACGTCTCCTTCCGGCGGAACCCGTTCGGGGGAGGGTTCACGATCGCCTGCGGGCTGGAGTACGCGATCGACCTGATCGAGTCGCTCCGCTTCGGGGAGGAGGACCTCGCCTACCTTACCGAGGTGCGCGGGAGCGACGGCGAGAAGCTGTTCGATCCGGCCTTCCTCGATCACCTGGGCTCGCTGCGGCTCGCCTGCGACGTGGACGCGGTGCCGGAAGGCACGCTGGTGTTCCCGCTCGAGCCGATGGTGCGCGTCACCGGGCCCATCCTGCAGGCCCAGCTGATCGAGACGCCGCTGCTCAACCTGGTCAACTTCCAGTCGCTGATCGCGACCAAGGCGGCGAGGGTGGTGCTGGCGGCGCGCGGCGATCCGGTGCTGGAGTTCGGGCTCCGCCGCGCGCAGGGATTCGACGGCGGGCTCGCGGCGAGCCGGGCGGCATGGGTGGGCGGCTGCGCGGCGACCTCCAACGTGATGGCGGGGCGGCTGTTCGGTATCCCCGTGAGCGGCACGCACGGCCACAGCTGGGTGATGGCGTTCGACGACGATCTGAGCGCCTTCCGCGCGTACGCCGAGGCGCTGCCGAACAACTGCATCTTCCTGGTCGACACCTACGACACGCGCGAGGGCGTGCGCCACGCCATCCAGGTCGGCGAGGAGCTGCGCGCGCGCGGGCACGAGATGCTCGGCGTGCGCCTCGACTCCGGCGACCTGGCCTGGCTCTCGTCGGAGGCGCGCAGGATGCTCGACGATGCGGGGTTCGAGAAGGCGCGCGTCCTGGCCAGCAACGAGCTGGACGAGCAGCTCGTGGCGAGCCTCAAGGAGCAGGGCGCGGCCATCTCCGCCTGGGGCGTCGGCACGCGGCTGGTGACCGGCCACCCCGACGCCGCGCTCGGCGGCGTGTACAAGCTCACCGCGGTGCGCAGGCCGGGAGAAGCGTGGCGGCCAAAGATCAAGCTGTCGGAGCAGCCGATCAAGACGTCCATCCCCGGCGTGCTCCAGGTCAGCCGGTTCCGCGGTGACGCCGAGGCCGTCGCGGATGTGATCTACGACGTTGGAATGCCGCCCAAAGGGCCGGTCACCATGGTCGACCCGCTCGATTCGACGCGGCGGCGCACCATCCCGGCCGGGACGCCCTCGCAGGACCTGCTGGTGCCGATCTTCCGGGCGGGGCGGCGCGTCTACGATCCGCCGCCGCTCCCCGAGGTGAGGCGCCGCGTCGCGGACGAGCTGTCGCGCTTCCACGCGGGCGTGAAGCGATTCGTCAATCCGCACCGCCATCCGGTCGGGCTGGAGCGCGGGCTGCACGACCTGCGCACCCGCCTCATCGTCGAGGCCCGCGACCACTTTTAACCACGCTCGATTGTTGCGCGTCCTTTTCGACGAGCAATTTGCGGCCAGGTCGCGCGTCCAAGCGGTCGGAGGACGAAACATGAGTCAATCGGCGAGGTTTTCAGTGGCGCGCGCGCTGGCGCTGCTCGTTGCGGCAACCTCGACGGCGAGGACGGCGCTCGCGCAGCCGCTCCCCCCGGACAACGGGCAGCCGCCTCCCGGGACCACGGCGCCGCCCCCGCCGCCGGACGAGGATTGGGACCCCGGCGCGCAGCCGCCGGAGGTGCAGAATGCGCCTGCCCCGCCGCCCGCCGCGGGCCCCCCTGCGCAAGCGCCGGACCAGTCCACCTTCCAGCGCGAGCTCTCTCCGTACGGGCACTGGGAGCAGACACCGGAGTACGGCCTCGTCTGGGTCCCGAACGTCGGTCCGGACTGGCAGCCGTACACGGATGGGCGCTGGGTCGAGACCGCCTGGGGTTGGTCGTTCGCCTCCTCGGTTCCCTGGGGCGCCGTCGTCTTCCACTACGGCCGCTGGGGATTCCGCGCCGGCCGGGGCTGGTTCTGGGTGCCTGGCTTCGTCTGGGCCCCTGCCTGGGTCTCCTGGCGATACGCCCAGGGCTACGTGTGCTGGTCTCCGTTCGGTCCGCCGGGGTTCCGGTACCCGCGCGCCTGGCCGGGCTGGGTGGTCGTTCCGTCGCGCGCATTCACCAGGCCGGTCAGGACCCACATCGTGCCGTGGCCGCACGCCGGACCCGTGGTGCGTGTAGCTCGGCCCGCAGTCTCGGTCGTCGTGACTCCCCGGCGCGGAACCTTCTACGGTCCCCCGCGCGAATTCGTCCGGCGCGAAGGCCGCGTGGTCCGGGCGCCTCCGCAGAGGGCCCGGCGAAGCCGCTGAGCCGGAGGGGCGCGGAGGCGCGTCTGTGGTTACGTCCAAGCCACTACGTCCCGCCGACGTCCGTCGCGTGCCGGAGATCCCGGGCAACTCGCCTGCGCGCATGCGGCGTGTAACTACCCATGACGCGGTCCGTTTCTTTCCGAGGCGGCCGATTCGACTACTGTTGGTTGCATGCGCTCGTCGGACGCCGCGCCCACCGCGCTCGACCGCTACTTCCGGCGGGTTTTCGGCGACGACGAGCCCTCCAACCTGGGATCCGGCTGGGTAGGAGGAGTTGGTTCGGTGCTCGGCGGCGCGCTCGGCCTCTTCGGCGTGCTCTGCTTGCACTTTCCCCGACTTCTCACCGCGCCTGTCCTTCGAGCGTACTACCCGATCGCGCTCCTCCGTGGGGTGCTGCAGGCGGTCTTGATCGCGTCGGTGATGCTGGGACTGTTCAGCGTTGCCCGCCGGCGCCGGAAGGTCCTGGGGCTGACCGGCATCTTCCTGGCGGTCTGCGCCATGGCCCTGGGCGGCGCCGCCGTGCCGCTGCCCGATACGGTGGAGACGAAGTTCGGGCTGGGGCTCGAGTGGTTCGCGCTCAACCTGCTCGTGCTTGCGCTGATTTTCGTGCCGCTCGAGCGCGCGCTTCCCCGCCAGCGCCGTCAGCCCGTGTTCCGGCCGGAGTGGACGACTGATGGGGTCCATTTCCTGCTGAGTCACCTGCTCGTGCAAGCCTTCAGCTGGGCGTCGCTGTTTCCCTCTCGGATGTTTCGAGACGCGCTGCTCCCCGCGAGCGAATTCGCCCTGCTCGGATCGCTGCCGCTGCCGGCCCAGTTTCTCGCCGTCCTGGTGCTGGCCGACCTCACCCAATATTGGATCCACCGCGCCTTCCACCGGCTTTCGTTCCTTTGGCGCCTCCATGCCGTCCATCATTCGAGCACGGCCATGGACTGGCTGGCCGGCTCACGCATGCATCCGCTCGACGCGCTGGCGACCCGGGCCGGCGTGATGACCGTCCTGGTCCTCGTTGGTGCGTCCCCGTCCGCGGTGGCTCTCTACCTGGCGTTCGTGTCCTTTCATGCGGTCTTCATCCACGCCAACTTCGGTGCGGGTCTGAAGCGGCTCGAGCCCTTTCTGGCGACGCCCCGCTTCCACCACTTCCACCACGCCGCCGAGGCCGAGGCCATCGACAAGAACTTTGCCGTCCACCTCCCCATCCTCGACCGCATCTTCGGGACGCACTTCCTGCCTGAAAGACGCTGGCCGCAGGGCTACGGCGTCTCGAACGCCCGCGTGGCGCGGACGTACCTCGCGCAGATCCTGGACCCATTTCGCGCATCGAGCCGGACCTCGAGCCCAGAACCAGGCTAGACGCTCAGCGGATCTACCGCCTACGCCGCTCGGGCAGTCCGGGATTCCGAGGGCCGCGCTGATCTCCGCGTGGCCAGCGCGATCCCGGCCAGGATCGCCGCGCCCGCGACCACCAGGCGCGCGGTGAGGACCTCGCCGAACAGGAGGACCCCCCGGCGGCGGCGAGCGGCGCGGCGCGCAGGAAATTATCCGCGGTCGCGAGGAGCGGGGGACCCGCTCGCCGGCGGCGATGCCCGCGCCGATTATTGTGATCTGCACCGCGCCGAAGAGCGTGTCGTACGGCCCCTCGAACAGCAACCGTCCATCCGGGCTGCGCAAGGACACCTGGGATTTCCTTCCACCTAAATCGATCGTACAATGGTCCATGGCTGGTTCCTCCTCTTTGCGCCTCGAGCGCGGAAATGCGTGAGCGACGGTATTCCGTCAGCTCGTTGGAGTAGGAGCTAGCCACTTCATCCAGTCTGGACCGGCCGCGGCCGAGCCGGACGTGGTAGCCTCCCGCTTCACTGCGGGGCCCGCTGCCGCGGCGCAAGGGACACATGCAGCGCGCTCTCCTGGCCTGGCTGTGCTTCGCCTTTGCCCTTGCATCCGGTTCCAGCACCGCGCGGGCCCAGCAGGCCGAGCCGCTGCGCCTCGGCTTCCTCTCGGTGCGGACGGGGCCGCTCGCGGCGGGCGGCCGGCAGATGGAGGAAGGCATCAACGTCTTCCTCAAGCAGCGCAACAACGCGCTCGCCGGCCGGAAGGTGGTCCTGATCGTCGCGGACACCGGCGGGCAGCCCGCGCAGGCGAAGACCCGCACGCAGGAGCTGATCGAGCGCGACAAGGTCATGGCAAACCCATCCTGAGCATCCACGTCCGGCGGGTGGAACGGAAGGACGGGCGGCTGGTCAACTCGATCGTCGCCACCGTGCCCGAAGTGAGCCAGTTCTGGCGCTACGAACCCAAGCAGTTCCTCGCGCGGCCGGCGTACTCGCGCGACGTGCCCCAGGCGCGCAACCTGGAGCCGTAGCGGCCGCGATGTGAAAAGCGCAGCGCCGCCCTATCGGCGGCGGCTGTTACTGCTTGAGGGCGGTGGCGAGCTTCACCATGGTGTCCTTCGCGTCGCCGAAGAGCATCAGCGTGTTCTCGTTGTAGTACAGCTCGTTGTCGATCCCCGCGAAGCCGGGGCTCAGGCTCCTCTTGCAGACGATCACCACGCGCGCCCTCTCCACCTCCAGGATCGGCATGCCGTAGATGGGGCTGTCTCGCTCGCGCTTGGCGGCGGGGTTCACGACGTCGTTCGCGCCCACCACCACCGCGACGTCGGTCTCGGCGAACTGCGGGTTGATCTGGTCCATGTCGTACAGCTCGTCGTAGGGCACGTTGGCCTCGGCCAGGAGGACGTTCATGTGGCCGGGCATCCGGCCCGCGACGGCGTGGATGCCGTAGCGCACGGACACTCCTTTCTTCTTGAGCGCATCGGCCAGCTCGCGCACTCGATGTTGCGCCTGGGAGACGGCCATGCCGTAGCCGGGGACGAAGACGATCGACCGGGCGGTGCCGAGGACCTCCGCCGCTTCGTCGACCGTGGTCTGGCGGATCGGTTTCTTCGCCTCCTCCCCGGCGGGCAGCTCCTGCACCTTGCCGAAGGCGCCGAAGAGCACGTTGGTGATGGAGCGGTTCATCGCGCGGCACATCAGGATGGAGAGGATGAATCCCGACGAGCCGTCCAGCGATCCGGTGATGATCTGGATCTTGTTGTCGAGCATGAACCCCATCGCGGCGTCGGTCAGGCCGGCGTAGGAGTTCAGCAAGGCGATGACGACGGGCATGTCGGCGGCGCCGATCGGCAAGATGAGCAGGACGCCGAAGACGAGCGCCAGGGCCACCATCAGGTAGAAGGCGTTGCCGGCGCCGGGCATGAACGCCAGCGCGACGATGAGGCCCACCATGCCCGCGAGGAGCGCGAGGTTTCCGAAGTTCTGGCCGCGGTAGGTGATCGGATACCCGCGGATGAGCCCCTGCAGCTTGCCCGCGGCCATCAGGCTGCCGGTGAAGGTCAAGGTGCCGAGCATCACCTCGACGCCGATCACGGCCACGCGGCCCGCCCCGAGCTGCGCTCCGTGGCGGGAGTACTCGGAGATACCCACCAGCGCCGCGGCGAGGGCGCCGAAGGAGTGCGAGAGCGCCGTCCGCTGCGGGACGGCGGTCATCGGGATCCAGATTGCGAGCGGCGCGCCGATGACGGTGCCCAGGACGAGTCCGCCGACGATCCACCGGTAGCTGAGGATCTCGTGGTGGAACAAGGTGCCGACGATGGCGAGCAGCATCCCCAGCTCGGCCAGGAACATCCCCCGGCGCGCGGTGCGGGGGTGGCTCAGGCCGCGCAGGCCCAGGACGAAGAGGATGGCCGAGAGCAGATAGAAGAGCTGGAGCAGGGTCCGCTGCATGGCTCAGCGGCTCGCCTTGAACATCTTCAAGATGCGATCGGTGATGAGGAAACCGCCGACCACGTTGACGGTCGAGGCGGTCACCGCGATGAACCCCAGCGCCGTGCTGAGCGGGTTGTAGCCGGCCCCGGCGACCACCAGCGACCCGACCAGCGAGATCCCGGAGATCGCATTGGTCGCGGACATGAGCGGGGTGTGCAGCAGCGGCGAGACGCGCGAGATCACCTGGTAGCCGAGGAAGCCGGCCAGCACGAACACGTACAGGTCGGCGATCAGACCGGGATCGATCATGGAGTCCCCCTTGGTCAGGGCGGCTGCAGCAGCTCCCCCTGGTGGGCGATCAAGCAGGCCTTGACGATCTCATCGTCGCGGTCGACGGCGACCTTCCCCGCCCGCTTGTCGTAGACGTGCAGGAGGAAGTTGAGCACGTTGCGCGAGTAGAGCTGCGAGGCCTGGTAGGCCATCGCGGACACCACATTCAGGGGGCCCAGGATGATCACTCCGTGCTTGACGATCTCCTTGCCGGGCTCGGTCAGCTCGCAGTTCCCGCCTTGCTCGGCCGCGAGATCCACGATCACCGAGCCCATCCGCATCCCCTTCACCATCTCCGCGGTGACGAGGATCGGCGCCCGCTTGCCCGGCACCAGCGCAGTGGTGATGCAGACGTCGGTCGCGCGCAGCTCCTGCGCGATCGATTCCCGCTCCCTGCGCGCCGCGTCCGCGGACACTTCCTTTGCGTAGCCCTTCGCATCCTGGGCGTGCTCCTCGAGGTCGACGGCGAGGAAGCGGGCGCCCAGGCTTTCCACCTGTTCCTTGACCGCCGGGCGGATGTCGAACCCGGTGACCAGCGCGCCCAGCCGCCTGGCCGTCGCGATCGCCTGCAAGCCGGCCACGCCGGCGCCCAGCACGAGGACTTTCGCCGGGAGGACCGTGCCCGCGGCGGTCATCAACATCGGAAAGAACTTGCCCAGCGCGCCCGCGCCGAGGAGCACGCCCTTGTACCCGGCGATGTTCGCCATCGAGCTGAGCACGTCCATGCTCTGCGCCCGGGCGATCCTCGGCAGCAGGTCGAGCGACAGCGCGGTGATGCGGCGGGCGCGCAGCTTCTGCGACAGGTCCGTTCCGGCGCAAAGGCCGTAGGCGATCAAGGCGCAGCCTTCCGGAATGCGGTCCAGCTCGTCGCCACGGGGTTTCTGGACCTTGAGCACGACGTCCGCGCCCTCGAGCGCGGCGTGCGGCGACGGCTCCACCCGGGCCCCCGCTTCCCGGTACTCGCCGTCCTGGAAGCCGGAGGCGAGCCCCGCCTCCGATTCGAGGCAGACGTCGATCCCCGCCTTGACCATCTTCTCCACCGTCGCGGGGACGGCGGCGACCCGCCTCTCGCCCTCGGCCAGCTCCTTCAAGATGGCGGCCTTCATCTCGCCGCAACCCCCGCGCTCAGCGGCCGGAGATGTAGACGTTCAGCTGGTCGATGAGGAACTGCTTCTCGTCGAGCATGAGGACGATCACGTCGCGCATCGAGATGATGCCGGCGACCCGGCCATCCTCCTCCACCAGCAGGTGGCGCGTGTAGTGATCGCGCATCAGGGTGGCGCACTCGCTCTCCGACGCGGCCGCGTCGATGCTGGGGAGATCGCTGCGCATGGCCTCGGCGATGGGCGCCTCGCAGGTCCCCCCGCCGACCAGGCACCGGAGGATCAGGTCGCGCTCGCTGACGAACCCGACGATGCGGCCGCCTTGCTTCACGGCGACGGCGCCGATCCTCTTCTGCGCCATGAGCTTCGCGGCCTCGCGGCAAGGCGTGGACGCCTCGAGGCCGACGACGTCGCGGACCACGTTCCTCTTGATGCTGGCCATTCCGCGTGCTCCTTGCTGCGAACGGCGGAGGGCGGCGAGGCCTTCGCCGGACACCACGCTGGCGAATCGCGGGCCTTCCGTCAAGGCCCCCGGAAGCGGAGCGAGTACCGCCGGGACGGCTCGACCTTCACCTCGCAGGGCGCGCCGAAGGCGCGGGACAGGTGCGCGGTGGTCACCACCTCCTCGACCGGCCCGGTGGCGACCACGCCGCCGTTGGCGAGGAGCATCGCGTGCGAGACGAAGCGCGGGATCTCCTCCAGGTGATGCGTCACCAGCACCATGGTCGGCGCGCCCGGCCGCGCGGCGAAGCGGGCCAGGTCGTCGAGCAAGCGCTCCCGCGCGAGCGGGTCGAGCCCTTCGCACGGCTCGTCCAGGACCAGCAGCGCGGGGGCGGGCAGGAAGGCGCGCGCGATCAGCACGCGCTGGCGCTCGCCCTGGGACAGCGCGCCGAACGGCCGGCGCGCGATGTGCGCCGCGGCGACGGCTTCGAGCGCCGCCAGCGCGCGCCGCTCCTCGTCGGGGCTGAACTTGCGGCTGCGCCCGATGGCGGCGTCGATCCCGGAGAGCACGATGGACCGCGCGTCGTCCCAATCGGGGAACCGGGGCGCGAGCGCGGCGCAGACCAGGCCGATGCGCTTGCGCAGCTCGCGCAGGTCGAAGCGCCCGAACTTCTCGCCGAGCACTTCCACCTCGCCCTGGCTGGGCCATTCGTACGCGGCGAGGATGCGCAAGAGCGAGGTCTTGCCCGAGCCGTTGGGACCCAGGAGCACCCAGTGCTCGCCTTTGCTTATGGTCCAGCGCACCTCGCGCAGGATCTCCACCCCGTCGCGGCGGAAGGACCCGACCTCGACGCGCGCCACCGGAGTCGCGGGAGTCATCGGATCCGATACTGCCATGGGATAGGCTGCCGCGCGCATGCGCGCGGACCAGGAGACTCCGGTTGCCCGGGCAAACGTCCCGCGCAAGTGGTGGGTGCTGGTCGCCATCGGCACCGGCACCTTCATGGCCGCGCTCGACGGGAGCGTGGTCAACGCCGTCCTCCCGGTGCTCCGCGACCAGCTCCGCACCGACATCGCCACCGTCGAATGGGTGGTGACGGTCTATCTCCTGGTGGTGAGCGGACTGCTGCTGGGATTCGGCCGGCTGGGCGACGTGCGCGGCCACCGCACCGTCTACCTGTGGGGCGTAACCGGTTTCGTCGCCAGCTCGGCGCTGTGCGGCCTCGCCCCTTCGGCGGAGTGGCTGATCGCCTTCCGCGCGCTGCAGGCGATCAGCGCCTCGATGCAATTCGCGAACTCGCCCGCCATCCTCACCAAGACCTTCCCGCCGCAGCAGCGCGGCCAGGCGCTGGGCCTGCAGGCGACCATGACGTACCTCGGGCTGACGGTGGGGCCGTCGCTGGGCGGCTTCCTCGCGCAGCACTGGAGCTGGCGCGCGATCTTCTACATCAACGTTCCAGTCGGGGCGGTGGCGCTGTTCCTCAGCGCCCGGTACGTCGTCCCGGACGCGCCGGAGCGCATCGAGCAAGGGTTCGACTGGGCGGGCGCGGCCACCTTCTTCGCCGGCCTGCTCGCGCTGCTCCTCGGGCTGAACCAGGGCCACGCGTGGGGCTGGTCCTCGCCCGCGACGCTCTTGCTCCTCGCCTCGTCGATCGCGCTGCTCGCCGTCTTCCTGCGCATCGAGCGGCGCGTCCCGAGGCCGATGCTGGATCTCTCGCTGTTCGCCCGGCCCGCCTTCGCCGGTGCCACCGCCAGCGCGGTCATCAACTACGTCTGCGTGTACGGCATCCTCTTCCTGGTTCCGTTCTACCTGATCGAAGGCCGCGGCCTGGGGCCCGCGCGCGCCGGCCTGCTGCTGACCGCGCAGCCGCTGGTGATGATGTTCGTCGCCCCGCTCGCCGGGACCATGTCCGACCGGATCGGCACCCGCATCCCGGCGATGGTGGGGATGGCGCTGCTCGCGCTCGGGCTGTTCCTCCTCTCGCGCCTCGGTCCCGCGACGCCGGCGCCGCAAGTGGCGGCGGCGCTCGCCGTGTGCGGGCTGGGCACCGGCTTCTTCGTCGCGCCCAACAACAGCGCGCTGATGGGAGCGGCGCCGCCGAACCGGCAAGGCATCGCCGCTGGCGTGCTCGCCACGGCGCGCAACGCCGGCATGGTGCTCGGGGTCGGTCTCGCCGGCGCCATCCTGACCACCGTCTTGCACCGGGGCGGCGCCGGCGCGCTGGTGCGGGCCGTCGACCTGGGCTTCGCCGTCACCGCCGCGCTCGCGGTCGTCGGGGTAGCGACAGCGGCGATCGGGGGCGGTCGTCCCTGACGGTTGTGGGTTGTGGGGACACCATACGCAACCCTCCGTGCCAGCGACTGTCGTGCACTCTCAGGGTGTGCGGTCGCTGCCTCTTTTCGGCGCCGGACCTGGTGGCCGCCGCCTGAGGACGCGACCCAATACCCGCTCGAGATCGTCCACGAAGGCATCGCTGCCGAGGGGTCGTCCGGTGCTTTCATGCCTGCGAAACGAATGCGAGTCCTCGGCATTTGCGCCTTCGCCGAGAAACGACGACCAGTCTCCGGCGCGCGCAAGCAACGGCGCCACTCTGACCAGGCAGTCGTCGCGGCCGAGAAGATGAGCGCGCGCGCTGCTCCAAGGATAGTTTTCGGCGCGGGCGACGAGGCCGGCGCGAACCGGGTTGAGCTCGACATACCTTGCGGCGGCGAGCGTGTATCGGTCGTCCATGACGTAAGAAGCGAAGCGTCCCTGCCAGAGGTGACCGCGCCAGCCCTCGCGCCTGTTGATCTCCGTCGTGTAGCGCCGGTGTGCTTCACCGACCGCCTGGCGCAGGCCATCGGGCGTTCCAGGAACCGCGATGAGGTGGACGTGGTTCGGCATGAGGCAGTAGGCCCAGACCTGGACCCCGTAGCGATCGCACCATTCCGCCGTGAGGGCCATGTAGAGGAGGTAATCGTCGGCGCAGAAGAACGTCCGCTGTCTACGGTTACCGCGTTGCGTGATGTGGTGCGGCAAGGAGGGGACGACAGCACGGGCCATGCGAGCCATCGCGACCATGTACCCAAGCACTCCGATACTGCGGTTCGGGCGAATTACGTATGGAGTCGCCGAGTCCGGAACTCAGCCGAGTTGGCACGCAATTGCGTATGGTGTCCCCAGATCCCACCAGATCCCAGATCCCACCCAGATCCCAGATCCCGGCTTCGCCGTCACCGCCGCGCTCGCGGTCGTCGGGGTAGCGACAGCGGCGATCGGGGGCGGTCGTCCCTGACGGGGCGATCCTGGCATACTGCAACTCGACAGTCGGACGATCGGGGGACCGGGGATGACGCCGACCACCAGGAGCCGCTCGCTGCCGCTCGTTCTGTTCGCGCTCGCCGCCGGTCCCGCGCTGGCCGCCGACCGGGTTTCCATGGCGGTGCCCGGCGTTCCGCCCGTGTTCTCCGGGCTGGTCGCGTACGTTGCCAAGGAAGAGGGCTTCTTCAAGAAGCACGGCGTCGAGGTCGAGGTCCGCCCCTTCGACTCCGGGGCCGCCGCCGCGCAGGCGGTGGTCTCCGGGAACATCGACCTGTCGCTGTCGCCGACGCCGGTGATCGTGCGCATGGTGTCCAACGCCGGCGTGGACCTGGTCGGCATCTACGGCATGGCGAATCCCGACTGGCTGCTCGCATCGACGCAGCCCGGGGTCAAGTGCGCGGACCTCAAGGACCAGGCCGTCGGCGTCGACTCCGTCGGCGGAGCGCGCGCCGTGGCGCTCGCCGCGTTCCTGCACGCCTGCGGCCTGAAGGTTGACCAGGTGAAGCTGGTGAGCCTCAGCTCGAACGTCGGCGCGGCGATGATCGCGGGGCAGATCAAGGTCGGGGTGCTGCACACCGACGACGTCCCCGTGCTCGAAGAGCAGATGGGCAAGAAGCTGTCCATCGTGTCGACCTTCCACGAGGTCGCGCCGGTCAGCCACTACAACCTGATCGTCTCCACGCGGAAGTCGCTGGAGCAGAAGCGGCCCGCGTACACGCGGGTGCTCGCCGCGCTCATCGACGCCACCCGTTTCATGGTCGACCCGAAGAACGCCGACCGGGTGGCGAGCATCGCGACCGTCACCGGCCGCACCGTGCAGGTGTCGAAGCAGGCCCTCCCGCATTTCTACCAGATCAAGTACTGGCCGCTCGAAGACGACGGGCTCGGCAAGGCCAACCTCGACCGCGTGATCGCTGCGGAGAAGGAGGTCGGCGGAATCAAGCCGGGGAAGGAGCCGGTGGCGTATGAGCGGCTGGTCGACCGCGGCGTGTGGAAGGACGCCGAGGCGCTGCTGAAGAAGTAGGGGCGCGATGCTGGACCCGGAGGCTCGCAGCGCGCGGTGGGCGACGTACGCCGTGAGCGTGCTCGGCGGGGCCGCGCTCTGGGAATTCGCCGGGCGGCGCGCGAACGCGGCGGTCGCGGCCCCGCTCTCGGCGACGCTCTTGCGCCTGTGGGAGATGATCGAGACGGGCGAGCTGCGCGCGAGCCTGGGCGGGTCGCTCGCGCTCTTCGTCGCGGGGTTCGGGATCGCGCTCCTGACCGCGCTGCCCTTCGGGCTGCTGCTGTCTCGCGCGCGCGTCCTGCGCGTCGCGCTCTCCGACTACATCCTGCTCGTCAACGCCATGCCGATGGTGGCGCTGATCCCCTTCATCCTCTCCATCTTCGGCCTCGAGATGGGCGCCAAGGTGCTGGTGGTCTTCCTCTTCTGCTTCTTCCCCATCCTCTACAACACCATCGAGGGCGCGGACAGCGTGCGTCCCGAGCTGATCGAGGTGGCGCGCTCGTACCGCTCCGGCGAATGGGCCATCTGGCGCGACGTCATGCTGCCGGGCACCTTCCCGTACGCGATGACGGGCGTGCGCCAGGCGATCGGCCGCGGGCTGGTCGGCGTGGTGGCCGCCGAGTTCTTCCTCAGCGCGAGCGGCATCGGGCAGCTCCTCATGACCTCGGGACGGAACTTCGACACGGCCGGGCTCCTCGCCACGGTGCTGGTCATCACCCTCCTCGGGGTCGCGCTGATGGCCCTGGGTCACGCGCTCGAGGATCGGTTCACGGCCTGGCGCGGGCTCGCCGGATGAGGCGACTCTCCCAGTCCACGCCGCTGGTCAAGCTCGCCGGCGGCCTGCTGGTGCTCGGAGCGTGGGAGGTCGTGGTGCGGCTCTTCGCGCCCGCCTATGTCGCGCGGCCGAGCGGGATCGCGCGGGCGCTGCCCCAGGCGCTCGCCAGCGCGGGGATGCTGCGCGCGGCGGGCGTCACGGTCCGCGCCGTGGTCGAGGGGCTCCTCATCGCTGTCGTCTCGGGCACGCTGATCGGCCTGGCCATGGGCCGCGTGAAGCTGGTCGATCGGTTGCTGCGGCTGTACGTGAACGGGCTCTACGCGATGCCGATGGTCGCCATCCTGCCGCTCCTCACCATCTGGTTCGGCTACAGCTCCGCGGCGCGGCTCGCGACGGTGGTCTTCGCCGCCTTCTTCCCCATCGCGATGAACGCCGCCGACGGGGCGCGCTCCGTGCCGGCCGAGTACCTGGAGGTCGCCCGCGCCTGCCGCGCGCGCTGGACCGACGTCTGGTTCGGGATCACGCTGCCGTCGTCCCTGCCGTACCTCTTGGCCGGCGTGCGCCTCGCGGTCGGGCGCGCGCTGGTGGGCGCCGTGGTGGCCGAGTTCTTCATCTCCATCGACGGGCTCGGCTATTTCATCCTCTTCCAGTCGCGGACCTTCCACCACGACGCCGCCTTCGTCGCCGTGCTGCTGCTCGCCGGATTCGCCGTGGGGATGGACGCACTCATCGCCTGGTTCACGCGGCGCCACCTGCGCTGGTACCGGACCGCCGCCAGCGCCGCCTGACGCAGCACGGCAGGTGCGTTCCTGCCCTTCGAGCCCCCTCCCCTGGAAGTCCGAGGTGGATTCGTGCAATCGTTCGCACGCGGCAGGCTCCCGACCGGGGGATCGCGAGCAGACATCGGCCTGCCTCATTCCGCATCTTCCAAGGAGGCTGATGTGACTGGCAGAGCCCTTGTCGTCCTCGCGGCATTCACGCTGGCGCCGGCGGTGGCGCGTTCCGACGCAGCGAGTCCAGAGCCTGCGCCTCAGGGCAGCGCGCCGGCGGGGACCGCGATGCCGCAGGTCCCGCCCAAGCTGGCCGAGCGGACGGACTTCATGCTGACCCTCACCACGCTGGATGCGCTCCACAAGAAGGGCATGATGTCGGACGAGGACTACGCGGCCGCCCTGCGGGACCTGATCACGGTGGGTCAACGCGCGGCGACCTCGCCCACCTTCATCATCGGTCGCTTCGTCACTACGCTGTACGGGTACCTGGAGGGCGACGCCATCCACGACTCCCAGCGCGCCGTCAACGACTCGTACGGCGGTCACCCGGTACTCAACCTGAATGGCACGGTGCCGGGCGACAACGGCCGCACCACCTTCAGCTCGCGCGGCACCCGCCTCGGCCTTCGTTTCGCCGCTCCGGAGGTGAGCGGAATCCGGGTCAGGGGAAACTTCGAGATGGACTTCGTCGGGAACCCCCCGTCCGGCAACCCCGGGGCGCGCCCACCCACGCAGACGGAAGCGAGCTTCTTCACGAACCCAAACCCGCGCATCCGCCACGCGCTCATGCAGGTCGACAGCGACATCGTGACCTTCTGGATCGGGCAGACGTGGAACTTGATGGCCTTCGAGGCGGCGTTCTTGCCGACCAGCGTGCAGCCGCAGGGGCTTCCCGGCCAGCTGTTCGGGCGCAACCCGCAGGTCAGGCTCAGCCATATCTTCGACGCGAAGGTATTCTCGGTCGAGGTGGTCGCCGCAGCGCTGCGGCCGCCGCAGATGAATTCCGAGGTCCCCGACCTGCAAGGAGGGATCAAGTTCAACCTCGCCGGCTGGACCGGAGTGCAGAGCATCGGCTCGACCTCCACCACCATCAGCCCCGCTTCGGTGGCGGTCACCGGCGCCTGGCGCACCTTCAAGTTGGCAACCCCGGCCGCGGTCACCGGGGCGGACACCAAGTCCAAGGCCTCGGTGACGGGCACTGCCATCGCCGTGGATGCCTTCGTGCCGATCCTCCCGGCCAAGGAGCGCGGCGGGCTCGCCATCTCGGTTCTCGGCGAAGCGACGACGGGCAGCGGCTACTCCGACCTCTTCGCCGGCCTCACGGGCGGCGCGGGCATCGGTCAGCCGACCGGCGTCTCGGCGGCGACGTACGGTCCGTTCCAGGACATCGATCCCGGCATGGCAGGCTGGGACACCAGCGGGATCCTGCGGACGGTCAGCTGGCGCACCCTCCTGCTCGACGCCCAGATCTCCTACGGGAAGTTCATCCTGGCCGGCAACTACAGCAACGTGTACTCGGACAACGTCCAACTCTTCACGGGCGCGAACTGGTACCAGCAGACCTGGTGGGACGCGAACCTGATCGTCGATCCCTTGCCTGGCGTGCGGTTCGGCCTGGAATACGCCCGGACGCTGCAGCGCAAGGTCGGAGGCGCGCTGGCGAACAACTCCCGCCTGTTCTTTGCAGGGTTCTTCCTGTTCTAGTCCGGCGGCCTCACGCCCGGAGCAGGGCCAGGTTCTGCTCCGCGCGTTCGCGGAACTGCGCCGTCGTCCCGGAGAAGGCGACCTGTCCCTTGACGAGGATCAGGTGGCGGTCGCCGATCTCCAGCAGCCGGCGCACCTCCTTGTCGACGATCAGCGCCGCGGTGCCCTCGGAGCGCAGGCGGCGGAGCGCCGCCCAGATCTGCTGGCGGGCGACGGGCGCCAGGCCTTCCGTGGCGCCGTCGAGGATGATCAGCTCGGGGTTCGTCAAGAGCGCGCGGGCGATGGCCAGCATCTGCTGCTCGCCGCCCGAGAGCTGCGAGCCCAGGTGACCGAGACGCTCGCCCAGCCGCGGGAACAGCTCCAGGGCGCGCTCCTGCGACCAGCGCCCGGGCCGCGCCGCCATGACCAGGTGCTCGCGGACCGACAGTGCAGGAAAGATGCCGCGCCCCTCGGGCACCAGAGCGATGCCCAGCCGTGCGATCCGGTGCGCGGGCCAGCCCGTCACCGGCGTCCCGCGGACCAGCACCTCGCCGGAGCGCGCCGCGGTGAGCCCCAGCACCGAGCGGATGGTGGTCGTCTTGCCCATCCCGTTGCGGCCCATCAGCGTCACCGTCTCGCCGGGCGCGACGGCGAGGCTCACCCCGTGCAGGACGTGGCTCGCCCCGTAGAAGGTGTGCAGGTCGCGTGCCTCGAGCAGCGGGGCGGTCACGGCTCCTCCTCGCCCAGGTACGCCTCGCGGACGCGCGGGCTCTCGTGGATCGCGCCGGGCGCGCCGCTCTCCAGGATCCGCCCGTTGATCAGCACGGTCACGGTCTGGGCGACGGCGAACACGGCGTCCATGTCGTGCTCGATCAGCACCAGCGTTCGCTCCCGAGCCACCTCGCGGAGGAGCGCGAGCACCATCCGGGCCTCGTCGTGGCCAAGCCCGGCGAGCGGCTCGTCGACCAGCAGCAGCTCCGGATGGGTGGCCAGCATCATGGCGATCTCCAGCTGGCGTTGCTCGCCGTAGCTGAGCTCGAAGGCCCGCGAGAGACGCCGGCCGGCGAGCCCGCACTCCCGCAGGGCGGCGTCGCCGCGCAGGGCCGCCTCCGGCTCGTCGCGCCTCCAGGACGACGGCGGAGCGCGCGAGTGCGCGGCCAGCCACACACACTCGGCGCAGGTCAGCTCGGGGAAGACGTTCGCCGTCTGGTAGCTGCGCCCGATCCCCATCCGGGAGAGGACGTCGGGCGGCGCGCGAGTCACGTCCTGCCCGCGGAAGCGGACGATGCCCGAGGTGGCGCGCAGCTCGCCCGAGAGCAGGTTGAGAAGGGTGGATTTGCCGGCGCCGTTGGGGCCGATGATCGCGTGCACCGTGCCGCGCTCGATGCGCAGCGAGACGCCGTCGACGGCGGCCAGCGCGCCGAACCGGCGCGTCAGGCCCTCGGTCTGAAGCAGCGCCTCAGCCACGGCGGCCCTCGAGGAGCCCGGCGACTCCGCGCGGAAGGAAGAGGACGACGGCGACCACGGCGGCCCCGATCACCGCGCTCCAGTGCTCGGTGGCGCGCTCGGCGAAGTGCTCGAGGACGCCGAGGAGGGCAGCTCCCAGGGCCGGCCCATAGAGGGTTCCCTTGCCTCCGAGCAGCACCGTGACCAGCACCAACCCGGATTGCCGCCAGCCGAATTGCGCGGGGTTGACGAACCCGTACAAGGTCGCGTCGAGATAGCCGGCGAGCCCAGCCA
>WNGG01002621.1_pt1 | contig 20315 bp, 14 predicted proteins | sample 5400661 | NCBI WGS metagenome assembly WNGG01 (sample SAMN13153372, study PRJNA577476) | soil metagenome | isolation source: 100 cm soil or saprolite under Garry oak tree replicate 1 | place: USA:California | collected 2016-06-15
CGCCGATCGGCGACCTGTCATTCAACAAGATGACGAAGTTCACCGAGCGGCTGGGCTTGCAATTGCGCGTCGAGATGTTCAACTTCACGAACACCTACGCGTACCGCTACAGGCAGTTCACCAACAACCCGGACGACCGCAACTTCGGCAGCCTCTTCCCGCGCACGGCGGGTGACACCGAAGTGGCTTATCCGCGCCACATCCAGTTGGCGGCGAAGTTCATCTTCTAGGACGACCACTTCCTAAACTGATGCTACGAACTGACGCGAACCTCATTCGCGTCAGTTCGTGGCCGTCTCTTTAATCGTCAAGATGCGGTCAACCGCCACCTCACGCAGCACTTGTGTGGTTCCGCTCGGCCATCTCACCTCAAGGCTTCGCACCGCTTTTTCTTTCGCCAAGCCGAAATGGACGCGGACATCGCTCGAAGACGCATAACCCACGCTCGTCGTCGCGTGATTAAACTGAACTGCGCCCGACGCGGTTGTGAGTTTGATCTTCGCCCCCAGACCGTCACGATTGCTGCGCGTACCGACTAACCGGATCATCAGCCAGTGGTGCTCGCCCGCGGAGTCGTTGATCCACAACTCGGCCGGCTCGTTCAGCGAAGTGGTCACGACGTCGATTTTGCCATCGTTGTTGAAGTCGGCGAAGGCGCAGCCGCGGTGCGCTTGTCTGATTTGAAAGTCAGTGCCTGCGGCCCGCGACACCTCCCCAAAAGTGCCGTTCCGCAGGTTTGCGAAGAGGCTGTTAGGCTGGCGGTAAGTCTGCTGGTTGTAAAGCTCGATGTTGTCATTGACATGGCCATTGACCGTGAAGAGATCCTTGAAGCCGTCATTGTTGAAGTCGAAGATGCCCAGGCCCCAGCCGCTGCGCTTCACGGTTTCTAACCCGAGGCCGCTGGCATAAGTCTCGTCGGCGAAGAAGCCCTTGCCGAGGTTGCGGAAAACCGGGAAGGTCTCTCCTTCGAGGGCCGAGACGATCAGGTCGGGCCGCCCGTCGTTATCGTAGTCGCGAAAGTCCACGCCCATACTTGACACGGGTCTGCCGTTGTCGTTGAACGCCACGCCGGCGGTGAGGGCGACTTCCTCGAATCCGCCGCGCCCGTTATTGTGAAACAGAAAATTGGGCAGCGTATCATTGGCGACAAAGATGTCAACAAAACCATCGTCATCGTAATCGGCGACAGCCACGCCCATCCCCTTGCCAATATATTTGCCGATGCCGCTTTCGGCGGACACGTCGGTGAACGTGCCATCGCCATTGTTACGGAAGAGTTGATTGGGCAAGCCTTCGTAGCGATCCGGGAAGCAGTAGGTGCGCCAGCCCTCTTTCATCGCGCCGCAGTAAGGGTCTATCTCAGGATGCCATTTGCAGTAGTTGACGACGAACAGATCAAGATAGCCGTCATTATTATAATCGAGCCACGCGGCGGCCACCGACCAAATCTTGCCGCGCTGCGGATCGATGCCAGTCAACCCGGCCCGCTCCGTCACGTCGGTGAATCGCCCGCCATCGTTGCGAAGCAGGATGTTGCGGTTGACGCCCGCTACAAATATGTCCTGATTGCCGTCGTTATCATAATCGCCAACCGCCACGCCCATGCTGTAGCCTTCGCCCGCGACTCCTGCCTGCTGGGTCACGTCGCTAAAGGTGCCATCGTGGTTGTTGCGGTAGAGCCGATTCCAGAACTGCGGGGAAGTCTTCTTCATCGCGGGCAGTTCCGCGCCGTTGACGAAATAAATGTCCATCCAGCCGTCGTTGTCGTAATCAATCGCGGCAACGCCGCCGGTCATGGTTTCGACCTGGTACTTGCTACCGCTGGCGTGATTGCGAAGCACAAAGCCGACGCGCGCCTGCGCGGCAATGTTGCGGAATCGAATCGGCGTGACCGATCGCGACAAAGCAGTTGCTTTCCCGGCCACTACTCCGGCGCGCAGCCGCTCCAGATTCGCGCGCGCCTGTGGATTGGCATCGAGCGCGGCGGCTTGCTGATATTCTTTCTCTGCTTCCGAAATTCGCCCTAGCTTCTCGAGCGCGCGGCCACGCGCGAGACGAATCTCGCTCGAACGCGGATTGACGTTAACGGCTTGGGAGAGGTATTCGAGGGCTTCGGCGAAGCGTCCGAGCTTGCTGAGCAACTGGCCGGCATAGACGAGCGGAAGCGTTTGTGGCCGCTTCTGCCGCTGATTCAGCTCGATGGCCCGCTGGTAATGTTTGAGCGCGGCGTCATAGTCTTGCAAGGCGTCACAAATCATGCCGAGTTGCGCGTGCGCGTCGGCATGCTCGGGCTGCAAATTGAGCGCGCGTCGGACGGACGTCTCGGCGGGCTTGAGCGAGCCTTGCAGGTACTGCACCCGAGAGAGATAAAACCAGAGTTCAACGTCTGAGGGGAAGCGTTGGAGCGCAGCGGTGAACTCCTGCTCGGCCTGCGACAGTTGCCGCGACAGTTGCAGCCCCAACCCGCTCAGTTTCCAGGCCGCGATCAGCGACGGGTCGGCTTCTCTCGCCATGCGCGCCGCCGCTGCGGCTTCAGCGAACCGGCGTTGATCAAACAAGGCGCGCGCCTGGCGCAAGTGCTGCTCGGCATCGACCGGTTGCGTGGTCTGTGACAACCAGCCATGCGCCGTGAAGAGCCACAATAAAACGAAGAGGAGCGTGAACATATGGCTTTCCCATCGTCGCTGCCGGGTTGGCGCCCGTCAAGATCCCGCATGAATGCGACCCGGTCATCGTGGCACGAAATCGAGCCAATCGGTAACGTGACTGAGATTATCCATTGTACATTCTGTATCATCGTTGATCAGCAGAGACGCACAATTACGTGGTTGGCGCTTTGAGTTGAATTATCGGAGCGTTTGGCGGCTGAAGCTTACTACCTCGCAGAACAGTGCAACTCCCGCGTCACTGCGGTATAATCGCGGCGTCAGCGAATAGCAGCGCCGAATGGGAACGCCGAATAGGGGATTGAGCATGAGTGCCAAAGTCGAAGCGACGATCGACGACCTTTACCATGTCAATGACGACGGTAAGGCCGAGATAGTGAATGGAGAACTTGTTCTTATGAGTCCCACCGGAGAGCTACCTGGCAGAGCTGCGCTTAAAATTGCCGCCAGCTTGCTGGCATACGAGACGCGAGCTAAAACTGGGCGCGCGTATGGCGACAACGTCGGTTATATCGTTGACCTGCCCAATCGAAAATCGTTCAGCCCCGACGCCGCTTTCTATATCGGCCCAAGAACTCGTGGCAAGTTTCTGCAAGGCGCGCCAATCTTCGCCGTCGAAGTAAGAAGCGAAGGCGGCTATAGCCGCAAAGCCGAGCAGGAAATCGCAGACAAACGTGCCGATTATTTCGCCGCTGGAACGATCGTCGTGTGGGATGTTGATGTGCTGGTTGAGGAACTGATCAGATGCTATGTTTCTGATGATCCTGACAATCCAAGAGTGTTTCATCGCGGCGAGACGGCCGATGCTGAACCGGCACTGCCGGGCTGGTCGATGCCGGTCGATGATTTGTTCGCTTAATTGATAATGCAAGCGTTTCTTCTGATCACGGATCACGAGTCACGAATCACTTTCCGGGGGAGCTTCATAGCGAGGCTGAGAGTCCCAAGCGGGAGACCCCTTGAACCTGATACGGATAATGCCGTCGAAGGGAGGCCAATATGAAGAGCACAAATCAGTCCGATAACTCCGCAAGCGAGTTTCAGTTTCCAAAATCCCAAAGAGTCTATGTTTCGAATGGCTCACCGAACGCTCGCGTGCCGATGCGCGAGATCCATTTGAATCCGACTCGCAACGTCACCGGCGCGCTCGAAGAGAATTCGCCGGTGCGCGTGTACGACACCAGCGGACCTTGGGGGGACCCCGACGCAAGGTGCAGCGTTCACGACGGACTGCCGGCACTTCGTCGCGAGTGGATTGTCGCGCGTGGCGACGTCGAAGAGTACGAGGGCCGCGAGGTTGTTCCTCAAGACGATGGCTACTTGACCGAAGGCGCTCGCGAATACGCGCTTGAAAAAGACAAAGGTCGGCTCGAACCATTTCCGGGCGCCCGCCGTCGCCCGCTTCGAGCAAAACCCGGCCGTGCAGTCACGCAGATGCATTACGCCAAGCGCGGCATCGTGACGCCCGAAATGGAATTCATCGCTATTCGCGAAAACATGGGCCGAAAGCGTGTCTTTGAATCGGAAAAGAACGGCGACCGCAGCGCGCTCAACTTTCAACACGCGGGCGAATCCTTCGGCGCGAAGATTCCTTCGTACATCACGCCCGAGTTCGTGCGTGACGAGGTCGCTCGCGGGCGCGCGATCATCCCCGCGAACATAAATCATCCCGAGAGCGAGCCGATGACCATCGGGCGTAATTTCCTGGTCAAGATCAACGCGAACATCGGGAATTCTGCAGTCGCTTCTTCGATTGAAGAAGAAGTCGAGAAAATGCGATGGGCAATCAAGTGGGGCTCGGACACGGTGATGGATTTGTCCACCGGGCGCAACATTCACACCACTCGCGAATGGATCATTCGCAACTCGCCGGTGCCGATCGGAACCGTGCCGATCTACCAAGCGCTCGAAAAAGTCGGCGGCAAAGCCGAAGAGCTGACGTGGGAAAACTATCGCGATACGCTGATCGAGCAAGCCGAACAAGGCGTTGATTACTTCACGATTCACGCCGGCGTGTTGCTGCGATACATCCCGCTGACTGCGAAGCGCACAACGGGAATCGTCTCGCGCGGTGGGTCGATCATGGCCAAATGGTGCCTCGCGCATCACGAAGAGAGCTTCTTGTACACTCGCTTCCGCGACATCTGCGAGATCATGCGCGCGTACGACGTTTCATTCAGCCTCGGGGACGGGTTACGGCCGGGCTCAATCGCAGACGCAAACGACGAGGCTCAATTCGCCGAGCTTGAGACGCTCGGTGAACTGACGAAGATAGCTTGGGACACGGACTGTCAGGTGATGATCGAAGGCCCCGGTCACATCCCGATGCATCTGATCAAGGAAAACGTCGATCGCGAGCTTGAAGCCTGCGGCGAAGCTCCGTTCTACACGCTTGGACCGTTGGTGACCGACATCGCGCCGGGCTACGATCACATCACGTCCGCGATCGGCGCGGCGATGATCGGCTGGTTCGGAACCGCGATGCTTTGCTACGTCACGCCAAAAGAACATCTTGGTTTGCCAGACAGACAAGACGTGAAGGATGGGGTGATAGCTTATAAGATCGCGGCTCACGCGGCTGACTTAGCGAAGGGTCATCCCGGCGCGCAGTACTGGGACAACGCGCTATCGAAAGCTCGATTCGAGTTTCGCTGGGAAGACCAATTCAACCTGTCGCTCGACCCGGAACTTGCGCGTGAGTTTCACGACGAGACGTTGCCGCAAGAAGGCGCGAAGCTTGCGCATTTCTGCTCAATGTGCGGCCCGCACTTCTGCTCGATGAAGATCACCCAGGAAGTACGCGACTACGCGGCGCAGCACAACCTGAACGAAGTGGTCGCGCTCGAGAGCGGGTTGAGAGACAAAGCGGAGGAGTTCAAGCAAGCGGGCTCAAAGATCTATTCGAAAGCTTAGAAGCAACTAACCGGCGAGTTGCAAGGAGCAAACTGAAAACAATTTGCTTCTGGAACGTGGACAAGAGAACCGACGTTCTACCGCACGTGGGTTGTTTGGGACGGACGCACGATGTTGACATCTTTGTCCTCGCGGAATGTCCGGACGACTTAGGTTTGGCCATAAGGAATCTACGCGTCTTGGGCGCTGGAGAGTTCCGCGAAGAGGTAAACGCGCAGGCGAAGGTACGTGCCCTGACGCGACTTGTAAGAAGAGATTTCATTCACAGACAAACGAGCCTGGGCAGAGAGATGGCAGTTTGGAGCGTTCGAGCAACCAAGTTAAACCCAGCGGAGGTTCTTGTGGTGGGTATCCACCTTCCGTCCAAGGCTGGCGGCAATGACGATAGTGACCAGCTCTCCGTCGCGATGGAGGTAAGCAAAGAACTCGCTGATATCGAGGACGAACGCAACCACCGGAATACCGCAGTTATTGGGGATTTCAACATGCAGCCGTATGACGAGGGAATGACTATCGTCACGGGCTTCCATGGGCTAATGACGAAGGGTTTGGCGAATTTGCCCGATCGCCTTCATCGGCAACAACCTCGACGGAGATTCTACAATCCGATGTGGGGCCTCTTCGGTGATAGAACTCCGGGCCCCGCCGGGAGTTTCTATTGGCACTCGTCAGTGTTACACAATACACACTGGGAAATATTCGACCAAGTGCTGGTTCGATCTGCGTTGATTGACTCGCTTTGTGACTTGCTTATTTTGGACCAAGACGGTAACCATACTCTTGTTGGTGCCGATGGCGGTCCTGATACAAGCCATCTGTCAGACCATTTGCCAATCCTGGTGCGGCTAGACATATGAGGTAAACGGTAATGGCACAAACCATCGAAAGCCTATGGCCTGATCAAATTCGACCAAAGGCTCTGTCTCCAAACGCGATCCTAAAAGCCCAGGCAATTGCGCTCGCAAAACAAACCGGGAGCGTACTGCTTGGCGAGATTCGTCTGAATGAAGAGGAAAAAGGGATCCTGAAGTTGGAGTTTAACATCCTCGTTCTAGCGCTCGGCGACTATCGGCATCGGATCTTGACCATAGCCCACCGCGCGAACTTGCCCTATCCAGCTGTCGTTGATGCAGAAGTATTGCGGCCCGAAAGCCAACTCGTTCTAAAGCGCTTCTTAGAAGCGACGGGAGTAATACCGCCTGACAACAGGGCAGATAGTGATACGCAATTAATCAGTCTAGTTAGTAGGGTTTTGAGATCGCCTCAGGTGTTATCGGCAGCCCAATCGTTAATCGCCCGTGCATCTGACGCCCTCGGCGACGAATCGCAACCATTTGAGCTTTCAAACCCTTCCACGCTGGAACCCGCGACGGACCGCGAGGCCGAGATCGAGAGTACCGACGAAGAGCCAGATTGAGAAGGACGACAACCCGGGCTCGGTTTGTTTTACATTTGATTGGTTACGCTAGCGGACCGAACACCGCGTCCCTCCAATTGCTGGGCAACCCCCGAATGTCGAGTCTGCGAATAATCTCCCTCATTGCCAGCGCGACGGAGATCGTTTGCGCGCTGGGGTTTGAAGACCAACTCGTTGGGCGATCGCACGAATGTGATTACCCGCCATCCGTAAAGCGACTCCCGCAGCTAACAAGCCCCAAGTTCAACGTCGACGGTACGAGCGCTGAAATAGACAATCGCGTGAAGTCAATTGTCCAAGAAGCATTGAGCGTCTATCGAGTCAACGCTCAGAAGCTCGAAGCGCTCAAGCCAACTCACATCGTCACTCAATCTCAATGCGAGGTCTGCGCGGTCAGCCTCAGAGACGTGGAGCAAGCCGTTTGCGAGCTGACGAGTTCGCGGCCGGTGATTGTTTCGCTGGAACCGAATTCGCTTGACGACGTGTGGGCCGACATTCGACGAGTCGGCAGCGCGCTTGGCGCCGCCGACCGCGCCGAGCAATTGATCGATGAATTAAAGAGCCGGATGGACGATATCGTTCAGCGCACACATTGGCTCGACTCAAATCCTACAGTTGCTTACATCGAGTGGATCGATCCGTTGATGGCCGGCGGCAACTGGATGCCTGAGCTGATCGAGATGGCGGGCGGTGTGAACCTCTTCGGCGAAGCGGGCAAGCACTCGCCTTGGATGACCTGGGATGACCTGGTCGCTAGAGATCCTGATGTCATCTTCGTTTCCCCTTGCGGCTTCGAGATTAACCGCACGCTCGAGGAAATGCATTTGCTCAGTGACAAAGCGGACTGGAAGGGCTTAAGAGCAGTTGCGTCAGGGCGAGTGTACGTGGCCGACGGAAACCAATACTTCAACAGGCCTGGGCCGAGACTCGTCGAGTCGCTGGAGATTCTCGCGGAGGTTATTCATCCGAATGTCTTCCACTTCGGTCACGAAGGCGCAGGCTGGGTTCGGTACCGCGAGCGGTAGCCTGAGACCACCCGCTGCCATTCGCGGTACTGAAATCGGGACATCTGTACGCCCTTCGCTTGCTTTCTTCTCACCCCAAAAGCGAATATAAACCCTGGGAGCGCAGGCGTCTGTCCTGGGAGCGCACGCGGCTCGCGTGCCGAATCCCGAGCAACCCATGCACGCGAGCCGCGCGCGCTCCCAGGACAGAGCCCTGCGCTCCCGGGATAGACATTTCAAGCGAAAATGAGCACGACAACCCAACCGGGCGCTCTCGCTCAGGTCATCTTCGAGCCACTCGCGCGCGACGAGATTTGGTCGCTCGATGCCTCTTACCAGTACTGCGAGCGGTTGGCGCGCTCGCATTACGAAAACTTTCCAATAGGTTCGGCGCTCATTCCAAAGCGACTAAGACGACACTTTTACTCGATCTATGCGTTTGCCAGAATTGCGGACGATTTCGCCGATGAAGGCTACGCCGAGCACTACACCGAGCGAGAACGGTTGGAGTCGCTCGAACAGTGGCGGCGAATGTTGCAGGAAGCTCTTGCGGGCCGCGCAAGCCATCCGGTGTTCGTAGCTCTGGGTGAGACGGCCGGACAATTTGATTTACCATCTACACTGTTTGAAGACTTGCTTTCCGCCTTCTGCCAAGACGTGACGGTCCGCAGATATCAGAGCTTCGACGAATTGCTGGACTACTGTCGACGCTCGGCGAACCCGATTGGAAGGTTAATCCTCTTGTTGTTTGGTTACCGCGACCAACAGCGGCTTGAGTGGTCTGATCACATATGCACCGCGCTTCAGCTCGCGAATCACTGGCAGGATGTCTCGATCGATTTGGACAAGAATCGCATCTACATTCCTGAAGAAGATCTATCGCGATTCGATTTGTCAGTGGATGATTTGATGCGCCGCAAAATGAACGACAGTTTCAAGCGACTGATGAAGTTTGAGACGCGACGCGCGCGCGAGATGTTCTACAGCGGCAAACCGCTCTGCACGTCCGTGAGTGGCAGACTCGGTTTGGAACTGCGCGCGGTTTGGCTTGGCGGAATGCGAATACTCGAACGCATCGAGCAAAACGGATACGACGTTTTCGCGCGTCGGCCCGTGATCGCTTCCACCGACAAGTTGAAAATCCTTTTGGCCGCGATTAGCAAGGAGGCTTTTCGGGGTCAATGATGGCTTCCACTGTATCGTCAGCGGTATCTCGGGTGATCGGAGCGCGTCGCAAGCTGGCCCGCACGACCGCCTCGAACTTTTATTATTCCTTTCTGCTCCTGCCTGCTGACAAGCGCCGCGCGATCAAAGACGTGTACGCCTTCTGCCGACTGCTCGATGATATTGTCGACGAAGACCAGACTGGACGAAACCCTTACGCCCAGCTGGAGTATTGGCGCAACGAAGTCCAGGCGTGTTTCAACGGTTGTCCGACCAGCGAGTTCGGCGAGCGATTGCTGGATTCGATTCAAGAATTCGATCTGCCCAAACAGCCGTTCCTCGATTTGATCGACGGAATGGAGATGGACTTGAAGTGGCACAGCTATCAGACCTTCGCCGACCTTCGCGAATACTGTTATCGCGCGGCGTCTGCTGTCGGGCTGATATGCATCGAGGTATTCGGATACGAGTCGGCTCGCACGCGCGAGTACGCCGTGAATCTGGGTCTTGCATTGCAGCTCACAAACATTCTGCGCGATCTAAGGGAAGATGCCGGGCGGGGACGAGTATACATTCCGCTTGAAGATATGGAGCGGTTTGGGTACTCGGAGCACGATCTGCGATTGAACACTTACAACGCACCGTTCATTGAGTTGATGAAATTCGAGTACGCGCGGGCGCGGTCGCATTTTGAAAAGGCCGCCGCCGCGCTTCCCGAGTCTGATCGCGCTTCGATGTTCGCCGCTGAAATAATGGGCGCCATTTACCGCGAGCTTCTGGATCAAATACCGGCGGTGAAGTTTGATGTGTTTCGCAATCGACTGATGGTTTCGAAGTGGCGGCGGCTGCAAATAGCTTTCAGCATCTGGTTAAAGAGCAAACTCAAGGGGTAAACGTGTCGGCGCGAGTTATCATAATCGGGGGCGGGTTCGCGGGGCTGACGGCGGCAGTAAGGCTCAGTGAGCGCGGCTGGAAAGTGACCGTGCTCGAACGCCGCGGGCATTTGGGGGGGCGCGCGTATTCGTTTATCGACCAAAAAACTGATGACGTCGTCGATAACGGGCAGCACCTGTTCATGGGCTGCTATCAACACACGATAGACTTTCTCAGGACAATCGGCCGGCTCGACCGCTTGAAATTTCAAGAACGCCCGCGAGTAGATTTCCTCGACCGAGAAGGCTTCACAAGCTTCGATTGTCCTCCGCTTCCCGCGCCGTTAAACGTGTTGGCTGGCCTGTTCCGAATGAAAGGACTCGGCGCCAGCGACAAGCTTCGGGCATTGAACCTCCGCCGCGCGATCAAGAGCAACGGCCGCTTCTCGCCTGATTCACTGACTGTCGATCAATGGCTCGACCAGCTTGGGCAATCACAGCGAATCAAGACTCGGTTCTGGTATCCGATGGTGATCGCAACTTTGAATCAAAGTCCTCGAATCGCTTCGGCTCGAATGCTGCAGGTAGTTTTGAAGGAAGCGTTCGGCGGCGACTCGAACAGCGCGAGCATTGGCATCTCGAGTGTTGGGCTCAGCGATCTCTACACCGACGGCGCTGCTGATTTCATCAAAGCGCGAAGCGGCATCGTTCAGACCGGCGCGCAGGTTCAAAACCTGATCGTCCGGGAAGGTAACGTTTTCGCCGTAGAGTTGAGAGATGGCCGGCGGATGGAGGCCGACTATTTCATCAGCGCGGTTCCTCCCTCGGCGTTGTTCGATATCCTGCCTGATGAATTGAAGACGGGCGAGTTCGCCTCGCTGGAAAAGCTTGGATCGTCGCCGATAGTTTCGATCAATCTCTGGTTCGACAAGCCGATCATCGATCGGGAGTTCGTGGGACTCTTGGGAACGCGAAGCCAATGGCTGTTCAACAAGGACATGACTCTATCGACCGGCAAGCGTTCGAATCAGGTTGCTGTGATCATCAGCGCTGCGCGTAACTTCGTCGACTGGACGAGGAATGATCTGGTGGAGATGGCCATCAGCGAGCTGCACGAGCTTTTGCCCCAGAGCCGTAACGCGAACGTGCTTCACAATGTGATCGTGAAGGAACGGGAAGCGACCCTTTCGCATACGGTTGAGTCAGACGACCTCAGACCCAACCTGCGAACGTCGATTCCGAATTTTATTCTTGCGGGCGATTGGACGAATACGGGCCTGCCGGCGACGATTGAGAGCGCGGTCATGAGCGGTGACACAGCCGCGGAAATCATTGAGCAGGATTCCCATCTGATCGGTTAATGCATCTGTGCGATATCAGGATATCCGTCGCTACCTAAAGCCTTACTCCATAGTTGCGAATCGGACAACGACGATTAATCATGCGTTCGCGGCTTCAATTGCTCCAGAGTTGCAGGATTTGCGTCGGCCTGTTCTTGCATTGTTTCGCAAGGCAGACGAATTGGCCGAGTCAGTCGAACTAAGTCAATTTCCGCCAAGCTACTTCATCTTCGTGGCGGTTCGAGGAGCCCGAGTCGAATCAATTTCTTCGCCAGTTCATAAACATCGCTCTTACTTGCGTGCTTCCGCAACCCCACTGCCATTACATACACGATGACCTCTTCTCTTTGGACGCTGTAGATGATTCGGTAGCGCTGCCCCACGGCGCGCAGACTTCTATAACCTTCCATTTCGTGGACCAGCGGCTTGCCTTGCTTTTCGGGCTCCTGCGCGAGGTCGTCTATGCGTTTTTGAATTTTCTCCCGCACTCGTCGCTCCGAGATGTCCTTGAGCATTCTTCGCGCCTGAAGGGTGAGTTCGATCTTGTACGTCAAGATTAAGCTCCTTCTTAACCTGCTCCCAGGGAACCGTTTTTCCTTGCGCGACTTCCTTTATGGCCAGCTTCAAAGACGCCATCAATTCCTGATCGCCCATGATCTCAAGAGTCTCGATGATTGACTCATACAGCTCCCACGGCATGACAGCCAGCACCGGCTTACCTCGCCGAGTGACTGCCACAGTCGCGCGATTCTCGGCAAGCTTTTCCGGTAAGGTCATCAGCTCGTTACGCGCCCTCGCGATAGGTATTTCTCGCATTATTTCTGTAAACCTGCTCGGTTCGGATCAATTCGATTACCTTGAAACGAAATTCGTACGTCTAATCGCACTCTCAAACGTACATCTGCCACGAGACGTGCGTCAACCGCTTGCGGACCATTTCGTGGTTAAAGTATCGGACCGCAACTCTAGGGCAATTGCAGATTGGCCGGACCCAGCAAACGGCTGCGGTCGGACAGACCCACATCAGGGAGCTTCGCCAACACCCGCCGATACTGCTCGTCCCGGTACTTTGACGCCGCACGACGCATCACTGGAAACAAGTTTTGAGGCGACCATTCGCCGAGTTGCTGATGAGGCCATTTCTTTTCGCCGAGTGCAAACGGCATCAGGTACTCCAGCGCACGACGTATGCTCCGTCCATCGGCGGTGCGATAATTCCAAAGGTCTACTCCAACTCTCTCGCCGAGCGTAGCCAACAGCGTCAAGCCGTCAAGATTTCCGACGCTGTAGCTCCATGCTCTCGTGCGAGCGAGCTCCAGTGGCTGGCGGCCATCAGGCTCGATCTGAGTTGCGATCCGTTTTTCTTTGGCTTTTTCCAGAACCTGAACGGCGAACTCCCTTTCCCCGAGAAAGAGGGCAAACGACGTAACCTGTAGATCGTAGTAAGTCCCGTGGTTGTTTTTCGCCGCGGCTTCGTCGCGCCCGTTCTTGCTCTCCAACATCCACTGGAGAAACTTCGCAAACCACTGTTCGAGGTTTTTCTGATCGGAAACGGTCCAGGCCTTTGAGCCTGCAAGCAAGCCTATCGCGTCGACCACGCGAGTTAGCCCCCGCGTTTCGATCAACCCGATGCCGCGGCCGGTGGTGATTCCCGGCACCGCCTGAGCGTACTCGAGATTGGGGTTCATGCGCGTCGCCGGGTCAACGAACCACGCCCGCAACAGCCGAGCAGCTTTGTCAGCGCCGGCTTCATCGCCTTCAAAGTAATAGGCCAGCGCGAGCGTTTCCACTGCGCTGACCATCTTGTCCATGCTTTGATGATCTGGAAACTTGTTGATCTCGGGATTGCGCTCGCCGTCGCGGCGCACGTAGGGCAGATGATTCGCGGTATCAGGATTCGGCCAGAAATACGGAGCCTGGCTGATGTAATCGTGCTTGTCACCACTTGGAGGCGTGGCAGACTTGGTGACCACGGAGAATGGCCCAGCCAACAAAGCCTTGCGTGCTTCATTACGAAGTTCCGCCAATGCTGGCGCCAATCGCTTGTCGCCTTCGCGAACTCGCTGTTTGTTTACGGCAAGCTGCTTCGCATCCAGCAAGAACATCCGAGGAAGATCAGAGGACGAAACCTGAGCGGCCGCATTTTGGATCAAGAGCAAAAAAAAGCAAATCGCATACGGCAACGTTCGTAGTACCGCATTCATGCGGAAGTTTGTATTGTGTTCTCTCATAAGGTCTGCGAACTTCCCCATTAATGTGGTACTACAAACCTACGCCTGCTCTCGCTTTCTCTCTTTGCGCACGTAGATGTTATCCTGCTTGGGTTCGCCTTCGCATTCGATCGCAATCGTCGTAACCGGATCGTCCGGGGCTTTTTCGGACAGCCCGGTAAACCGGACGCGCAACTCGTCTTGTTTGAAATCGACTTTCTGCCCGGTCGAAAGCAGCTTCGCCGATTTCACTTTGGTCATCAGACCCGCGACAACTACAGTGTCGCCCGGCCAAAAGTGAACGTGCGCGTAAAGCGTGTTGCCCTTGCGGGTGAAGCTCGCGTAGTTCGAACGCCTCGGCTGGCAACGATTGCTGTTGTAAATCGACTGGCCGTTCTTGTCCATCCACGCGCCGACGCTCGAAAGGATTCGAATTGACTCTTCTGGAATCGAACCGTCGGCTTTGGGCCCGATGTTTAGAAGATAATTGCCGCCATCTCGCGCGCAGGAAATCAAGTTGCGAATGATCGTCTTGGGCGACTTCCAATCGTCGTCGGCGCGGTGATAGCCCCAGCTTCCGTTCATCGTCATGCAAGACTCCCACGCGCGGTCGCCTTCTTCGGCTTGTATCCTTTGTTCCGGCGTCGAGAAATCACCTTGTAGCTTGTTGCGATTGTTGACAATGATGTCGGGCTGCAGGCGAAAAACCATCTCGTTCATCTTCTCCGACTCCCAGCCCTTCGCGTCCAGCGGCCACGCAACGTCATACCACAGGATGTCGATCTTGCCGTAGTTGGTCATCAGCTCGCGAACGTGAGTGTGAATGTATTCGACAAAGCGCTTACGCGCGGCTTCGTCTTCGGCACAACGCGCGCCGTCGGGATGATGCCAATCCATCAGCGAGTAGTAGAAGCCGACGCGTAATCCTTCAGCGCGGGCGGCTTCGACGTACTCCTTGACGAGGTCGCGACCGGCCGCTTGCTTTGGCGCGCAGTAATTAGTTGTCGAAGTGTTGAAGTGACAGAAGCCTTCGTGATGCTTGGTCGTCATCACCATGTACTTTTGCCCCGCGCGGCGAGCGAGCTTTGCCCAGTCGCGCGCTGCGTTCGGTTTGGGATTGAAGCGCTTTGCAAGCTGCTCGTATTCGGCGACGGGAATACCCTCATTCTCCATCACCCATTCGTGGCGGCCCACGACGCTGTATAGACCCCAGTGAATGAACATGCCGAACTTCGCTTCGTGCCACCATTGCATCCGTCGTGCGCGATCGGACTTTTCATCCGGCGTTGGGAGCGCCAAAGCCGACGCGTTGGTTGAAAAGTTTGAAGCTGCGACTGCCGCGCCCGCTCCCATCAGCTTCAGGCAGTCCCGCCTTGTTATTTGATCCATGGTCATAATGATGTCCTCAGGTCGATGATAATTCACCGCTGAACCTGCACTGTAGCAGATTCAGCGGGTGATTATGTCCGATAAACTTCAGTTTGTCGGTCAGCCAAAGAGCTCCGCTCAAGGATCGACGACAAACTGAAGTTTATCGGACTTCGGCTCGTCTAGAAATTGATCCTCAGCGAGGCTTGCATTACCCTCGCCGTTCGGGACGCTCGAGCTGTGCCAAACGTAGTGCTCGTCTGGACGCCGTTCGCGTCAAAGGTCATCGCGCCGTTGATGTCCGTGAAGTTCGCGCGATTGAAAAGATTGTACGTCTCCCAACGGAACTGAAAAGTGCGCTTTTCGCCTAGCGGTATGTTCTTGAAAAACGCCAGATCAGTATTGAAGGTCGATGGAAGGCGAATCAAGTTGCGTTGCAGATTGCCTATGTTGCCCGCAACGCCGGGCTTGGCAAAGCACGACGTGTCGATCAAATACGGCGAGCCGTCGGGAGAAAACGTCCCCGGTTTCCGGTTAGGATTACAAACGACAACCGGCCGGGCGTTTATGTCGCCGCCCGTGAAGTCTGTGATATTAGTCGCGCCGACCGTTCCGCCGTATGTCCAGTTCAAGCCTGTCCCGCTTCCGAACGTCTTCGGCTTCCCGCTGGCGTACGTCGTGATCCCTGAGACCTGCCAGTGATCGAACAACGCCCTCACGAGGCGGTTGTCCAAATGTCGACTCAAGTTGGGGATGTCGTAAATGTAGTTGACCGCGAAGATGTGGGTCTGATCGAAGTCGGCCGGACCGTAGTTGAACGCCTTGTAAGGCCGTACGTTGTTGACGTCGGAGCTGTCATCGTTCGCGTAGTCCAGCGTCTTGGAGTATGTGTACGCGACGCCAAACCGAAAGCCCGCCGTGTATCGTCGATTCAACTGCACCTGCAACGCATTGTAATTCGAGCTGCCCGACCACATCGTCAGATTGATGTCGCCATAGCCGCGATAGGGCCGCAAGAAATTGTCGGCCAGCGCGCCGGTGAGATGTGACCCGTTTTGCGTAGGTGCAGAAAACGGATTTCGGTTCTCCGGGTGCACGTCAATCCACTTTGCGGTGTCCGGTACTTGGTTTATGTTGCGCCTCTCTCCAAGATGTCTGGTCAGTGAACCTACGTAGCTGACCTCCAGGACGCTCTTGAAACCGATGTCCTGCTGGATACCGACCGTGAAGTTGTAGGTCGTCGGCGTATGAGAGTTCACTTCAACCGCGGCGACGGTGCTTGGCGAGTTCAGCGCCCCGCCAACGAGGTTCGTGAGATTGTCAATGTTGCCGAAGTTGACCGTAAAAGTACGCTGAATCGGAGGATTACCGCCCAGACTGCTGGCGCCGCCGGTCCCGCCGCCAACCCGCGGAGCGTGGTACACGCCTCCCATCATTCGCAGAACCGTCTTGCCTCGTCCAAAGATGTCCCAGGCCATTCCGACCCGCGGTTCGAAATCGACCGCCCTCGTCTTCCTGAATCCGCGCGGAGCGTTCGGATCGGTAGCCAATACCATGCCGTTGGCGATATCGCCCGTCCCGGGAACGAAGGTACCGACTAGATTGGTATTCGTTAGCAACTGCCCGTTGCGTGGATCCATCGCGCGCCGGTTCGCAGTTGAGCAAGCGGCAGTGGCGGGGTTCCCGCCCACGCAGAACGGCAAATAGAGCAGCGGGGCTTTCGCCGGGTCAAAGCGCGTTGGGTCGAAGTTTGAACCCTGGTTGTCGAGTTGAAAGAACGGCGTGTGATAGCCGATGCGCACACCGTAGTTCAGAGTCCACCGCCGATTCGCCCTCCATTCATCCTGCGCATACGACTGAAGAACCCTTATCTCATTATTGGTGAAAGGACGTCCGCTCTGCTCGCTGTAGCTGTTGAAATTACCTAGAAGCGCATTGGCATATGCGTAGCCCGTATTACCGAGAGAGGTTGTGAAGCTGCTGCTGGTGCCAAAGTTGAACGTGCCCGACCAGTTACCGCCGGGCGCCTCTCTATTCAACAAGCGCTCAAAGTAGGTGCCGAATTTGTAAGCGTGCTTGCCTCGGGCGATTGAGAGATTATCCGAGAAGGACGGTTTGATATGATCATGGCCCACTTCGCCCCAGCGATCGAGCCAGTTGATGTTGGCAGCCGTTCCGGCCACGCTGCTCCATCCCGTGACTCTCGGAATTAGGCCGAGCTGATTGTTGTCAGAAAAGAGCTGCGCAGCTGTGTAGTTCAGAGCGGTCCGCGTCAACCTGTCGATAACGCCATCGGAAGGTATGAAACCCTCCGTGTCGGTCCGCATCCCGAAGCTGAACTCATTTACGATGCTCCGGCTGACGAGGTGGACCCAGTTGGCCGACCAGCCATTATCGGTGTACAAATAATGGGAACTGATTCCCCAGCGATTGGCGTCCCCACCCGGCCATCCGGAAGTTCCCAATCCTTCGTTGTCTGACGTCCACCATTGGCCCTTCCAATAGACGCTGTCTTTACTTGTGGGCCTCACGTCGAACCGAATCAAGTAGCTGTGCTTGGGCACATCGACGCTCTTCTGGTTGACATAGTCGTACGCAGCCCCCGCAAGCGTGCGGCCACCGGGAGCGTTTGGCAGAGGGAAGAAGTTTAGCAACGCCTGCCCGCTCTTGTTAATTCGATTTGCAGGAATGATGTTGCCATCAAAAGGCTTGCCGGTGGTCGGATCGGTAATGACGACCGGTTTCCCGGTGTTGTCCACCGACTTCGAAAAATCTCCCTTTCGTTCGAGCTCAGTCGGCATGGTCACAAAGACCGGATCGGTGGGCGTGATGGTATGCGGCTTCTCCAGCGAGAAGAAGAAAAAGGCCTTGTCCTTGCTCTCGTTCGGGAAAAGCTTCGGTACTCGAATCGGCCCGCTCAAGTTGAAGCCCCAGATGTTGTGCCGGTATAGCGGCTTTTTCAAGCCAGCCTTGTTTGTGAAAAACGGTGTGGCGTTGAAGGCTTCATTTCGCAGAAAGTAATATGCACTACCTCGGTACTCTCTTGCTCCGCCCTTGGAGACGATGTTAATGATCGCGCCGCCGTTGTTGCCGTACTCCGCAGCATAGTTGTTTCGCAGCACTTTGACCTCGGCGATCGCGTCCTGGTTGGTCGTCATGCTGATCTTGTTCGAACCGCTTGGCTCGCTGGCGTTCAAGCCATCGACCGTTGTTACCGTAGAACGCCCGCGCTGCCCGGAGATATTAGGCAGGTTAGTCCCGAAGCCTTCGCCGACGGCCTCAATATCGTCGTCGTTGGAAGTTCCCGGTATCAGTCGCAGCAGCGAAGTAATGTCGCGGCCTTTGGTCGAGATCAGGCTGATCTGATCTGCCGTCAGCCGCGCTTGAAGATCGCTGGATTCAGTCTCCACCCTTTCGCCTTGCGCAGTTACGGTCACGACTTCGGTCACCTGCCCGGCCTTCAACTCAACCACGCCGAGCGCCAGAGTTTCGTTTGCGCTGAGCACGACTTTCTTCTTCTCGATCGTTTGGAAACCTTGCTGTTCTATCCTGATCGTGTAGCTGCCCGGCTGGACTGCCGCGAAGTCGAACCTTCCGTCTTCGTTCGCCGACAGAGTGCGGATGTTTCCGGTCTGCTCGTTTATGAGCGTGATCTTGGCGCCCGAGATGGCCGCGCCCGAAGAATCAGTTACGTTGCCTGTAATTGTGCCGGTGACGGATTGTGAAAAAGCGTTCCCGACTTGCAGCCAAATTACGAGCAACGCCGTTAGAACTGACAAGCGGTGGTTTTTGTGAGCGAACATGGTTCCTGCCTCCTTATCAAGTGAGCTTCCAGTTGGTCATGCAAGCGTCTTTTCGCGCTCAACGGAACAACACGGTTTCCGAGAGACGAAGGATATCGATCTTTGCCGAACTGATTTCGCCTGCGCCCGCGAGGCGCCACCTCGCGAGATAGGTTGGTGCTGCGTCCTCCCTGACTACGATTCGGAACGGCCCCTTTTGAGCCCCATTGCCGCCGGGCACCAACCAAGGCGGCGTGATTATATTAGATTCTGTTACCGATAACAAGCTCAATTTTTACCGATAACAATTATTTTTGAGAGGTGTCGGTTCAGGCAGGCTTTTATTCGGGATTTGTAGGGTTGTGGCGGGGCCGACGATCGTGAGAAGCGTGTGGTAGCTCGGCTCGAGACCACCGTCTATGCAATCGTCTCGACAAAAAAATGCACACGAGCTTAATCTATCTGTCGTATTAGTCTCAGAGGACGACTGCTGTTGTTAGCGCATTGGCGACCAGCGCGTTGGCGTGACAGATCGAGGGGCATCGCTTAATGGTTAATGCTATACGGCTGGTCTTGATCCCTCTTGCGATCATTTCGCTACTTGACTCAGGGGCTAAGGCAGCGGCCTGCCGCCAGCAGCCGCAGACCGACTCAAAGGCTACGCAACCAATTGCGCCGCCGCCCACGATTCGGATCCCACGGGTGTCTCGACCTCCAAAGCTCGAAGACTTTCTAAACAACACCCCACGCGAAGCCGAGACCAAAGTTACCGATTTTCGTCAGCGCGAGCCTCACGACGGCGATCCTGTCAGCCAGCCGACCGCCGGTTATCTTTCCTATGACGACAAAGACTTTTATGTGGTTATCGTGTGCAAAGACGAACCAGGGCATGTGCGCGCGCACATGAGCAAGCGCGAGGACATCTTCAACGATGACGTGGTTGGAATTCTGCTAGACACGTTCCACGACCGCCGACGGGCATATGAGTTTTTCGTCAACCCGCTCGGCATTCAAGCGGACGGCACAGCCGCCGAAGGGCAAAACGACGATTTCAACTTCGACACACTCTGGTATTCCGAAGGCCGGTTGACCGCAGATGGTTACATTGTTTTGCTCGCGATCCCTTTCAAGAGCCTGAGGTTCACAAGCGATGATATCCAGACTTGGGGCATTGCTCTGATCAGATTCATTCCGCGCAGCAACGAGCAATCGTTCTGGCCTTACATAACTCGTCGAATCGAAGGCTTCGCTCAGCAAATGGCGACGGCCGAGGGCCTTGAGAAGATCTCGCCTGGCCGCAATATTCAGATCATCCCTTACGGCTCGTTCGCCCACGCTCGGTTCCTGGATCAACAAGTTCCGGCCTTCAAGTCCGAAAACGATTTTCGCGCCGGAGTAGACGCCAAGATCGTCTTTCACGACTCGCTCACCGTGGATCTTACAGCGAACCCCGACTTCGCCCAGGTCGAATCCGATGAGCCACAGGTGACTATCAATCAGCGCTTCGAAGTGTTCTTTCCCGAGAAGCGCCCGTTCTTTCTAGAGAACGCCGGCTACTTCCAAACGCCCGAGAACCTCT
>WNGG01006079.1_pt1 | contig 20313 bp, 14 predicted proteins | sample 5400661 | NCBI WGS metagenome assembly WNGG01 (sample SAMN13153372, study PRJNA577476) | soil metagenome | isolation source: 100 cm soil or saprolite under Garry oak tree replicate 1 | place: USA:California | collected 2016-06-15
GGGGAGTACTCCGTTTCGGTTAGTTCTGCTGCTGTCGAGCTGGCGCGCAAGATTTTCGGCGATCTCAGGGGCATGAGCATCCTGATCGTCGGCGCGGGGAAAATGGGCAAGCTGGCAGCGACACACCTCCGCGCCACCGGCGTCCGGTCGGTCCGCGTCGCGAACCGGAGCCCGCAAGCGGCCCGGGAGCTGGCGGCGCACTTTCACGGAGAGGCGGTTCCATTTGAAGAACTGACGAAGTGGGCCGCCCGGTCCGAGATCGTCATCACTTCCACAGGATCCTACGAACTGCTCGTAGATTACGCCCGCGCTCAGCAGATAATGCAGGAGCGAAAGAATACGCCTATCGTTTTCATCGACATCTCCGTTCCAAGGAACGTGGACCCCAATGTGGGGACGATCGACAACGTCTTTTATTACGATGTGGACGACCTCGGCGCTGTGGTTGAAGCCAATCTGCAGGAGCGCCGCAAAGAAGCTGCCCTGGCGGAAAAAATCGTCGAACAGGAAGTGGATTCTTTCTGCGCGCGGCTGCACTCCCTCGATATGGCCCCCGTCGTGGTCGAACTCCAGACCAGAATCCAGGAGATCTGCCAGGTGGAGTTGGACCGTTTCTTCAAGAAGGCCGGCCCGGGCGATCCGCAAGAGCGGCGCGAGCTCGAAGTGATGATCTCGCGCATCGCCGGAAAGATCGCCCACCCGTTGATTACCCAGCTTCGCAGTACGGATCACGATCCGTTGCAGCAGGCGGCGTACCTCGACACCCTGAAGCGGATATTCAAGCTCCAGAAGGATTCGGAAAGCTGAGACTCAAACAGTGTCATTGGCCGCAGAGCCACGGAGAAAAGCCGGCCACGAATTTCACGAATTACACGAAAAACAGGCTGGCAGTCCCCGGAGTTTTTTCATGACAGTCACTGACTGTATCCACCCCTCTGTGATCAAAACAATTCGTGTAATTCGTGGCCAGCTTTTCTATCGTTAACTCTTTCCCCCCGGGACGGGTGCGAGATTCGAAACGATGCTGATTATTGGGACGCGCGGAAGCAAGCTGGCGTTGACTCAGGCCTCCTGGGTGCGAGACCAGATCCAGCGGAGATTTCCCGAGGCGGCGCTCGAAATGAGGATCATCAAGACCACGGCGGACAGAGACCAGCTCATGCCGCTCCGGTCGGCAAGCCGGCGCGGAGTTTTTGTCAAGGAAATCGAAGAGGCCTTGATTGCCGGAGAAATCGACCTGGCCGTACACAGCGCCAAAGACCTGCCCTCGAACCTCCCGGATTCGCTGGAGATCAGCGTAATACCGGAGCGCGAGGACGCCAGGGATGCTCTGCTCTCGGTACCGGAAATCACCATTGTACGGCAGCTTCCGCAAGGCGCCCTGGTCGGCACCGGAAGCATTCGACGTCAGGCGCAAGTCCTGGCGCTTCGGCCGGATCTTCGTGTGACGGACATCCGCGGAAATGTTGACACGCGCCTTGAAAAGCTCAGGGCGGGCCAGTACGCCGCGATCATTCTGGCCTGTGCGGGGCTCAATCGTCTGGGCCTCTCGGGCCGGATCAGCACACGGCTGGACCTCAGCGAGATGCTGCCCGCTCCCGGGCAGGGAGCGCTCGCCCTCGAAACCAGGAAAGACGATGCGCGTGTCCGCAGCCTTGTCTCGTTCCTGAACCACGCAGCCACCGCCGGCGCAGTTCATGCCGAGCGCGCCTTTATGCGGCACATCGGTGGAGGATGCAACAGCCCGGTGGCCGTGCACGCGTGTCACGAGAACGGTCAGCTCAAAATCGAAGGCCTGGCGGCGACTCCGGACGGCAGCCGAATCATCCGCGACTCTATTTTGTCTTCTCCCGGCCAGGCCGAACAAGCGGCCATCTCTCTTGCAGACAGGATTCTCTCCAAAGGAGGGGCCGAAATCCTCGAGCCCCTGCGGAAATAATGAAAAGCTCTGTCACCGAAAACCTGAACGAGCCGCCCCCATTGCGCACCAAGAGAGTGCTGGTAGCCAGTAGCGCGAGCAAGCTTGCCACACTGACGGCCGGTCTCGAGAAACTGGGCGCGCGCGTCATCCCGTTTCCTACGATCGAGATTCGCGAGATCGCTGACAAGACAGCCGTGGATGCCGCGCTCGATGCTCTCGACAGCTACTCCTGGATCATCTTTACCAGCACGCACGGCGTCTCCTACTTCCTTCTTCGGATGAAGCAACGCGGCATTCCTGCAGATCTCTGGCGGGACAGAAAAGTTTGCGCCGTGGGGCCTTCGACAGCCGAGGCCCTTCGCGACGCCGGAGTTCTCGTGAACCTGGTGCCTCAGGACTTCGTGGCCGAAGGGATCCTTCGCGCGCTAGCGGACTCTCACGGCGGGCTGGAAAAACTTGCCGGCTGCCGCATCCTGCTGCCTCGCGCAAAAGAGGCCCGCGACATACTGCCCCGGACGCTCGAGTCCGCCGGAGCGCGCGTCGACATCCTGCCCTGTTACGAGAATGTTCTCCCTGAAGTGGACGAAGCTATGGTCCGGGGCATCGTCAGGGAGCCGCCGGAGATCGTCGTCTTCACCAGCTCCTCCACCGTCACCAATTTCGCGAAGATTCTGGGAGGGAATAATCTAAAGTCGGTTTTCGAACGGAGCACGGTCGCCGCGCTGGGACCGATTACCGCGGGCACGATCGAATCCTTGGGAAAGCGCGTCGCCATTCTCCCCAAAGAGAATACCACAGCCTCTTTGCTGCAGGCGCTTGCCTCACATTACCGCGGGGAGTGATTGTTCTGAAGCTTGGGGGCCGGAGCCTTGAATTCGACCTCGAAGCTGACGACCGCTTCTAACACCTCGCCGTTCTTCGTGGCGGGAAGAAAGACCCAGCTGTTCTTCACAGCTTCAACCGCGCGTTCATCGAGCCCGCGGCCCAGACCGCGCAGGATCTTGATATCCTGAACTCCACCGTTTTTGTTGACCAGTGCCTGGAGTTTCACTTTTCCGTAACTGTTCGCCCTCCGGGCTTCCTCCGTGGGTTGAATCTCCGGCTTTTCGATGATCCTGGGCGGGTTCTCGCCATTGACGGTCAGAAGAGTCTGCCAGTCTTTGTCCCACTCGGCGGTGCCGTCCGTTGCGGTGACGCTTCCCGTCTCGGCAATATTCGCCTCCTGCAGCGCCGCTCGCGGGCTCGGGTTCTTGAGATCCAGTTCGCCGATTTTGGCGGCCAGCTGCTCGAACTGTAACGGGTCCACGGCTTGCAGATAGAAGCGTTTGGAACCGATGCGCAGGCTGAGCTGCTCGATCTGGTCCAATTCTTGAAATGAGCCGATCACGGTCAAGCCGGTGAAAGTATGGCCTTTCAGCAGCACGGAGGCGCTGTATTTGAGGGATTCCCCGCGGCTGTCCTTGTGTTCTTTTTCAAAAACCTGACCGATATAAAAACGCCCCGAGCCCCCCTTGTAAATGAGATCATTCGGCTGAACCACGATGACGTAGTCGGAGAGATTGATGAAATTCAGGATGAAGCTGTGCGAACTGCCAACCTCAGCTGTGATGATGAGATTCGACCCCACGTAGGCAAACGCCTTGCCGGAGTTGCGGGCCGCCGCTTCGAAAATTCCTCCCAAGCATGCCAATCCCAGCAGCCAAAACCGGCATTTTCGATAGAACAACATGTAAAGACTCACTGTAGGATCTCTGCGATTCAGACAGTAGCGCTCTGTTCTTGAAAGTCTTTGCCGGGCCCGGTCAGCCAAGGCAGAAGGCCCCGCAGTGAATGGCACCGCCCGTGAGGGCCGGGTTGAGAGGACACCGTGATGCGTGGCGCAAAAGACAGGCAGCCGGCACGTGGCGCGCCTTCGGCGCTTTTCGTCCCGAATTTTCTCTCCCGCTCTGCGGGGGCCTATTCACTCTCGGCCCTTCGGGCCTTAAGTTGTCCCTTTCCGTGCGTCCGCCAGGGTCACTGTCTGAATTGGAGGCAGGGTCTGCGTCAAGCGCGCCAACAGCGCCGCCCTGCGCGGTATGTCGTCCACAAGAATGTGCTCATGCAGCGCGTGCGCTCCGTCTCCTTCTACGCCCAACCCGTCGAGAGTGGGAATCCCCCACGCCGCGGTAAACGAGCCGTCACTCGCGCCCCCGGTGCCTCCTTCGCCCAGATCCAAGCCCAGTGAAAATGCCACCCCGCGAGCCTTTTGATACAGCTCAACCACGGCGGGCGTCCTCTCCAGCGGAGGCCGGCGCAGCCCTCCTTCAACCAGCACCGCGCATCTCGGATCCGAGGCCCTCAAGTCTCGAACCCGTTGCTCTAATCGGTCTCCATCCGAAACCGTACTCACTCTGAAATCGACTTCCGCCTCAGCGTCCGCCGGAACGACATTGACTGCCGATCCGCCGCGGATCTTACCGACATTAACAGTAACCCCTCTCTGATAGTCCGTCAAAGCCTGAAGTTGGAGGACGAGCTTGCTGAGCTCCAGAATTGCATTCGCCCCCTTTTCGTGATCCGCGCCTGCATGTGCGGCAACCCCGGTGACTCGGATCCGGAATTCGCCTACACCCTTGCGAAACGTCTTCACCTTTCCCCCCGGAAGAGGGGGTTCCAGGCACAACACCGCCCGGCACGAGGTCGCCACCAGCTTCAGCCGGGACAAACCGGTTTCGGTTCCGATCTCCTCGTCGGCGGTGAAGAGAAATATCACGCCCTTTCCCGGATCTATCCGCCTCTCTTGGAATGCCTGACAGGCAAGCAGACAAATCAAAATACCGCTCTTCATATCGAAGACCCCCGGACCGTAGGCTTTTCCCTCCTCGACCTTGAAGGGGCGCGATCTCAGGGTTCCCGGGGGCCATACGGTGTCCAGATGCCCGAGAACCAGGACCGGAGGCTCCGCGGAGGCGTCATTCCAAGTGGCTTTCAGAGCGTTACCTCGGACGGGATGTTCCATGACCTCGACCGAAGCGCCACGGACGCTGAATTCATCCGCAAGGAAGCCAGTCAAACCATCGACGCCGGGCTTGTCGAAGGAGTAAGACTCCAGCTCGACCAGCTTCTTCAACAGCGCGAGGGAAGGCTCCAGCTGCGATCTGAAGTACTCGACCAGGTTCGCGGAATCTTCCAGTGCCATGCGCAGATTCGCCTCTGTTTTCACCACAAAGACGCGAAGACACAAAGAGTCGCAAAAGAACCCTGAGCAAAATCTCCTTCGTGATTCTTTGCGTCTTCGCGTCTTAGCGGTGAATCTTATGAGTCTGGGGCAACGTACGTGCCGGCGCAAATGAATTGCGCTGGGCCGATCAAGACAACCTCGCTGCCCGGTTCCCATCGCACCAGGAGCCATCCCATTTCTGTTTCGACGGTGACGGGACTGTCGGCGCGCCGATTCAGAATGGCGGCCACCGCGGCCGCGCAACTCCCCGTCCCTGACGCCAGCGTGCGCCCGACGCCGCGCTCCCAGAAGCGGACCCGAATGCGATGGCGGTCCAGGACCTGGATAAATTCGACGTTAGTTCGATTCGGGAACAAGCTTTCGTTCTCGAGCAAGGGTCCCAGCGTGTCGATGGGGGCCTCGTCCAGACTCGGCCAGAAAGTCGAACAATGGGGGTTGCCCATGGAGGTGATCGTCACGGGAACGGTGTGGGAGCCCGTCGTCACGGCGTAGTCCAGAATCGGATCCATCTTCGACGGGATGCGCACCGGTATATGATCCGGGGCCGTGATCGGGAGTCCGAGCGAGCTTTCAAAGGTGTACGTCGTTCCCTCTTCGCCCAGAAGGGTCAGCACCTTCACACCGGCCACGGTTCTGATACGGAGGGAGCGCGAGGGGGACTTCCCGCCGCGATACAGGAAGGCCGCCAGGCAGCGGACACCGTTTCCAGACATTTCTGCTTTGCTCCCATCCGCATTGAATATGAGCGTGGAGAAATCTGCGGCAGGATCGCCAATGGCAGGCTGAAAAAAGAGAACGCCGTCGGCCCCCACCCCGCAATGCCGGTGGCAGATCCTTCGCGCGAGCGCGCCCAGGGAGCGTTTGTGGCCTTCCTCTCCGCTGACGTCCGCGACCAGGAAGTCGTTGCCGAGAGCATGAAGCTTGGCAAACTCCATACTATTGAGCCAAAAATCCTTGCCGAATTATTTCAAATTATTTGAGATTTGAAATTTGAGATTCTTCACAGGCCCCTGAAAAACTCGCCGCGAATTTCACGAATTTGAAGAAATCCTTTTGCTCGCTTGACGGTCACAGCGCGAGACAGGTTCGTCTTTTCTAATTCGTGAAATTCGTGGCCGAGCGTTTAGTTCGTGCCGTCGACCCCGGCGATCTCGATGCTGATGAAAAAATCCATTCCTATCCCATTTCAAACTTGAGATTTCAAATTATTTCAAATCTCAAATTTCAAGTTTGAAATAATTGGTCATTTTTCTCTGCGTTCTCCGCGGTGATCGCGCTTGGTTGCGGCCGCCAGCGGGCCGGGTTATAGCCGGCGCTCCTTCCCGAAGAGCCGGTCCAGTATCTCTGCAGCGGTTTCCTCTACGGATTTTCCGGCTACATCGACGAGCAGCCAGTCAGCGTTTTGCTCGAAGATTTTGCGGCAGTACTCCAACTCCGCGGCGACACGTTTCATATCCGCGTATGTGGAGTCGAGGGAACCCAGACGGGAGAGGCGCGCTTTTCGGACTTCAGCGAGACGCTCAGGGGTCGTCATCAGGCCGACGATTCGAGACTGGTCCACCTGAAACAGTTCGCGCGGCAATTCTTCCCCCATGACAACCGGAATGTTGGCCACTTTCCAGCCTTCCTGCCCGAGATAGATACCCAGAGGAGTCTTCGATGTCCGGGAAACCCCCACGAGGATGATGTCCGCCTCATGAAGGTCTTCCGGCGAGCGATTGTCATCATGGCGCACGGTAAAGGCCAGGGCGTCGATGCGATCGAAATAGTCGTCATCGACCTGGTGCAGAAGACCCGGCGTCTCCGCGGGCTGAGTCTCGATGAACTCCGCCAGTTTTTCGATTAGAGGTCCGATCAAGTCAAGGCTCGCCACGTTGAATTCCTGACACGCCTGCTCCATTTCCTGCCGCAGGCGGCGGGACGCGAAGGTATGGATGACAAGCGCGGGCTCTCTCTCCGCCGCCCGCACAATCTCCCGCACCATGTCGACAGAGCGCACGTTACTGTGACGCACGAAGGTCGTGTTCGCGGGTTTGAACTGCAGCAGGGCGGCTTTGGACATCTTCGTAGCGGTCTCGCCAGTCCCGTCCGACACTACAAAGATGTGATATTCCGCCATAGAGTGCGAGTCCCACAGTGCCGAGCGCCATTGTGGCAAATCGCTTCAAGCACTGTCAACGCTCTGTGGCTCTGTGGATAAAACCGCTATGACTGATCCATTGCCCGGCGCACCTGCTCTTCGACCTCCGCCCGGATAGCCTCCAGCGAGGCCTGGTCCTGCGCCTCAAACCGCAGCACCAGGACGTCCTGGGTATTGGAAGCCCGAACCAGACCCCAACCGTTGGGGAAGAGGATCCGCGCGCCATCGACGTCGATGACCTGACGTCGTTCCTTGAAATGACGCCTGACCTTCTCGACGACTTCAAATTTCTTATCGTCGTCGCACTGCACTCTGATCTCAGGAGTGACTACAGTAGGAGGAACATCCGAAAGCATCTGGGCGACGCCCTGGCTGGAATTGGAAACAATCTCGAGAAGCCGGCATGCCGCATAGATCGCGTCGTCAAAGCCAAAATAGCGGTCCGCGAAGAACATGTGACCGCTCATCTCTCCGGCCAACACGGCGTTTTCCTCCTTCATCTTCGCTTTGATAAGAGAGTGACCCGTCTTCCACATGATCGCGCGTCCGCCGCGCTGTTCAATATCGCGGAAGAGATTCATGGAGCATTTGACTTCGGAGATGAATGTGGTGCCAGGCCTGCGTTTCAGAATGTCTCGAGCGTAAAGAATCATCAGCATGTCGCCCCAGATGATGCGTCCCTCGTCGTCCACCACTCCGAGCCTGTCTGCGTCCCCGTCAAAAGCGATCCCCAATTCGAGCTTGTTCCCGGCGACCGCGCGCTGCAAATCGCGCAGGTTTTCGACGACCGTGGGATCAGGATGGTGATTGGGAAACATTCCGTCCATCTCGCAGTACAGCTCTGTGGTCTCGCATCCAAGGGACTTGATCAGGTCCGGGGCGACCAGGCACCCCGTTCCGTTGCCGCAGTCAATCGCCACGCGAACCTTTCTGGGAAGCCGGATCTGGTCCCGTACGTACTTCAAATAAGGGGCAATGATATCCACCGACGTGATGTCGCCGGAGCCCTGCGTAAAGTCGCGCCGGTCGATCAAATCGTAAAGCCGCCTGATTCCGTCGCCGTGGATCGCGTCGGTCCCGACGCAGATCTTGAACCCGTTGTACTCGGGAGGATTGTGGCTCCCGGTAATCACCACGCCTCCATCGCTCCTGAGATGAAATATGGAAAAGTAAAGCAGGGGCGTGGGAACGACCCCGACGTCGATCACGGAAACACCGCTGGCGTTCACTCCGGCAGCGAGCGCATCGCGGTAGGGATCGGAGCTCGGACGGCAGTCCCGCGCCAGCGTTATCCTCTGTTTCCCCTCGCGACGCATCAGCGTTCCGATGCCGCGCCCTAGCAGCTCGACAAAATCATCCGTCAGATCTTTTCCAGCGATGCCGCGGATATCGTATTCGCGAAAAATTTCCCGTCGCATTTTCAAGCTCTAAGTTTTTGTTTCAGAAGTTCAATGGCGTCTACGGGGGTCGGGTCTACCGAATTCAGATGGGCCAGATACAGGCTGACAAAGTCTCCCAGGCAGATCAGCGAAAAGATGCGGGCCAGCAAACTCTTCCCCTCGCTCCAGACCTCGAAGGTGACACCCGCACTCTCTGCCACCATTTCCCGGGTAAAGTCAAACCGGCGCTGCACCTGTGGATGATCCTCTGGGTCGCGCAAAAATACGACACCGGCCTTCTTAAGGGCATCCTCGGGATATCTCCATCCGACCAGCTCGTTATGGTCCATTTCGGGCAGCAGATGGTGAAAGGCAAGATTCTTTCCGTTTTCTTCCATCTGCCCGCGCCAGCGCACTGCCGCCGCTTCCAGCCTGCCGCTGGAAGCGTAGATCGCCACAATTTTTCCGTGTAGCCCGCGGGCGATTGTCTTCGCTTTGTTGCTCTGTTCCGGCACAGCCGCAGCGTAACGCAGCACCAGCGATGAAAGCAGCTCCGCCGTCTCCTCTACGGACTCGCGGATGTCTGAAACCAACCCGAAGGCGTGCAGCGACCCCAGGAGGGCTATGGCCGAGTACCCTAAAGCCGTGCGGGGCGGCATTCCCGCGGGGATCCGGATCAAAGGAAACCCTCCGGCCCGAGCCCTCTCCGCCAGCGCGCCTCCGGAAGATATGCAGACGATGAAGGCGCCGGCCTGTCGCGCCTGCTCATAAGAGCTCAGCGTTTCCTCGGTATTTCCTGAGTAGCTGCAGGCAAACACCACCGTTTTCGAATTAACGAATTGGGGAAGACCATAGTCTCGGATCACCAGAAGCGGAACCCGAAGCACTTCCGCCGTAACGGTCCGGACCACATCGCCTCCGATGGCCGAACCTCCCAAACCGCTGACGAGGACGCTAGCGATCGGGAAGTCCACTTTAAGCTCGAGGCCTTGAACCAAATGCCAGGCTTCCCGGATCTGCTTGGGGAAGGCCGACAGCAGACTCCGCATGTTCTGTGGATCAAGCTCCGCCCAGCGCTTGGGATCATCCAGGCTAGACACCACAACCCCTCCTCACGGACGAATGAGCTCGAGACACTGATCGCGGAATGAAATCAGGTCCAGCGGCTTGGTGCAGAAAAGGTCAGCTCCAGCATCGAGAATGCGGTCTTTGATCTCGGGATTGTGGGAGCCCGTAATCGCCACCACCTTGATGTTCTCGGTGGAAGGATTGGACCTCAGCTTCTGGCACACATCGATGCCGTTCATGCCGGGGATCATAATGTCCAGAATCACCAGATCGGGCTTCCGCTCCCCTATGAAGAGCAGTGCCTCCACACCGCTATGCACGGCGGCGACCTCCAGATTTTCGCCTGAGGACTCGATCAGAGAAACCAGGAGGTTGCAAATATCTTGTTCGTCATCAACAACCAGGACGAGGCGGTGCTCATTCTCAAGACCGCGTGGGAGGGGCATCCCAAACTTCTTCATAAAGGCGATCAAGTCTTCCCGTCGCACCCGCCGATGGCCCCCCGGAGTCACAAACGCCCTAAGCTTGTTTTCCCTGACCCAGTTTTGGACGGTCGTAGGGTTAACCTCGCAGATCTCGCTGATTTCGAATGTCGTAAGAAATGATCGGCGTGCCATTATCTAAGAAAGCGGAAAAATATGAATAATCCGAAAACGCAACCATACCGCCTGGACCTAAGCCAGTCAAGCACTTCCGGGGCCACAGCATTTACCCTGTGATGTATACAGCATATACGACCCGTTTACAATTACGGATAGGGCGCAATCTGAAGGGCGAGTCCAATTCATGCGGCCTTCAACTCTCTCGGCAGCTGTGAATTTAAAATTCGTGTCGACTCGTGGAATTCATGGGCGGGTTTACCGGCCACGAATTCCGCGAATTTCACGAAAACGAACACGCTGGCGGTAGCGCCTAAACACTTCTGCATCTAAATTGCGCACCTTGGCAGATGATGGGCTTGATTAACGATGCTTCATTAGAGGATTCTAGCGATGATGAGTGTCATGTCGTCGTCTCGCTCTTCTTCAAACGACCAGCGCACTACCTCTTCGACGATGACCTTTTGAATATCTTCGGCCGTAAGAGTGCGGTTGCGTTGAATCAACTGGATCAGCCGTTGCTCGCCGAACTCTTCTCCATATTCGTTGACACTCTCCACGATGCCATCCGTATAGGCCACGAACAGATCGCCGGGCCTCAGCGTCAGACACGCATGCTCGTATTCCGCGTCCGGGAAGATTCCCACTACAGTTCCTCCGACGGTAAGTCTCTGGAAGTCTCCGTCACCGAAATAGAGGGGAGGGTTGTGTCCCGCATTACAATAAGTCAGCGTAAGGCGGCTGTCATCATAAACTCCGTAAAAAAGGGAGGCGAACTTATTTGAGGAAGTGAAGCTGTAAATCTGGTGGTTTAACAGGCGCATCAGACGCGACACGGCCGCATCTCCGTTGGCCTGCGCCACCGGCTGCAACGGAAGCGCGAGATTGAGGACATCGCTTCTCAGCGTCGCCTGAAGGTTCGCCATGAGCAGGGCCGCCGAGATCCCCTTGCCGCAGATGTCCCCGATGGCTATACCGAGGCATTGAGGGCTCAGCTGCAGGAAGTCGTAGTAATCTCCGCTCACCACTCGCGCAGGCAAGCACAGACCCGTGACCTCGAGACGTTTCATTTGAGGCGCCTGCTGGGGGAAGAGCTGCTCCTGAACTTCCTTGGCAATTTCCAGTTCTCTTTCCAGTCTTTCTTTCTGAACTCTCTCCTTTACCAGTGCCTGGACATACTCGGTCATCTGATTGAAGGACTTTGCCAGCGCGCCCAGTTGGTCGTCCGTCTTTACCACGACCCGGTGGCTGAAGTCGCCGCGCTTGATGAACTCGGTTCCTCGGTCCAGATTGTAGACCGCGCTGGTAATGGACTTTGTCAGCATGATTCCGATGATCAGCGACACAATTTCAACCGCCAGAAAGAAGCCGACGACGACTTTCAGGAGATCCAGGATCGTCTTGCTGACGTTGCTCTCCGGTCGAAAGACGTTCTGGATCAGTTTCGAAGTGGACAGTTCGACAAAGAGGACTTCCGTATCTGCCCTGCCGTTCTCCCCTCCCGTGACCCAGGAAACCGGAAAAAGCAACACGGACCAGACAGGCCGGCCCAGAGACTGGCGCTCCTGTTCCAGATCAAAAGTGGCGTATAAAACGTTCCTCTGGAGTATTTCGGTGTTCTGAAGCATCACGTTCAAACTCGAAGTGGCGACGTGATCGGCAAGCAGCAGGTCCTGTCCGAGCGCCGCTTTCAGCCTGTCGAGAAGATATCGATCGACGGGGACGGAAATCTCGATGCTGAAAGGGCTGTCCTGCCTGAAGTCGCTGAAGACCACGCTGCGCAGATAGAGTTTGCCCCGCCCTCCGTCCTCCGCGGGCCGTTCGACATCCCGATAGAGGTCCGGCTCGAGATCCTCGACCACGAGGCCAAAGAACTCGCGGTTTTCGACCCAGCCCGGAATCTGATATCTGGCGAGCAGGCCCCTTCTGACGTTCCGGGCCGCGAATACGGCCTTCTCGTTTGAGCCAGGATCTTGCGGCGCCCGCATAATGATGGAAGCCGAAGGAAAGGTGGCAAGCACGTACTTGGACTCGCGCTCCAGAACGGCTTGCAAGGTGCCCCCGCGGATCGGGGAGTTCCCGATGCTCTGCTCCGTTCCGGCGCGGAGGGAAAGATTCAGCGCATGGATCTGGGCCGAATAGATGCCGATCTGATTCAGGATCAGGAAATAACTCAGCTGGTAGTACACAAGCAGCGCAGAAACATACAGGATCAGAACTACCAGCAGCACCGGGATCGCCCCTATGAAAACATGCGCAAGGATCAAACGGCGCCGAATTTTCCAGAGAAGCTTGCGTTTCAGGAGCGAGGAGAGCTTCCAGGAGTAGTAGACAGCCGGTATGGCAAAAAGCAGAATGAAGAGGTCCAGCGAAATCCGCTGGCCCGGGGACAACGCACTCTGGACGCTCGTGGAAAGCAGCAGGGACTTCAGAATCCAGAGGACAACCAGGACGAAAGTGAAAACCCCCATCCGGGTCTTAGGAAGGAGCCTGCGCACATCCCGAGCCACTCTGTCCCCCCGAAGAATTCATCCCAGGACACTCGCCCCGGGGTTGATAACGGCAAACAAGCGCCAGGACCCGTTTCTCCCACGCACAACCAAACAGACTGACCAATGACAAATGAAAAATGACAAATTGCACGCGAGGAACGAATCTGCAAATCCCTCATCCTTCATTTGTCATTGCTCATTTGTCATTGCTCATCTGTCATTTGTCATTGGCGATTGGCGCCTACTCTTTCACCACGGAGGGTACGACGATTCACATGGGCACTATCTTCGTGCATCTCCGTGTACTCCGTGTCTCCGTGGTGAAAAGGGCATCTGACTGGCGAAGGATTTTCGGCTTAGTAGCGCGAACTTAAGGCCGCGGCTCAGGTCTTTGGAATTCCGCACCTCCAGATTCGGACCGGACGGATCCGCCTCGGATACGAACCACAGCCGCCCTATCCAGCTTGAAAACGCGCTGGAGCACCTGCGCCAACTCCTCTTCCCGGACGGCTTGCAGCTTTGCGGGGCGCTCGGTGAGCTCTTCGATCCCCCGTTCCTCGAGCAGATACCGGACCAATCGGGACATCTCCGTAGAACCTCGACGAGCCGGCGCAGTTCTTCTTCCAGACGCTGCCGTGCCTTTTCCTCCGCGCCGAGCGATGTCGTGGCATAGACCGTGATTTCCCCACCCCGGAGCCGCGGCTGATACCGCACATCAACGGTGCGCACCAGACCTTCCTGATCCCTGAGTTGCTCGGCCAGACGCCCACCCACCCCGCCCACGTAATTCTCGAGCACCGTCAACGCAGCCGCGTCCTCGTCCCCGCCTGGCGGCGCATTGAAACCAATGGCAATGACGCTTTCGCTTCTTGCCCAGCTGTCGTCCACTGCAGTCCTCTTCTCCAAGGGTTTGGCAAATTCCTCCGCCAGCTTCACATCCTGATAGCGCGAGCCGCTGAAGTTGCGGACGAAGTAGTGCGCCAGGCTGGTGCCCTGAGTGTCTCCGATGATGACAACCAGCGGTTTGCGATTCTCCACGGTGGCCTTGTGCCAGTCACGCACCTGAGCCGGAGTCAGGCCTGCGAGGCTGGAGTCTGTGCCCAGGCGCGGCAGGCCGTAAGGGAATTCTCCGAAGAGAGCCCTGTCCACAACGCGGCAGGGATACAGGTATTCGTCGTATTTTTCGCGAAGGATCTCGCTCAGGGCGAGGGCCTTCAGACTTGACAGAGATTCGGGATCGAAACGAGGAGACTTGAACATCTCGAATAGAAGATCCAAACTCGGCTCAATGTTTCGGGAAAGGACGGAAAGGAAGAGTCCGAAATAATCGTCTTCAACAACCGGAGTGATTCGCGCGCCCAAGAGCTCCAGCTGCCGGTATAGTAAATCGGGCGGTGTATTCTTGCTGCCCTGAAGCAGCCAACGCAGCATCAGATGGGTGATTCCTTGATTCTCCTTTTTCTCCGCAAGCCTCCCTCCAGGGAAGAACAGTCCCATTTGAACCAGGGGCGCGGTGTGATCTTCTCTGATGAAGAGCTCCGGGCCTCTCCACACCGAGGAGCGCTGCATCGGAAAGCGAACTTCGCTGAACTTGAAGGTGTCTGATGCCGGCGGAATGACCAACGCCTTCTCCGTAGTCTTCTCGCGAGCGGCCAGCTCTTCCTCGACCGACAGACTCAAAAGATCCTGGACAGTCTTGCCCAGCACGTCCGCGGTGAGAAGACGCGGCTCCATGTTCTTGGGAAGGATCTCCAGCAAAGCGCAATTCTCCAGGCGCAAGAACTTCCGCGCCGCATTTTGAACGTCGGCGGGTTTTACTCTTCGGAGCCGCGCAATGAGATCCTCCATACCTTTCCAACTTCGTAAAGCCTCAAAGCGTGCCAGGGAATGGGCGCGTCCTTCAACTGTTTCCAACTGGTCCCAAAAACTCCTTTCCATGCCCGCTATCGCTCGCTCTATTTCCACCGGATCGAGCTCCTGCCGTTTCAGTATCTCCAGCGCCGTGAACGCCTGGATCTCGCATTTGTCGATGTCCCGCGGCATGACTTCCACTTTCAGGGTGAGATATCCGAAATCAGAGTTAGCCTCCAGGGAGGCGGACCCGGTCAGGATCGCCTTTTTCCTTCCGCGCAGATGCCGGTTGAGAATGGAGCCTTCCCCCTCGCCTATAATCCTGGTCAAGACCTCGAGCGGGAGATACTCGTCCGAAAACACGGGCGCTGTGTGAAACCCCATCAGAACCAGAGGATGTTCGAGGTCTCCCCGAATTTCATCGAAACGGAAGCCGGTCTGCTGCTCGCCGGGCGGCGGCGCGGGCTTGGCGGCCGAACTTTTGCCCCTCCCATAAAGGCGTATCACCTCTTTCAGTACCTCGTAGGCGGTGACATCGCCCGAGACAACCAGTATTACCTTGGAGGGCTCGTAAGCGGTCGTGAAGTAGGAAAGCAGCTTATCGCGATCGAGGTTGCGCAGCAGCGCTTCCGAAGCAAGACTCCGGGTACGAGCGGATTTAAATCCAAGCTCTTTGAGTCTTCGACAGCCATAGCTCCCGGGATCCTCTGCCTCCACTCTCGCTTCCTGGACGATAAACTCGATTTCCTTCTTTAACGACTCCGCATCAAACCTGGGATTGAACAGCGCGTCCGCCTGGATCTCGATAGCTTTCTTCCACTGAGCGGAAGGGGCGGTGATGCAATAGTAGGAGTGATCGTACCGGGCGCAGGCGCTCGGGAGTCCTCCGAGAGACTTTATATCCTTGGCTGTGTCGCTCTCCCTCGTGCGGGCTCCTTTGTAGAACATGTGCTGAAGAACATGGGAAACGCCCGCGCTGGACTCCGGTTCGCCTGAATATCCGGCCTTCACATACGCCATCACGGCCACTACCGGTTGGCTGCGAAATTCATTGACCAGAACGGTCAGATCATTCTTCAGGACGGCCTTGGTGACGTTCTGCGTCTCCTCGAAAAACTTGACCTGCTGCAAGAAGGCAGGCCGGGCGGAAACGGACCGGCCCCGCCCGGGAGCTGGACGGGAGCCCTGTTGGGCCTGCGCAAAGCAAAGAGTGGCAATGGCGGCGACAAGACATCCTAGGATCGGTCTGTTCCCTTTCATGAGAAGTCCAGCGCAGATTATACCATCGGGCCTTCCGCTCCTCCGGTCATGATAGAAATTGGACATCCTTCGCGTCTTCGTGGTGGATTAGACGCCAGTCTTTCACCGCGAAGACGCGCAGACGCAAAGAAGTTCGACAATTTCCACGGATGGGGCTTGAAAAACAGTGGCGAGCAGCGATAGAGTCAGCAGGACTAAACCTTCCATGCCTTGCCCCAGGCTGGCGCAGAAACCGAGCGTGGGTTTGTCTACTCTGCAAGCAAGATTCCCCGTTCACATGAGATGGGGTCGAACCGGAACCTTTGTGCTCCTGCTTTTTCTGCTCGTTCCCCTCCCCGGCGTCTCCAGGAATGAAAAACCCAGAGCTCGCGCGGGCGAGGTTGTATGCGGGTCGCACCCAGAATATCAGGCAAACCAGTTGGCGAAGGCTCGCTACTATGAAAGCAGAAATCGCCAACGACTCTTTGCCGCGCCAGCGGCGCGTGCTGTTCAGGCGGACGCCGGCGACGTAGCCGTCATTGAGGACGATGGCAGCATCATCCAGCGGGAAAACCTGTTCGACCTCGCAGCAAAATCCTTTCGCTTCGAGCCCATAAGCCCTGGCAGCTATCGCGTACTGGCCACGAACACGAACTTCGATCCCAGCGATGGGACTCCCGTCAGGCTATCCGATGATGATTCGCAGAGCATAAACCTGGGCTTCAGTTTTACCTTCTTTGGCGCCGTTTACAATTCCGTATTCCTTAACTCGGACGGGAACCTTTCATTTGGGGCGGGAGACAGCGAAAGCAATGACAGAGACCTGGCCCGGCTCGCGTCGGGACCTCCGCGCATTGGGCCTTTCTTCACCGACCTCGATCCCTCGGCTCGAGGGGCGGTGAGCACGAGAAATGATTCGGACGGAATTCTTTTCATCTGGAGCAATGTGCCCAACTGGGGGACCTCCAATTCGAACAATTTCAGCGTGAAGTTTTTCCACAACGGAGGCATCGAGTTTGTCTACGGCTCCAAAATGGACGCCGCGGCGGAGTTCGATGGAAGCATTGCGGTCGTGGGCATATCTCCTGGGAGCAGCCAGAGCGGGGTCGCCGCAGTCAATTATTCCAATGACCTCCCCACGACAGGCTTGACCGGCACGATCGCTGAAGTATTCGCCAGGAGCTCGGACATTTCTATCACGGCTCTGGCGCGGAAGTTTTTCGAGACTCATCCCGACGATTTTGACCACCTGATCGTATTCCTTGCCTTCGACCAGGACCTCGGAGGCGCGTTTGCTTTCGAAGTCAATGTCAGGAATGAGATCGAGGGGATCGGGCCGGTCTCCGGGAAGCCGCAGCCTGTTTTCGACGAGAGCCGGGATTTTGGCAGCGAAGGACGGTTGCGGAGCTTTGTCATGATGGGACCTCTGGATGGTCCGGGCCGCTACCCCGACGATCCAAACCTTCAGTTCCTTGGCACCAACAACACGGTGAGTATCCTTGGCCAGGAGTCTGGCCATCGATGGCTTGCTTTTCTCTCATTTCAAGATGGGAATACAGCCTCCAAGGAATTGCTCGGGCGGGACGAGGCGCACTGGAGCTTCTTTTTCGATTCCGACAGCTCCGTCATGGAGGGGAACGACATCGAAGACAGGGGAGGTGGAGCGTTCAGGACGGTCGGCGCCACGTCGACGTACAACCGCCTGGATCAGTACGCCATAGGTCTTGTCGGCAAAGAGGATGTGCCGGACATGTTTTTTGTCCAAAATCCGACCGGCACTTTGAAAACGCCCGGCAGCAATCCGGAAGTTGGAATTGCGTTCAACGGAACGAGGAGGAACATTTTCATCGACGATATTATCGCCGCGAATGGCCCTCGCAAGCCGGCTGTGTTTGAGTCGCCGAAAGTCTTTCGACAGGCCTTCATCCTGCTGACCAGGCAGGGCCAGCAAGCCACGGCGGCGCAGATCGCCAAAGTGCAGAGAGTACGCAACGCCTGGGTTGCATTTTTCAACGAGCAGACCGGCGGGCGCGGCTGGGTCGTTACGAATCTCCAAAACACACCGGGCACGACTCCCACCAAAATATACTTCCCTTATTTCAGGGGGGACAGCCGGCGCTTCACCGGTTTCGCAGTGGCGAACTGGGGCAACACGCCGGCGGACGTGCTTTTCAAGGCTTTCGATAACTCCGGCAATCCCACAGCCGCGCCTTCCACCATCATGAATCCGAGGATGATCACCATTCCTGCCGGCCGGCAGATTGCCCTGCTCGGCGAGGAGATCCACAACCTTACCCTCGCGGATGTGCGCGACGGCTGGATCGAAGCGCGTTCCACCAGCAGCCAGGTAAGCGCATTTTTCCTGGAGGGAGATGTGGGGCTGACGGCGCTCGACGGCGCCGTTGCTGGAAATCAGACTTCGAAGGAGCTTTACTTCACCCAGGCTTCTCTCGGCAACCCTGTCTTTCTCGGCAATTCCTACAAGAACCTGATCGACGTTGTCAATCCCAACGAAGAGAGTGCCACGCTGCAGTTTCAACTGGTAAATGAGTTTGGGCAGGTGCAGGCCACAGCCGGTCGCACTCTGAATCCTCACGGCCGACTGGCGCAGGACCTCTCCGATCTCTTTCCCGGTATTGCGACGCCGCGCAGGATGGGCTATGTCAAGTTCGCGAGCAACGTGGGAGTGGTGGGATACCAATCTCTCGACGGGGTGAACGCAATCTACGCGCTTCCGGCCCAGCATTCCTCCGCAGCCACAAAACTCTACTCGGCCCAGTTCGCCTCCGGCGGCATCGGCGGCGTCCAGTTATTTACCGACCTCAATCTCATCAATACCGGTAGCAGCAGCCGGTCCCTCCAGATCCTCCTGATCGGAAATGACGGAACCGCAATCTCCGGCATCACCAATCCCGTCTCCTTCAACCTCGCCGCAGGCGAGCAGATGCGTTCGCGCGGCGACGCCCTCTTCGGCCTCCCCAACGCTGCGTTCGCCTCCGGTCTCACCGTAGGCTCTGTGGTCATCACCGCCGACGGGCCGGGGATGATCGGCGACGTCACTTTCGGTGACGCCGTCAATGAAAGGTTTGTCGCCAGCCTCCCTCTCGACGGCACTCCGCTCTCCAACTTCGTCTTCTCCCAGGTCGTTGAAGGCACCGTCGGCGGCGGGAAGCCCTACTTCACCGGCATCGCCATGTACAACCCCAACGCCAGCGACGTCACCGTCACGATCGATGTCTTTTCAGCGGACGGCGTCAAGACAGGCTCCGCGACCCTCCCTCTTCGCAGCGGCAACCGGATCTCAAAAGTCCTGCCCGAGCTCGTTCCGGAGGTCACCAACCAGATTCGCGGTTACATCCGCATCAGCGCCTCCGGCCCCATTATCTCTTTCGAGCTCTTCGGCGACCAGGCTCTGGAGCTCCTCTCGGCGGTCCCGCCCCAACCCATCACTCCTTAGGGCCGCTTTCGTGAAATTCGTGCAATTAGTGCGGCTTTATTGGCCACGAATTCCACGGCGCAGTCGAACCGCAACCAAAAGCGAAACACAGAAAAACACGGATCGGTGTTCATCTGTGTGCATCGGTGGTTTCAAAATTGTGTTAATTAAAAACACACGAATTTAGTGCGTAGGGCTACGAATTAAACACGAATTAAATTCTCCACAGTCTCACATGTGCGGCACACACCCAAAGCACATGAAAATGCGGTCCCGCCGTCCGGGGAATCGTGAAGCAATGGTGCAGCTAGTTCCGCTAGGTCGCCACCAAGTTCACAAAATGGTCAAATTTTGCGTCACGGCGGGCGCAGGTTCGGAGTTCAGCCTTCAGGCTGCACTGAGCGGGACAGGCTAAAGCCTGAACCCCAAACGGGCCGCCCTTACGGTAAAGGGGCAAGCTCGGTGCCGCAGCCGGCGCGCGGGAGACTCACGCAAGGCTGGGAAGCGACGCTATTCGACGATCTGTTTCTTGAGACTCTGAACAAATGCGACCACATCGCGCTGTTCGGCCTCGGGCACATGGAACTTCGCCAGCGTCGCGGCCGCATGACCGAGGAAGACGTTCCAGTCGCTCTCGCTGATGCGCATGCCTCGGTGGGCGAGCACCATGTCCCTGCCGCGGTAGTACATCGGTCCGCCCGCGCTCGCGCAGAGGAAGTCGATCAGGAGCTGCTTCTCGCGCTGGACGCCGTCATCCCCCCGATGCGCCCAGAAGCGGCCGAGCTGCGGATCGGCCCGGAGCCGGGGCAGCAGATCATTCACCACTGCCGTGATGGAGTCGTAACCACCAAGGCGCTCGTAAAGGGTCTTCTTCTCGTCGCTCATCATGCCCTCCTCACGTCCTGCGGACCCCCGCGACGGCCAGCCGGAAAGATGGCACCCTCAGCCAAGCCGCATTGTCCGCGCGA
>WNGG01002623.1_pt1 | contig 20312 bp, 17 predicted proteins | sample 5400661 | NCBI WGS metagenome assembly WNGG01 (sample SAMN13153372, study PRJNA577476) | soil metagenome | isolation source: 100 cm soil or saprolite under Garry oak tree replicate 1 | place: USA:California | collected 2016-06-15
GGTAGCGACGCGATTCCTTGCTCGTGACGCTGGATACATCATTTCTGATACTCCACTACTTCTCCAAGGAACCGGATGTCTTGAGGAAATCCAGAAGCGTCTTGCATTTTTGTAGGCTGGCCGGAAACAGTGGAGTCCTTCCCACCGTTGTCTTGGCAGAGTTCTACGCTATCGCCCGAAGAGATGCGGGGAGAGATGTGGCTGAGCTACGCTTTAGAGAGCTGATGGATTCAGGCTTGGAAGTTGTCCAGCTATCCCAGGAAGCGGCCCGGGAATCAGGTGTGATACGCGCAAAATATCATGAGAAGATACCCTGGGGAGACTGCTTTATCGCCGGAACTCACATTTCCAGGAACGCAGACCTGGTTCTAAGCGAAGATCCACACTTCAAAGACATCAAAGAAGTAAAGACCAGAAAACTCGGAGAATTCAAACTCTAGGACGATGGCAGAAATGCCTACTGTTGACGTTGATGGCGTGTCTCTGTTCTATCAGGAGAAGGGGGCCGGTGAACCTGTTCTCTTCTGTCACGGAATTCCCACCGACTACCGGGCTTGGCTGTCTCAGATGGACGTGTTCTCGGATAGGTATAAGGCGATTTCGTACAGTAGGCGTTACGCTGCGCCTAACAAGAGGGAAGGCGACGTAATGGATAGTACTGTCGGGAATAATGCGGGGGATCTGAAGGGTTTGATCGCGAGGCTCGGGGTCGGCCCGGTCCATCTTGTCGGGCATTCTTACGGCGGGTTCATCGCCGCGTTCCTAGCAGTCGACCATCCGGACCTGGTCCGTTCGCTTGTCTTGGTTGAACCAGCAGTCTCCACCCTCCTTGTCGAAAACCCCAACAGTAAGACGGAAATGCTGTCTTTGCTTCTCCGGAATCCTTCGATAGCATTGTCGGCGAGGAGGTTCCTGAACGGCTCCTTGAATCCGTCTTTCGAGGCGCTAGCCAGAGGGGATGACGAGAGGGCGGTTGAACTGAATGTGGATGGAGTTCAAGACAGGCACGGCGCGTTCGCCACGATGCCTGATGACGTGAAGAAGATGATGATTGAGAACGCAAGAACGATAGAAGAACTCAAAACCAAATTCCCCACGTTCAAAGATCATGTAAAGAGAATCCAGTGCAAGACCCTCGTGATCAACGGCGAGGAGGGTGCCCCATGGCTTAGGCGGATCGGCGAACTGTTTGCTACTCTAGCTCCGCACGGTGAAACGGTCAAGGTGTCCCACGCCAAGCATTTCCCTCACATAGAGAACGCGTCGGAGTTCAACCAAGAAGTCCTCGGATTTCTTTCGAGAAAACAGTGAAGTCTTGTCAAATTCGGCCTGTCCTGAGGTAAATGACACTCGACGTCAGACAGGCTTAACTCCCCAACCCTTAAGAAAAAAACCGAATAACAGACGGCAGTGACAGGGGGGTCCGATTCGAATCTGAGGGTCTATGCCGCAAGGCTCGCAGTTCTCCTTCTCTGCTTTACGACCCTTTCCGGGGTCTTCATCTCTTCTCAGACAACGACTGTGCAACACGTTGATCGATTCCCAACAAGCCTCCAAGCCGCCTCGCTCCCCAGCAACAGACCGTTCGACTACATCTTGATCATAGTGATGGAGAACAAGAATTTCAACCAGATAAACGGGAGTTCCTCAGCTCCCTACAAATCCTGAAGGGGTTGAAGCTCTCTCTTGCGAATCAGGAAGCGCTCGACTGTCTGTAAGGAGTGCCTCAAGCGTTGAGGCAAAGCATTCCGTAAGAGCTCGAAGTCGGCTTCTATGAAGACTGAGAGTTGTCGAGTGATTATCGGGAAGGAGACCACGTATACGACTATGAGAGTAGGTAGACGAAGTAGCGGCGTAAGGTGGATGTTCGTTGCAAGAGTGTAGTCAATGACTGTTAAGAGAGGAGCGGTGAGGATAGCTACGAGGGCACCATTGAACAATCCTTGTGTTAAGGGGACGTGTAAGATTCGTCTTAGTGTCCACCATCCCAGGATCATCATTCCACTTGCGAGGAGTGCTCTACCGATGGCTCCAGCGGTTGTTCCGAGTTGTCCCGCTCCGAGGGCGACGGCTGCCAGGTCGATGATGGTGGCGGCTAGGCTGATCCCGAGAATTGGTTTCGTCTTCCCGATGGCTTGTAGGGTCGTAATGAGGAGGAGGCTTTGAGCGGAGAAGATGATCGTGATCGCTAGAATAGCGAAGGGTACTGCGCCGGCGACGAGTGAGGGTCCGTAAACTGCTTCTAAAGCGGTTGGGGAGATTGCGGCTAGCGCGATCCCCGTGGGAAGGACGGTTATGTTGATGAGCCGCATTGCGATCCCGAGTTTTTCCGAGACTCCTTGTGGTCCATCGCTGGCGTAGCTGGAGGATAGTGCGGGGTATAGCGCTCCTGCGACTGGGGTCCAGAGGATGGAGAGGAAGGAGACGCTTGTTACGACGAGATAGTAGGTGCCGGTGGTGCCGAACTGGCCTAGGATTGCTTGGAGGAGTGCGATGTCTCCCCAGCCTTGCAATAGAGTGACGAGTGCTGAGGCGAATAACGGGAGGCTGAAGACGAGTAATGTTCGGGCCGGAAAGCTGTTGGCCTTTGGAAGTTTGCCTTTCAGGAGGTAGGTTGATAGTAGGAAAGCTGCGGCTGCTCCAATAGCCCATCCCGCTGGTATTCCTAGGGGTCCGAGGCCCTTGTAGGCGAGGACTAGTCCGAAGCCGCGGCTGAGAGGATGGTAGAGGACGTTTTGGTACGTCATCTCCGCGTAGCGTCCGAGGCCGAGAAAATAAGCGCCGTAGAGTGCTGTAATGTCGAGGAGGAAGGAGGCAGCGAAAGCGACGACGAGAAAGGAAGCTGCGTTAGAGTCTTTGAAAACTGTGCTGGCGATCCAGGGTGATGCGAGAACTGATAGAACTAGGACAGCTAGAGCGATTGTAGTGACTAGTCTGAGGCTTGTTCTTGCCACCGCCCCAGCGGTCGAAGGGTTCCTGCTTCCAATACTTGCCGAGATGAAGCGGGTCGCAGCGAGTGGAAGAGCGAGCTGGGTTATGGTGGTGAATCCGGCGGATGCTGCGGCGAGAAGAGATACTTCTCCGATCTGGGAGAGGTTGAGGATTCGGATCAGGATGACGTAGTAGACGAACGAGCTGGCGTAGATGACCAGTTGCTGAGCCGTTATGTACGCGGTTCCTCTGGGAACGTTGAAGATCGCGGCTGTCTCTGTCAATGGTCCGGGAATGGTAATTGAAGATCAGTTCTTCTGGATTGTGCTTTTGGTTGTGGTCGTTAGAAGGAACCCCGCGAATTTGCGGGTCCATTTTAGGTGTTGGCCAACTAGCACTAGAAATTATAAGCCGTTGCTTCGAGGAGTTCCGCCTGAAGGTCGCGATTCTAGGGTGCTGAAGAAGGCGGTCATCCCTGCGGCGGGCCTAGGGACAAGACTTCTCTCGGTGACGAAGGAGCAGCCCAAGGAGATGCTGCCTGTCTTCGCCCAGGGCAGGAATGGGGATTTGTGTTTGAAGCCTATTGTTCAACTGGTATTCGAGCAGTTGTTCCATGTAGGCTTTCGAGAGTTCTGTTTCATCGTGGGACGCGGGAAGAGAGCGATTGAGGATCATTTCACTCCTGATTTCTCCTATGTCTCGATGCTCGATCGTAAGGGTAAGGATGGTCCAGCTGGAGATCTGGAGAGTTTCTACAAGATGATTGATAGCTCAACTGTGTCCTGGGTGAACCAGTCTGAGCCGCGGGGGTTTGGTGATGCGGTGTTGAAGGCGAAATCGTTTGCTGGGGAGGACAAATTCATGGTTCACGCTGGGGACAGCCACTTCCTTGCCAAAGACGAGGACCACTTGCGGAGGGTCATGGAAGCTAGTGCGAAGAAGAAGGCGAACGCGCTGTTCTTATCGATGGTGGTTGACGATCCAAAAAGATTCGGCATTATTGAGGGTGAGACGATGGTTGATGGTCTTGTGAGAGTGAAGAGGCTCGTGGAGAAGCCCGCAAAGCCGGCTTCGAGACTGGCGATTATGCCTGTGTATGTGTTCGACTCAAACATTTTCAAAGCGCTGGAAGCTACGACGGCAGGGTTTGCTGGGGAATTACAGCTAACCGACGGTATACAGAAGATGGTGGATTGGAACCTCGACGTATACACAACAAAAGTCGGATCAAACGAGATCTGGCTAGACATCGGCTCACCCGATCTCTACTGGCAGGCTCAGAACCTATCGCACAAACACTGGTCGCACTAGCCCAAACGCTAGAATAAGAGCGGGAGATCTGGTACCGGGATTGATGGACGCGATCATCAAGGAAGACATAGAACAGATCAAAAAATCCATTGGCGCGGAAGCGTTTCGCGGGAAGAGTGTCCTAGTATCCGGCGGGTCCGGGTTCCTCGGCAGCTGGGTCTGCGACGTACTCACCGATGTGGGATCGAGAGTCATCTGTCTGGATAACCTCTCGACCGGAGTCTTCGAGAACGTTGAACATCTGAAAGGAACGAAAGGTTTCGAGTTCGAAAAGTCAGATGTCTGCACATACTCCAGAAACCCGAAAGTTGACATGGTCTTCCATCTGGCAAGTAGACCAGCGCCTGAGGATTACCAAAAACACCCTGTAGAAACGGCCTTGGCTAATGCGACAGGGACGGACAAGATGCTGGATCTCGCTAGGAAGAATGATGCGCGAGTCTTCTATTCTTCGTCAAGCGAGGTATACGGAGACCCGGAGGTTTTTCCGACCCCGGAGTCCTATGAGGGAAGAGTCGATCCTTTGGGCCCCAGGTCGTGCTATGAGGAGGGGAAGAGGTTCGGTGAGGCACTGTGCAAGGCGTATCATGACCAGTATGGTCTTGATGTGAGGATTGGACGACTCTTCAACAGCTACGGACCAAGACTAAGAGAAGATGGCTTCTACGGAAGAGTGGTCTCCAGATTCATAAGGCAGGCTCTGAATGGCGATGACATTACCGTGTTTGGAGACGGTTCACAGACTAGGTCATTTTGTTATGTCGCCGATAGTGTAACCGGTGTTCTACGTTTAACGGGAACGAGCAGACTCAGCGGGGATGCTCTCAACATCGGAACAGATGAAGAGCGGAGGATTCTTGACCTTGCAGAAATCGTGAGGAAGCTTACAAGATCTTCTTCCGCCATACGCTTTCTTCCCTTCCCCAAGGGGGACCACAGACGACGCCTGCCTGACACGACGAGGTCGACCAAGGAGATCGACTGGTCCCCAAAGACGATCTTGGAAAACGGTCTGAACAAGACAATTCTCTGGCTCAAGACCAGGCACTCTGTGGAAAAGCCATTTCCAATTGCTTAGACCACTATTCCTATACTTCAGCAGCGATGCCCGGTGCGCATGTTACCCTCCAGCTTCACGCTAAAGTCTCTTAAGAAGAAGACTATGCTCCCAGAAGGAACGGGAGGCAGATCCAACTTCAAGCCGAGGGTCTTAACCGCCGGCCTCGCAATTCTCCTACTGTGTTTCACGGTTCTTCCTGAGATCTTCTCTCCAGGCCAAATTATCACTATGCAGAGTGCAGGCCAAACAGTAGCGAGTTTCAACGCTGCCTCGCTTCCCAGCAATCGGCCGTTCGACTATCTCCTGATCATACTAATGGAGAACAAGAACTTCAACCAGATAAACGGCAGCGCTTCAGCTCCCTACCTGAACCACCTGGCACACAACTACTCTCTAGCAACAAGGTATACCGCATGTGACCATCCAAGCCTTCCCAACTACATGTGCTTGACGGGTGGGAATAACTACTTCAGCGGAGTAGACTGTAGCCCGACCGGGCCGTGTACCACAAGCAATTCTAGTATCGTGGATAGGGTGGAGAGCGCGGGGTTGACTTGGAGGGCTTACATTGAGGACATGCCCTCCCCCTGTTATACGAGTGCCTTCAAAAACTACACATATCTGACTAACCCATTCGTCTTCTATACCAGAATTGCGGGCAACTCGACGAGATGTGCCGCCCACGTGGTCCCCGCTAACACTGGGGGCAAAGGTTTACCTGACGACAACCTTTTGAACGCACTCAGCTCCGAGAGCACAGCTTCCAACTACATGTGGCTAACCCCGAACCTCTGCGACAACATGCACGGTCTCACAGGCATCTGCCCCACCTCAATTCCAATGGGAGACCAATATCTCAGTAGTCTCGTGCCACTAGTCCTTAACAGCTTCATCTTCAGAACACAGAAAGCCGCCCTCTTCATCACCTTCGACGAAGGATTCGGATACTTCCCCACCGACTACGTATATACTGTCTGGGCAGGACCCGCTGTCAAGATCCATTATCAGTCTTCGATCCAATACTCCCACTACTCTCTCACCAGGACCATAGAATCAGCATGGGGGCTACAGCCACTGACGTCGAAGGATGGAGGCTCGACTGCAATGGAGGAGTTCTTTCTCCCTCCCTCATCACCACAGGCGCCACTCATCGTCAATTTCACCTTTTTTCCTGCCGACCCAGCCCCGGGCTTGACGGTCAACTTCTCGGGTTCTGCAGTAGGAGGAACGCAACCCTACGTGTACAGGTGGTTCTTCGGTAATGGTGACCGAGGCACGGGACAAACTATCGGTTATGCCTACCAGCATATTGGAAACTACACGGCAAACCTCGCGGTCGTCGATGCGTCCGGACAGACAGCCACGACCTCCAAGGCTATTTCCATCGACACAGATCCCAGCCCGGCCGGAACTTGTCCAGGATGTGCGAAAACAACCCTTCCCAGAACGCTTGGATTGATAATTAGTTTCGCCATCGGGGTGACGTTGCCGCTAGCTGGCGCTATGATTCTATCCAAAAGGCGACGTCGAAGCGACAAAGACTGACTCGCGATGATCAGATGTACGATGGGTGTCTATTGCCTCGAGGCGCGGTTTGCAAAGTCCACGATTGATTCTGCGATGTATTCTCTCTCTTCTTCCCCAATGCCCATATGATTTCCAAAGAAGAATGAATTTCTCATTATCATCCGAGAATTGTCTAGAGTTCCGCTAATCCTGTGTGAAAGATGTGTCATTACGGGTTGTTCGGCGATGTTCCCTGCCATGATGGGTCTAGTCTCTATGAGCCTGCTCTCTAGGTGACTCACTAGCTGCTCTCGGTCAAACGGAGCTTCGGGTGTGACAGTCAGGTGGTAACCGAAGTAGACGTGTTTTGTCCCGAGCTGTTCTTCGGGTAAGATGAGCATGTCAGAGTAAGATGAGAGTTTGCTTGACCAGTAGGCTGCATTTCTCCGCCGTGTCTCTATGAACTTGTCTAGCTTTTTGATCTGGTGTACTCCAAAGGCACCCTGAATTTCCGTCGGCCGAAAGTTGTATCCATCTGTAACGAATAGAAACCGAGAATCTATTTCCTTGTTCTCCGATGCATATCTGTTCTTATCTCGAAGATCACGGACCCAGCCGAACGCGCGCATCGCCTTTAGATATTCATGGAGCTCATCATTGTCAGTCACTATCATGCCGCCCTCGATGGTCGATATGTGATGACTTATGAAGAAGCTGAATGTTCCCATGTCGCCGAAGGTACCAACCTTCCGGCCTTGAATTTCCGCGCCTGTGGATTCGCATGCGTCTTCGACGAAGTACAAGTCATGTTTTTGGGCGATTCTGTCGATCTCGTCTATCTGGCATGGACCACCAAGAAGATGGACGGGGACGATAGCCTTCGTCTTCGGATTGACTGCCTTTTCCAATAATTCTGGAATTATGTTGAAGGTTCTGGGATCGACGTCGACAAGTACAGGAATACAACCGACGTTTACGATGGGATAGATGGTGGTGGCCCAGGTAACCGCCGGGGTTATGATCTCACTGCCTTTTTCTATGTGCTCCGAGAGAAGCGGGTTGGTGAGAGTTGCGAGGGCAAGGAGGTTTGCTGAGCTGCCTGAGTTGACCATTACTGCGTGTTTGGACCCGTTGTATTTGGCGAAAGCTTCTTCGAACTTCTTCACCTTAGCTCCCATGCTCACCCATGTAGAGAGAAGGCTGTCAACAGCTTCCTCGACCTCTTCTGATCCATATGTGGGAACTGTGAGCGGAATTCGGGTCTTACCGGGAACGAATTCGGTACGTGTGAGTTGGAAGTGCTTTCGGATATACGGCCTTATCAGGTCAAGCGTTTGCGACATAGATTTCAGGATTCCTTGAGTCGAGCTGGGATCGATACCATGATACAGTCTTCTTCATCCCATCTTCGAAATCAACACGTGGCTCCCACTCCAGCTCCCTCCTAGACTTGGAGTAGTCGCCTACGCTTCGCGGGATGTCGACCCGTCTCGCATCCGGATTCCAGTAGACTTCCGACTTGACTCCGCTAATCTTCATGATGGTCTCAACAATCTGTCGCACCGTTCTTTCAGTTCCACTGCTGAAGTGGTAGATTTCTGATGACCTCCCTCTTTCGGCGAGCAGTGCGTATCCTCGGACAATGTCTTCAACGAAGGCAAAGTCTCTCGTGGGTGTCGGGTTGCCCATTGCGAGTTGTTCCCTTTTGAGCAGTCTGAGTATGATAGAGGGAATGAGGAAGTCAGGTCGCTGATGGGGCCCGTAATGGTTGAAGGCTCGGGAAATGGAGATGTTCATCCCATACATTTCGGCGAATGAAAGAGCTAGGCTTTCGCCCGCAAGCTTGCTCGCCGAGTAGATGTCAATCGGCCGGGGGGCGCTCTCTTCAACTATCGGAAGTCTCTCTTGCTTCCCATAGACGTGGCAAGTGCTCACGTAAACTAGTTTCGGAACGTCTTGGGCCTTAGCCGCCATGAGAAAATTGAGGGTACCGATCGCATTGGTTGCGAACGTGTTGAACGTCTTCGCCCTAGTTTCAGGTATGAGGGTTATTGCTGCCAGATGAAACGCCACATCAACGCCTTTCAAGGGTTCTAGTAGACTCTGATAGTCTTGAACATCGCCTAGTACCAGGCTAGTGCCTGCCTCATTTGCTGAGAAATCGTTTTTCGACCTAACAAAACAGCGAACCTTTGCGCCTAGTTGTGAGAGAAGAGTGCACAGGTTTCGGCCTGCGAACCCACTCGAACCAGTGACGAGAACGGTTTTGTCTCTCCAAAAGCGTTCTTCGAGAAAGCCTTTTGACACTTGGAATCCTCTCCCTAAATTCGGTTTCGGCATGCTGGGATGATAAGGTTTCCTCGATCAAATGATCTAATGACGAGCGTTTATTCTAAGCTGGATTCTATCCCAATGCTCGCGTGGTTGCCTGCTTTCGATTAGCTTTCGTCGTTAAGTCTCGGGAGAGGCAGCAGAACCAAGAAGAAACCTTCTGCTCATTTGAGTGCAATCACAAGTTGGTGATGTGCATTGGGGAGAAGGATTCTTCTGCTAAGGGGTATGAATGTCCGTCTGAAGTATTTCTGCAATTTTGGAAGACCCAATAACCCATTATGAAACGGTAGGATGCGATGGATTCTGAAGCCCGCTTGTAGAAAATGGTGATTTAGCGTGTCGCGGTCCATCAGACCTATGTGGTAGGGATTCTTCAAGCTTGTATACTTCATTTTCCTGGCGGCAATTTTGGAAAACCAACTGGTCTTGTTTGGCGTAATGCCTATGAACAATCCGCCATCGCGAAGAACCCTATACGCCTCCTGAATGGCCAACAGAGGGGAAGGTAGATGCTCCAAAGTATGAATGGCGAGGATGCCCCCGAAGGAATTCGATGCAAAAGGCAAAGTCTCACCATCAGCCCTTGCGATCAAGGCTCCATTTGATTTTGCATAGCCCAATGCAGTCAGCGAAATGTCTAATCCTACCGGGGTGCAGGCTTGACCTTCCAAGTCCCTGAGAAGATATCCCTTCGAACAGCCAATCTCCAATACCGTCTCTCCCTCTTTCAAATACTCATTAAGGAGAGGAATTACGACCTTTCCGAACAGCCAGCGTTTGTATGAATCGTACTCATATAGTCCAAGCCAAAGGTCGAGATAATGCTCATGGGCCAGCTTTACTGAATAGCTGGCGGATCTATCGTTCGGTTCGCTAGCGCATTGTAGAAACATGTTTCAACTCGAATGAAAAGATGCGGTTTCTTTTTCCCATTCTGGTGTTGTCACGTCGGATCCGGTGTCTGAAGTAACTCTCTGAGATTAGCCATATGGCAGTAATCAAGAAGCCAACCATCGAGAAGAGTGCTCCTATGTATGTCATTACGGCGGGCCAGAAGACGAGCGTCACAGTTCGATCCTTTGAGCTATTCAAGGGCCATTCGTTGAGAGAACCATTTGCAGCAGAATCGTGCCTAGTTGGCAATGGTTGGGTGAAAAGTGTGCCCAGCAAGTCTTGTTTGCCCGAGTAAATCCTCCAGCCATCATCATAGGCCACATTTACGAATAACCGATTTGAAGAATCTGACCCGAACTCAAGTACGTAGGTGTAAGGGGATACTTGCCTGTAGGATACAGTCCCTTCAGTTGTTGAGCTTTCATTCAAGATGTTCGAGCCGGCTTGCCTGCTAATCAAGGTTGAAGCAAAAGCAAACGGTAATCGTTCTCGATTGACGGAGTAAATCGACAACTCGTTTGTGTCGAATACGAGGGTCGAGTTGCTTTGGGCCAGTTGTTTTTGGATCGATGCCGAAGAGAAGTCTCGCAAATCTTTGTGAACCAACAAATATCCAACGTCTAGTATGGCCAAGTAGTAAATTGCCTGTGTGACGTTTCCAGTCTCGAATGATAGGGCTGCGTCGCCTTCGATCCCCAAAGCATTACCCGCAACATCCTGAATTACGGCGACCGGTGAAAAATGATCGGCTACGTCAGGCATTTCGTATGGAGACCAGTTGTATCGCACAAAACCTCCGACTGAGTGGAGAGGTAGAATCGCAATTCTAAAGTCATCGGTCGAATTCCTGGCAAGGTGCTGTAGGTAAACAGATGCGTCATAATAGCTTGCAGGGATGTTGACAGGGCGCATGTAGGATTGAACCTGTATTGCGTACATGGGCAGGCCATTGAGGCAAATTACGCAAAGAATAAGCAAAGGCAGCACGGATTTGGCCAGCCTGCGTGTTGTCAGCTTTCTGAAGTTCGGAGCCGAAACTGGAACTGAACTAGCCGGGCTGATACTGCGGGAGACAGCTATTGAAACTAAGGCGATGAGACCTACTAGTCCGACGCCCTCGAAATAATTGTATGGATCCCTGTATATGTTGAAGGGGAACCCGAGATTGAACGCGAACGAATAAAGCGTGCCCACGAGTGGATAGTGAAGCCCGGTAGAAAGCAGTGCACCCAAAGCCACGGTGATCGAAAAGTACAAGGTCCTTAGATTTCTAGAATAGAGCAAGGATGCCATCCCGACGACGAGGACGCCAGCTCCCGTGAGAATGCCCAGCGGACTAGAATAGTAGCTCCAAAAATCGCTCCAGAAGGGTGCTGAAAGCGATATCCAATAGAGACCGCGCAATGATAAGAACAAGGATTGATGAAGGCTCTTTAGTTGTAGGATCCCAGTTGCCTCGGATGGTCCTTGGAACGGTGAACTTCCGTGAGAGGAGGCGTACCAGGCTACCGAGGGAAAAATCCACCAAAGGTTAACGATCAAAGACAGGAGCAATAGCTGGCCATAGCTCCTCAACGGGGCAAAGGACCGCTTGTATTTTGCAACAGAGCTCAGTATTGCGTAGACAAGGATCAATGTGTAGGTCGGGATGATGAAGCCGGGATCTCCAACCAGCAAGATTGAGGCTATCGCGCCCATGAAGATGTATCTGCGTTTGTGATCGCGACTTCTAATCGCGGCGATGAAACTTGCCATGGTAACTAGGAGGGCCGAGATAGAAACAAGTCGTATGAATTCTCCCCCCACGAAATTTTGGATTGTATATGGGTTGAATACTGCAAGTAGTGCAGCTGCGGACTTGGCGGCTATCGATTTGGTGCTTACGATCGTTTGGCCGAAGAAACTCGCGGACTCCGCTAACAGCACCAAGGGTAAAAACACGTATACTCGATTTGCGATAGCTGCAGGTAGGCCTGCAACGGTGAGCAATAATGTCAGAAGCCGGTATGGTGATTCGGCTAGGTTCGCAACATAGGGTGCATTGGGATTGATTGATCCTCCATTTATGTGAAGGTTGACTAGCTCGCTTTCAAAAGAGAGACTTCTCAGGGGGAAAATATTGTACACAGTATCCCCAACATTAACAAGACCGTTACTTCCAAAGAAAGTTGCATAGATGGCAATTGCTACAACTATTGATCCATGAAAAGCCCACCAAACGATGCTGTGGTCAACCGAAAATCGAGAGGCTTGTCTGCCGAGTGCGATTTTCGGTCCTGTCAGTTTTCCTCTGTTTCGGTACCGATTTATCAGAAGAGTGCCAGCGAAACCTGCAGCAAACACCCCTAGAAGACCAAGCGTCGGGTTGCTGGAGGGGACGTCCTTGCGATAAACGAGGACCGTTGTCACACTGCCATCCATCGCGCCGCTAGCGTTTTCACTCGTCCTCCAAGACTCTCCTGCACCTGTTGAAGGGAATGGGTTTCCCGCACTCCATTTCGCGCCACTATCAAGCCAGTAAACGATAGGAGCGGTTTGAAGCCTCACAGAATACGGCTGTCCGAATTGGGTGCTGGCCAGAATGGGAGGTGATATTCCCGATTCATTATCTGAGAGTAAGTAACTGGCGGTTAGCGCGAACTGGTGATAGTATGTTGGATCGATTCGCGTGCTTTCTGAAATTCTTCCTGACACAGTCGATGCCGAAAACAATCTCTCGCCTCCAGAGATCGGTACAATTGGGTTCGTAATGCCCCAATCAGAACCATTGTCGACCCACAACGTGGAAGGGGTTTGCGTGACGGTGTATGACAGAGAGCCACCCAATGAAACATATCTGAATGCAGGACCCTTTGAATCCCAATTTCCAATCGCAGAGTATGAGACTTGTTGAGCTAATTGGTTGAAATACCGAGTTGTCCAACTATTCCCGGTCCCAATTATGGCATGTTCTGTTTCCTGAATTGCAGATGCACAAACCTCGTCGATTTCTGAGACTGAAAGGGCACGGTTGTAGATCGACATTGTGGAGGCCGTGCCTTTATGCAACGATCTTTCGTTAATGGTCAAACCATTAAGGGTTGCAAGGTTCCCATCTAATGCTCTTTCAGAAAACTGGCCATCACCGTAATCGAGTATCGTATGAAGTGCCGCAGAGTAGGACCCCGCTATGCAGTGCCATAAATCATAGGTGGACAAAGACAAAGTATCTTCAGGATAATTCTGTTTTCCATCGCTTGTAGTAATGGAAAACAAGACTCTTGGTTGGACATCTGCTGTGTAGAAGTATAGAGTGAAGCCTCCCGAAGATATCCATTCAACCGCCTCCTGGGCGGTTCGATCCATCTTTGCCAATGAAATGACTGTGACTGAACCGGTCGATTCAATCGAATCCAAACTTCTTGATGGAGGGACGACTATGTGCCCTGTCGAGCCATCGAAACTAAGGCAATTATCACCCGATCTACACGATAAACCTGAGGTCCACGATGCGTTACCCTGTATGACCCCATTGTTGTTATTTCCCGATGCATCGTAGACTGAAGTGCCGATCCCTTCCTCAAGCGGCCAAGAACCTATAAGCCCATAAGTTACTGGTACTGATGAGAACTGCTGGGTCGAACTGCCAACTTCGGGAATGCTATCGCTTGCGTAATACACGGACGACCTAGCTGCCCAAATTGGTTGAGATGACGTTTGCAGAAGACCACTCACCGGGAGCAAGCTTTCGTTTGAACTAGCAATGAGAGGCGCCGTGGCGTAATGGTAAGATGGCCTGGCGATTGTGAACGGGCTCAAGACGGCTGAAACCGATTCTCTTAGAAGGTCATAATAGTAATACGTGACATTCTCTGCTTGTTGCCCGATTGGAATTATGGTTGATTGACATCCGCCCTGAACAAAGGCGAGGCACCATTGCTCGTCCGATGTGGACGCTGAGCTGACGGCGCTGATTACTACGGAAGTCTCAATGTCTACTGAGTTGAGTATCAGCGTCCCGGAAGTCTGATTCGCGATTTGAGGTATGCCATTGTGAAGAAACCTGACGGGAAAGTAGTTCGCACGAGAGATTTCGGTTGATCCAGCGCTTGGGGACAACGTAATCTTTACAGGAACGGTTTCGGTTAGGGTTGCGGGAGAGGCACGAACGTCATGGGACACGTATTGAAAGAGAATAAGTGTTATGCAAAGGATCTGCAGTAATCTCGATACATTCAATGGCTAACCTTGACTAGATGGTGGATTCTAACAGTTTCGAGAACTCGTCAGTAATCACTTCCCAGGTTAGCGACTTCGCTTGTCGTTGAGCGCAATCACGTAAATCTGCTCTTTTCTTAGCGTCTTCAAGAAGCTCGACGACTTTCGTAGCAAACAACTTCGTGTCCGAGAGAGGAACCGTAACGTAACCTTGCTTGTAGACAGAGCCAAAAATGTCCAAGTTATATGCAACGACAGGCAATCCGCAAGCCATAGCTTCGCAAACCGCGAGACCCCATCCGTTCTCATGGTCGGTAAACAAGAACAATTTGCTAGACTTCAGAATGCGATACACAGCGTTATCATTCGCTATGAATCCAAGAACATCAATATTGTCTTGGAGCTTGCGATGTTCAATTTCACTAGAGAGTGCGTGCGTTACCTTTTTTTCTCCTCCTCCTATGATGGCCAGCTTAGCATGACTTTCCTTTTGCACCACTTCTGCCCAAATCTCTAATAGATCGAAAATTCCTTTCGCGGGGTGAAGCCTACCGAGGAACACGCCTTCATAGTTTTTCTGACCGTCCGAGGCGACAGCTTCTATATGTTTGGCATCCACTCCGAGTCCTGATACAGCGAGTCGGGCTTTGTCAAAGCCCATGACTTCAAGTTCTTTGGAGACTGAGGAATTCAGACTGAGGGTTAGGTTGGCTTTTTGCTTCATAAGCCGGAAGCTCACCCGTTGTGATGCAAAAGATAGCAGATTCACGTAAGGGTTTCCTCTTCGCGCGGTCGGGGAGGGAATATTATGATAGACTCTGGAAATCCATCTCACCTTTTTCGTCAAAAGCCTTAGAACAAACGGCGCCATAGTGTCGGGCAAATAATCACTGGAAGAATATATTATTACAACTCTTCGCGCTGAAGATACGAACTTTAGGGCGTAGGCAAACATCAGCAGTGATCTGAGAAGATATAGAATCGGTACTGTATTAGGCCCCACAAACCTTTCGAACGGAAGTGAGGGGATCTTCGTTATGATTTCATGCGTTGTTGCCGACGACCAAACTTTTCTTCCCGAGTCAGTCGTCAGCACGTAAACTGGATATTTCCTGGTGTCAAGTCTTTTGCTCAGTTCGGGGAAAATGCGATCGCCCCCGCTAAGCTGGTCCTCGTAAACCATCGAACCCGCCAGGGTTAGTAGTGCGACACTCGCATTGTGTTCAACATCATTCAAAATTTTCGTAGGTTGGCGAATAGTCGAGGGCATCGTGACTATTCAGACTCTCTCGTTCGGTTACGTCCAACTCCCTTTGCGAGCCAGCCCAGCGAAGATGACCCATACACGAGCATGGTGATCCAGCAAGCTATGGGATGAAACAGCCATGCTCTGTCGGGCCTCTTTCTGTACCCTTTTGCGGCGGCGTTAATGAGCGGAACTAGGAGCAGTGTGTCAAGAATGAACCTTTGCGTCTTTGCGAGGCCCAGTTGATTCCACGGATAGCTTCTGTTTTCGATCTCATCGAAATGCACGTAATCTGACACCCGCCTCCGAGTCTTTCTAACATACTCGCGAAGGTCGCGTGCGAATAGATGGACTATGCCTACTTTCACTTTCGCAAACACATTATGACCTTCACTTACAAGTTGGTAAACCATGTCAACATCGAACAAGTAGGATCTGAAGCTCTGCCCTTTGATCGCAGCCGCCCTAACTAGGAAACCATTTGCTCCCATTGTCGGGAGGCTTCGTCCGTTGAGTATTATGCGCAAATAAGAACCCATGTCCGAAACAGTGACTCTCGTTTCCGTCCACTTGCCTGTTAGCGAACAGTACCTGTCGTAGTTTCCGAGGAAAAGGCACAAAGTATCATTCATTCCCAATAATGCACAATATCTCGTGATCAAATGGTCGATTCTTCGATGCGAGTAGTATAGCGGTTCAGACCCCACCACAGTTTCATCAGAAAATGGAATAACCATTTTTCTCAACCAGTCTGCCGAGGGCAGAATATTGTCGCTGTCGATGAAGGCCAAAATCTCATTTCTTGCATGGTCAGTCCCAATCGCCTTCCCGGCTTCTCCTGTCCTTAGTCTGTTATGGACAACTCGAGCACCGGAAAATTCACTTGCTATATGTAACGTTGAATCAACTGAGCCTCCATCTGCCACTATTATTTCTAAGAGACTGGGCGAATAGTCTTGATGAGCTATACTGGTTAGGCATTGCCTTAGAGTCTTGGCAGAATTGTAAGTGGGAACGATTATGCTAATGCTGGGTAGAATTTGCGTGGTAGACGATCTGAATGGAACTCTTGTAATATTTTGGTTGGCAACCATCATTTATTTGACTTAAGCTGAGAAGGAGAGAAATCTCGAACGTGACCCAGAATATTTTTCACACCTCTCGCCATGAATCTCAAGTCACGAATGCTTCGAATACTCGCCATCTTCCGAATAATGAATTCAGGGTCGAAGGCTACTTTGTATAGTCCTTGAACAATTTCCATGACTTCTTCCTCACTCATCGGCGTCTTGAGGATTGGTTCTCGCATGTCGTACCTTTCCCAATCTTCAGTCTTTAGCCATCCGTTGTCTTTCGCCTGTTGAAATAGAGGGGTGCCGGGGTATGGGATGACAATGGTTACTTGCCAGGTCTTCGCGTGGCCTTTCTTCAATAGGAACTTGGCCGTATCTACTGTCCTCAAGGCTTCTTCCTTCGTTTCCCACGGATAACCGAACATTATTGTCAAGTGAGGATCGAGGCCGGCTTTGCTTGCCATTTTGCATGTATCTATCTGTTGTTTCTCTGTAACTCCTTTGTTGAGCATGTCAAGAGTCTTCTGGTTCGCGGATTCTAACCCGTAGAGAATGAACCTGAACCCCGCTTTCTTCATCAATTTGTACTCTTCGAAGGAGAGCGCTCCAAAGCGCATGTTGCATCCTATGCGGACCTTTTCGTTGTAGCCCCGTTCGATCATTCCATCGCAAAACTGTTTGAGCCAAGGTCCAACTGGAAAAGTTCCAGTGTCGTCGAAGATTTCCTTCACCCCGTACTTCTCAATTAGAGCACCAACTTCGTCCAAGTAAGATTCAGGACGTCTCACATTAAACGCAGGATAGTGAATTGTCCAAGAGCAAAAAGTGCACCCGCCTCCGGCTCTATACCAACAATCCCTACCTACCATCGAGTAAGTTCCCGGGGTGTACTTGTAATTCCCGTTGTGATAACTGTACAAACGCCATTTGGTGAGGTCTCTATCTATGAAAGGAGCTTCACTGAGGTTGTGGCGCTGCGTGAATTTTCCAGTGGACCTCAATTCCCCGTCCGCTCTGTACCAAATCCCGGGCTCGAGGTCCTTCTTCCCATCAAGATGGTTGGCGAGACTAAGGAGCGTGAAGTCAAAATCCCCTCCGGTTATGACATAATCGACGTCACTGTTCTTGAACGACTCTTCCGGGTAAGCAGTGACATGGTCGCCGCAAAGGACAGTCTTCGTCTGGGGACTTACCGCTTTGATGTCTGAAATTGTCTTCCAGTATCGCTTGATCACAGGAGCCTTGGCTTCAATCGCAATCAGCTCAGGACCCTCATGCGCAACTTCCTTTAGCCAACTGTCGTAGGGCTTCTGCTCAGCGATCGCATCATCCCAGATCGCTTCATGACCTGCAACCTTCAACATTGTTGCAGCAGAGGCTGGAACCATCGGGTAAATGTAGGTAGGCTCGTTGAAGTACTGGAATTGTCTGTTTTGAGATAGCAGTGGAGTTCCTTTGTCTGTGGGAATTGGGGGGTAGGAAACAGAGACTTTCAAGGATCATCGTGCCTTATTTCGGAAAGCGTTGCTCGTTTGCTCGTCATATATTAGATTTGTAACTGGGCGAGTGCGTGTCAATTTTTCTAGAAAGCAGCCCTTTGAGGAAATAGGCACCATACCATAGATGGGTTGCAACCGCCCCAAGAAAGACTGGACCGACAAGATTGGGACTCCGCCGTCTGAGACCGATTACCACCGCTCCAATTCCCATCAGAAGAAAATAGGCGAGCAGAGGAAAGAGAGAGAGGAACCTCACACTCTCGTCAATATAGCTCAGAAGCAAGAGTGCGGGTACGCCCAGCACGAAGAGCGAGGGAATAAAGTAGAGAAGTCGCCTGCTGTTCTCGGGAAATTTCTTCGAAAAATATCCTCGGTGAAGTCCATACCCAGCGATCTGTTTCAGATGAGGACGAAACAGCAATCTGCGATGGTGATAAACGATCACATCAGGTGCGTATAGTGCATCCCCGCCCATTCCGTAGACCAAATCTCGGCAAAACTTTGTATCTTCTCCGGGCCAATACGAGGAGTCGAATCCTCCCATTTCTTTGAATGTGGATCGGCGAACAATCAGATTGACCGTCGGTAGATCGTCACATTTTCGCGCAAGCTTACTCGAATGTCTGAAGCTCAACGGTCCGGATCCAAGAAACGAAGACAATATCTCGCCGCTCGCCTTCTGCATTGTATTGTCGGTCTGAGGAGTAAGGCCAGGTCCTCCCACAGCGGCGACTTTAGGATTATCAAAATACTTGGTGCAGTTCTTCAGCCAGTTTTTATCGGGATAGGCGTCCCCATCAATGAACGCGACAACCTCTCCCTTTGCTGCTTTTACTCCTGCGTTCCTTTTCTCAGAAGGTTTGACGGGTCCTGTTGGCAAGACACGAACCCTCTCACCAAGTGAATTTTCGTTGTTGTCGGGTAATACTATGAGTTCAAATTGGGGGTAGTCAAGTTGCAGGCATCCCCGAATACACTCTGTAGTGTAGGAGTCGACTTCCTTGCAGGCAACTATGATCGATACCAATGGAGGATCCTTGTGCGGAAGGATTCCTTGGGCCATTTCTACCACTGTATTATCGGAGTGTATGTGTCTGACATTGATGCCTTGTTTGTCTGATACCACCGCTTTATCCGCAATCGGTACGCGATTCCGAGAAGGTCGATCAGCATTCGGAACACTTGCCTTGTACTGAACGTAGCTTTCAGGTCAATGTTGACGGGAAGCTCCTTTATCTTGAAATTGAAGAGTGAGGCTACCGCCAACAGCTCGGCGTCGAAAGCATACCTCTTTACGGAAAGGAGAGGTAGAACCTGGTACAGAGCTGAGCTCCTTGCCGCTTTTAGACCCGCCTGAGTATCTGTCGCGTTCACTCCTGTGAGGAGTCGTTCGAGGATGTTGAATCCGAGGCTGAGGAATCGGCGCATCGTGGGGGTTCGGACTGTTGAGAGAGGATGTCGCTTGGACCCAATCGCGAAATCTGCCGATTCTAGTGCATCCACATAATTCAACAGTTCCTTGGCGTGGATCTCAGAGTCGCTGTCGATGAGGAAGGCAAACTGTCCTGTGGCATGGGAGAGACCTACTTTGAGTGCATGTCCCTTGCCCTGGTTCCTGTCATATCCCACAATCTTGAGTTTCTTGTCTGTGAGTTCCTCGATAATTTTTCGAGTATCGTCATTGCTGCCATCGTCAACGACGATTATTTCGTAGTCTTCGGACATCGCCTCAAACTGCTCGTTCACGTCTGCGACGCTTCTTCCAATGCAGTCCGCCTCGTTGTACGCGGGCATGACGATAGAGATTCTGTCCTTCACGAAACCCTCGACGAGTTCCGACTCAGGCCGAGTCAGCCGGCCTACTGTCGCTGGAGTGAGGATGTTTCCTGCTCTCCCGTATGACGACTCCTACTTGGATTGCGATGCCGAGAACGAGCGAGTAGAAAGCATAGTTTGCAACGTTATTTGCTTCGTTCGGTCTGCCCGTTGTCAATAGGGCGGCAGCCGAGAGTAGAAGTACCATAAATACGAGTACGAACGGTGTCCCCAGATTTGTCTTGAAGTAGTTCTTCAGCTGCTTGAGTTTCGTTTCCATTCAGTCCCACGCTTCCAGCCGCTATGGAATGATCGAGCAAGTCTCGCATTGAATCCTCTAATTATACGTGTAGAGAGCGAGATCCCCATTCTGGAGTAGAACACTGAAGCCGCTTGGGACATTGGGTTGGTTGTGCCATCCAGATCCGTCTATCCACCAGATCATC
>WNGG01015003.1_pt1 | contig 20300 bp, 19 predicted proteins | sample 5400661 | NCBI WGS metagenome assembly WNGG01 (sample SAMN13153372, study PRJNA577476) | soil metagenome | isolation source: 100 cm soil or saprolite under Garry oak tree replicate 1 | place: USA:California | collected 2016-06-15
ATGTCGGAGGCGTACATCGAGTACTCGCCGGCCACGTCCATCACCACAAGATCGCCTTCCTGCATGGTTCGATCGTCGGCGGAGTAGTGCAAGACCGTAGAGAAGAAACCAGAGCCCACAATCGGCGCATATGCAGGACGCTCACAGTCTCGCTTGCCAAACTCATATTGCATAAGCGCGGAAATCTCGCGCTCGTTCACGCCGGGGTGGATGGCCCTCAATGCCGCAAGATGCGCAGCGACCGACGCATCCGACGCGCGACTAAGCATTTTCAATTCGCCGACGTCTTTGACCGTGCGCAGGTGTGCGATGAGGGGCTTGGCATCCTTAAAAGAAACATAGTTGGGAAATGAGTTGCCGCGACGCAGCCACTCCAGCGGGCCAGTAGAAGCCGTGGTCTGGCCGTTGGCCCCGAGATCGGAAAAGACTATGGCACGCGGCTGCGGCAGCACCTTGAGCAACTCATCATGCATTTTGTCCAGGCTCTCCACTTTGTCGAAACCGGTCTGCTCAGGGGCCTTGGGATTTTCCGGCCCGAGTTTGGGGCCGGTCCATTTCTCGCCCGGCTCGAGCCACCCTGTCAGGTAGTAAAAGTTATCGTCCTGGCGGAAGCCGTAAAGATTATTGGGGCCCTCGGCTTCGGTCGGGGCAAACAGCACAAGCGTACCGCCTTCCATCTGTTTGGCCAGCGCCACACGGCGGGCACGATAGTCAGCGTTGTTCTGCCGCTCCGTTGCATTGGCACAGATGCCCGCAATCAAAATCAACAACCATATGAGGAAGGATAGTTTTCGCATGCCCATTTGTTTCTCCGGTAAACGCAGCGGATTCTACCACGCGAAGCGACGTTTGTTGTGCCGGCGCGGCCAGGCTTCAATAACATGGCCAACGCCAGCCGGCGCGAATGCATTCCGTCCCAGGCGGGGCGGTAAATCATTTTTTTGTTGATTTTCTGCGTGGTTTCGCAGAACCTTATGCGTCTTCCGATGCGTCCTTCTTTTTTGATTCCAATATTGAGGTGTTCTGTGAAAAGTACACGTATCAAGCCGCTGCTATGCGCGTTGCTGCTCGCTCTGGCCACGACAGCTTTTGCGCAATCGAAACTTCCCAAAGTGGAATTCACGGATACCACGCTGGATAATGGATTGCGAGTCATCATCGCTCCCGAGCATAACGCGCCCGTGTTCTCCATCTCACTCACCTACAATACCGGCTCGCGCAATGAGAAGCAGGGGCGCACCGGATTCGCCCATCTGTTCGAGCACATGATGTTTGAAGGCTCCGCCAACGTGGGCAAAGGCGAGCACATGCTGCTGGTCCAGAACTATGGCGGATCCCTGAATGGCAGCACCAATAACGACCAGACCAACTATTTTGAAGAGCTGCCGAAGAACCAACTGGATATGGCCTTGTTCCTGGAATCGGACAGGATGAAAGCGTTGAACATCACGCAGGCCAACCTGGACAACCAGCGCAATGCGGTGCAGGAAGAGCGCCGGCTGCGCGTGGATAACCAGCCCTATGGCAAATCGTTTGAAGAGTTGGAATCCATGGCGTATGACAATTTCGCCTACCACCATTCGGTAATCGGCTCCATGGACGATCTGAATTCGGCGAGCATTGACGACGTGAAGGACTTCTTCCGCATTTATTACGCGCCGAACAACGTGGCGATGGTACTGGCCGGCGATCTTGATCCGAAAGAAACGCTGGCGAAGGTGAAGAAATATTTCGGCAGCATTCCGCGGCAGCCGGCGCCGCCTGCCGTGGACATGAAGGAGCCGGAGCACGACAAAGAAAGGCGCAAGACGCTGAATGATGCGCTGGCGCGCCTGCCCCAGTTCCATGCTGTTTATAACATTGGCCCGGGCAACACACCGGACACGTATGCGCTACAGATATTGAGCAGCATCCTCTCCAGCGGACGCAGTTCGCGCCTGTACCAGCACCTGGTGCATGACAAGCAGCTTGCCATTAACGCCGGAGCTTTTGCCCAGGCACGGCGGGGACCGGGTCTTTTCAACGTGATTGCCCTGCCGCGGCCGGGAGTAAAGATCGAAGACCTGGAAAAGGCGATCGATGAAGAATTGGAAGCGGTAAAGAAAGATGGCGTGACGCAGCAGGAGATGGAGAAGGTTCGCACACAGCTGCTGCGCCAGGCAATCCAGACACGGAGTTCAACGCTTTTTCTAGCGAATCAAATTGGGACGGCGACGATCTTTTATAACGATCCCAACCTCATTAATACGGCCTATGAAAAGTTAACAGCCGTAACCGCCGAACAGGTAAAGCAGGCTGCCCAGAAATATCTGGTGCCCGCGCACCGCTCGGTTGTAATCACCCTGCCCGGCGCGGGCAGCCCCGCCGCCGGCGCTGCCGGAATGCGGTAAGGAGAAAACCATGCTGAAGAAAATACTGTCACTCAATTTCGCGCTTTTCCTGTTTACAGCTGGTTTGTCTGCACAGCAGCCGCAGGGTGCCGGGGCAGACACCAAACAGCTTCCTTCCAAGGTGCAGCGGCTCAATAAGGCGCCGGTAAATAATGAGATCTTGAAGGTGAAGTTGCCGCACCCGGCGGAAGTTACGCTGCCGAACGGCCTGACAATGCTTGTGCTGGAGCAACACAGGCTGCCAACCGTCTATTACAGCTTGTGGATCAAATCCGGCGCGCTCTCTGATCCGAAGGATACGCCGGGCCTCGCCTCGTTCACCGCCGACCTGTTGCGCGACGGTACGGCAAAACGAAACAGCACGCAGATCGCTACCGAACTGGACGAACTGGGAGCCACATTCAACGCCGACGCTGCTTTTGGCTCAAACGTGACCACGGTTCAGGCTTCGGGTCTTAGCCAGTCCGCCGACAAGCTGATGGACATTATGAGCGATATCGTGCTCAATCCCAGCTTCCCGACCGATGAGTTGCAGAAATACCAGCGGCAGGAAGGCGCACGGCTTTTCCAGTTGCGGAGCAATCCCGGCTTCCTGGCGCGGGAGCGTTTTGCCCGCGCGTTGTATGGCGATTTCCCGGCAGCCGTGCAGGCGCCGACCTCCGACTCTCTAAAGAAGGCCTCGCCGGAAATGCTGAAAGGCTTCCACGGCAAATACTATGCGCCCAACAATGCCATTTTCGCAGTGTCCGGTGACATCACGGTTGCACAGGCAACCGAACTGGCAAAAAAATACTTTGGCGCGTGGAAAAACCATCCCGTCGATGCGACCGGCATTGGAACGGTGCCTGCGCTCACGTCGGCAAAGACCTTTCTGGTGGACCGGCCTGGATCAGTACAGAGCAATATCCTCGCCGGCGGGCTTTCGCTTAAGCGGTCCGACCCTGACTACATCCCACTGGTTGTAATGAACCGCATTCTGGGCGGCGGAGCGGCAGCGCGTCTGTTTTCCAATCTCCGCGAGGAAAAGGGCTATACCTACGGGGCTTACAGCCGGGTGAGCGGCGATCTCTATCCCGGGTCTTTCGTGGCCAACACAGAAGTCCGCAACGCCGTGACCGACGGATCGCTACATGAGCTGATGTATGAATTCAAGCGGCTGCGCGATGAGAAAGTTCCTCAGGGCGAACTGGAAGAATCCAAGCGCTCCATCATTTCCAGCTTTGCGCTTTCGCTGGAGAACCCGGCGGGGATCGTCAATAGCTGGATGGCGGTGAAGTATTACGGCCTTAACAAAGATTATTGGGACCATTACTCGGACGAACTGGCAAAGGTGGACGCCGACACGGTGCAACGGATGGCGCGAAAGTATGTCGATCTCGACCATTTGCAGGTTGTAGTGGTGGGCGATGCCAAGCAGGTACGCGACGCGGTGGCCAAGTACGGGACCGTTGAAGTGTATGACGCCGAAGGCAAAGCTGTGGAAGCCAAGCAAGAGGCGGCGCCCAGCACAAAATGAGCAGAACGGCCCTCCCCCCAGGCGAAGCCCGGAGCAATCCGGGCTTTGTCTTTTGGAAGTCAGCTACACTCTTAGGCGGCACAAAACAACTGGGTTCTGTATTGGAACGCAGAATGGATTCGAAGGCAGATTCGTCACTCTTGCAAGGCATAAAGATCGTGAGCCTGGCGCTAAACGCGCCTGGGCCGGTGGCGGCTGCGCGGCTGACACGGCTGGGCGCGGAAGTCACGAAGGTCGAGCCGCCGGGCGGAGATGCTACAAGCCGAGCTGCGCCGGCATGGTATGAGTCGCTCTGCCGGGGACAAACTGTGCTGCGCCTGGATCTCAAGGATGCCGGCGGTCAAGCGCAACTGGATAGCCTGCTGGCGAATGCGGACTTGTTGCTTGCATCGTTTCGTCCGTCGGCATTGCAGCGGCTGGGGCTGGATTGGAAGAGCCTGCACGCGCGGCATCCGCGGCTCTGCTTTGTTGGGATCATCGGATATCCGCCGCCCCAGGAAGAGCGTACAGGCCACGATCTGACGTACCAGGTCGACTTTGGCTTGCTGCGGCCACCGGAGATGCCGCCCACCCTTTTTGTCGACCTGGCCGGAGCCGAGAGGGCCGTAAGCATGGCCCTGGCACTGTTGAATCGAGCGGCGCGAAAAGGCGAGGCAGGCTGCGTCTGGGTTTCTCTGCATGAATGCGCACGCGACCTGGCCGAGCCCCTGGCGGCCGGGCTGACGTCTGAAGGAGGGCTGCTGGGTGGCGGCTATCCACTGTATGGCTTCTATCAAACCAATGATGGCTGGGTGGCGATTGCGGCGTTGGAGCCGCATTTCGCGGAACGGCTGCTATCAGAGCTTGGTCTGACTAAAGCCGATCGAGCGGATCTTGAGCGGATATTCCTCCAGCGCAACGCTGCGGATTGGGAGAGCTGGGCAGCGGAAAGAGACCTTCCAATCGCCGCTGTGCGACGAACTGGCTGAGCAAATCTTCACCCTCCGCGCACCAAAAAAATGCGCCGGAAACATTCCGGCGCATTTGAAAAGATGATCTGCGAAGCGATGCCAGACCTATTTGCCCATGGAGCCACTGCCAGCGGGTACGTCTTTCGACGTCATGTCAAAGGTCAGCATGAATCCGTTGGTGCCCTTGAATTCGTACGCTTGCGGACCCACGCGATAGGCTTCGAGCTCATTCGGCATCATCACAAAGCCATCATTGCGCGGCGTTCCCCAGTATTTAACGTTCTTGAGCACCGCAGGTTCATCGGTCATGCCCTGGAACCGCTTCAGCTTGACCTCGGCGGTCTTGCCGCCATTGAGCGTTGCATGAGCCTGGTTCTTGTCAAAGGTCCAGGTGTCAATGTCTCCCTCAGCGGTCTTGAGTGATTTCCACTTGACCGGGAAAACGTGTCCGACGATCGCGCCCAGGGCTTCGCGTTGTTGCGGCGTTGTAGCTTTGTCAAAGGTAACGATGGCCCAGTCCATCTGGCCCTTGGAGAAATCATTGCCCAGGTCGCCGTTGATCCAGAACTTGGCGCCGGTGAGATCGGTGGAGCCATAGTGGCCCTTGTTTACTTTGTATGCGTTGTTGAACTTGCAGTAGCTGTGCGCCTGGCCGTGATCGTGATGGCCCGCCGGATGATCGTTGAAATAGCACATGCAGAACTGTGGACAACTGCATGCCTCAATCGCGGTAGCGTTGATCGCCCAGTCTGACGGCGAACTGTGCCCGACAGACATGCAGATCAGGGCCGCGATAGGCAGAAACAACATCTTGCGCATTGGACTACCCCCTTCAAGTCCGAAATTATGCGCCTAATGGCGGGCCCGCGCAACACGCGCTTACCCTAACCCCGCAGTGGACCACCGAGTAGCCTCCTGTGCCTCTCTGGCAGGATCAGGCGTTGCCGTGTACGATGTTTCGTCACCCACTTCCTGAAACAAGGACGGCAACAGTGTTCGAGAAGAATTTACTCTCCGGCAAGAAAATCCTGGTGACCGGAGGCGCCACCGGTCTGGGAAAGAGCATGGGCAAACGTTTTCTGGAACTGGGCGCATCGCTCTACATCTGCGGACGCCGCGAAGAAGTTTTGAAAGAAGCCGCCGACGAACTGCAGAAGGCCACCGGCGGAGCGGTAAAGACTTTTTCCTGCGACGTGCGCGATAACCAGCGCGTGGAAGCCATGATCGAAAGCTTCTGGCAGGATGGGCCGCTGGATGCGCTGGTGAACAATGCCGCAGGAAATTTTCTCTGCCGTACGGAAGAGCTTTCCATCGGCGCGTTTGAAGCGGTGATCGGCATTGTCCTGATGGGGACGATTCATACAACCATGGCGTGCGGCAAACGCTGGATCAAAGATAAGCGCAAAGCCAGCGTCCTGAGCATTACCACGACTTACGCACAGTGGGGTTCGCCGTACGTGGTGCCTTCGTCGGTGGCCAAGGCGGGCGTGCTGAACATGACGCGCAGCCTGGCTGTGGAGTGGGGCAAATACGGAATCCGGTTCAACGCCATCGCGCCGGGCCCTGTGCCGACGGAAGGCGCCTTCTCACGGCTGATGCCGGTAAAGTCGTTGGAAGAGATGGCCAAGAAGCGTAATCCGCTGGGACGGTTCGGTACACACCAGGAGCTGGCTGACCTGGCGGCGTTCCTGTTGAGTGATCAGTCAGGCTATGTGAACGGAGAACAAATCGTAATGGACGGCGGCGAGCAACTCAAAGGCGCGAGTGAGTTCGATCATCTGGGCGATTTGTTGACGGAAGAGCAGTGGCAGATGATGAAGCCCCGGAAAAAATAGCTAGAAATGGGAGCGGTTTTAAGCGGTCGTGCCTTTCGCACGCGCTTCCTCAAAGGGCTTATTGCCCGGCGGACCAAAAATGTAGCGCATTCTCAGCCCCCAGTTTGCCGCATTGCGTACGTCATTCCAAATATCGACCCACTCATGGAAGGCGATGCGCAGCGGATTATAGCTATTGATATTTTTGGTCAGGCCGTAAATCACTTTTTCGCCTTCAGGCTCAAAGCTGCCGAAGAGACGGTCCCAGATGATGAGCACTCCGGCGTGGTTGCGGTCGAGATAGCGCTGGTTCGATCCGTGATGGACTCGGTGGTGCGAAGGCGTGTTCATAACCCATTCCAGCGGGCCCATGGTGCGGACAAGTTCGGTGTGCACCCAGAACTGGAAGAGCAGGCTAATGGCCTGCATGGTCATAATCATCACGGGCGGAAAGCCGACCAGAGGCAGCCACAGCCAGAAGATGAATGACATGAAACCGCCGGTCCAGGTCTGGCGCAAGGCCGTGCCCAGATTGAACCGCTGCGATGAATGATGCACCACATGCGAGGCCCAGAACAGGCGGCATTCGTGGCTGGTGCGATGGAACGCATAATAGGTAAGGTCTTCCGCAAAAAACAAAACGGCCCAGGCCCACCATTGATATCCGATATTGAAAATGGCGAAGCGATGGACGGCGGTATACGCCGCAAAGACCAGCGCCTTGGTGACCACGCCGAGCAGCACACTGCCGGTGCCCATGGCCAGGCTGGCAGCGGTGTCTTTGAATTGGTAGAGGTCGCGGCGCATGACCGCGTCAAGCACCACTTCAAGCAGCAGAAGCGCGATAAAGGCCGGGATGGCCAGGTTGATGAGATTGGGCATTTGCGGCATGCGAAATCAGCTCTGCTGCTGGTGAGCAGTTTAACGGAATCTGAATCCTGGAGAAAGCTTTCTCAGATGGCCTGCCTGCTTCAGACCGGCAGCATTTTTCGCTGTCGCCCACAAAATACGTTCTTGCAATTACAATTTCTGTGACGCAGTTAAACGCACTTTTAAGGAGCTCCCAATGGCTGGAGTCAAGTTGGTGGTGATGTATCCTCGTCCCAAGGACGTTGATGCGTTTGAAAAGCTGTACCAGAAAGAACACGTGCCCATGGCCGTGGAGAAGCTAAAGGGCAAGACCAAGTTTGTGGCGACGAAGGTGGTTGGATCGCCGATGGGAACAGCGCCATTCTATCGCATTGCCGAGGTCCACTTCCCTTCCATGGAAGCCCTGCAAGCCTGCGCCGCGTCGGAAGGCGGCCAGCAGACGGTGGGCCATGCGATGCAGATCTCGTCCGGCGGACCTCCCGTGATTATGATCGCAGAAGAAGAGTCGTTTTAACTTCTAAAGCTGCGCTAACAGAAAACGATTGCATTTATCTTTCCGCGGCCGCCGCAATCGCGGGGGCAGCCCAGGATTTTTTATGAAAGTGATTCAAGTACAAAAAACCGGTGGTCCTGAAGTTCTGACCCTGGTCGATCTGTCCGTTCCCAAAGCAAAGGCCAATGAAGCTGTGGTGAAGATTGCAGCTTCTGGCGTCAACTTTATCGACGTGTACTTCCGCGAAGGCCGGTATCCTGCGGCGCTGCCTTTCACTGACGGCCAGGAGGCTTCAGGAACCGTGACCGAGGTGGGCAACGACGTGAAGTCGGTGAAGGTTGGCGATCGCGTGGCCTATAGCAATGTAATGGGCAGTTACGCTGAGTTTGCTGCCGTGCCGGCCGACCGGCTGGTCCACGTGCCCGACAAAATCACCGATCAGCAGGCCGCGGCGGCGATGCTGCAAGGCATGACCGCCCACTACCTGATAAATACCACCTATCCGCTCAAGAAAGGCGAGACGGCACTGATTCATGCTGCTGCCGGCGGCGTGGGTTTGCTGTTGGTGCAGATGGCCAAAAACATTGGCGCGCACGTGATTGGAACGGTGGGCACTGAAGAAAAAGCCAAGATGGCGCGCGAGGCGGGGGCGGACGACGTCATCCTCTACACAACGCAGGATTTTGAGGCTGAGACCAAACGCCTGACTGGCGGCAAAGGCGTGCAAACGTGCTGCGGCCGCGCGGATACATGGTGCTTTTTGGCGGCGCAAGCGGTCCCGTACCGGTGTTTGACCCGATCGTGCTTTCGCAGAAAGGCTCGTTGTTCCTAACGCGGCCCAGCCTGCTCCACTACGTCGCGCTGCGCGAGGAACTGGAGCAACGTTCAAGCGACGTGTTTGCCATGATTGCGGCAGGCAAGCTGAAATTGCGAATTTCAAAGACTTACAAATTAGCAGAAGTGCAGCAGGCGCATCGCGACCTGGAAGGCAGAAAGACTACGGGCAAAATTTTATTAGTGCCTTAAGAGCGAGACGCAGCAATGCTACGTCTCTACTTTGAGATTTCAATTTCGCCCAAAAGAGCTTGGCGGTGCGCAACATTTGTTTGGAAAAATGAATTAAGGAGATTCATGTCAACGCTTGGATTCATCGAATACGAAAAAGCCAGCCCGGAAGTGCGCGCCGTGTACGACGACATCATGGCCACCCGCAAGATCGATAAGGTCACAAACTTCTGGAAAGCCCTGGCCCATGATCCTGTGCGCCTGAAGCGAACATGGGAAGACACGAAAGAGATTATGGCGGGCGGAGCGATTGATCCGCTGATGAAGGAGCTGATTTACGTGGCCGTGAGCGTGAGCAACCAGTGCGACTACTGCATTGCCGCGCACACCGCCGCAGCACGCAAAAAAGGCATGACCGAAGCCATCTTCAACGAAATGCTGGCGGTGGTGGGCCTGGCAAACTCGAACAACCGGCTCGTCGCGGGACTTCAGGTTGAAGTGGACGAACAATTCAAGGCGATCGGCTGAAGGCCGGGGTCCCTTTACGACCTTGCGTCCGATCCGCACGGCGACCACAACCTCCTTACACCGCAGGCAGCCAAGCAAGAAGACCAGGCACCTCACAGCATATCGCGCAGATCTCCAGGGCTTGCAAGTTCCATTACCAGCCGGGGCAACGTTTCTGGGATGGCTGATGCACTAGCGAAAAGCCGCTTTGCCGATCGAATGATAGATCGGCACAAACGTAGCCATGCCCTTCGCGCTTTGTCGAATCGCGAAGGGCCACACTCAATGAACAAGGCTTTCGTTTTTTAGGCGCCGGCAAGGCCGCGCCTGAGGCTGGTATTAGAAAACCGCTTAGTCGCGGTCGGGACGGGAATCGCGGTCTTTGCGGATCTTTTTCTTGGCCCGCTTGCGCGCCAGGGCCTGCTTCACGCGCTTCTTCTCACCCGGCTTCAGGTAGTACGAGTGGCGCTTTACTTCCTTAATGATGTCTTCCGTCTGGACTTTACGTTTGAACCGGCGCAGCGCGTTTTCCAGCGGCTCGCCTTCCTGCAATCGGACTTCTGCCAAGCTATTCCTCCGTGCCAAGTAAGTTGGCGCTCTTAATTGGTGCTCTTAAGAGGATACATCACTCCGCGCCAAAATGGCGATTCTGCGACCCGCCAACTCTCCAAATATTGGCTTCCCTGCCCGGGCGTTCCGGGCTTTCCGACCTTGGCGGGGTTCTAAGGATGCGTGTTTTAGTCAGTAATACTAGGGGTTGCGGGCGTTTAAGAGGGAGAGCAATCGGTTATTGGGCAGGCTTCCTTCGTCCCTGCTTTTGCCTCAGGCGTATCTCGGTTCCGCAACGCCCAGTTTGTGAACCACGGTTCTATCTGTGAGCATTGTTCTATTTAGTTTTGGGAAGCCGTCACTCACAATCCGGAACTGGCACGGCGATTGCAAAGAATCCAGAGCAGCTACCCCTGGTAAGGAGATTCTATGTTCGACATCCGTTACCTGTTACGGGTGGGGGTGGTACTCTGCCTTTCACCTGTAATCGCCCTGGCCCAACTTACTTATACCAATACTTTTCTTACGCATCTTCCGGGAAGTCCGGAAGGATTGGCCGTCGCCGATTTTAACCGCGACGGAAAACCTGACTTTGGCGCGGTCTACGCTGGAACGGTTTCAATTTTCTTCAATCAAGGCGCGGGAAACTTTGGCGCGCAGCATGACACGGCGCTGGGTTCCGGCTCAGTATCGGTGCAGGCTCTGGCGGCCGACATAAATAACGACGGCAAGATCGATCTGGTCATCGCGCAGTCGCAGCCCATGCAGATGGTAATCCTGCTTGGCAATGGCGACGGCACTTTTCAGCCGCCGCTTACTTTTGCGCTGGTGAATACCCCTCTCGGGATTGCCCTGGGCGACTTCAACCAGGACGGAAAGGTGGACCTTGCCGTGCGCGAGTGTCCCACGAACTCAACCGATTGCGATGTTGCCGTGTATCTGGGCGGCGGCACGGGCGCGTTTACGCTGGATACCGTGCTGCCCGCGCCCGGAAGTTCGTCCCCCACGCGGAGCCTGGTTGCGACGGACCTCAATCGCGACGGAACCATCGATATCGCGACCGCAGCGCTGGGTGGATCGAGCAGTGCGCCGACAGCCAACTTCACCGTGTTCTTCGGCAACGGCAACGGAACGTTCCGCTCTCCCGTCGTAGTTCCGGTGCCGCTTACCATCCCGGCAGATTCCATCGCGTTTCCACCGAGCATCGTGGCGGGCGACTTCAATGGCGAAGCCACGCCTGATATCGGCGTGGAGAGTGGCTCCATCTGCGGCGGCTCGGCTTGTGGGCAATCTACAATGAACATCTTTATCGACAACGGCGCCGGCGGCTTCACCTTGAAACAGCAATTCGCGAGTGCCGGCGACGAAGGCCCCAATGATTGGCGCGCCGCCGATCTGAACAATGACTTGAAAGTCGACCTGGCCCGCATCAGTGGCAACATCCACACTGGCGGCGTGCAGACCTGGACTAACAACGGGAGCGGAACCTTTACATCAGTCACGAATTCGTTCGCGCAATTTGGCGCTTCTTACGGGGAAGTACGCGACCTGGACCTGGACGGTCGCCACGACTTGATCGTGGATGGCAACGGGCTGGGCGAAAGTGACGTAGCGGTGGGATTAAACCAGAACGGCACGCCCACCTGCGCACCGCCGCCATCGAATGTATTGCAGGCAAAAATCTGTACCCCCGGCGCCACGACCAGTTCCACCACGTTCACGGTGAAGGCTTCCGGCAATTCGCCGGTCGGAATCAAACGTCTGGAGCTTTGGGTGGACGGCACCAAACGGGCGCAGATTCTGAACGATCAGCTGCGCAAAACTCTTACGCTAACGGCCGGCAAGCATCAGGTGACGGTCGTTGCTGTGGACCAATACGTCGGCATTGCCAAGACGACGCGCTCAGTGAACGTGCAATGACCGCCAACTTCGCTTAAAATAAGGGCGCACCCATTTGTGGATGCGCCCATTAGCGAGAGAGGAGCTTAGTCACCGTTCTGATCGGTGCCGGACTCGGTAGCGTGCATCACGCGGAACGAACTGCCTCCATTGGACCAGATCAGCACCATGGCGTCTTTGCCGTTGGGAACGTTCCCCAATTCGCGCTTCACGTCATCGGCGGTCTGCACCTGGTGGCGATTCACTTCCACGATCACGTCACCACGGCCGATGCCGGCGTTGTCTGCAGGGCTTCCGGGCTGGACATTGGTGACCACCACGCCCTTCACGTCGGAAGGCAATTGCAGCTGGTCGCGCAGGTCAGCGTTCAGGTTTTCCACCGCCACGCCCCAGCGCGCTTTACCGTGCGCTTCGCCTGTGTTGGACGCCGTTTCGTCGGACTTTTTGTTGATGCTTTCCAGCGTCACCGGAATGTTGAGGCTCTTGCCGTCACGCATTACCACCAGATTTACCTTGCTGCCAGGACGTTGCGCGCTGATCGCGGCCTGAAGCTGGCCTGAGTTGTCCATCTTCTTGCCGTTGAGCTCGGTAATCACGTCGCCGACTTTCAGCCCTGCCTTTGCTCCGGGCGAGCCAGGTTCAACTTGGCTGACCAGAGCGCCGCTGGCGTTGTCCATATGGAAGAACGTAGCGTTTTCCGGAGTCACGTCATTAATGCCCACGCCAATGCGTGCATGCTCAATCTTGCCGTCTTTGAGCAGCGTATCAACCACCGGCCGGGCAATCTGTGTGGGAATGGCGAACCCCATGCCGGCGAAGCTTCCTGATGGAGAAATCAGGAACGTATTGATGCCGATGACTTCACCGTGCGCATTCACCAGCGGTCCGCCGGAATTTCCGGGATTGATGGCCGCATCCGTCTGGATAAATTCACCCGGCTTGCGCGCATCGTCACTGTAAGGATTTGGGCGGTTCAGCGCGCTCACAATGCCGCGCGTCACGGTAAAGCGAAAGTTGAACGGGTTACCGAACGCCAGCACGGTCTGTCCGGGTTTCAGCGTGGTTGAGTCGCCCCAGGGAAGGCTGGGGAAACCGCTGCCATTGATCTTGATCACGGCGAGATCAGTCATGGGATCGGCGCCAATCAGTTTTGCCGGCAGAACGCGGCGGTCATTCAGCGTCACGCGAATATCGGTGGCCCCATCAATCACGTGATTGTTGGTAACGATGTAGCCATCGGGCGAAATGATAATGCCGCTGCCCAGCCCATGCTCATAGCGCGGGCTCGGACGCTCCTGCTGTCCGCGAGGGCCCTGCGGTCCGAAACCGAACGGGCCAAAGAACCTCTGGATGTCGTCCTGGTCAAAACCCGAAACTTGCTGTTGCTTGGCGCGCGAGGTCACGGTCACATTCACTACTGCGGGCGTTACGTGGGCCGCCAGGGTCTCCATGGCATGGTCCAGTGCGGTAAGTGCGCTTACGCTGTTGTCGTCGAGTGCCGCGGCGGCGGGCGCAACGCTGGCAGCGATGGCCGGCGCGGGTTTAAGAAATTCATAACTCCCGAAAGAGGCCGTCAGTGCAAGCATCAGCACTGCTGCCAATGTCCTGCCTTTCAGGTGTTTTTTCCATTGCTGTATTTGAGTTTTCATTTTTGCTGCTTTCTCCGTTTATTTTTGCTTGCTGAATATCGTTACAACTAGTTATTTAGTTTCAAAATCCCAGTGTTTTCTTCTCCGGCACTGGCCGGTTTGAAAAAACTGTTTAGATCTTCCGGGGTTTTTCTTGGGGCTTGCTCTGTGGCCGCACGCTGATCTGCACCACGTGCATTTGCCAGCTCTGTTCCTGGCCGGATGCTGTCCGCTGGGTTACTACCAGTAACAGCTCTTCGCGGACAGTCCGCTGGCTGCATTCGCTTGGCGACTGGCGGCCTGCGCTCAGCCTTGCCGCGGACCGGGAGACCGAACTTCGCTTTCACCGGCGCCAGGGCGACGTCCGCTCGCTCGCTCCGCAGGCTTGCTTGCACCGCACGGACTTCGTTCCTCTCGCCTCTGACTTGCGCTGCCTGCATCTGAGGCGCATGGCTTTCACCGTAAGGCAACGTTTGTGCCGAGAATACTTGTCCCGTATTCGCCTGATCGCTAAAGCTCACCAGCTCCGGCGCGAACGAAGCAGGCAACGCACACAATCCAGCCAGGACCATCACCACGGGTATAGCAGGTTTCCACAAATGTGCTGCCCGTGGCCGGTCGGGATCAAGGATCGTTGCCACACGAGTGGTCAGTTGCCGTACGCGGCCTACCACTGCCTGGGCCAAAGCAACTTGCCGCCGCAGAAAACTTCTTTCCGCCACCTTTGCCAGACACTCGGCGTATCCGCGAGGACTGCCTGAGTGCGCCAGCACGGCGTCATCGCATGCCATCTCACGATCGAGAGACAGCCTGCGCTCAATCCACCACACGCTCGGCAGAAAGAACAATAGCGCCTTCAGGATTTTTTGTGCCAGATTGGTCCAATCGTCGCGGCGGCGCAGATGCGCCAGCTCATGCAGCAGAATGTATTTCAGTTCTTCAGCCGGCGTCGACTCCAGCAGCCACGCGGGCAAAATGATCGCCGGCTGGTAGAAGCCGATGGCTGTCGGCACTTCCAGCCGATGTGAAACCAGCACGGTCACTTTTCGGCAGCGCTGAAAATCTTCAATCAATGTCCGTAAGTCCGCGTCCAAGGTCTTCAGATCGACCGCCACCGCCTCGACCCGCATCCTGCGCAGCTGGATGGTCGCAAGTGCCACCCGTAGCAGTCCGATGGAAGCCATGCCGACCCAGGCAAGAAATACGTACCAGGCCCAGGCAGATGAAACCGTAACCAGAGCATGCCCTCCAGCGTTATTTGCGCCGTCATGAGGGACCAGGCTCATCAACGGCAGGAGCGCCGTCGCCAGCAAGGTTGAAAACCATACCGCGAAGCTTGTATGCGAATTTTTTCTGGGAAACAGCCGCAACAGGAACCACACGGCATAAGCAAGCAGCGTGCCGGCTATAGTGCTATACAACAAGCCTTCAGAAACTGCCGTGGCAAGCCCGTGGAATCCGGAAGCAAAGTTCATGGCTTCCTCCTTTGCTCCTGCAGAAGCTGGCTCAGCCGTTTTAGTTCGTCGGCGCTGATGCTCTTGTCCTCAAGAATATTCAACACCAGCAATTCGTGGGAGTTCTTGAAGAAGCGTCCCAACAGGTTCTTGATCTCAAATCGCGTAGCTTCAGTGGTGAGGACGGAGTTATATGCCAGGGAGAATTTCTCCGGCAATGCCTCCAACACCTGGTGAACGGTCGCCGGCCCCTTTTGCCACAAGACTTCCATCAGTCTGAGCTCAGCTTCTGTTAAAGTAGGCGACTTCTTCGGCGGCACTGCCCTGTGCTCCTTGGGTTTCCCTGAGAAATGGTTCCCTGAGAGATTTCGCTATTTATATAGACGCGCCAAAAAAGAAATAGTAACTAATTCTTTAGTTATTTTCTGGCGAAAAATTGGCTGTGCGCTATCTTATTGTTTATAGACATCTTAGGGACAGTCAGCAGCAGTCGGCGTTAGTGGAAGCCGTCACTCACCTTTTCAAATCGGCCGCGATGTTCGCTAACAAGTTTATGCAGCTGCACCTGTAGCATGTTCACCGTGTCGTACAGGTTCTGGATTCCGTGCGTCTGCCAGGTAATTCCCTGATCGTCGATATCTCTGCACAGGTCCTGCAATAATTGATTAGAACGGCGCAGCCGCTCAGCGGCCACAAAAGACAATACTTTGGCTGGGTCTTTCTGGGACTCAACTGCGTTGAGCAACTCGCTCACCCTCCATGCCGTCAGGCGGGCGTTGTCCAACATCTGGCGAAACTCCTGCAAGTGGAGCACATCGGGAGTCATTCCCGACTTCAGGGCCAAATCGATCTCCCGCAGCTCGCCTGAAATTGCCCGCAAACGTTCAGAAAATGCACCCCGGGCCGCATCCGTCATTCGACCACCTCATTACGGATACCTTAGCTTAAGACGAACTGCGCCAGTATCTTAAAAACACCTTAGAGGACCTGGAATAGTGATTACTAATGTAATTTGAGTGACAAGATTGAGGGCCGCGCTAGGAAGCTGGTTTCCAAGTGTAGCAAGCCATTGCGCTCAAGAAAAAGTTGCCGTTCGCCCGGCGCAACAACTGCGAGGTCCGCCTGCCCTGCGGCGCAACTGTTTCGGCGTATCCATGCGCCGCGATGCTCCGGGCCGCAAGCACCAACTAGGCAATGCCTGAATCTCTTCGTTATCGCTCATTAGATTGTGGCCACAGCCGCCCAGCCTAGCTATCGGACCCATGGAAGTCAATTTCCAGCGGCATTTCCGTTTTCATCTTCTACTTTGTTGTACCGTATTAGTTGACGGGAGACCTAACTGGATGCAAAAGAGCGAATTACCCGAACCCTGGCTGCGCGGCACGATGGCGGAAGTCCCGGCCGTACAGAGGGCCGTGCTGCACGCGCTGGAACTGGCAAGAGAAGACCTGGAACGCTGGTGCGATGGCCTGACCGACGAAGAGTTTCATGCCCGTCCGGGTGGGATTGCGCCCGTGGCATTTCATTTACGGCACATTGCCCGCAGCATAGATCGCTTGCTCAGTTACGCTGAAAGCCGGCAGCTTTCCGCGGAGCAAATTTCCGCGATGAAAGCCGAAATGGATTCCAGGGGAACCAGAAACTGGATTGCTGGTCCATGTGGCCGACCACACGCAGCGGCACGTCGGACAGGCAATCATCACGGCCAAGATCGTGGCCGCACAAAGAGGATAAGGCGCGAGAGAGAGAACACGATGGCAACGAATGACAACGAGATCGGGTCTGCCGTTTCAGTCCGGCGCATCCTGGCTGCCGCCCTCTTTGCGGCGGAAAAACATGCGCAGCAAAAACGCAAAGGCGCGGCGGGCGAGCCTTATTTCAATCATCTGCTTGAAGTTGCGGAATTGGTCGCCACCAGCAGTGACCGTCTTGACGTTGAGCTACTGATGGCGGCTTTTCTGCATGACACCGTTGAAGATACCGGCGTTACGTTGCAGGAACTGGAAACGCATTTTGGTAAAGACGTTGCCGCCCTGGTGGACGAGGTGACGGACGACAAATCACTTCCCAAAGAGACGCGCAAGCAATTGCAGGTGAAAGACGCCCCTCGGAAATCAGAGCGCGCTCAAACGCTCAAACTGGCGGATAAGATTTCCAATCTTCGGTCCATCCTGGCGAGCCCGCCAGCGGGGTGGAACCGCGAGAGAAAACAACAGTACTTCGAATGGGCGCGGCAAGTGGTCGCCGGACTTGCCACCCCTAATCCATTTCTCAAAACTGAATTCGACAAAACCTATTCGATGATTTCTCAACTCAAAGATGGCTAGCCATCCTCCGCGTGCTTTCGCGCATCGTTCAAAAAATCGAAGAAACCCAACAAATCCAGCTCTGGATCCGGAATAGCTCGCATCGAACTATCAGTACCGCATATGCGGCGCGACTATGCTCCTGGGCCTGAAAAAAGCGGCGTTCCTTGGATTCTGTATTTCTCTGGTGATTTGCGGGACCATCAAAACATCGGCGGCACAGGAGGATTTCTTTCCAGCGTTGACCAAATTCACCAGCGGCTTCGACGGGCCTGATCTTCCCCAGCCCCGAGCAACGGATTCCAAAACTCTCCTGCTGCTGATGGGCGCCCAGATACATGACACTGATTTGGACTGCTCGCACTTTGTGCAGTACCTCTATGAGCTGGCCGGGCTCTATTACGGCTATGCGCCTTCGCGTACGTTGTACGACGGCATGGAAGGCTTCCGGCGCGTCAGCCATCCTGAAGCTGGAGACCTGATTGTGTGGCGGGGTCACGTGGGAATTGTGGTGGACCCGGAAGAAGCAACATTCCTGAGCGCGCTGCGCTCTGGCGTAAAGACGTCATCCTACGAATCGCATTATTGGAAAAGACGAGGACGACCGCGCTTCTTTCGTTACGTGGGCAACCATGACAATGCAACGCCGGAATGGACCGCGCGAAAGATGATTGCCCGCACCGGCTCTAACGGTGAATAGCTTCTCTTGCGCAACTTACCTGTGCGCTACAACAGCATGTATACCGGATTTTGCAGATGTTTGCTGCTCATACCACTCGACGGTGCGTCTGAGTCCCTCTTCAAAACTTACGTCAGCCGAATATCCCAGATACTTTTGCGCCAGCGTGATGTCGGCCAGCGAGTGTTTCACGTCGCCGGTGCGCGGAGGCGCGAACTTGGCCGATCCGGGAAAGCCTATGATCTTGCGCAGCATTTCAAACGTCTGGTTTAGCGAGAACCTGGAGCCGGTGGCGATGTTGAAGACTTTCCCCGCCACGTCCTTAGCCGGCGCGGCACAAGCTTTCAAATTGGCCTGCACGGCGTTCGCAACAAATGTAAAGTCACGGCTCTGCTCGCCATCGCCAAACATGGTTGGCGTGTCGCCCTGCTGCATCTGGGTAATGAACTTGGCCAGCACGGCGGAGTATTGCGAGTTTGCGTCCTGTCGTGGACCAAAAATATTGAAGTAGCGCAGACTAACGGTCTCCAGTCCGTAAACCGCGGAAAACGTCTGCATGTAGTATTCGCCGGTGAGCTTCTGCACGGCGTAAGGCGAAATCGGCCGGGGAATCATCGCTTCATGCTTGGGCAGAACTTCGCTCTCGCCGTAAGCAGAAGAAGAAGCAGCGTACACCACGCGTTTCACCCCGGCGTCGCGGGCGGCAATCAGAAGATTGAGCGTTCCATTTACGTTGACCGCATGGGTCAATTGGGGTTCGGCCACCGACTTGGGCACGGACGGCAAAGCCGCCTGATGGATCACGAAATCGATTCCCTTGCACGCTGAAGTAAGCGATGCCTCATCCAGCAGGCTCGCCTGGCGGAAATCGAGATCATTCTTAATGTCCTGTATGTTTTCAGGCTTGCCCGTGGAGAAATCATCCAGGCCGCGGACAGTCTCTCCGCATCTGACCAGTTCGTGCGCTATCGACGACCCAATAAACCCGGCAATGCCGGTAATGAGATACTTCGCCATCCTGAGTGGACCTCACGTGGGATTGCAACAGATTGTGTCTTCAACTTTAATGCTTCTAGTTGATTTTTGCACGCAGGCCAACTTCGCGGCTGCCGGAGGGCGACAAACCATGCTGTTTGATCTTATACAGCAAAGCTTTGTAGCTGATATTCAACTCCGCTGCAGCCACCTTGCGGTTCCAGTTGGCGTCGTCCAGAGCGCGCTGGATCTCGCGGGCTTCGGCGTCGTCCTTTAAGCTGCGCACCAAGGCTTTCAATCCTCCGCGACCGGAAGCTGATGTTGCTCCATCTTCCACGCCGGCATCCCGGGCCTTGCTCCGTAGCTCGTCCACCAACTGGCTCTCATCTTCCAGCACCAGGTAGCGTTTTACCAGGTTCCCCAGTTCGCGCAGATTGCCGGGCCAGTGATAGCGCAGGCATTCCTGCTCCAGCTTGCCTGAAATTGGCAATGTGTTCTTGCCATATTGCCGAGCCAGGTTGTTCATGTAATATCGCAGGAGGATCGGAATCTCTTCGCGCCGCTCGCGCAATGGAGGTACTGTCAGCGTAAAAGCGTTCAGACGATAGTAGAGATCTTCGCGCAACCTGCGTTCTGCGATTGCTTTCTTCACGTCGATGTTCGTTGCAGCCAGTACGCGGGCATCCACCTGAACATTGGCCCGGCCACCCAGACGGGAGAATGTGCCATCCTGGAGAACATGTAGCAGTTTGGCTTGCAGTCCTGCGCTCATTTCCCCGATTTCGTCGAGAAGAATAGTGCCTTTGTGCGCCAACTCGAATTTTCCCGGCTTGGATTTGCCGGCGCCGGTAAATGCCCCTGCCTCGTAGCCAAAGAGCTCGCTTTCCAAAAGATCGGCGGGCAGCGCCGCGCAGTTCACTTTCACCATGGAGCGGTGCGCGCGGACGGACATCTTGTGGATCAGCCGCGCCAGAATTTCTTTTCCCACTCCGCTCTCGCCTAACAGAAGCACGGGAACGTTCACCTTGGCGATGAGTGCCGCCTGGGCGCGAATCTGCTTCATGGCGGGGCTGGCAGCGAGAAAGAAAAAGCCTTCGCCCAGATCGTCGACCATTTCGTTGCCGGCCAACGATGGGTCGGCCGCCGGAACATGGTTTTGCGCGGCAGTCCCCAGCGCCTTGCGTATTGCTCCCTGGAACTGCGGGGAGAGGAACGGTTTTGTCACGTAATCGGAAGCCCCCAACTGGATCGCCTGGACCACCTTA
>WNGG01002630.1_pt1 | contig 20296 bp, 22 predicted proteins | sample 5400661 | NCBI WGS metagenome assembly WNGG01 (sample SAMN13153372, study PRJNA577476) | soil metagenome | isolation source: 100 cm soil or saprolite under Garry oak tree replicate 1 | place: USA:California | collected 2016-06-15
CAATCAGCAGTCCGTAGCTGACGTGCAAGTGGAATATGGATGTGCGTATGGCTGAATGTATGGTAGATTCGCTGTAGTGACATTCGAATGGGACGGCGATAAGGATCGCGCTAATCAATCGAAGCATGGTGTCTCATTTGAAGAAGCTCAGTTGGCATTTGCCGATCCCAAGCGTGTCATCGCTATAGATCACAAACACAGCGACGATCGCGAGCAGAGGTTCTTCTGTTTTGGCAAAACCGATCGTGGTGTGCTCACCGTCCGGTTCACGCTACGGCGCGAGAACATCCGTATCTTTGGCGCGGGACTGTGGAGAGAGGGTAAGCAAGTATATGAAAAACAAAACAAAGTATCGTAAAGCACCCAAGGCGGTGGCGGATGCGATACTGCACTCCGAAGTCGTTGGAGACTTCCTGCCACCCCCCGAGAAGCTGGTATTTAAAGAACAAACTGTGAAAGTGACGCTCGCTTTGAGCCAACGCAGTATCGAATTCTTCAAAGCGAAGGCAAGGAAATACAAAGTGCCTTATCAGGCGATGATAAAGCGAGTCGTAGATCTATATGCCGAGCGTCACGGCGAGTGAAGACAGGGCCTAATCCTGTCGTTCGCGTGTCGCCCGTTTGTCGCCCACTACAGACCGAAACCTTTCGTAATCTTTCACCGTTTTCTATGGCAAAGAATCCGGGAAGTTGTTTGTTTATGTTAAGGTTTCGTCGTAAATCACGTTTACACGGTCAAGACTTAAAATCCGGAGCCCCGCAAGGGGCGTACGGGTTCGACCCCCGTCCCGGGCATTGAAGAAACTGCACTTGCAGCAACGAAGTGATTCGGCTCCGATATGTCCACAGCTAGGGCTACGGCGCAGGCTCGATTCGAAGCAAAGCGCCGTCGTCCTCTTCCGTAAGCACATACAAAAGACCATCGGGACCTTGCCGGACGTCGCGAATGCGTTGCCGTAAATCGGTCAGCAACGATTCGCGGCGCAGCTCTTCGAATTTCGCGTTGAAGACAATCCGTTCGAGGTGTCCCGTGTAATTGAGTTCTCCCACGCGCATCGAGCCGACGAATGCATTCCCTTTCCATGACGGAAACCGGTCGCCCGAGTAAATCGTCAGTCCTGAAATACCGATCGACGGAAGCCACACGACCAGAGGCTCCTCCATTCCTTCTTTCCACGCATGATCCGACACGCGCGGACCCGGATAGTTTCTACCGTAACTCACCACAGGCCAGCCGTAATTCCGTCCCGGCAGGATAACGTTGAGTTCGTCTCCTCCATTCGGACCATTCTCGTTCTCCCAAACCACGCGTGTTTCCGGATGAATCGCCAGTCCCAACGCGTTGCGATGACCGAGAGAAAAGATCTCCGGCTTGTAACCGGATCGGCCAACGAACGGATTATCGGGCGGCGCCGTTCCGTCGTCGCGAAGGCGGAGAACTTTACCGCCATGATTCATTGGATCCTGCGCGCGCTGATCGAAAGTGCCTCCCACCGTCATGAACAGATTTCCATCCGGCGCAAACACGATTCTCGATGCGGCTGCACGCCCATCGTCTACGGAGTCGGCGACAAAGATATCGCGAATATCGGCGAGCGCATGACCATCGAACCGCCCTCGCGCGAGCGCCGTCGTGACGCCCTTCTCCAGAGGCTGGGTATACGTGAAGTAGACCAGCTTGTTGTTCGAGAACCGCGGATGCAGCGCAATGTCCATGAGTCCGGACAATTGCTGCGCAAACACTTTGGGCACGCCCGGAATCGGATTTGGATCAAGCACGCCGTCTTTTACTAGACGGATTCGCCCGGCACGCTCCGTCACCAGCATCGATCCATCAGGCAGAAACGCGAGGCCCCATGGATGAGAGAGTCCTTTCGTGACAACTACGACGCGTATCTTGTGCTGCTCCGCAGTGTCGAACGTGAAAGGCCCATCACCGAAAGGCGGCCGCGGTATTGTTGGAGCGCCACGCTGTTGAGCCAGGGCGGTTGCTGCGATGCTGATTATGCAAAGAAGAAGAATACGGCGCATGACGGCGGATTATAACTCACGCTGATCAGCGGGAACATGGTCACAATCTTAAGTCTTGTAAAGTTTGAACCTGCCTGTATCCTTCCGATCTATTATTTCCCCGATCTCGTGCACAAGCCGAAGGAGGAAAAATGATCCGGCGCGCAGGCCGGACGGCCGAAGAATAGGAGACAGACAATGATTCAAGTGTCACGTGGGTCCAACGAACCGAAATCGGCAGCAGCAGTCAAACGATGGATCGAGAAGCACACCCGATCATCAGATCGCTTCGCATATGTCGCGGACAAGTATGAACCCCATCGAAAGGAGCACGGATGTTACGACGTGTATTCTTTCGAGAACGGACCTTTGCTAGGCGCCTTAGCGGCTGCGGCAAAATCCAAACGGCTGCCGATCGCGGCGATCGGCGAGCCCTTCGGAATCTTCAGCATCTTCGGAAACGTATAGAAGTACTGCCATCGAAAATCCCACTTCGGAATTTTGACCAGAGGAATGGTCTTTCCATCCGGAGTCACCGCGAATGCCTCGAAGGATTTTCCAAGCAGATGCATGTGCGGGTTTCATCATCTCGAACGGGATTTCTTCAATGGAGCGTGCGAAGTGCGCGTGCTCTGTCCCATGCGGGAATGGTCGCCATTTCGTACGGTTCGCCTTCCGTTTGCGATAACATGAATCAATTCCGACGGAATACGCAACGTTTGAAGGTAATTTCGTTCTCGATCTCGGTTCCGTGGATATCGGGCAAAGCCGACCGCAGGCAAGTGGGAAGGAGATACGCTGGTGGTCGATGAAGCACATCAGTGGATCGCAGGCCGGGACTTGAAGGGGGAACGCGAACTGATCAAACCGTACTGGTATCCGTATTCGAGGTACAACAGAACATGAAGGCCAACATCATGAAAACCTATCCCAACTACGTAAACAACGAGTGGGTGAGTTCGCAGAAAACCCGCGAAGTCATTAACCCATTTAATGGGGAGACCATCGCGCTTGTGCCGGAGGCGAGCAAGAAAGACGTGGACGAAGCGATCGGTGGGGCGCGCCAGGCATTCGATCGAGGCCCGTGGAAAGAATCCACCGCCCAGCAGCGCGGGCGCATTCTATTCGCAATGGCGGACATCGTCCGGAAGAATGCTGCGATGCTGGCCGAACTGGAGACGCTCAACAGCGGCAAGCCCATCGTCGAAAGCGAATTCGACATGAACGACACCGCAAGCTGCTTCGAGTACTACGGCGGGCTTGCGACGAAGATTCACGGCGAAACGCTTCCAGTTCCCGACAACGCTCTGAATTTGACGCTTCGCGAGCCCGTCGGGGTGGCTGGCTTGATCGTCCCCTGGAATTATCCGCTGATGCTTGCCGCCTGGAAACTGGGGCCGGCGCTCGCTGCCGGCTGCACTGTGGTCCTCAAGCCGGCCGAGCAAACGCCACTGACCACGCTGGAATTCGCACGGCTGGTGCAGGAAGGAATTTCCGATCTGCCGCCGGGAGTACTCAACGTTGTTACGGGAGACGGACCCACAGCCGGCCGCGCCATCGTTGAGTCGATGCAGGTCGATAAGGTAGCGTTCACCGGCGGTACCGAGACAGGGCGCGAGGTTCTCCGCGGCGTCGCCGATTCAAATCTTAAAAAAGTCTCTCTAGAGCTTGGCGGCAAATCGCCAAACATCTTTTTTTCGGACGCGGATCTTGAAGCCGCAACCGACGGCGCCCTCTTCGGCATTTTCATCAATCAAGGCGAAGTCTGTTCCGCCGGCTCCCGCATTCTCATTCAGCAGGATCTCTTCAAGAAACTTGTCGGCCGGATGAAAGAGATGATGCCGAAAATCCGCCTCGGCAATCCGATGAGCCGCGAGACGAAGATGGGACCACTTGTTAGTAAGGAGCACCTGGAAAAGGTGGAAGGCTACATTGAAATCGGACGCAAAGAAGCGAGGCTCGTCGCGGGTGGCCGCCGGCCGTCATTGGAGGAACTGAAGAATGGGTACTTCGTGGAGCCCACCATCTTCGAGGCGGACAACAAGGCCCGAATCGCCCGCGAGGAAATCTTCGGGCCCGTGGTGGCCTGCATTCCCTTCAAGGATGAGGAGGAAGCGCTCCAAATCGCCAACGACACTCCATATGGTCTTGCCGCCGCGGTCTGGTCGCGCGATATCTTCCGATGCCTGCGTGTGGTCAAGAGTCTGCGGGCGGGCATCGTGTGGGTGAACACGATGCAGCCGTGCTATGTCGAATCGCCCTGGGGCGGATACAAGCAAAGCGGCCACGGACGAGAATTAAGCCTGCACGGCGTCGAAGAGTTTCTTGAGACCAAGCAAGTCCATATCAATCTCAGCGAGCGGCCTATCGGATGGTACTGAGCAGAACCGGGCCGCGCTTCGCGGTTCTCGGCGGCGCGGGCGCGATCGGCCGTATCATCGTTCGCGATCTCTTCGAATCGAGTTCGAAGTATTCAATCCTGATCGCGGATTTCGATGGCGAATCAGCCCGCAGTTTGGCAAGGAGCTACCGCAGCGGACGCGTCTCATACACCCGCGCGGACGCCAGGAAGCCATCAGGCCTTGCCGCAGTTCTTCGCGGATATTCGGTTGTCATCAACTGCACTCGTCACCAATTCAATCTCAATGTGATGAGAGCCGCGCTTCAGGCGCGAGTCGCATATCTTGATCTCGGAGGACTGTTTGTCTGGACATGCCGCCAATTGCGGCTAAGGAGGCGTTTTGCGGAAGCAGGGATAACGGCGGTGATCGGAATGGGCTGCGCGCCCGGCCTGACGAATGTGATGGCTGGCGCTGCGGCGACAAAACTGGAACGAATCGATTCCATCCGCATTCGCGTTGGTGGAATCGACTTCAGTGAACGTAGAGGCGATTTTGCGTTTCCCTACTCCGCGGAGACGATTATCGAAGAACTGACACTGCCGGCCTGGAAATGGAGCCGCGGGCGTTTCGTTCAGGTGAAGCCACGGTCGGGTTGGGAACGCGTGGAGTTTGGTCCGCCTGTGGGAGCAGTGTGGGCCGTCACCACGCGGCATAGCGAAATCGCTACGCTCCCGATCCGTTTCAAGAGGCAAGGCCTTCAGTTTGCGGACTTCAAGGTGGGCTTCGAACGCGCGTTCGTTCGGGAAATCATGAAGCGTCTTCGCGCCGGCTGGACGGTTCGGGAGTTCCAGGCCCTGCCCGCGCCAAGAGAGGCGCCCAATGATTGTGAAATCGTGCGGGTCATTGTTTGCGGCGTTGGCCGGAAGATTACGCTTGACTGCCACGCACGGTCGAAGCCCAAGTGGCGGGCGAGCGCCAGCGATGTCGATACTGCCTGCCCCGCGTCGATTGTGGCTCAAATGCTCGCCGGCGGCTTGATCCACAAACCGGGAGTTTGGGCTCCAGAAGACGTTGTCCCCACTCAGAGTTTCTTCGAGGAATGCCGGCGAAGAGAGCTGACCTTTAGCGAAAAAAGCCAATTGCGGCAATCATTAGAAACGGCTGACCACAGCTAACGACAGATCCCCTGATCTCCGAGGACACCAGCGCTCATTCTGTTCTCTTTGACGAGTGGGAATTCCCAGGCGACATCAGAAGATTTGAACGAACTCAGGCAAGATAGCAGGCGCGTTACGGCTTATGCGGCCATTCGAAACCGGGTCTGAAATTCGCAGAAAAACAGCTCCGCTTCCTTCTCAGCTCGCCTTTTGACGTAACCGTATCGGTATTGGAGTACGTCGATCAGCCTCGACCTGTCGAAGCAGCACTCATCCACGTCGGACGCGGTCAGGTGTTCCCAACGGCTCATGATTTCGCCGCGGAGAAGATGAAGGGGATCCTTGTTCGCATGCGCCATAAACGGTTCCTCATGTAGGTCTCAGGAGTCAGCCGACTTTGCAAGCAGGCGAGGCAATTTGAGTATGAAACTACCCTTTGACCGAACGCAACAGGTTTTTCCCGCGTTTGGTGGACAATTCCCCACCATAAGTCCGGTTTCCCGGATCAGTTCTTCCGTTTTATGAATTTATTTCACAAGGGCTGCCGACAAGCTATTGAATCCGTTGGCTGTGGCTTTGGTCACCTGGGTGCTAAAAAAGGAGAGACAGCAGCCGTGCTCGGTCTCGGTAGTGGGGGGATCCGTTGTAGTCCACCGCGAGATTTGGATAACGCAGGTGGGAAGGCAGGATGGTGGAGGTTGAGATTTCGGTTGGGCAAAAACGCCGGCAGGTTGGCCGGCGTTTTTGCTTTTTGGGAGATTGCCAAGCAAACGTAATGTGGAAAGGAGAATCAGCGAACCGTCAGGACTTCGAGCAAAAGGTTTACAAACAGGGCGATGTCGAAAGCGATCAGGAAGAGTGTCGCCATCCCAAACTCATTGCCGCTGCGCGAGAAAATGTTGGCGGTTTTCCAATAAACGTCTTCGGCATTCTTGATCAGAAGGTATTCGGCGACCATACGGTCATAGGTGGGCGCCGGGATGGAAAGCTGAAGGCAGGCGTAAGCAACGCAACGGCCGGAGAAGCAATCTCGGATCTCGGTCTGGGAGTAGGGTGAGATCACATACGTTCCCCGTTTTCCGGGCAGCTGGATGACTCCCTTTTCCTCGAGTTCTGACCATGCGCTTTCAGGCAGGATGGTGCGCAACAACTGACGTGCTTTGTCCTTGGCACGCTCGTAATCGTCTTGCGTGGGATGCGGAAACACATCGGCCCGCGGCAGTGGAAAATTTTCCTGAATTCGCGTGGCCATGAGCATTTACCCAATCTTTCTCAGGTGAACCGAAGCCGCGTCGCGATCACAGGCCGCCTTGGACTCTGGGAATCAATAGGATTTCCGCATCCGGGTCGAATTCGCGAATCAGAACGTCGTGTTTGTCCGATATATCAGCCGCGAACCAACCCTGAGCCACCTTATCGTTGAACTCTTTTTCGATCTCGACGAGACGCTGTGGGCTCACGGTATCCGTATCCCATTCCGCGAGCGTCTTGTCTCCGCCGGCACAAATCATTCGAAGTTTCTTTAATGCCATGGTTTGTCCCTTTCCCTCTCCCTCGAGCCGGTTCTCTTCATCGAGGCGTACGCAAACCACTGTAGCAATTATGCTACCGGAGCAAGGTTCTAGTGAGTCGACACAGTTCAAAGGGTTTGTCCAGCGAGAGTAATCCCCTAAGACGGGGAGAAACAGGGCGGCTAGCCCTTGACGGGTTCTTTGAAGCAATCCGGGAGGAAATGCACTACCAACCGTGCCGATCTGGAACCTCGCTTCAAATACGGCGGGCCTGGAAACCCGGGACAGCGTTCCAGCGCTTTCCGGTAGCAATCCTCCTCGGCCTCATGGATCGTCCTTCCTTGCGATCTCACCACGACGACGGATTTCGCAGGGTTACCGTCTCTGGCCATTTTCAGCAGACAATCGTATCGGTTGTACTTCCGCGATAACTCCACATAGAAATAATCGCCATTCGGAAAAGTTCGGACGGGGTGAGAGATCACAACTACATCTTTAGCAAGGCGCGCCATAATACCTCCCTCCTTGCAAAAGCTTGGCATTGGACCATATCCAATGTATGTTTGTAAATAGACGTGAAACCCCCGCCAGACGTGGGTCTTGGCAGTCTCCCCGATCAAACCAGCGTCACTTGTGGCCGGAAGCTTCGACGTTCTGTTACGATAGCTGTGGCATTACTGTTTAACGCGACATTCTCATGAAACACGCGGCTCAGTTGCGTTTGGCCATGGCCCAAATAAATGTCGTTGTCGGCGACATTGATGGAAATGCACAAAAGGTTGTGGAGTGGATCGATCGTGCCCGCGATATGGATGCCGACATCGTCACTTTTCCGGAGCTGGCACTCACGGGTTATCCACCTGAGGATCTGCTGCTCAAACCTCAATTTATCGATTCCAATCTCTCAGCTCTCGAAACAGTCATCGGTCGAACGCACGACATCACGGCCATCATCGGGTTCGTCGATTGGCAGGATGACATCTTCAATGCTGCCGCCGTCGCCCAGAATGGGAAGATCGTCACGACCTACCACAAGATGTACCTGCCAAACTACGGCGTGTTCGACGAGTTTCGCTACTTCCAGCCGGGCAACCGGTGTCCGGTCCTCCAGATAGGTGACGCCACCGTGGGCGTCAGTATCTGTGAGGATATCTGGTATCCCGATGGCCCGGTATTCCTCCAAGCCCTCTCGGGTGGAGCCGAACTGATCATTAATATTTCGTCCTCGCCATACCACGCGGGGAAACGGCGGTGGCGCGAGCGTATGCTGGCAACTCGAGCGGCCGACAATACGGTCATTGTGGCATACAACAACCTTGTCGGCGGCCAGGACGAGTTGGTCTTCGACGGGGACAGCCTCGTTTTCGATGAGAACGGCGATATCATCGTGCGCGGCAGACAATTCGAAGAGGACCTCATCGTTGTCGACCTCGATGTCGAATCCGTTTTTCGAAAAAGACTGCATGATCCCCGCCGGCGCCAGCAGAAATGGAATGCCGCAACGGTGCCGGAAATTTTTCCAGTCACATCGCGCGGCGGGCGTCGCAGCCGGTTACCCGCCATCGAACAATCCGAACCACTTTCGGATGATGCGGAGATCTACCAGGCCCTTGTTCTCGGAACCAGGGACTACGTTGTGAAAAACGGGTTCAAAAAGGTTGTGCTCGGGCTGAGCGGCGGCATCGATTCAGCGCTAACGGCATGCATCGCGGTGGATGCTTTGGGCAGTGAAAACGTCGTCGGGGTGTTGATGCCGTCGGAGTTCTCATCGCGAGGAAGCATTGAAGATTCGGAGCAGCTCGGAAAGAACCTCGGCATCGAGCTGCTGACCATTCCCATCACCCAGGTCTTTAACGCTTACAACGGCTCCCTAAAAACAGCATTCAAGCATGCGAAGCCGGATGTAACTGAAGAGAACCTCCAGGCAAGGATTCGTGGAAACTACCTGATGTCTCTATCGAACAAGTTCGGCTGGCTGGTTTTGAGTACCGGGAACAAGAGCGAGGTCAGCAGCGGCTACTGCACTCTCTACGGCGATATGGCCGGCGGCTTCGCCTTGCTAAAGGATGTGATGAAGACGACCGTGTTTCGCCTGGCGGAGCACGGCAATCGCGTTGCAGGCCGTGAACGTATTCCACGGACGATTATCCAGAAGCCACCGTCTGCGGAACTGCGCCCGAACCAGCTCGACACCGATTCGCTTCCACCTTACGAAGTATTGGATCCCATCCTCAAAGCGTACGTCGAGGAAGACCGAAGCCTTTCCGAAATCGTCGATATGGGTTTCGATGAGCAGCTTGTTCGCCGCGTCATTCGCATGGTAGACACCAATGAATACAAGCGCCGCCAGGCCGCGCCGGGCGTGAAGATCACACCGCGCGCGTTCGGGCGGGATCGGCGCATGCCGATTACCAATCGATTCCGGTAAGCGTCTAAGGGGCTGGGTGTCAAATTAAGGTCATTCATCATGAATAGGCCATTCGCAATACTCGAACAATGGGTCAGGCAAGGACGCATTCATTTGGCAGCCGTGCCCGCGCTCGATGCACCTTCAGGTGAAACCGAAAGTGCTAACGGTGAAACCCGGGACTTTTCTGTGGAAACTCTTCCAGCGGGCCTTTCCGATGACGAACTGTTTGAGTATGCAATGAAAGATGTGCGGTCGCTCGGATGGAGCGCGGTTCCGCTTCACAATCGTCCTCCGATGGAGATCCAAGCTCAGGATGACGAACAGGATGCCCTGCGCGCGCTCGAAGAGTTTGTGCGTGACGGCAACGTCGCGTTTGAGCAGACCGCCGAATACATCGAAGGCTCCGTGCATCCGCACGGACGCCTCTATCTCGATGACCTGCGATCCGGACGCTTCTCCATTCAGGCGCATCTGGATTTACACGGTCTGAATCTTCAAAACGCCCGCTTCATTCTTGGGGAGTTCTTGCTGGAATCCGTCCGGGCCGGCTTTTCCTGTGTTCGTGTGATTCACGGCCGTGGCCGTCACTCCCACAAACATCATCCGATTCTGAAAGAAAACATCCAACGCTGGTTGTGCACCCGCCGCATGAGCCGGAATGTTGTCGCTTACACCTCCGCACGCCGATGCGATGGGGGCGGAGGCGCCGTTTACATCCTTCTGAGAAAGTGAACGCGGTCGGCTGAAGCGCACAGAGAAGCCATGAAATGAGAGCGCGTGCCCAAGTCCTTGGAAAGCCGCTGGCAGACAACGGCGATTTGGACGCCATTATCGACTAGCGATCCCAGCACGGTTTTCACGCGGCCCAGGCTTTGGGAAGCTCTTCTGGTAAGAATCGAACTGTCATAAAACACGCCGAGTAGATTCGATATGACAATGTTCCTGTGCGTCCTTTCAAAAACATTCTCGAGTGCCCGGCCGATGATCTGTTCCAGTTCGAAACAGTTCCGTGCTTGTGACGCGTCGATGAGAACGGGTTTGTCCTCGCCGGTAATCATATCCATCACTGACGCAACGGCCGCGTCGTCAATCGGATCATCAGTGACGTAGACGATCAATTGACCGATGTCTGCTGCTGTGATCATTTCTTCATCACGCGAAGCACCCCCACAACGCGTCCGATGATGCTCAACGTTGCCGCTTCGCTCCTTTCAATCTCAATGGGATCAAATTTCGGATTTTCGGCTTTCAACGTGACGCCACGATCAGTGCGATAGAACCGCTTGACCGTCGCTTCTTCACCAATCAATGCGACGACGATTTCACCATTCGAAGCGGATTGTTGAGGATGTACCAGGACGTAGTCACCATCCAGAATGTGTGCGCCCTCCATACTGTTACCCCGGACCTTGAGCAGAAAGGCTCCCGGTGGAGCCCAATCCTTGGGAAGGTGAATCACATCTTGCACATTTTCCTGTGCCAGGAGCGGCAAACCGGCCGCGACTCTGCCGACGATCGGAATGCCGCCTTCCCGGCGCGAAGACGCTGGAATGGAAAGACTTCGCGATTGAAATCGCTTTTTCTGAAGGTAGCCCTTCCGCTCCAGAGCTGAAATGTGATCCTGAACTGTCGCAGGATAAACTCCGAACTGCCGCCCGATCTCACGTACGGAAGGAGGAAAGCCGTTGTCTTCCACATATTTATTGATGAAATTCAAAATGGCTTGCTGACGGTCCGTTAGCATGACCCCGTATACCGTACAAATGTTCGGTAGTCAACAGAAATACGATGAGTGCTTGCTCGAAATTAGTCACCGCGGTATGGTTCGGCCAGGCCCAAGGAAGGAGTTCGCATGAAGTCCGTCCGCGGGGCCGCTCTTATCCTCGCACTGTTGTTCCTTTCTTTCCTCACCGTCCTAGGCGGTGCTCTTCTCACGACATCAACGATCGACGTCTGGATCAGCGATAATTACAAAACCAACACGCAGTGTCTGTATTTGGCAGAGGCAGGAATCGAGCAGGCACGTGAACTTGTGCGCGTGTCCAGCAGGACGCCCACACAGTTGCTGACTTCTGCCGCTGGCCCGGACGACACCCTATCGACGTCTACGGATTTAGTCACGCTGTTGGCGAGTGACGACCAGCCCCTGATCCCTTCGGATACGCCCCTTCGAGTCACGGGCCAACCCTTGATCGACAGTTCGGGACGAATCATCGGCAGGTACCACGTTTGGCTCCGCAACGACAATGCAGAAAGCATGGCGGCGCCGATGGATCACAATCAGGTCTTGACCTTATTGAGCTTCGGCGTCATGCGGGGCACTCGAAAGGTGATCGAAGTCACAATCAAGAAGGCAAAATTCCCCAAGTTGCCCGCGGCGGTGACGTTCGACGGGCCCGCCAGCGGGTTTGATTACGCCAACTCCACGCTGGCTGGGATCGACGGAAATGACGCCGGTGCCGCTCGGGAAGACGAAAACGCCGTTGGCGTCGTTGACGACAACGACGTAGGCCGTATCGTGAATGCCCTGATCGGGCCGCCGGACTTGAGAGCCACTTACTCTGGCGTATCCGGCATTCATCCGGACGTCGCAAATACCGAAGGCGAAATGGAGCCCGCGTTGAAGAGGGTAAGCGGTCTCGAAAGCCTGGTATCGGCGATCACGGCCAATGCTTCAGATGTGTACAGCCCACCCTTTGGCGCTGTTATGGCGATCGGAAACTACGGAATGGCGGCGAACTATCGAATCGCAGTCGTTAACGGCGATGTCAATCTGGGTCCTGGCTTTGGCTACGGGATCTTGCTTGCGCGCGGCGATCTGAGGGTGACCGGCAGCTTCACCTGGAACGGCCTGATCCTGATCATTGGCCAGGGAGCGCTTCACTGGAACGGCGCCGGTGATGGGTCCATTAACGGCGGACTATTTCTCGCGCGTACCCGAGCCAATGACCGCAGTTCAGAAAACCCGCTTGGCACTCTTCTCAGCTCACGTGGCGAAATCACTGCGGATTTCAACGGAGCTCGCGGCAGCGGAATCCACTACAACACATCCTTAATCGAAGCCGCGAACCAGGCACTCCCGTACAATCCGATTGCTATTCGAGAACGTTAGTCTAGCCGCGAATTACGCCAATTACGCCAATGGGCGCAGTAACGCTTGATGCGCGTCATGGCGTCATTGGCGTAATTCGCGGCTAATTTCTACTCTTACGCCCTCGTTGTTCGAGTTCGGTTATTACCTGCGGGATCTTCGTAGAGATACTTCACGCGATTCTTGTAAATGAAAAGGTTCGGCTGTGTGTCACGCGTGATTCGGATGATATCCTTGTCGTAATATTCGATCCATCCGTGCACCTCTTCGCCATCGATAAGTTTCACGACTACAGGTGTGCGATTTTTGGAAAGACGATCGATGTATTCAGCTTCCCGGAAAGTCGTTTCGGGCGCGGCTTGCCGGCGATCTCTCCTACTGATGTATTCATTTGGGATTCGTGTTGCCATGTTCCGAAGTATTCAGTTTTCGATGTTAAGATTCAAGAGTGAAGATTCAAGCGTTACTTTTCGACCTTGGAAAGGTCCTCATCGATTTCAACTTCGATACGGGTGTTCAGGCCCTGCACGCTTGTTGCTCCATATCGCGAGACCGGTTTGAAGAAGTCCTCTGGGATGAGACGTGGATCCAACGGTATGAGCGCGGAGAGATCTCGACTGGTGAATTCCACACATATCTCTGCAAAACGGCAAATCTGAAAATGGAGCTGACGCAGTTCTGTCAGACGTGGTCCTCTGTTTTCTTGCCGGATCTGATTGTGTCGGAGAAGTTATTGGTGTTACTGAAGCGGAAATACCCGCTGATCTTGGTTTCCAACACGAATGAGGCCCATGCCGAGTTCATCCGCACAAAATATCGAATCTTCGATTATTTTGACCACCATGTTCTTTCTTACCGGGTCGGTTCCTTAAAGCCGGATATGAAGATCTTTGAGCATGCCATCCTTGCATCAGGCTGTCCGCCTGAAACGCTCTTCTTCACGGACGACCGCGAAGAAAATGTTCGTGCCGCCGAGCAGTTGGGGATTCACTCTCATCGTTTTGTGTCGGAGTCGAAGCTGATCGAGGCGCTACGGCAGGCTGGGGTCGAAATTGGCGGTAACGGAAACCACACATGAATGACGAAAAGCCGCACCTTTCCACCTACTGCGCGCACGCCGGAGCCGCAGACCTGCCTTCCCAGAACGCGCCTGCAGTAATGCCGATCTACCAGACGTCGGTATACGAGTTTGGGGACCTCGAAGAACTGGACGCGGTGTGGGAAGGGAAGAAGCCCGGATTCATTTACGGACGCTACGCACTGCCAAATCATGCTGCCCTGGAAAACATCGTAGCCAAGTTGGAACAAGGTGAGGGCGCCATCGCAAGCGCGTCAGGCATGGCCTCCATTGTGGTTGCGCTCTGGGCCCTGCTCCAAAGCGGCGATGAAGTGGTGGTCGCCAATGACTCCTACGGCGGTACTCTGAGTCTCGCCGCGCGTGATTTCCCCCGGTTTGGGATAACCAGCCGATTTGTTCCGACAACAAAGATGGCGGAGATCGAAGCTGCATTTTCATCGAGAACGAAGGTATTGCTCGTGGAAACGCTCTCTAATCCGCTGTGGAATGTTATCGATGTTAGCGGCGTTGCGAAATTATGCCGGCGAAAGGGCGTGAAGTTGCTTGTGGACAATACCGTGGCGACGCCGTATCTGGTCTGTCCACTGGCATTGGGAGCTGACGCTGTGATCCACAGCGCGACGAAGTTCCTCGGTGGTCATCACGATGTGACAGCGGGAATACTCGTCGGCTCCGGCGAATTCATCGCAGGCGCTCGCGAATCGGCTATCCGGCTGGGCGCCTGCCTGGCGCCATTCGAGGCGTGGCTGACGGTCCGGGGCATCAAGACATTCGCGCTCCGAATGGGCCGCGTCTGCTCGAGTGCACGGGAAGTGGCGAATCACCTGGAGAAGCATTCCAAGGTGCGCACGGTTTTTTACCCCGGCCTCGAGAGCCATCCCCAACGCGATATCGTCCGGCGGACCATGAAGGGACTGGGCGGCGGCATGCTTTCATTTGAGTTGAAAGAAGGAAGTGTCCGATCCGCCGAGAATTTCGTGAAGAACCTGGAGCTCATTCGCCTTGCCCCGAGTTTGGGTGGCGTCACGACAACCATTTCGCATCCCGCGAAGACCTCGCACCGTTCCCTAACGCCGGCCCAACGCGCCGAGGCTGGTATTTCAGACACGCTGCTGCGGCTTTCTATTGGCATAGAGGAACCCGAGGACATCGTGGCGGAACTCGATCGTGTGCTCGATGTCATTTAGCCGCGTCATTCGCGGCTGACGCGGGGAACCTATGGAGCGAAAAATCTTCGTCGTCTCCGACGCTACAGGAGCTACAGCCGAGCACGTATTGCAGGCTGCGCTGGCACAGTTTGAAGCGGAGAACGTCGAGATCGAGCGGCGGCCGCAGACGCGAACCATCGAACAGATCCGGCAGGTGATCGACGAAGCGCGGGAAAGTGGTGCGATGGTTGTGCACACCATGGCGTCAACGGGACTGCGCCGGGAAGTCTATTTGCGTGCGACGGAGCGGAGTGTGCGCTCGGTCGATCTGCTGGGCAATGTACTGTCAGATTTAAGCACGTTTCTTGGGGCTCCTCCGGGCGGTGTTCCCGGCGGACTGCATCGTCTTGACGAGAACTACTATCGGAGAACGGACGCTCTCGCGTTCGTCGTCAAGCACGATGACGGGCTTGGTCTGGAGGACCTTGGGCGGGCCGATATCGTTCTGGTCGGAATTTCCCGCACATCGAAAACACCCCTTTCCATCTATCTGGCCGTTCGAGGCTATTTCGTCGCCAACGTGCCCATCTTGAATGGGGTTGAACCGCGGCCCGAGCTATTCAAGATCGATCAGCGGCGAGTGGTGGCCCTGCGGATGGATCCGATTCGTTTGCGGCACATTCGTGAGCAGCGCCTGAAGTCTTTTCCGGAGGACGCGCGGCAATCCTATACGGATGCCCGAATGATTCAACAGGAAGTGGCTTATGCCGACGACATTTTCAGGCGGGCGTCATGGCCGGTCGTCGATATGAGCCTGAAGTCTCTCGAAGAGGTGGCCATCGAGGTTATCAGCCTGGCTACAGACCTGCCGTACGTGCGTACGCCGGACGGGCTCCGTGCAGTCTGACGGCCACAGGCGATCCCGCAAAGTAACCCAAGTCCCTGATTTAACGTATGGAACTTTTGGCTCGTTTCCAAGTAGAATGGAGGCCGCTTGCCGATCCCAGCAGAAACTCATAGCGAAAAAAGCCGGCGCTTTTGCTCGCACTGATTCTGGCTTCGGCCCGGGTCCACACAACAAAATTCGGAGTAATCCAACGTATCCTTAAATGAGCATTTTTGAATTTTTCTTCAAATACAAACCTATCGTTTATGAAAAGGGCCGCCTGGCGTTCCAGCTTGTAGGCTCGCCTGCGTGGTTTATCCTTTTCATTATCGCCGCTGCCGCGGGCGCCTACTACGCCTACCGGAACGTTGCTCGCGATAAATACTCTATTGGCTTGGTCGTGCTCCGCGCCGTCACGTTCAGCGTGCTGGCGTTCATCTTCCTCCGGCCGGTCCTCAATATCTCTACTGTCCTGCCCCAGGAAAGCTACGTTGCGGTTGTTATCGACAACTCGGAAAGCATGAAAATCAAAGATGACGGCCAGGTGTCGCGATCTGAACAGCTCCAGAAACAGTTAGAAACAACGAATTTCTTCAAGCGGCTCTCAGACAAGTTCAAGGTAAGAATGTACCGGTTTGACCGCGATGCCGAACGCATCGAACACATGGGCCGGATGAACTACAGCGGCAAGCGTACCCGGTTCGAATCCGCAACGGACCTGTTGTATCAGGAACTCGGGACGGTACCGCTTTCAGGCGTTGTACTGATCACGGACGGAGTGGACAATGCTTCAAAGCAGTGGACCGAGTCGCTCTCCCGTCTTGAAGCACGCCACATCCCCTTTTATACAGTCGGTGTAGGCTCGGAGAACATCACCCGCGATGCGGAGATTGTGAAGGTCGCCGCGCCACGCGAGACCCTGAAGGAATCGACAGCCGTTGTTGACGTGTCGTATCGCAGCCACGGTTTTTCCGGCAAGAAGGCCACGCTCTACGTCCGCGAAAATGGTGTTCTCTTGAAGTCAGAAGAGGTCGTTCTCCCGGCCGATGGCGAGATCGCCGAAAAATCCATCGACCTTCCTGTCAAAAATGAGGGTACCCGGCTCTTTTCCTTCGCACTCCAGGCACAGGACGATCGCATCCCCGAGAACAACACCCTGGACGCACTGGTCGAAATCAAGAATGACCATCCGCAGATCCTCTATATAGAAGGTGAACCGCGGTGGGAGTTCAAATTCCTGCGCCGTGCAATTCAGGACGATCCCAATATCCGGCTCGTCACCCTGCTGCGCTCCTCCCAAAACAAGTTCTATCGTCAAGGCATCGACAAGGAAGAGATGCTGGCCGAGGGCTTCCCGAAAAAGCGCGAAGAGCTTTTCCAATACAAAGGCCTCATTTTCGGCAGCATCGAGTCCACTTTTTTCACCCAGGATCAACTGAAGATGGTCGTGGACTTCGTTAGCAACCGCGGTGCCGGATTTCTCATGATGGGTGGACGAAATTCGTTTGTCGGCGGACGTTATCAGAATAGTCCGATAGCCGACATTCTTCCTATACAGATGTCGCAGGAGGATCGCACGCCTATTATCGGCCGCCTTAAGCTTGCCGTCACCGATTATGGCCGAACGCATCCGTTGATGAAACTTTCCCCCGATGCGAACGCAAACATCAAGCAGTGGTCGGAACTGCCGCCTTTGAACGACTTCAACAAGACACTTGAAGCGAAGGTCGGCGGCATTGTCCTTGCCCGTGGCCAAACAGAACAAAAAGGTAGTTCAGAGCCCATCCTGCTTGCATATCAGCGATACGGACGTGGCCGCACCATGGCCTTTACCAGCGGCAGCAGTTGGCGCTGGCAGATGGAAATGGATCACGAGGACATGACGTACGAACTCTTTTGGAAGCAGGTTCTGCGCTGGCTCGTCAATACTTCACCCGATCCTGTAATGATCAGCTCCGACAAGGACACCTATCTTCCCGGCGAAGCCATACGGCTTTATGCGGAGGTTTCAAACAAGACGTTTGACCGGATGAACAATGCGAAAGTCATAGCCAAGGTCACCAATCCGGACGGCGTCACCGAATCGCTTGCATTGGATTGGAATGGCGCGCAGGAAGGCGTCTACCAAACCGAATTGAATGCCGGCGAGAAGCCTGGCATTTACCGGGTGGAAATCGACGCTGCTCAGGGTTCGGAGAACCTCGGAACGAACCGCACGGCTTTCCAGGTTCAGGATCGGCCGGTCGAGTATTACAACGCACTGTTGGATACCCGGTTTCTCCAATCGGTCGCCTCAGCGACAGGTGGCCGCTACTACCCATTATCGAAAATCGGCGATGTCCCGGACGACGCCGTATACGTCGCAGGCGAAACGTCATTTGTCGAGCAGAAAGAGTTGTGGGACGTCCCATTTCTCTTCATGCTGCTATGTGTCACCCTGGCGGGGGAGTGGTTCTGGAGAAAGAGGAAGGGTCTGGCATGAAATTTCGTCTTTTGCTCGCCTTCATCCTGTTCTTGCCCGCCGTGGTATTGGCCGATTCCAGCGCGCTCATCCTCAGCGGTGTTCCCGGCAGTCCCGATCACGCAGAAAAATTTGCGAAGTGGACCGAAGGCACACGCAAAGCGCTGGTCGAAAAATTCGGATTCTCGCCGGAACGAGTCCTTGTGCTATCGGACAAGAAGACGGCTCAAGCCGATGTCAGGGCTGCGTTCGCCACGCTGAAACAGCAGCTCAAACCAACCGACTCCTTCTTTCTGTTCTTCATCGGCCACGGGAGTGGGGAAGGGGATTACAAATTCAATATCAGTGGTCCAGATTTCACTGCTGCGGATTACAACAAGCTCTTGTCCACGCTCAGCGTGGGCCGGATCGTGATCGTAAACGGAACCAGTGCCAGCGGGGGAGCCATCGAAGCATTCGCTGGAAAGAATCGCATCATTGTCACGGCAACACGTAGTGGTCAGGAAGGCAACGATACCGTTTTCTACGAATACTTCCTCGAGGCGCTCCAGAGCCCCGCCGCGGACGAGGATAAGGACCAGAAGATTTCCGTCTGGGAAGCGTTCAAATACGCTTCAGCAGCCGTGGAGCGCTTCTATAAAGAGGAAGGCCGGCTCGCGACCGAGCATCCGCAGATTTCAGACAATGGAGCGGACAAGACCGGGGCAAGCATCAAGGATCCTCCTCTGCTGGCCCGCTCGACGAGCTTCCAGGTCGACCGGCCGATCGTTTCCAGTGATCCCAGGGTGCAGGCGCTATTGAACGAGAAGAAGGATCTCGAACAAAAAATCGAATACCTGCGCGTGAACAAAGCGGCGACTCCCGACGCCGAATACGAAAAGCAATTGGAAGACTTGTTCGTGCAGTTGGCGCTGAAGAACCAGGAAATCAGCCAGCAGGAGAAGAAGAAATGAAGAAATATTTCGAATTGCGAATTTCGGATTGCGAATTTCGGGGGCGCTGGCGAGCAAATTCGAAATCCGCAATTCGAAATTCGAAATTGCTCGTCGGCTTTCTACTTTTTCTTCTCTTCAGCTGTGGAGCACTCTGGCAGACCGATATACCTGGAGCAATCGAGCAGGCGCGAACGGGCAAGTACAAAGAAGCAGCCGCTACACTGGAAACGGTTGTTGCCGGAGGAAACTTCGATCCTCAAGTCGTCGAGAGCCTTTACAACGCATGGATTCGCCAGGGCGAATACACGAAGGCGCGCGATCGATTTGAAACTTGGTCGGCGGCGAACGCCGCTTCCGCACCCATTCGGCTTGCGGCGGCGCGCGTCAATCACCTGACAGGGAATTTCGATCGGGCCCTGACGCACCTGAATCCCATTCAAACTGCCCCTAATATTGCAGTCGCCGCACAATTCGAAAAAGCGAAAGTGTTGGAAGATACGGGCAAACGTGACGACGCAAAGGCGATTTACGACAAGCTGATCGCGAATCTCCAGGGCACGCGCTCGCCAAACGATCTCGTGTACGTTGCCCGCGCGATGTGGGCAACCGGCTACTTTCATGATGCGAACGATGTCTTCAAGCTGGCGACCCAGGGCAATCCCCGCAATGCCGAAGCGTTCGTGGTCTGGGGCGATCTACTTGCGGAAAAATACAATGAGCCCGAAGCCCTCGCAAGCTATGAGGATGCGCTGAAAATCGATTCCAACTTGCCGGAAGCGCACCTCGGTATGGCTAGAAATCTCGCCATGACCGACCCTGAACGAGCGGGCACGGAGCTTGAGCACGCGTTGACGATGAACCCGAACTCCGTCGAAGGACACTTGCTCACGGCCGAGCAGGATATCGATTCGGAACAGTACGACAAGGCTCAAAAGGATATTGCCAAAGCTCTTGTCGTGAATCCGCGGTCCGTGGAAGCCCTCAGCCTGTTGGCTTCGATCAATTTCCTTCAGAGCAACAAAAGCGAGTTCGACAAGTACGTGGCTCAAGTACTCGAGATCAATCCGTACTACAGCAATCTCTACGACACGATTGCCGATAATTGCGTTTCCTTGCGCCTTTACAAGGAGGCTGTGGATTTCGCGCGCGAGGCGCTTCGCCTGAATCCGAACGACTGGAACGCAATGAGCGTGCTCGGAGTCAATCTGTTGAGGATCGGTGAGGAAGAGGAAGGAAAAGCCACGCTCGAGAAGGCGTCCGCGGGTGA
>WNGG01003080.1_pt1 | contig 20282 bp, 19 predicted proteins | sample 5400661 | NCBI WGS metagenome assembly WNGG01 (sample SAMN13153372, study PRJNA577476) | soil metagenome | isolation source: 100 cm soil or saprolite under Garry oak tree replicate 1 | place: USA:California | collected 2016-06-15
AGAAGTACGCCCAGCCCGCGATGGTCGACGCCGTGCGACGTGGCGAGGGCCTGGACGACAACGGTGACGGCACCGGCGGCGTCGAGGATCTCGACGACTACTCGCGCTGCAAGATCACGCGCAAGGAGGACTTCCGCGACCTCTACGTCAAGCGCTACTACTTCGGCTGCGAGGCCGACGATCCGATCAACGCGTGGGCCTTCAATGGGAAAGCCAACCCGATGGGCGCGCGGCTCAACGCGTTCTTCAGCTCGGACATCGGCCACTTCGACGTGCCCGACATGACCGAGGTGGTGCCCGAGGCGTACGAGCTGGTCGAGCACGGGCTGCTCGACGACAACGACTTCCGCGATTTCATGTTCGCCAACGCCGTGCGCTTCTGGGGCGAGGTGAACCCGGACTTCTTCAAGGGCACCGTGGTCGAGAAGCAGGCGGCGGCCGTGCTCGCGCGATGAACCCCTCACTCCCTTGAGAGGACACCACCATGCCGGAGTACGTCCCCAGTCCCAGGCAGTGGGTGCGTGACCAGGTCGAGCTCTACGAGAAGAGCGGCGGGAAGGATGGCACCACGCTGCGCGACACCGGGCTGCCGGTCATCCTCGTGACCCACACGGGCAACAAGACCGGCGCGATTCGCAAGACCCCGCTGATGCGCGTCAAGGACGGCGCGAATTACGTCCTCGTCGGCTCGGTGGGCGGAGCGCCGAGCAACCCGGTGTGGGTGTACAACCTCCGCGCCAATCCCGCCGTCGAGATTCGCGACCACACGGTGGTCCAGCCGATGCGGGCCCGCGAGGTCAAGGACGAGGCGGAGCGCGCACGGCTGTGGAAGCTCGCCGTCGCGGCGTTTCCGCCGTACGAGGAGTACCAGGCGAAGACGACACGGCGGATCCCGGTCTTCGTCGCCGAGCCGAGACGCTAGCGGAGCGCGGCGACGCGACGGGTGATCTTTCTCGACATCGACGGCGTGCTCGCCCCGATCCGCCGCTGGGATCGCTACGAGGATCTGGACCCGGCGTGCGTCCAGGTCCTGAACGAGATCGTCGCCGGCTGCTCGGCGGACGTCGTCGTCTCGTCGACGTGGCGGTACGGCAAGACCGTCGCCGAGCTGCAGGCGATGCTGGACGCGAAGGGCTTCGCCGGCCGCGTTCTGGACAAGACGCCGATCGGGCCGCCCGGCGCCGACCGCGGAGAGGAGATCGCGGCCTGGCTCGCCGCGCATGACGTGGTCGGCTACGTGATCATCGACGACCACGTCGACGTGGGCGAGCGACGCACCCATCTCGTTCAGACCCACCCGGCCCACGGACTGCAACCCGCTGACGCGCCGCGCGCCATCGCGGTGCTCATGCGACCACTCAATGGAGGACCGCCATGCTGATCGTCGATTCGCAGATCCACCTCTGGCAGAACGGTAAGATGAGCGCTCACCACCGTCAAATACCGACCTACTCGGCCGACGACGCGCTGGCCGAGATGGCCTCGGCCGGGGTCGATGCCGCCGTGATCCATCCACCCAGCGCGCTCGGCGAGGCGGTCAACGTGCTGGCCGTCGAGGCCGTGCGCGCGCATCCCGACACGTTCTGCATCCTCGGGCACTTCGATCTGCAGAGCCCGGACCGCGAGAAGATCGTGGCGCGCTGGCGTGAGCGGCCGGGCATGCTCGGGTTCCGGTTCACGTTCAACCAGCCGCATCAGAAGGCGTGGTGGACCGACGGCTCGCTCGAGTGGTTCTGGGCGGCGTGCGAGAAGGAGCGCCTGCCCGTCGGACTGCTGGCCTCCGGGGCGAACATGGCGGTGCTGGGCACGATCGCCGAGCGCCATCCGCGTCTCAAGCTGCACATCGATCACCTCGGGCGTGGCGGCGGCGGGAGCGGCGCGACGGACGACGCGGTCTTCGCCGACCTCAAGGAGATGCTGGCGCTCGCGAGACATCCCAACATCGGGGTCAAGATGTCGGGCGCGCCGAGCTATTCGAGCCAGCCGTACCCGTACAAGAACATCCACGGCTACCTGCGGCAGATCTTCGAGGCGTTCGGGCCGGACCGCTCGTTCTGGGGCACCGACATCACCCGCATGCCGTGCTCGTATCGGCAATGCGTGACGATGTTCACGGAGGAGCTGCCGTGGCTCAAGGGCCGCGACCTCGAGCGCGTGATGGGCGGGGCCGTGATCGACTGGCTCGGCTGGAAGCGGCCCGCCGCCTGATCACACGATGGTGACAGCGTCGCGCTCGTGCGACGCCGTCGGCGGCTATGCGAACTCGGCCTGGGCGCTCATCGCGATCGTGCCCTCGGGCGTGACCGCCCACAGCTCGCAGCCGCGGCCATCCGCGGTCGGCCGTCCGCGGAGCTCGAACGGCGCCGTGTCGAACAGCGGCGCCCGGGCCTGCATCGTATAGCTGGCGAACGCGCGTCCCGGATTCGAGTCGCGGGCGAAGTCGATCAGCATCGTCGACGTGAACGGCCCGTGCACGACCAGGCCCGGATAGCCCTCGACGTCCATCGCCCACGCGCGGTCGTAGTGGATGCGGTGGCTGTTGAACGTCAGCGCCGAGAAGCGGAACAGCACCACCGGATCGGGGGTGACGCGCCGCCGCCACGGAACGTCGGTAGGCGCGGGCTCGCGCCGCGGCGCCTGGTTGCGCTCGCCCGCCTTCACTTCCTCGCGGAACACGGTGCGCCGCTCCTCTTCGAGGGCGAGGCCGGCGGGCGTGAAGATGCGCTGGACCGTCGTCGCGAACACGAGCGTGCCGGTGCCGCCGGTCTTCAGCGAGAGGTCGGCCAGCTCGGTGTCGCGTCGAAGCGTGTCGCCGATCCTGATCGGCCGGTGGAAGCGCAGGCGCTCGCCGGCGAACATGCGGCGCGGGAGCGGCATCGGCGGCACCACGCCGGAATCGAGCGGACTGCCATCGGGCCGGAGCTCGTCGGGACCGAGCCGGGGCAGGAAGTAGAGGATCTGCCAGCCCGGCGGGAGCGGATCGCCATCGCGAAATTCGGGCTCCGGCCTGGCGAACGCGAGCCTCAGCAAATTGGCGGGGCCCGCGGTGACGAGGTCAGTCGACGTGGCCCGGCGTCCGACGTGCTGCTTCAGATTCTCGGGGCTCAGCTCGCTGGTGGCCATCGTGGCTTTCCTCCGCTCTCGAGTGTCTGGAGTCTCCTCGGCGTGAGCGGCACGTGCGCCACCCGGACGCCTTGCGCGGAGAGCGCGTCCTCGACGGCCGAGGCGACGACGGCCGCGACCGGGAGCGTGCCCGACTCACCCACGCCCTTCAATCCCAGCGGATTGAGCGGCGAGGGCGTCTCCAGGTGATCGATCTCGATCGGCGGGATGTCGTCGCCGCGGGGCAGGGCGTAGTCCATGAAGCTCGCCGAGAGCGCCTGGCCGGCGGAATCGTAACGGACCTCTTCGAGCAGCGCGCTCCCGATTCCGAGGGCGACGGCGCCCTGGATCTGGCCCTCGACGATCGTCGGGTTGATGAGCCGGCCGCTGTCGTGGCTCACCCAGTAGCCACTGAGACGCACGTGCATCGTGTCCGGATCGACCTCGACGAGCGCGACGTGAGCGCCGCTCGCATAGGTGATGCCGGGCGGCTGGAAGAAATGGGTCGCCTCGAGCCCGGGCGCCACGCCGTGCGACGCCGTGGCCATCGCGGCGACCGCGGCGAGCCGGCCGAGCTCGATCCGATGCTCGGGGTTCGCGCGCTCCGCGAAGAGCTTGCCGTGCTGCTGCACCTCGTCCTCCGCGATCCCGAGGGCCTGAGCGGCGAGTCGCGTGGCCTTCGCTCGCAGCTCGCGTGAGGCGAGGGCGACCGCGGTACCGCCGACGACGGCGGCGCGGCTCGCGAACGTTCCCACGCCCTGGCCGATGCCGAGCGTGTCGCCACCGATCACGGTGATCTCGTCCGGCGTGACGCCGAGCTCGTCGGCGGCGACCTGTGCGAGCGTCGTCTCCAGCCCCTGCCCCTGAGACGGCACGCCGGTGAAGACGGTGATGCGACCGGCGGCGTCGGCGCGAACCGTCGCGCCCTCGAATGGCCCCACGCCGGTCAGCTCGACGTAGCAGGCGACGCCGACGCCCTGGACGCGGCCATCCACGCGGGCGCCCCGGCATTCCTTCGCAAGGCGGTCGTAGTCAGCCATGTCGAGGGCGCGACGGAGCACGGCCGGGTAGTCGCCGCTGTCGTAGACGACGTTGCCGGCGCCGCGATAGTTCGTCAGGCCCACGTCGTAGGGCATGTCGGCGGGCTGCACGAGGTTGGTGAAGCGCACGGCGGCGCGGTCGCGGCCCGTCTCGCGCGCGATCAGGTCCATGACGCGCTCGATGACGAATACTGCCTGCGGCTGGCCGGCGCCGCGGTACGGCGTGACGGGCACGCGGTGGGTGTAGACGCTGTCGAACGTCACGTCGATGTTCGGGATGCGGTACGGGCCGGCCAGCATCGACGCGCTCAGCAGCGGCACCACCAGACCGCGCGGCGTGTAGGCGCCGGTGTCGTGCACGAACCGGTCGCGCAGCGCCAGCAGCCGGCCGTCGTCGTCGAAGCCGATCTCGACCGTGTGGACCTGCGTGCGCTCCTGGGTCGCCGTCAGCATGTGCTCGAGACGGTCCTCGAGCCAGCGCACCGGGCGACCGAACCGCAGCGCCAGGAACGGGATCAGCACGTCTTCCGGGTAGACGATCAGCTTGGCGCCGAAGCCGCCGCCGACGTCGGGAGCCACCACGCGGACGCGATGAGGCTCGAGCCCCAGCACGTCACCGATGAACTGGCGGACCTGATGAGGGACCTGTGACGACGCCCACACGGTCAACAACTCCGCCGCCGTGTTGTACTCGGCGACGAGGCCGCGCGTCTCCATCGGCTGGCCACCGGCGCGGCCGACGTGGAGCGTCAGGCTCGCCCGTCGTGGCGCCGACCGGAGCGCCGCGGTGACGTCGCCGCGAGACAGCCTCACGCGGCCCGCGAGGTTGTCACCCAGGTCGTCGTGCACACGCGCGGCTCCGGGCGCCGTGGCCTCCTGCACCGAGGGCAGCGGCTCCCACGCGACGTCGATCAGCGCGCGCGCATCCTCCGCAGCGTAGCGGCTGTCGGCCACCACGACGGCGACCGCCTCACCGACGAAGCGCGCGCGGTCGCCGGCGAGCAGGTGGAAGTTCTTCCCGCGAAGCGCGGCATGCGGCGGCACGATCGGCAACGGCCGTGCGGCCTCGCCCAGGTCGGCGAACGTCACGACGCCGGCGACGCCGGGCGCTTCGAGCGCGCGCGATGCGTCGATGGCGCCGATGCGCGCGTGGGCGTGTGGGCTGCGGACGATGGCGGCGTGCAGCATCCCCGGCAGCGCGATGTCGCCGACGTAGCGCCCACGGCCCTGGACCAGTCGCGGATCCTCCTTGCGGAGGAGCCGGTCGCCGATGAACTTCACTGCTGAGCGCTACACCGTACCCAGCCGAGGGTGCTGGAACATCGGCAGGTTGACGCCCCACGGCGCCATCCGCTTGCGAATCTTGGCGAGGAACTCGGGGAACACCCGCATCTCGTCTTCCGGCGTGTTGCCTCCCAGGCCCGCCTCGCAGGAGATGCGGTCGGCGTCGATCTCGGCCGGCGTGGCGCTGCCGCCCTCGATCGCGAGCCAGAGGTTGCGGTAGCCGCGGAACTCGACGTTCTCGATCATCCCCGTGACGGCCTTCTCGATGTTGCGCACGGTCTCGGGCGTGAAGGACGGCGCCCACGCATCGAGGCACTGCCAGCCGAAGGCGATGTGGCGCACCTCGTCCCGCAGGATCAGCTCCATCAGCCGGCGCACGGCCGGGTTGGTTGCTTTATGGACGGTGGACTTGAACACGTCGATGAGGATCTCCTCGGCGGCGCACACGAGGCTGGCGAAGATGCCCTCGAGCGAGGTCTCGGGATCGAACGCCATGCGGCGCACGCCGTGGGTGCCGACGGCGCCGGCCGTCGGCGGGTTCTGCGGCTGCGGGAAATAACGGCCCAGGCGCTCGGCCATGAGCCACGACGCCTCGGCGTGACGGCCCTCCTCCATGGTGCGCATCGTGAAGAAGAACTGGAGGTCGGGCAGCCGGCGCTCGAGGCAGAAGCGCAACAGCAGCGCCGGGCTCTCGGAGATCGCGCCGTACTCGCCCCACGTGCGCCGGCTCCAGTACATCTGCGCCGCCAGCAATTGCTCGGCGCTGTAGCGCTCGGGGTGCAGGTCCTCCCAGGGGATGTCGGTCTGGGGGTCCCACTCGAGCGTCTTCGCCCGCTGCCAGAGCTCCCACACGTCGGGCATTGCCGAGGAGAGCGGCAGCGGATAGCGCTGTTCGGGCACGTACGCCTCGGCGCGCTGCTTGTCGACGAGCATGACGCTCTCCTTTATATAAGCCCCGAACAGGTCCCGAGCTATATCGTGCCGAGCTCGGCGTGCTCGACACGCGGCAGCTCGAGCTTCCAGGCCGCGAAGCGCTCGCGCACCTGGGCGATCGTTGCGCGCAAGACGCCGCGCTCCTGCGCCGCGCTCGATGCCCCGAGGCCCTGTCGTGCCGTCTCTTCCTCAGCGCCCAGCCAGGGCTCGCGACTCTTCTCGGGCAGGAGCCACGTGTTCCGGTAGCCCGCGAGGATGACGTTCGCGAGCACGTCGCGGACGGCGTCGACCACCGCCGCGCGGCCGCGCGCGTCCAGCGCCGGCACGCGATGGTCCAGGAACCCCCAGGCGAACGCGACGTGACGCGCCCGGTCGCTCGCGATGAGCCGCAGCGCCGTCCGCACCGTTTCGTCTTTGGACTGCTGAAGGTGGCTCACGTAGAGATTCAGGTCGAGCTGGTCGTCGAGCGCTCCCAGCGCCGCGACGTAGGCCTCCACCGGCACGTCGCCGTCGAGCGCCACCTGGGCGAACGGCTGGTTGCTGATGCGCGCCAGGCCGGGCTCGCCGGGATCCGGGTCGTACCCGCCCAGCCGCTCGGCCAGCACGTGACAGACCTCCAGGTGCTTGGCCTCTTCCGCAGGACGGAAGGACAGGAAGAGCTTCGCGTCCATACCGAGCGCCCCGGACTCCAGGCAGAAGCGGATGAGCAGCGCGGTGCTCTCGGTCAGTCCTGGATAGACGCTCCACGCGCGGCGGCTCCACGTGCGACGTGCGGCCTCGCACGTGGCCCTGGCGTAGCGCGACGGATCGAAGCGGTCCCACGCGATGTCGGTCTCGGGGTTCCAGCGCAGGCCCTTGGCCTGGCTGTAGAGCTCGCGGAGCGCCGGCACCTCCGGCGCGAACGAGAGCGGGAAGCGCCGCTCGACGAACCGCTTCTCCTGCGCCTGGTACGCGCTCAGCAGCCGCGCGGCGTGCTCGCTCGTCTCACTCATTCCGCGTGTCTACGCTCGGGGCTCCGTGTCGAAGAGCCGCCCGAGGCCCGCGAGGGGCTCGGTGATCTCGAGGCGGCGGAGGGCGGACCAGAGCACGGCCTGATTGCTGTTCACCACGGGCTTGTCGAGCTTCCGCTCGATGTCCTCGATCGCGTCGATCATGCTCGTCGCCGTGCAGCTCAGGAAGTAGCCGTCGGCGTCGGCGCGGCGGTTCTCCACCGTGAGATCCGTCCACTCGCGCGGAGTGATCCGGAGGTATTCGTCGCCGCCGCCCGTGAGTCCGAGCCCGAGGTCGTGAACGACCTCGTAGCCCGCCTCGCCGAGGAACTCGATCTCGTGCTCGTTGGTCGCCTTCACGTACGGGCTGATGAGTACGAGCTTGCGGAGCCGGAGCTGAGCGAGCGCTTCCTTGACGGCGAGGCCCGTGGTCAGGGCCTGACAGCCGCTGGCCTTCTCGACCAGCTCCAGGATGCGCGCTTCGCCGGCCTGGCCCTCGGCCATGGAGTTGGCCGTGCAGTGGAAGACGATCACGCCCGGGCTCGTGTCGGAGAGCGCCTCCGCGGCTCGGGTGATGTCGTCGGCGAGCTGGCTCAGCGGCCGCGACCACTGTCCGGTCATGCGCAGACGTGTGGTGTGCACGCCGACCCCCGCAGGCGCGTAGCGTTGGAACTGCACCTCGGCGGCGGTGTTGCTGGCCGGGACGATGAGTCCGATGCGCGGCGTCGTCATCGCTGATCCCTCCCCAAACGCTGCGATGGTACTCGAAGACGGCCAGAAGCTCCTGAATGGGACCAAGGTCCAATAACAGCCTGCGCTCACGCCCTGATACCGTCCGTGGCGCCGATAAGGAGGATGAGCCCATGAAACCACATACCCCTGTGTGGCGCTTCGCGGTCACGACGCTGTGCGCGTCGGTGGCTGTGCTGACGGGCGCGGGTACGGCATACGCGCAGGCCGAGCCCGCGAAGAAACCCGCGGCCAGCGCTCCCAAAGCGCCGGCCGTGACCGAGCCGCAAACCCAGGCTCGCGCAATCCTGATGCGCATGGCGGAGTTTCTCGCGGGGACGCAGAGCTTCAGCGTCAGCGTGCGCGGGGACTACGACGCCGTCCAGACATCGGGACAGAAGATCGAGTTCGGCGAGAACCGCACGGTCACGTTGAGCCGGCCCGATCGGCTGCGCGTCGAAGGCCAACGCAGCGATGGGGTGAAGACGCTTACCGTGTTCACCGGCAAGGAGATCGTGCTGATCGACGCGGCGAACAACGTCTACGCGACGGCGCCGCAACCCGGAGGCGTGGACCAGACCATCGTGCACTTCGTCAGGGACCTCGGTATGAAGCTGCCGCTCGCAATGCTCCTGGTGAGCCAGCTGCCTGCGGAGCTGACGGAGCGCGTACAGTCGGTCGACTACGTGGAGAAGACGAGCATCGACGGTGCTCCGTCGCATCACCTCGCCGCGCGCACCGACAGCGTGGATTTCCAGGTCTGGGTGGCCGACGGCGCCAAGCCCGTGCCTCAGCGTGTCGTGATCACCTACAAGAAGGCCAAGGGCGAGCCGCAGTTCCGGGCGCAGCTGTCCGACTGGAATTTCGCGCCGGCGATCGCGGATTCGACGTTCCTGGCCACGCCGCCAGCCGGCGCGCAGAAGGTTGCGTTCGCAGCGCAGCTCCCGCGCATCTCGGCGACGGCTCGCAAACTGTCTGGGGACAAGGGAGCCAAGTGATGAAGATCACCTCATGGCGTGGCGTCGGGACGACGTTCGTGGCGACCGTCTTCGTGCTGGGCCTCGTGAGCGCGGTGGATGCGCAGAGAGGCGGGCGGGGAGGTGGCGGCCGCGGCGGGCAGGGCGGCGGCGAGGGCGGCGGATACTCCCGTGGAGGCGCTGCCTCGGGCGGGGGATTCTCGGGTGGCGGTTCCGCACAGGGCGGAGGCCAGCGTGGTGGCGGGGCTTCCGTGCAGGCCGGAGGTGGGCAGCGTCAGCCGGCACCGAGCCAGCAAGGCCAGGTCGGCGACTCGCGGTCTGATGCGCAGCAAGGCCGGCAAGAGTCCCAGGGCCAGCGGCAGGACAGCGTGAGCCAGAATCAGGACCAGCGCCAGGCTACATCGAGCCAGAACCAGGCGGCCCGGCAATCCACAGCGACGCAGGTGCAGAACACCCGCGTGTCGACCGTGAACAACTACGCCGGCAGCGGCAGCTGCCACAACTGCTCGAACTGGGACAGCGGCGACGCGGCCGCCGGCTTCGTGGCCGGGGCAGCCGTTGTCGGTGTAATGGGCGCCGCCGTGAGCCAGCCGGCCCCCACGACCACGGTCGTCACCGTGGCCGAGCCCGTTGCCCCGCCCCCGCCAGCACCGGCGGCGGCGCCGGCACCCGTTGCGCCGCCGTGCAACGTGGCCCCGGTTCCGATAAGTGGCGTGCCGTACTACAAGTGCGGCGCAACCTGGTACACGGCAGGCTATGCCAGCACCGGTGTCGTCTACATGCCGGTCCCTCCGCCTCAGGGATCCTGACACCTCCTCGCGAAGCGTGACGTCGCCGGCACGCCGCCGTGCCGGCGACGCCCCGGACCGCGAGGCAAGAAAACTCAACGGAGGATGGGTGAGGCGCATCTGGATTGCGTTGCGCTTGATCGCCAGAAGTACATGAGTCTGATCTTGTCGATCAGATCCGGGCTCGCAATCTGCGTCGCGCTGCTGGCTTTGGCTGCCGGGCCGGCCGCCGGCCAGGAGATCCGCCCGACGCTCGACAAGATCAAGGAGACAGTGCAGAAGATCGCGCCAAGGTCCTCAAGGCGCTGGAGACCCTCAAGCCGGGCGACGACCTGCGTGTCGCGGTCTTCCGCGACGAACGCGGACAGGCCGAGCGGCCCATGCGATCGATGACGTGTCGGCGCCTGCGCATCGCCCTGCTGGTCCTGGCGCTACCGCTCGTCGCCGGGGCGTGCGCCGCGCCGGTGGGGGCGGTGCGGGTCGACGCGCAAATCGTCCAGCGGGAGCTGACCGGCAACGTGCTCAACACCGGCGAGCTCAGCCGGTCCACCCGGAACGTCCTCTTTTTCCACGGCCTCTCCGAGCGGTTCGACGAAGATTCGGAAGCGGCGCTCGACACCATGCGAAAGAACATCGTGGCAGGGCTCACCGGTCGAGACGTCTTTCCCGCCGCGGCGGAGCTGTCGTTCTTCCATGCCGAGGCGAGTGGCAAGCGGTCGTACTACCTGGCCGCGGCGGTGTATGCCTGGATCTTCCTCTTCCCCGACGGCGGCGCGAGCCTGCCCGATCCCCTCGACCCGCGCCTGCGCATGGCCGCCGATCTCTACAACCGGGGCATCGCGCTCGGGCTCGCCTCGCCCGACAAGACGGTGATGGAGATGCGGGCCGGGACATACGAGCTCCCGTGGGGCGAGCTGGACGTGGCGTTCGACAAGGATCGGCTCCGCTGGGCCGGCCGGGACCTGATCGACTTCGTGCCGATTGCCGAGCTCAAAGTATCAGGACTCCAGGTTCGAATTCGGCGGCCCGGCATCGGCGCCGCGCTGGCGGCAGGGATGGTTCCGATCACCGAGGACCAGCAGGTGCGCGACATCATCGCGCCGCGGATCAAGGTCTCGGCCACGGCGCTGATGCGAATCGACGACGCCCGCAAGCAGCTGGAGGGCAGTCGGATGCGGGCCACCCTCGACCTCTATCCCGAGTCGGAGACCGAGACGGTCGTGATTGCCGGGCGTACGGTGCCGCTCGAGCAGGAGCCCACGGCGGCGCTGGCCTGGGGCCTCCAGGAGTCGCCGGTCTGGGAGCGGGAGTTGAAGGGGTTCTTCGGAAGCGTGTTCCAGGTCGGCGCGAAGAACCAGCTGGTCTCGCTGACCCCGCCCCGGTTCGGGCAGATCCCGGTCGTCTTCGTCCACGGCACCGCCTCGAGCGCGGGCCGCTGGGCGGAGATGATCAACGTCCTGCAGGCCGATCCCGCCATCCGGGACCACTACGACTTCTGGGCGTTCTCGTACAACAGCGGCAGCCCGATCGCCTACTCGGCGATGATCCTGCGCGACGCCCTCACCAACGCCGTGCGTCTGCTGGATCCCGAGGGAAAGGATCCGGGCCTCAAGCAGATGGTCGTGGTCGGCCACAGCCAGGGCGGCCTGCTGACGAAGATGACGGCCGTGCACACGGGGAGCCGGCTCTACGATGCTGCGTTCAAGAAGCCGATCGACCAGCTCAACGTCTCCGAGGAGACGCGGGACCTCGTGCGCAAGGCGCTGTTCGTGGAGCCGTTGCCCTTCGTGAAGCGGGTGATCTTCATCTCCACGCCGCACCGCGGGAGCTTCCTGGCGGCGCGCGACTTCGTCAGAAGCCTCCTCCAGCGGCTCGTCAGCACGCCGGCTCGTCTGGTGAAAGGCACCGCCGAGCTCCTGGCGAACCGCGAGGCGTTTGCGGCCCAAGGGGGGAACCGCTTGCCGACGGCGGTGGACAACATGTCCCCACGGAATCCGTTCGTCAAGACACTCTCGGGCATTCCGATTGACTCCGGGGTGGACGCTCACTCCATCATCGCCGTCAAGGGTGACGGCCCGGTCGAGACCGGCGACGACGGTGTCGTCAAGTACGAGAGCGCGCACATCGAGGGCGTGAAGTCCGAGCTGGTGGTCCGGTGGGAGCACTCGGTCCAGAGCCAGCCCGAGGCGATCATGGAGGTCCGGCGGATCCTGCTCCAGAACGTCGGCGCCAAGTGATGCGTGCCGCCTCATGGTTGCGGGGGATCGTTGCCGTCCTCATAGGCCTGGTGGTGGCCGTGATGACGGCGTGGGCCGCCGGGGCGATCTACTACTCGAACCTCCCGGGAGGCCAGCTGCGAGCCGGGCTGGCGATTGGCTTCGTGGTGCTAACGGTCCTGGCGTTCCTCTTCATGCGTCGCCGTCGCCGCACGCTCGTGGGCTTCCTTGTCGTCTTCGCCCTGCTCGTGGTGTGGTGGCTCCGGATTCCCGCGTCTAACCAGCGGGACTGGCAGCCCGAGGTGTCGGTGACGCCGTGGGCCACCATCGACGGCGATCGAGTGACGATCCACGGCGTGCGGAACCTCGAATACCGGACAGAGACTGACTTCGTGCCGCACTGGGAGGACCGCACCTACGACCTGCGAAAGCTCGACTCCGCCGATCTCATCGCCGTCTACTGGGCGGGCAAGCCGATCGCCCACATCATGGTGAGCTTCGGCTTCGAGGGGAAGGACTACCTCGCCGTCTCGATCGAGACGCGCAAGGAGCGGGGTGAGAGCTACTCCACGATCGCCGGCTTCTTCAAGCAGTACGAGCTGGTGTACATCGTTGCCGACGAGCGGGACGTGATCGGGGTGCGCACGAGCTATCGCCAGCCCCAGGAGGACGTCTACGTCTACCGGCTGCGGACGCCGCGCGCCAACATCCACCGGGTCTTCTTCGACTACATGAAGACGATGAACGAGCTGCGCGACCGCCCCCGCTTCTACAACACTCTCATCACCAACTGCACCACGGGGGTGCTGCTCCACACCAGGGTGAACCCGGAGACGCCGCCGATGTCGTGGAAGGTGTTGCTGAGTGGCTACGTCCCCGACTACGCCTACGAGCTCGGACGGCTCGACACGACGCGCCCCTTCCCGGAGCTGGAGCGCATCTCGCGAGTCAACGACCGCGCCCACGCCGCCGGCCGGGATCCGGCGTTCTCTCAGCGAATCCGGACAGGGCTCCCGATCCCGCCGCCGCCGTCGTGATCAGACCTGCCGCGCTGAGGCCTGGAGCGGGAGTCCGTCGGGCAGGCCTTCGGCACGGGTCCAACCCTTCCGGGCGATTCTCAGGGCGCTCGGCTCCGGAAGGTTGTCGAGCGCGAAGAAGTCGACGGCGTTCCGGCCGAGGACCCGTTCCTTCTGGGCGGGGCTGAGATCGCGTGCCTCGCAGATGTCCCGCACCGAGTCGGGGAAGTTACAGTCCCAGTGGCAGTAGTCCGAGGCGTAGAGCACGGTCCCCGGGCCGGCCGTGTCCAGCACGCGATCGAGGCCGCTTTCCTCGGATTCGCACGTGAGCACGATCTGCTCGCTCCGGATGATCTCGCTGGGACGGCGGCGGAGATTCGGCATCTGCGGAGCGAGCTTCTCCACGTGCTCGTCCAGGCGCTCCATCCAGAAGGGCAGCCAGCCCGCGCCGCCTTCCATGAAGCCCACGCGCAGGCGAGGGAAGCGATCGAACACGCCTTCGCCGATCATGTGCATCATCGCGATCATCAGCTCGAAGGGGAACGCGGTCATGTGGACGTAGACGTACTTGAAGAAGCGCGGCGTCCCCGCCGCCATCACGCCGGAGACGCCGGGCACGCCTTCGTGGCCGGTCTGAGGATGGACGCTGAGGGTCAGGCCGATCTTCTCGGCCGCCTCGTAGATCGGGTAGAAAAACGGCTCGCCGAGATTTCGTCCGTAGACGTTGGTGGGCAGCATGGCCGAAACGGCGCCCTGCCTGGCCACCCACTCCAGCTCCTTCACGGCCGCCTCGGGCGCCTGGCAGGGAATGAGGCCGACGGCGCGCAGTCGCCGCGGGTCGGCGGAGCAGTATTCGAGCAGCCACTCGTTCACGGCGTGACAGAGCGCGGCGGACAGCTCGCCGCTCATGAGCCCGTTCACGGTGAGCGCGATCTGGGTGCCGAAGAGCACGGCGACGTCGATGCCCTCCGCGTCCATGTCCTTCAAGCGCTGAAGGGGATCGGTCATGCCGGGGCGGTCCTTGCGGGCCTTGTCGGTGAACGGCCCCGTCACGCTCGGCCCTGGGCCTTGCGCGGTGCCCCAGATCCGTCCCTCCAGGAGAATCCGCGGGTAGCCCTGATTGTCCTTGAGGCTCACGGGCCCTTGCGAGCGCCACGCCTCGGGCAGGCGGCCCGAGAGATCGACGTCGCCTTCGTTCACGTGGCCGTCGGCGTCCACGACGAGGATCCGATCGAGATTGTCCATGACGCTCTCCTTCCACCGCGGGGAGTGCGATCCTAGCACGACGGCACTCCGTGCTAGTGTTGACCACCACGCATTCCAAGGAGGACGTTCCCATGCGACGGTTCGGATCGGCGACGCCACTTCTCGCGGCACTGTTGAGCCTGCTGGCGGCCGTGACGGCCGGCGCCCAGGGCGTGATCAAACTCCCGATCGTCGCCGAGATCACCGGCGGCGGTGCCAGCGTCGGCGCCATGTGGCGGGACGCCGTCAACCTCGCCGTCGAGGACATCAACAAAAAGGGCGGCATCCTCGGCATGAAGCTGGAGACCGCGGTGCAGGACACCCAGACCGATCCGCCGACCTCGGTGGCCGTCATGCGCCGCGTGCTCAACGACAAGCCCTTTGCCATCTTCGGCACGGTCTACAGCTCGAGCACGGTGGCCAACATGGACATCGCGAAGCAGGCCGGAATCCCGCAGTTCACGGGCTCGGAGTCCGTGATCATCACGCAGAAGGGCAACGACAACATCTTCCTCACGTCGTTCGGGCAGGACGTGGGGATGGCCAAGTTCGTGCGCTGGCTCGTCGATGACGTCAAGGCCGAGAAGATCGCGCTGATCTGGGTGAACAACGCGTTCGGCAAGGGCGGGCACGACATGTTCGTGCAGTTCCTCAAGGAGCGCGGCAAGACGCCGGTCGTCGACATCTCGACGGAGGTGCAGCAGGCGGACTTCACGCCCGAGCTGACCAAGGTGCGCGCGTCCGGCGCCACCCACGTGATGGTCTACAACCACGAGGAGGAGAACGCGCGCTTCATGATCCAGCTCCGCAAGATCGGGCTGACCGTGGAGCCGGTGGGCGAGACCACGCTCTGCGCGCAGACGACGATCACGCCCGGCGGCGCCGCCGTCAACGGGGCGAAGTGCCACGTCGGGCTGACGGCCGGCTCCCCGATCCCGCTGATGGTCGACATGAACCGGCGGTTTCAGGAGAAGTACAACCGGGTGCCCGACCACAACGCGTTCAAGGGGTACATCGGCGTGCACATGCTGAAGGCCGCCGTGCAGCGTGTCGGCAGCTGGGACCAGGCCAAGGTCCGCGCCTGCCTGCACAACAACCTCTTCACCACGAGCGAGGAGCCCGGTCTCCTCATGGACGTGTACGTGAACGAGAAGGGGAGCCTCGATCGGCCGAGCTTCATCGTCGAGGTCAAGGACCAGAAGTCGGTCGTCGCCAAGACGGTGGGCATGCTCGGCGGACCGTACAACGTCCGCCCCTGCAAGTAGCGTCGAGCCCGCGCCAGCGTCGTGGCGGATTTCGTCCAGCTCTGCGTGGCCGGTGTGTCCATCGGCGCCATCTACGCCATGGCCGCCATCGGCTTCGTGCTGCTCTGGCAGACGTCGAACACGATCAACTTTGCGCAGGGCGAGTTCGTCGTGCTGCCGGCGTTCGCGATGGTGCTGTTCTTCGTGATTCTCAGGCTTCCGTTCGCGCTCGCCATGCTGGCCACCGTCCTCGTCTCGACGCTCCTGCTCGGGGTGGGCGTCAAGGAGCTCTTGATCACGAGGCTCCTCAAGATGGGCGTGCTCCCCCTGGTCATCGCCACCATCGGGCTCAGCTTGCTCATCCGGTACTCGCTGCAGCAGTTCTGGACGCCACTCGCGCTGCCGTTCCCGGCCGTCTTCTCCCGGGACCCGATCCGTCTCGGGACCATCGTCGTCTCACTGGAGGAGATCGGGAACATCCTGTTCGCGGCGGTCGTCATCGGCGCGCTGCAGCTCTTCATCACCCGGACCAAGCTCGGCTGGGCGATGCAGGCGGTGGCCCAGAACCGGACGCTGGCCGCCGTGCTCGGCATCGACGTGTCGCGCCTGGTGACGATCACCTTCGTGCTGAACGCCGCCCTCACCGCGGTCGCCGCCGTCCTGATCGCGCCGGTCTATCTCGTGAAGTACGACATCGGCGTCGGCCTCGGTCTCAAGGCCTTCTATGCGGCGATCATCGGCGGCTTCAACCAGATCAGGGGCGCGCTCCTCGGCGGCCTGCTGGTGGGCGTGGTGGAGACGCTGTCGGCCGCCTACATCTCGAGCCACTTCCGGGACGCCTTCGCGCTCGTGATCCTCATCGCGGTGCTGCTGCTCAAGCCCGAGGGCATCTGGGGCGTGAAGGAGGAGTGGGCGTCGTGACGCTGGGCGCCTGGGCTCGCCGGGGGCTGGCGCTCGGGGCCGCCCTCGCGCTCGGTGTGATCCTGCCCGCGATCCTCGATCAGTACAAGCTCTACGTCCTGAGCTTGACGCTCGTCTACGCGATCCTGGCCATCGGTCTCAACCTGACGCTCGGGTACGCGGGACAGATCTCCCTCTGCCACGCGGCCTTCATGGCCTTCGGCTCGTACGCGGTGGCCATCCTCGGCCAGCGCGGCGTGCCCTTCGAGATCGGTCTCGTGATCGGGGTGACGGTCGCGTTCGCCTGGGGCCTCGTGTTGGGGTTCCCGGCCCTCAAGGTGAAGCATCACTACCTCGCCATGGTCACGCTCGGCTTCAACATCATCGTCTTCCTCGTCTTGCGGAACTGGGAGTCGCTGACCGGCGGGTCGTTCGGGATCTCCAACGTGGCGCGTCCGGCGTGGGGCCGGCTCAGCTTCCAGCCCGATCGCGCCTACTACTTCTACATCCTCGCCTGGGCGGCGATCGTCGTCGCCGTGGCCTACTGGATCCTGACCTCACGCTGGGGGCGCGCCTTCCGCGCCATCCGTGAGAACGAGATGCGGGCCGAGGTCGTGGGGGTCAATCTCAGGAACTACAAGCTCATGGCCTTCGCCGTGGGGGCGGCCTACGCCGGGATGGGCGGCGCGCTGTTCGCGCCGCTCGTCGGCTACATCGACCCCGGCGCCTACACGCTCGACCGATCGATTCAGTTCCTCATGATGGTCGTGCTCGGGGGGCTCGGGCGGTTCGAGGGCCCGTTCATCGGGGCGCTGGTCGTCACCGTGTTGCCGGAGGTGCTGCGGGGATCGGAAGGTCTCTACCTGATCATCTATGCGCTCGCGGTCATCCTCATGATGCTGTTCATGCCCAAGGGGCTCGTCGGCCTCTGGGACCTCGTATGGCGCTCCTCGAGATCCGCGACCTCACCAAGCACTTCTTCCGCCTCTCCGCGCTGAGCCGGGTCAGCCTGAGCGTCGAGCCCGGTGAGCTGCTCGGGCTCATCGGCCCCAACGGATCGGGCAAGACCACGCTCTTCAATTGCGTGACCGGCGTGCTCCGCCCCTCCGCCGGCCAGGTGTTCTTCCGCGGCGAGGACATCACGGGGCGGAGCGCCGACGTCGTGTACCGGCGGGGTATCGCGCGGACGTTCCAGCTCATCCAGCTCTTCCCGGAGATGACCGTCCTCGACAACATGCTGGTGTCGGGCCAGGAGAAGACGGGCCGGCTGTTCTCCCGCCTGCTGCGTCGCGAGGGCGCCGAGGCGACGGCCCGCGCGCTGGCGTTGCTCGAGTTCCTGGGGATCGCCGGGCTCCGGGACAACCTCGCCTCGAATCTCTCCTACGGTCAGCAGAAGCTGCTCGACTTCGGCATGGCGCTGATGTCCGAGCCCCAGGTCATCATGCTCGACGAGCCCATGGCCGGCGTGAACCCCACCATGATCAAGAACCTGGTCGCCCACATCCTGGAGCTGAACGCCCGGGGCTACACGTTCGTGGTCATCGAGCACAACATGGAGGTGGTGATGTCACTCTGCCGGCGCATCGTCGTCCTGAGCCAGGGCGAGCGCATCGCCGAGGGCACGCCGGCCGAGATCGCCGAGAATCCGCTCGTGCTCGACGCGTACTTCGGGAGGTGACGGTGGCGCTCCTGGAGGTGCGCGATCTCCGCGCGGGCTACGACAAGATCGAGATCCTCAAGGGCGTGTCACTGCGGGTGGAGGCCGGTCAGGTCGTCTCGATCATCGGGCCCAACGGCGCCGGGAAGTCGACCGTGTTCAAGACGGTGTTCGGGCTCCTGCCCGCGCTCGCCGGCCGGGTGCTCCTGTCCGGCGAGGACGTCACCAACCGCGCTCCGGCCGAGCTGCTCCGCCGGGGCATGGCGTACGTGCCACAGGGACGAAACGTCTTTCCCCTCATGACCGTGGAGGAAAACCTTCTGCTCGGCGCCTACACCCGGCCTCGCTCGGCCGAGCTGACCGCCGAGGTCGAGCGCGCCTACGCGACGTTTCCGGCCCTGCGCGAGGCGCGTCGGAAGCGGGCCGGGGACCTCTCGGGGGGACAGCAGCAGATGCTCGAGATGGCGCGCGCGCTCCTGCTCAAGCCGCGGCTGATCCTCCTCGACGAGCCCACGCTCGGCCTGGCGCCGCTCGTCTTCAAGGAGATCTTCCGCATCATCGAGGAGCTACGGCGGCTCGGCCACACGATCCTGATGGTCGAGCAGAACGCCGCCAAGGCCCTGGAGATCTCGGACTACGCCTACGTGCTGGAGCTGGGGCAGAACCGCTACGAAGGCTCCGGAGGCGAGATCCGCAACGACGACCGGGCCCTGGAGATCTCGGACTACGCCTACGTGCTGGAGCTGGGGCAGAACCGCTACGAAGGCTCCGGAGGCGAGATCCGCAACGACGACCGCATCCGCCGCCTCTATCTGGGGCGCTGACGGCGGTCGTCTCGCTTACAGCTTGATCTTGAAGACCTCGTACGGGCGGTTCACTCGAGGCGCCTGCGAGTTGGGGAAGTAGTAGTAACCGTCCGGGCCGATGCTGCCCTCGTTGGGCCCGCTGATTCGGTCGTCGCGAATCACGGTGCGCAGCTTGCCGTCGCGCCCCAGTGCGAGGACACCGTCCTCGGTGAGCGCAGAGAAGTAGAGCGTGCCCGTGGCGTCGGCGGTGATGCCGGTCACCGGCGGGATCCGCACGACGTCTTCGACGTGAGCGGCGATCGCGTCGCTGGTCAGATGCGTATTCTGAAGATACTTCGTCTCGACGCGCCAGAGCGTCGGGCCGAAGAGCGGCGTGAAGTACATCCACGTCCCGTCGGGGCTCAGCTCCAGGTGCGAGAGATGGATCACCGGCACCTTGCCGTCCGGATGGAGCAGGGGCTTGCCGTGGATCATCGGGACGATGGTGAGATCGGCGCGAGAGCAGCGCGCGCCCTCGAGCGTCCGGTGGCCGTGGCCCGTCTCGCGGTCGATGACGACGATCGCGCCGAGGCCGGCGTCGGTCACGTAGAGGAAGCGCGCGTCGACCCGCATGTGACTCAGCACGGACCCCGGAGGCGCCAGGTCGGGGCCGAGCGCGTAGACGCGGCTCACCTGGTTCGTCCTGAGGTCGATCTTCACGAGCTTCGCTCCGCCGTCGACCATGCGCCCGTGATGCGGCGACGCGTCGTCGATGGCCCACAGGTTGTCGTCGCGATCGGCGTACAGGCCGTGCGTGCACACGAATCGCCCGTGCGGCGGCAAACCCGGGCGCCACTCGTTCCACTCGCCGCCGGGGAAGGGCGTGAAGCCACCGTCCGACCGAAGGCGTGGCCACCTGCGTCCATCTCGGGAAGTTGCCGAAGAGCCGGCCGCTCGGAGACACCGCGGCGTTCGTGATCATGACGTTGCCCGACGAGGCGACCGTGATCAGCTCCATGGAGAGGCGATCCTAGCATGACGGCTTCGAGCGCGGGCCGTGATGGTCGGCGACCATAGCGGTTGCTGATGGCATCGATGCAAGCAACGCATTCGACACCTCGCGCCGGCGCGCGTACGGTGGGCGATGAGCGGCTCGCCTGCGGAGACGACGCCGCGCTGACGAAGGAGGTCGATGATGGCAGTACCGATGACGATCACGGAGACGTGGACCGAGGCGCTCGGGGCATCGCGTGAACGCGTGCTCTCCGCCGCAAGAACTGGACGCCACCGCGAGGCCCTGCTCGCCCATGCCACGGCCAGCCGGATCGTGGCAGGTTGGACGCTCGATCCGGCTCCGCGCGATCCGGCGACCCATGT
>WNGG01004376.1_pt1 | contig 20267 bp, 15 predicted proteins | sample 5400661 | NCBI WGS metagenome assembly WNGG01 (sample SAMN13153372, study PRJNA577476) | soil metagenome | isolation source: 100 cm soil or saprolite under Garry oak tree replicate 1 | place: USA:California | collected 2016-06-15
AACGTGACGCTGCAGATGCTCGGCCGCGCCAAGAAGGTCATCATCGAGAAGGAGAAGACCACGATCGTCGACGGCGCCGGCAAGAAGAAGGACATCGAGGCGCGCGTTACCCAGATCAAACAGCAGATCGAGGAAACCACCTCGGACTACGATCGCGAGAAGCTGCAGGAGCGGCTCGCCAAGCTCGCCGGCGGGGTCGCGGTGATCCGCGTCGGCGGCGCGACCGAAATCGAGGTCAAGGAGAAGAAGGACCGCGTCGAGGACGCGCTCAACGCCACCCGCGCCGCGGTCGAGGAAGGCATCGTGCCGGGCGGCGGCGTCGCCTTGCTGCGCGCCAGGAAGGCGATCGAGAAGCTCAAATCCGAGAACGCCGACATCCAGGCCGGCATCAAGATCGTGCAGCGCGCGCTCGAGGCGCCGATCCGCCAGATCGCGGAGAACGCCGGGGTCGAGGGCTCGATCGTGGTCGGCAAGGTGTTGGAGAACCGCTCGGAGACCTTCGGCTTCGACGCGCAGACCGAGAACTACGTCGACCTCGTCGAGGCCGGGATCATCGATCCGGCCAAGGTGGTGCGCGCGGCGCTGCAAGACGCGGCCTCGGTCGCGGGGCTATTGGTCACCACCGAGGCGATGGTGGCGGAGCTGCCCAAGGACAAGCCGGCCACGCCGGGGATGCCGGGCGGCGGCATGGATTACTGAAGGCCGCTCAGAAGAATTGCGAAAAGGGGCCGCGGCGACGCGGCCCCTTTTCGTTGCGCACTCCGAAAGGACCAGTTTCCTTGTAGCCCGGATGGAGTGGCGCGCAGCGCAACGTAATCCGGGAACGGCCTGCCCCGGATTTCGCGAGCGCTCTGCGGTCGCTCCATCCGGGCTACGAGTACGGTCGCGGCGGGCGATTCGGGTCGAGATTTTGGCACCTCCGTAGTCGCAGGCCTCTCGGGATCCCGGATGCCCTCGCTTTCGCTCGGGCTCCGGGATGACGCCTGCGGCGTCACTTGGCCGTGATGTCGCAGTTCCGCCCACGAAATTCGTATTAAAAGGCCCCGGCAAACCCGGTCGACAGGACAGGAGCACCCCGTGAGAGGCTTTTTCACCACGCTCGGCACCATCTGGGGCCTCGCCTTCCCGTACTTCCGCTCCGAGGACCGCTGGGCGGGCCGCGTCCTGCTCGGCAGCGTGATCGCCATCGAGCTCAGCCTCGTCGCCATCGACGTGCTGCTCAACCAGTGGAACGCCCGGTTCTTCAACGCCATCCAGGACCACAATTGGGATGCCTTCGTCGGCGAGCTCTTGTATTTCTGCGTGCTCGCCGCGATCTTCATCGTGCTCGCCGTCTATCAGCTCTACCTCAATCAATGGCTGCAGATCCGTTGGCGGCAATGGATGACCATTCGTTACCTCGGTCATTGGCTCGACCATTCCAACCATTACCGCATGCAGCTGCTCGGCGACGCCGCCGACAATCCGGACCAGCGCATCGCCGAGGACATCCGGCTGTTCATCGAACGCACGATGTACATCGGCGTCAGCGTGCTGAGCGCGATCGTGTCGTTCGTCTCCTTCATCGTTATCCTGTGGGCGCTCTCGGCGCAGGCCCCCCTGCATTTGTTCGGCGCGGATTGGGCGATCCCCGGATATCTGGTGTGGGCGGCGCTGATCTACGCGGTCCTGGGCACCGTCTTCACCCACCTGATCGGGCGGCAGCTGATCGGGCTCAATTTCAACCAGCAGCGCTTCGAGGCGGATTTCCGCTTCAACCTGGTGCGCACGAGAGAGAATTCCGAGCAGATCGCGCTGCTGCACGGAGAACCGGCGGAGCAGATCAGGCTGATGGACCGCTTCGGCTCGGTCGTGGGCAACTGGCTCGCGATCATGACGCGGACCAAGCGGCTCACGTTCCTGACCGCGGGCTACACCCAGGCCTCGGTGGTGTTTCCGTACATCGTGGTGAGCCCGGCGTATTTCGCCGGCAATATCCCGCTCGGGGTGCTCACGCAGACGGCGTCCGCCTTCAATAGCGTGCAACGCGCGCTCTCGGTGTTCATCACGGTCTATCGCGAATTCGCCGAATGGCGCGCGGTGATCGAGCGCTTGTCGGGCTTCGACAAGTCGATCGCGGTGGGCGCGGCGGCGGCGGTGACGCCGCCGGTCATTCGCCTGGTCTCGGCCGGCAAGAGCCCGAAACTCGCGCTGGAAGCGCTCGACGTGCATCTGCCGACCGGGATGCCGCTGGTCGGCGCCGACGACCTCGCCTTTGGGTCCGGCGAGCGCGTGCTGGTGACGGGGCCCTCGGGCTCGGGCAAGTCGACGCTGTTCCGGGCGATCGGCGGCATCTGGCCGTTCGGCTCGGGCACCGTGGCGATCCCCGAGGGCGCGCGCGTCATGGTGCTGCCGCAGCGGCCGTATCTGCCGATCGGCTCGCTCGAAGCGGCGATCGCCTATCCGGCCGCACCGGGAAGCTTCGATGCCGGCGCCATGCGCGAAGTGCTGCAAGCGGTCGGGCTCGCGTCGCTGGCGCCGCGGCTCTACGAGGACGCGCACTGGAACCGCATGCTTTCGCTCGGCGAGCAGCAGCGGCTGGGGCTGGCGCGCGCCATCCTGCACGCGCCCGACTATCTGTTCCTCGACGAGGCCACCGCCTCGCTCGACGAGCCCGCCGAAGCCGCGCTCTACCGGCTGCTGCAGCAGCGGCTCGCGAATTCGAGCATCGTGTCGATCGGCCACCGCTCGACCTTGCGGGCCTTCCACCGCCGGCATCTCGCCCTCACCCGCGACGGCGAGCGCCAGAAGGTGCGCGAGGTTGCGCTCGAAGCGGCGGAGTGAAGGGAAATCTCGGTTTTCGTCATTCCGGGACGCGCCGCAGGCGCGGACCCGGAAACCATGAACACCGAGCATGCGAATGTGACACCGGGCGGTGTTCATGGATTCCGGGTTCGCCGCTCCGCGGCGCCCCGGAACGACACTGCCCTAGACGATCAGCGGATAGGCCGGGATCGTGAGGAATTCCTCGAATTTTTCCGCCAGCGACAATTTCCGGAACAGCCCGATCGCCTCCGGGAACCGGCCGCTCGCATACGCGCGCGGGCCGACCTCGCGCTTGACGCGACCCATCTCCTCCTCGAGCGCGCGCTCGAAGAAATCGTCGTCGATCTTGACCCCGTTCTCGAGCGCCGCCCCGTAGGTGAGCCATTGCCAGATCTGGGCGCGGCAGATCTCGGCGGTCGCGGCATCCTCCATGAGATTGTAGATCGGCACCGCGCCGCGGCCCCGCAGCCACGACTCGATGTACTGCACGCCGACGCGGATGTTCTCGCGGAATCCGGCTTCGGTCTTGGTGCCCTCGTGGATCTCGAGCAGCATGTCGCGGCTCACGTTCACGTCCTCGCGCAGCCTGTCGAGCTGATTGGGTTTGCGCATCAGCCGGTCGAACACCTGCTTGGCGATGGGCACGAGGTCGGGATGGGCGACCCAGGTGCCGTCGTGGCCGTCGTTGGCCTCGCGCTCCTTGTCGGCGCGCACCTTGGCGAAGGCCGCCTCGTTCGCGGCAGGATCGTTCTTGACCGGGATCTGCGCCGCCATGCCGCCCATCGCGAAGGCGCCGCGGCGATGGCAGGTCTTGATCAGGAGCAGCGCATAGGCGCGCAGGAACGCCTTGCCCATGACCACCTGGGAGCGGTCCGGCAGCACGAATTTCGAGCTTTTGGCGAATTTCTTGATGAACGAGAAAATATAATCCCAGCGGCCGGCGTTGAGCCCGGTAACGTGGTCGCGCAGCTCCCACAGGATCTCGTCCATCTCGAAGCCGGCCGGCAGCGTCTCGATCAGCACGGTGGCCTTGATGGTGCCTTTCGGGTGGCCGAAGCGCGCTTGCGCGTGGAGGAACACGTCGTTCCACAGCCGCGCCTCGATGTGGCTCTCGAGCTTGGGCAGATAGAAATAGGGGCCGGTGCCCTGGGCGCGGAGCGCCTCGGCGTTGTGGAAATAATACAGGCCGAAGTCGAATAACGCCCCCGCGATCGGCTCGCCGTCGACGGTCAGGTGCTGTTCGGGAAGATGCCAGCCGCGCGGGCGTACGATCAGCACCGCGGGATTCTTGCCGATCGCATATTTCTTGCCGGTCGCCGGATCGGTGAAGGCGAGCCGGCCCGCCCAGCGGTCCTTCAGATTGAGCTGGCCCTCGACATTGTTGGCCCAGGTCGGCGAGTTCGCATCTTCGAAATCCGCCATGTAGACATTGGCGCCGGAATTGAGCGCGTTGATGACCATTTTGCGATCCACCGGACCGGTGATCTCGACGCGGCGATCGAGCAAATCCTTGGGGATCGCCGCGATTTTCCAGTCGCCCTCGCGGATGTGTCGGGTCTGATGCAGGAAGTCGGGGAGCTCGCCGGCGTCGAACCGCGCCTGGCGGGCGGCGCGGCCGGCCAGCAGCCGCTTGCGGGTGGCGTCGAACCTGCGGTGCAGCTCGGCCAGGAACGCGAGCGCGTCGGGGCTCAGGATTTCCGCATAGCGCGGCCCGGGCTTGCCCGTGACCCGAACGCCGGCGACGGCGGCCCCCATCGCGGGCTTTGCGGCGGTGCGCCGCAGCCGTGCCGCGCCCCGCCGCGGAGGGTTGCGCCCGGACGCAGCACGGCGTCCCGCGGCGGCGCGGCCGCTCGCGCGCGTGCCATGGGGCCCCTTCGACGAGCTGCGAGAGGTGATGCGTTTGGCGGGCTTGCGCGTCGCGACCGATCTTCGCGACTTCGTTGCGGGTTTGCCGCGACGCGCGCCCTTGGCGCCGGCCTTTGCCGAGCTGTTGGCCGATGCCGCTTTGGCGGCCCTGGCGTTTCTCGCCTTATTCCTTCTTGGTCTCGTCGGTTTTCGGGCCATGGCTGGTCTCCTCGCCGGGCCTTATACCGGGCGAGCCGAAGGGGCGATAGCCACCCGGACTGGAGCCAGGCGAGGACGAGGGAGTCCCCGAGAACGGCGAAGCCGGTCGCGGCGGGGTCGAGCCAAATCCCGGCGAGGGGCTCGGCGATGGGCGCGGCATGCCCGGGGATGGGCTCGGCGCGGGCCGTGCCGGAGCTGCAGCGGGTCTCGGGGCCGCCGGAGCGGCGGGTCTCGGCGCTGCCGGAGCCGCGGGTCTGGGAGCTGCCGGAGCCGCAGCGGGTTTCGCGGCCGCAGGCTTTCGCGCCGAGGATTTCCGGGCGGCGGCGCGCTTGGGAGCCGCACGCTTGGGAGCCGCACGCTTGGCCTTCTTGGCGGTCGCCCTGCGGGCCGGCTTCCTCGCCTTGACCGACTTGCCGCGCCGAGCGGCGCCCGCGCGGCGCGCGGCCGTCCTCGCACCGGCCTTGCGCTTGGTCGCCGAGCGCTTTCCGGCCTTCTTCTTGGTCCTGGTCGTCTTCGACTTCGATTTCCGAGCAGCTTTAGCCATAACGTCCTCCTGCTTTTGTTGGTCAGGCTTCATCACGCGGGGCGCGGCATGCGGAATCGTCTCCGCCGATCCCCCAACTCACGCCCGGTTCATGCGTCCGAATGCAAGCGTCCGGCTCATCCTTTCTGCTTCCGCGAGCGTTGCAAGGCCTGCGGTTGCGGTCCGCCCGTCGCCCAGTCGAGCAGCTCCACGGTATGGACGATCGGGATCTCGGTTACCAATTCGAGCTGCGTCATACAACCGAGATTGCCAGCAGCAATGACATCCGGAGCGACCCTTGCAATGTTTGCTGCTTTTCTCTCCGCAAGTCTACGAGCAATTATCGGCTGAAGCATGTTGTAGGTTCCGGCCGATCCGCAGCACAGATGTCCCTCCGGCACGTCGCGGACTTCGAATCCGGCCCTCGCCAGCAATGCCTTGGGCTCGTGCAGCACCCTCTGGCCGTGCTGCAGCGAGCAGGCCGAATGATAGGCGACCACGAGGTTGCCGTCGCGCACCGGCGGCATCAGGTCGAGCGTGGCCAGATATTCCGACACGTCTTTCGTCGACTCGGCGACCCGCGCCGCCTTTTTCGCATAGACATGGTCGTTGCGCAGCAGAAAACCGTAATCCTTCATCATCGTGCCGCAGCCGGACGCGGTGACCAGGATCGCGTCGATCCCTTCGCGCTCGATCGCACGCGCCCAGACGTCGATGTTGCGCCGCACAAAATCGAGCGATTCGCCCTCGCGGCCGAGATGATGGGTCAGCGCTCCGCAGCAGCCCTCGCCTTGCGGCACCACGACTTCGATGCCATGGCGGTTGAGCAGTCCGATCGCGGCCTGGTTGACCGCAGGCGCCAACACCTGGTTGACGCAGCCCGACAGGATCGCGACCCGGCCTTTGCGCTCGCCGATCGCCGGGAAGCGCCGTTTGCTTCCAACCTTCGGCCAAGCCGGCGGCGTGGCGGGGATGAGGCGCGACAGGGCCGCAAGCGACCGCAATCCCAACAGCGAGAGCAGCGGAGCAAGCCATCTTGCCGGCCATGCCAGCCATAATGCCAGCCGGAACCGAGCCGGATTCGGCAGGATTTTCGCCAGCAAGGCGCGCAACAGGCGCTCATGGGCCGGCCGGCGATAGGTCCGTTCGATGTGCACCCGCGCATGGTCGACGAGATGCATGTAATGCACGCCGGCCGGGCACGTCGTCATGCAGGCGAGGCAGGAAAGACAACGGTCGATATGCTTGACCACCTCCGCCGTCGCCGGCCGGTCGTGCTCGAGCATGTCCTTGATCAGGTAAATCCGGCCGCGCGGCGAATCGAGTTCGTCCCCGAGCAGCACATAACTTGGGCATGTTGCGGTGCAAAAGCCGCAATGCGTGCAGGTGCGAACGATGCGCTCGGATTCGGCAGTCGCCGGATCGCGCAATTGATCCAATGTGAAGCTCGTTTGCATTTATTTCAATCTCATCCACTCACACGCCCGCGTACATCCGTCCCGGTCCGAGGATGCGCTTGGGATCGAAGCTCTCCTTGACGCGCCGGGTCAATGCGGCCAGCGCCTCGGGCTGCGGCTCGAATACATCGATGGCCGCACGCACCGATGCCGGGGCGCGCACCAGCGTCGCATGACCGCCGGCCGAGCGCACGGCGCCGCGCACCAGCGCCGCGCCGGCATCCTCGAGCGGCGGCAGCGCGATCCAGATCAGCCCGCCCGCCCAATCGTAGAACAGATCGGCCTCGACCTCCGCCGCGATCTCCGCCGCGACCTGCGGCCCCAGTGTCGGGGCCGTCGACACTCGCCACAGCGGCCGGCCGGCGCCATCCGTCGCGGCGAACGCGGTGGCGTCGCGGACCGCCTGCCACAGCGCCCGCGAGCCAGCCTCGCCGATCGTCAGCATGACCCCATCGGGCTCGAGCAGCCGCTCCAGCATCGCTTTGCGCTGGGCGATCGATGGCGGCACGCCTTCCAGCCGAAACGCGGTGATGGCGCTGCCGGCGGCGGCCGCGCCCAGCATCCGGGCGGCAATATTCGCCGGCAGATGCGCCGCTCCGGAAACGTCGCTGGAGGAGCCGACGGCGGCCGCCATCGCGGCGACCGCGTTGCGGTCGTCGAGGCCGAGAACCAGCAGGCTCTCCTCGGCCGGCGCGCGCGGCAAGACCTTGATCGTGACCTCCGTCATCGCCGCGAGCGTGCCCCAGGAGCCGGCGAGCAGCTTGCAAAGATCGTAACCCGTGACGTTCTTCACCACCCGTCCGCCGGACTTGAAGACCTCGGCGCGGCCGGAGACCGCCGAGACCCCGAGGAAATGGTCGCGCGCGGCGCCCGCCTTGATGCGGCGCGGACCGGAGAGATTCGTCGCGAGCGCGCCGCCCAGCGTGCCGCGGCCCATCGATCGGCCCAACACCGGACCGTAATCCATCGGCTCGAAGGCGAGCTCCTGGCCGCGCGAGGCGACGAGTTCCTCGATCTCCGCCAGCGGCGTGCCGGCCTTGGCCGAGAGCACCAGCTCTTCCGGCTCGTAGAGGGTGACCCCCGAGAGCCCGGAGAGATCGAGGGTCAGGTCCCATTGGGCGGCGCGGCCGATCTCGCGCTTCGATCCGCCGCCGACGATCTCCAGCGTCTTGCCGCCGGCGAGCGCCCATTCGACCGCGGCCGCGACGTCCTTTTGGTCCCGTGGCGTGAACCGGTCTACCATCTAGAACCGCGGGATGTCCGGAAACGGCAGCCGACCGCCGCGAACGTGCATCCGCCCGAGTTCGGCGCAACGATGCAGCGTCGGAAACACCTTGCCCGGATTGAGCAGACCCTGGTCGTCGAACGCGCATTTCACGCGTTGCTGCTGGGCCAGATCGATTTCGTTGAACATCTCCGGCATCAGGTCGCGCTTCTCGACTCCGACGCCGTGTTCACCGGTGAGCACGCCGCCGACTTCGACGCAGAGCTTGAGAATGTCGGCGCCGAAAGCCTCGGCGCGCTCGAGCTCGCCCGGGGTATTGGCGTCGTAAAGGATCAGCGGATGCAAATTGCCGTCGCCGGCGTGGAACACGTTGGCGACCCGCAGACCGTAGCTCGCCGACATTTCCCGCATCCGCGCCAGCACCAGCGGCAGCTTGCCGCGCGGAATGGTGCCGTCCATGCAATAGTAGTCCGGCGAGATGCGCCCCACCGCCGGAAACGCCGCCTTGCGCCCGGCCCAGAACGTCAGCCGCTCCTGTTCGGAATTGGACACCCGCAGATTGGCCGCGCCGCAGCCTTGGGCAATGGCCGAGACCCGCTCGAGCAAATGATCGACCTCGGCTTGCGGCCCGTCGAGTTCGACGATGAGCAGAGCCTCGACGTCGAGCGGGTAGCCGGCATGGACGAATTCCTCGGTGGCGCGAATGGCGGGCCCGTCCATCATCTCCATGCCGCCCGGGATGATGCCGGCCCCGATGATCTTCGCGACGCAGTCCCCGGCCGCCTCGGAGGACGCAAAGCCGATCAGCACCGCGCGCGCGGTCTGCGGCCGCTTGAGGATGCGTACGGTGATCTCGGTAATGACGCCGAGCAAGCCCTCGGAGCCGGTCATGAGCCCGAGCAGATCGTAGCCGTCGCTGTCGAGGTGCTTGCCGCCCAGCCGAATGATGTCCCCGGAAATCAGTACCATCTCCAAGCCGAGCAGATTGTTGGCGGTCATCCCGTATTTGAGGCAATGCACGCCTCCGGAATTCTCCGCCACGTTGCCGCCGATGGTGCAGGCGATCTGCGAGGACGGATCCGGCGCGTAGTAGAAGCCGGCGTGCTCGACCGCCTCGGTGATGCCGAGATTGGTGACGCCGGGCTGGGCGACCACGGCGCGGTTGTCGAAATCGATGTCCAGGATGCGATTGAATTTGGCCATGCCCAGCAAGACGCCGTCGGCGAGCGGCAGCGCGCCGCCCGAGAGCGAAGTCCCCGCGCCCCGGGGGACCACCTTGATGCCCCGCTCATGGCAATAGCGCAGCACCTGCGCCACCTGGTCGGTCGTCGAAGGCAGGACCACGACCATCGGCAGTTGGCGGTAGGCGGTCAGCCCGTCCGACTCATAAGGGCGCATCTCGGGCTCGCTTGCGATCACGCCCTCTCCCGGGACGATGGCGCGCAGCCCGGCCACGATCTCGTCGCGGCGGGAGACAAGGCCCGCATCCGGCGCCGGCATCGTCACTGGCATCGAACAGCTCCACGGAATGCTTCGCCCCTTATAGCGCGAAAACACCAAGGCCGATGCAAAGTGAGGTGTCGAGGCCTGTGCCGATCATGCGGCCTGACGGCGCGGCCGTCCGGCTCGGATGTCCGGGTCGGGCCCGGCGCGCATGGGCTTCGACCTCGCTCAACTTTGCCCGCGAGCCCACGGCTATTCTATGCTCGCCAAATCCGCAGCGAGCGAGCAAAGGCCCGCCATGATCAAAGACCTCGTCGTCAATCTCTCGGCCCGCAATGGCGCCGACCCTGCGAGCGATTATGCGATTTCGATCGCCGACGCCTTCCGGGCGCATGCGTTCGGCATCGCCTTCGCGTATGAGCCGATCCTGCCCCCCAGCGTCATGGGCGGGCTGCCGCCCGACATCATCGAGGCGCAACGCGCCGAAGGCGAGGACGCCGCCAACGTCCTGATCGCCAGATTCGAGGAATCGGCGCGCCGCGCCGGGCTGTCCGCGCAATCGCGCATGATCCCCACCAGCCTCGCCGGCGCCGCCGATCTGTTCGGCCAGATCGCGCGGCGGTTCGACCTCTCGGTGGTGTGCCAGGCGCAGCCCAATACGCTGGCACCGCAGGAATTGATCATCGAGGCCGCGCTATTCGAGTCCGGCCGCCCCGTGCTGGTCGTGCCCTACATCCAGAAGGGGGGCCTCAAGCTCGATCGCGTCCTGGTGTGCTGGGACGCAAGCCGCAACGCCGCGCGCGCGATCGCCGACGCCATGCCGTTCCTGCGGCGCTCCAAGGCGGTCGACGTCGTCGTGGTGGCGACCGAGCGGCCGAAGAGCGACGAGCTGCCGGGCGCCGACATGGCCGAGCATCTGGCGCGGCACGGGCTCGAGGTCGACCTCAGGCGCATCGTCTCGGGCGGCACCGACGTGGCCAGCACCATCCTGTCCTACGCGGCCGATGCGGGGGCCGATTTCATCGTCATGGGCGGATACGGCCACTCGCGCCTGCGCGAGTTCATCCTCGGGGGCGCGACGCGCGGCATCCTTTCGGCGATGACGGTCCCCACCCTGATGTCGCACTGAGCGGAGAACACAGGACGGATGAGGGGACGGAGAACGCAACGGCCGCTACGCTTGCGCGGCGGTTTCTCCTCCATTCTCCCTCGTCCGACTCACCACGAGCCCCCGCGCACGCGCATCGGGGATTCCCAATCCGCGCAGCACGTACAGCATAAGCGCCTCCACCGGCTCGAGCTCGCCCTCGGCCGTTGCGGAAGCCAGCGGCCCGATCAAACTCTCGAGCAAGGCCCCGACCGCCGCCGCCGCGGAGAGGTGCGCGTTCTGGGCGGGCAGGTGTCCGCCGCGGATTGCCCGCTCGATGCGGGTTTGGAACTCCGCGGCCAGCGCCTGGCGATAGACCAGCCGGACGGCGTCGGCTTGCGCATCCACGGGCTCGCCGATCACCGCCCAGGCAAGCCGGCGCTGGGCCATCGCGCGTGACGCAAAGGTCGCAATCGCCGCGGCGAGCGCGGAAAGCGGGCCGGGCGCCGCCTCCGCCGCGCGCCGCAGCGCGCCGATCTCATGTTCGGAAACCGCGGCAACCAGCGCCGCGACCAGGTCCGTCTTCGAAGGGAAATAACGATAGACGGTCCCGGCCGCGATGCCGGCGCGCGCCGCCACCGGCGCGACCTGCACGGCCGCCATGCCGCCCTCGGCAGCGGATGCGCGCGCCGCCGCAATGATCGCTCCGTGCCGCTGGGCCAAGCGGCGAACCGTTTTTTCCGTGCGCCGGTACACCATGGCAACATGTGAGCCATGATTCATGCGCCAAGTACAATATTGAATTTACGTTCAGGTGCTCCTTCGCCTCGCCTATGCGCGCTGCCGCGCGAGCGCCTTCTCCCGAATGGCGCCGAGCGTGGTCGCGGGCGTGATCGCCTCCGGGTCGAGCTTGAGATGGAGGATGGCGGGTTTTTTCGAGTTTATCGCCGCATCGAACGCCGGCGCGAACGCGGCGGTCGTCTCCACTGTGGCGCCGAAGCCGCCGAACGCGCGGGCATAGGCGGCGAAATCCGGGTTCTTGAGCGCGGTCGCCGAAACGCGCCGGGGATACTCACGCTCCTGGTGCATGCGGATGGTGCCGTACATGCCGTTGTCGACCACGATCACGATGATCGGCAGCTCGTATTGGACGGCGGTCGCGAACTCCTGGCCGCTCATGAGAAAGCAGCCGTCGCCGGCGAAGCACACTACGCTGCGCTCGGGATAGAGCCGCTTGGCCGCGACCGCGGCGGGAACCCCGTAACCCATCGAGCCCGAGACCGGTCCGAGCTGGGTCGTGAAGCGGCGGAAGCGATAGAAGCGGTGAATCCAGCCGGCATAATTGCCGGCGCCATTGCACAGGATCGCCTCCGGCTCGAGCCGCTCGCGCAGGTCGACCATGATCTCGCCGAGGTTGACCGCGCCCGGAATGGCGGTCGGCTTCTCCGACCAGGCCAGGTAATCGGCATGTGCGGCGCGCGTTTGCTCGCGCCAGCGGATGTCGTTGGGGGGCTCCAGTCCTTCGAGCGTCGCCGCAAAGGCGGTCGGCGCGGCGTGGATCGCCAGGTCCGGACGATAGACGCGGCCGAGCTCTTCCGCGCCCGGATGGACGTGGACGAGCTTGATCTGCGGATCGGGAATGTCGAGCAGCGTGTAGCCCTGGGAGGGCAGCTCGCCGAGCCTGCCGCCGACCAGCACGATGAGATCGGCCGATTGGATGCGCGCGAGCAGCTTCGGGTTGGGACCGATGCCGAGATCGCCAGCATAGCTGGGGTGGGTGGCGTCGAAAAGATGCGCGCGCCGGAACGTGGTGGCGACGGGAATTCGGAAGCGCTCGGCAAAGCGCCCCATCGCCGCCCAAGCCGCTTGCGACCACCGGCTGCCGCCCAGCAGCACGATCGGGCGCTCGGCCGCCCACATGAGCTTCTGCAGCCGCGTCATGTCGGTCGCCCCCGGCCAGGTCTCGACCGGTTCGGACCGCAGCGCATCGGCGACCGCGCCGCGCTCGCTCAACATGTCCTCGGGCAGCGCGATGACGACCGGGCCGGGCCGGCCGCTGGTGGCGGTGTAAAACGCCCGCGACACGATCTCCGGAATCCGTTCCACCGCGTCGATCTCGGTCGCCCACTTGGCCATCGAACCGAACACCGCGCGGTAATCGAGTTCCTGGAAGGCCTCGCGATCCCGCGTCCCCCGCGCGACTTGCCCGACAAAGAGGATCATCGGGGTCGAGTCCTGGCGTGCGATGTGGACCCCGGGCGACGCATTGGTCGCGCCCGGACCGCGGGTGACGAAGCAGATGCCGGGCCGGCCGGTCAGCTTGCCGACCGCTTCCGCCATCATGGCGGCGCCGCCTTCCTGCCGGCACACCGTCACCATGACATCGCGATCATGGAACGCGTCGAGCACGGCCAGATAGCTCTCGCCGGGAACGCAGAACGCGTGCCGCGCTCCATGGGCCAACAATTGATCGACCAGAATCTCGCCACCCGTCCTGGCATTGCTGTTCGCACGCATGCGTTCATCTCCGTGTAAGGCTGCGGGTGGATGCCGATTGCGGAACGTCGATTGCGCCGACGCGCGGCCGGACTGAGAGCTCAGGTCGCGGGTTCGACCGAGACGACCTGGAACGTGTGCATCTCCCCGTCTTCGTCGCGGATCGAGACGTATTCGCCGGGCATGAAGGCATGGGCGCCGAAGCGGTAGCCGGCCTCGTCGTCCTCCTCGGCAACGTCCTCGTAATCGAATACCCAGCGGGCGTGGCCGGCACCCCCCGGACGGTGCACCAGACGTCCCACCTCGTCCGGCTCGCCCTCCCAGAAGCGACGCACGCGGCAATGGTCGCGGTGCTTTCGCCATAGCTCCACATCGATATGCCCGCCGGCATCGAGTGGGGCCACGAACTCGTAACCATGGCGGGAGGAGCCCGAGGGAAATTCCTTCGAGCGGGCCAGGTTGAGCCGGATGCGCTTGAGCACATGCGGCAACGTCGTCATGTTCCAACCTCTCGACTTGCCGGATCCCGACGCCGGACGCCCGCGGATGCCGGCAGCTTGCTGCAGTGGGAGCGCGGTACCTTGACTTTGCGCAAGGCGCACCGCATCGCGGACCGATCTTATTTTGGCCATGGGCCCGACGACAAGGCCGGCCGGAGCGGGCATGCGGACGCAACGCGACTGCCAAGCTGAGGTTTTGGCATTCCTGGAGGATCCCGCGAGCCACCACGGAAGCAGGGTCCGGCGTATCGATACCCATGCCTCCTCGGTGTTCCTGGCTGGAGATCGGGCGCTCAAGGTCAAGCGAGCGGTGCGCTTTCCGTTTCTCGATTATTCGAGCCTGGACAAACGCGAGGCGGCTTGCGCGGCCGAACTCGAAGTCAACCGGCCGTTTGCGCCGGAACTCTACCGCCGCATCGTGCCGATCACGCGCGAGGCGGGCGGGCGGCTCGTGCTCGACGGCAAAGGCGAGCCGGTCGAATGGGCAGTCGAGATGCGCCGCTTCGATGAGACGCGCACGCTCGATCGGCTCGCGGACGCGGGCAGAATCGATGCCGCGCTCGCCGATACGCTGGGCCGCGTCGTCGCAGCCGCGCATGCCCGTGCGCCGGTCGTGAGCGCCGAGCCGTGGATCAACGCGCTCGACACCTATCTCGACCAGAACGAAGCGGCGTTCCGCGAATTCCCCAGCCTGTTTGCGGCCGAGGCGGTCGCCGAGCTGCAGCGGAGAAGCCGCGGCGCGCTCGCGCGCGTGCGGCCGCTGCTCGTGACACGCGGCCAGCTCGGCCTCATCCGCCGCGGTCATGGCGATCTCCACCTCGGCAATATCGCGCTGATCGAGGATCGGCCGGTGCCGTTCGACGCCATCGAGTTCAGCGAGCTGATCGCGTCGGGCGACGTGCTCTACGATCTGGCGTTCCTGCTGATGGATCTTGTCGAGCGCGGGCTCGCTGGCGCCGCGAACGTCGTGCTCAACCGCTATCTGGCCGAGACCAGGCGCGAATCGGACCTCGACGCGCTCGCGGCATTGCCGCTGTTCCTCTCGGTGCGCGCCGCGATCCGCGCCAAGGTGACGGCAGCCCGGCTCAACGCGGCGAACGAAATTGCGCGCGCCGCGCAGACCTATTTTCGGCTGGCTTGCAAATTGCTCGAACCCGCAACCCCGATGCTGATCGCGATCGGCGGGCTGTCGGGGACGGGAAAATCGCGGTTGGCCCGCGATCTTGCCCCGGACCTCGTGCCGGCCCCGGGTGCATTGGTGCTGCGCTCCGACGCCGAGCGCAAGGCATTGTTCGGCAAAACCGAGACCGAGCGGCTCCCGGCGGATGCCTATGCCCCGCAAATCACCACGCAAGTCTATGCGGCGCTGGCCGAGAAGGCGCGCCGCGTCGTCGGCGCGGGATTTTCCGCGATTGTCGATGCGGGTTTCGCCGATCCCGCCGAGCGCGCCGCGATTCGCGCGGCCGCGGACGGCACCGGCGCCGAATTTCACGGGCTGTTTCTGGTCGCCGAACTGCCGATCCGGCTCGAGCGGATCGACGCGCGTTCCCGCGATGCCTCCGATGCCGACGCGGCCATTGCGCGCCGGCAGGAAAGCTATGCGCTGGGCGAGATGGATTTCATCGCGATCGACGCATCGGGCACGCCAGCCGAGACGCTGGCGCGGGCCAAAACGGCACTGTCAGGGTCGCCGACCGGATAGCCCCGCCGCACTCGGATGCCATTGCGGCCGGTAACCTTGCGCCAGCGCGGCGAGGATGCTCGGCGGCGTGAGCACATCGACCAGGATCCCGCGCGGGCGTGGCCGCGGATCGCCATAGCCTTCCGGCCGCCATCGCCGCAGAGATTCGCCGTGCAGCGCGAACACGGAATTTGGCTCCCCTGGGAGCGCGAGCATCGCCGCGTCGGGCAAATCATCGATCGGCAGCGAGTGGCGGCGCTTGCCGCGGCCGTCGAGCCGCTCGGCGTGGAGAACGCGGTCCATTTCGGCCGCGCGCGGGGCCACTGATTGCTGCCGCGCGGCGGCCCAGCTCGCCGCAAAGGCGACGGCGTCGCGGCGGCGGCATTCGAAGCAGGGCCGGTGCCCGGCCGCAAGCGCGGTGGGCTCGTCGAGAAAGAACAGCTCGGTATAGCCGTTGCCCCAGACCGCGCGATGGCGCCCCTTGAATCGCGTCACGCAACAGATCCATTGGCGGGAAACCCAGCGCCGCGCGCCGAGCGTGCGATCGTCGCGATGCAACCGGCCGCCGCGATTGCCCATGAACTCCGTCTCGCCGACCACCATGACATGCAGGCGGCGGGGGCCGTGGGCGCCGAGGATCAGGGTCTGCTCGATGTCGGCGGAACGCGACGGCCCGGTGATCCAATTGACGGTGCGCGGCATGGCACCGGCGCCGAAGCGCTCGCGCAGTTTCCGCCACAGCGTCTCGTAATCGCCAGCGACGTCGTCGGCGTCGACCACGACGATATGGGTGTCGGGCAGGAAATTCAGCGTCGTCGGATTGTCCTTGCCCGAGGTGAGCATCAGCGTCCCGGATTCGGCGACCGCGCCGAACGCGTGGGAGACCGCGGCGAGATCGTTGCCGTCCGAAGCGCCTTGCTTGACTTCGAGCGTGCGCTCGCGCTGCCACGGCATCGCGGCAAGGCGCGGGTCCTCGCCCCGGCGCACCGCCATCGGCAGATTGTGCGCGCGCAGGAACGCCGCGACCGCGCCCGGCACGTCGGCGGCGCGCGGGACTTCCTCGATCGATCCGGCCGCGGCCTCGACCATTTTGCGGAACAGCTCGGCGCGCGATTTCGGCGCAAGCTTGCCGCGTGCGGGCACCACGCCTTCCGGATGCTCGCGCAGGCGATCCGCGACCGCCTTGCGCCGCGGCGCCTCGCGGCCGGACACGCCGAGCGAGCGCCGGATCGAGGCCAGGATGGTGTCGCGCGACGTCATGGCGCGGTTTTCTTCGATTTGATCCTCTCAACGAGCCGCATGCGCTCTTCCCCTCTCCCCTTGAGGGGCTGGAGCATGCGGCACGGCTCTGCTCTGCACCTTGTTCATCGCCTTTATTTGCTCATCGCTTGTATTTGATCATCGCTCGTCGCTTCCATTGCGACTGGAAGGTTGCGCCCTGCGGCGCCGGGAAATCCCGGTCGCGGGTCCAGGCCGAGGCGAGCGGCAAAGAGCGGAAGCGACCGCTGCGGGAGCCGAGGAGCGCCAGCGCGCGCGCCGCCATCGCGGTCATGAGCCCATAGAGCCGCGGCCGCTTGGCGAAAAACGCCCACAACGCCAGACCAGAGCGCACCGTCACCGGCGAGAGATGCCGCTCGAACTCCCGTTCGCGCCAATCCCGCATCATGCGCGGCAGCGGAATGCGCACCGGGCAGACCTCCTCGCATCTGCCGCAGAACGTCGACGCGTTCGGCAGGTTGCCGGCGAGATCGACCCCGATCAGCGCCGGGGTGAGCACGGCGCCCATCGGCCCCGGATAGACCCAGCCGTAGGCGTGGCCGCCGATGGCCCCGAAGATCGGGCAATGGTTCATGCAGGCGCCGCAGCGAATGCAGCGCAGCATGTCCTGGAACTCGCCGCCGAGCATGGTCGAGCGGCCGTTGTCGAGAATGACGACGTGATATTCGGCCGGCCCGTCGGGATCATCGGCGCGGCGCGGCCCGGTCGAGAACGTGGTGTAGACCGACATGTCCTGCCCGGTCGCGGAGCGGGCGAGCACGCGCAGCAGCTGGGAGACGTCCTCGAGGGTCGGCACCAGCTTCTCGATGGTGGCGAGCACGATATGCACGTTCGGCAGCGTCTGGGTGAGATCGCCGTTGCCCTCGTTGGTGACGATGATCGAGGTGCCGGTCTCGGCGACGAGAAAATTCGCGCCGGTGATGCCGACGTCGGCGGCGAGGAAGCGCTCGCGCAGGATGGTTCGCGCCTCGGCGAGCAGCGTCGCCGGCTCGGCGAGGTTGCGGTTTTCCGGCAAATGCGTGTGCACGCGGCGGAAATCCGCCTCCACCTGCGCCTTGTTGAGGTGGATCGCGGGCGCGATGATGTGCGAGGGCGCCTCGTGGCGGATCTGAATGATGTATTCGCCGAGATCGGTCTCGACCGGCACGACGCCGTTCGCCTCGAGGAAATCGTTGAGCCCGATCTCCTCGGCGATCATGGTCTTGCCCTTGGTGACCGTCTTGGCGCCCGCCTTCCGGCAGATGTCGAGAATCAGCCCGCGCGCCTCTTCCGGCGTCACCGCATGATGCACGTGGCCGCCGGCGGCGCGCACCCGCTCCTCATAGGCTTCGAGATAGAGATCGAGATGCGCCAGCGTGTGGTCCTTGATGTCGCGGGCGGAATCCCGCAGCGCATCGAATTCCGGCAGCCGGTCGATCGCGGCCTGGCGCCGGTCGACGAAGCCGAGCCCCTGCCGGAGCACGCCTTGCAGCTGCGGGTCGGCGATCGCCGCCCTGGCGTTCGCCTTGAAAGCCGGCGAGGTGACGGCGAGCGTCATGGCTCGGCCTGCGCCCGGCGCGCGCGGCTCTCGCCGATCGGCGGAACTTCGGTCATGCCGGCGAGCACCTCGGCGACGTGACGCGCGGCGATCTTCCTGCCCTCGCGCTGCAATTTCCCCGCCATGTTCATCAGGCAACCGAGATCGCCGGCGAGCAGCACGTCGGCCCCCGTCGCCGCGATGTTTTCCGTCTTCTTGCCGACGATCACGTTGGAGATCGCCGGATATTTGACGCAGAAGGTCCCGCCGAACCCGCAGCAGACATCCGCCTCGCGCATCTCCTCGAGCCGCAGCCCGTCGATCGTCGCCAAGAGCTTGCGCGGCTGCGCCTTGACGCCGAGCTCGCGCAATCCCGAGCAGGCGTCGTGATAGGTGACGCTACCCTCGTAGCTCGCCGCAACGCCCGTCACGCCGAGCACGTCGACCAGGAACGAGACGAGCTCGAACGTCTTCGCCGCAAACGCTTCCGCCTTCGGCAGCCAGTTGGGATCGTTGCGGAACAGCCGCGGGTAATGCACCTTGAGCATGCCGGCGCACGAGCCCGAGGGCACCACCACGTAATCATAGGGCGCGAAGGCCTCGATCACCTGCTCGGCGATCTCCCGCGTCGTCTTGCGGTCGCCGGAGTTGTAGGCGGGCTGCCCGCAACAGGCCTGGCGCGGAACTCCCACGCTGCAGCCGGCGTCTTCGAGCAGCTTTGCCGCCGCGAACCCGACCGAAGGCCGCATCAGATCGACGAGGCAGGTCACGAGCAGACCGACGCGCCTTCGCGCCGACGTGGAATGCGTCGACGTGTCCGCGGACGCAGCGTCCGCCATGCAGTCCTCCTCGCCCGCGCTTCATTGCCGTGCGCGCGCTCACGGCGACATTGGCGGAAAGGATGAGGCCGCGCAAGGCCGCGTCCGGCCGCTTATTCTTCCTTGTAGCCGTACTCCGGGATGTTGCCGGTGTTGCCGTAATATTTGTACGGCAGGAACTTGCCCGACATGGTGATCTTGACGCGATCACCCTTGGGATTCGGCAGGCGCTCGAGCGCGATGTCGAAATCGATCGCCGACATGATGCCGTCGCCGAACTCCTCCTGGATCAACTCCTTCCAGGTGGTGCCGTACACCATCACCAGTTCGTAGAAGCGGTAGATCAGCGGGTCGGTCGGCACGGCGCTCGGCAGCGAACCGCGGTACGGCACTTCGTTGAGCATCGCCGCCTCGGCCTTGCTCAAGCCGAACAGCTTCGCAGCCGATTGCGCCTGCGGCTTCGTCAGTTTCATCTGGCCGAGCAGCGCCGCGGTGATCAGCATCGGGGAGAAGCCGCCGATCTCACCGCAAATGTATTTCCAGCTCCAGCCCTTCTCGCGCTTGATGTCGAGGATCTTTTCGGTCAGCTCCGCGCGTTGCATGGTCGTCTCCTTCTGTTCCAGATTATGGGCGCGAACGATCGCCGCACCCTCGCAACCGGCATGCCAGCCGGATCGGCAATTCCGGGCGCATTTGCAGGGATTCCGTCAGCACTCGATGCCGAACACAGCGGGCCTCGCCCTTTGCTCGGGCATTTGCTCAATTTTTGCTCAGCAGGTGCGCAAGTTCCGTCCGAGCCGCGATCTTGTCAAAGCAACCTGCGCATGCCACGGGGTTCGCCATGAGCGCCGAGGTGATGATCGGAGAAGGCAAGCGGCTCGAGCCGCACCGGCTGCGTGCGGCCGTGATCGGCGAAGTCCACGCTCGGCCGTTCACGCCGATCGAGATCCCGCACCGCGTGCTGCATTTCGCCTTCGACACCGCGGGCGAGCGCGGCGAGGCCGATCGCGCGGCGCTGGTCGATTTCTGCATCCGGCGCGGCCTCGTGGCGCCCAAGCCCGGCGACAAGCACCATCGGCTCCCGTTCAGCGGCAGCGTGCTGCGCTGGGAGCAGCATTCGGAGTTCACGACCTACACCTGGGAGCTCGCGTCCGAACGGCTCGACCCCGGCACGGCGCCGTTCCATCCCGCCGCGAGCGCGCTCGCCGCCCCGATGGGCCTGGTGCCGCAGCCGGGGCCGCTGCTGGTCGCGCTCGATCTGCATCTGCTCGCCAACGGCAATGACAAGCTCGCGCCGGAGCGCGTGTTCGAGCGCTCGAGCCTGGCGATGGCCGAGGTCGCCGACGGCACCGCGCTGATGGCCAGCGATTTCCA
>WNGG01003052.1_pt1 | contig 20251 bp, 16 predicted proteins | sample 5400661 | NCBI WGS metagenome assembly WNGG01 (sample SAMN13153372, study PRJNA577476) | soil metagenome | isolation source: 100 cm soil or saprolite under Garry oak tree replicate 1 | place: USA:California | collected 2016-06-15
GAGCGAATTCTGAGTCATGGCCCGGAGGGAGGGTGTGCGGCTATTGCACCGACTGGTCGGCGAATCGCTCGCCGATGGCGAGGACGTCTTCGCGGTTTCGCGCCAGCATCTCTACCAGGCGCGGGTCGAAATGCTGGCCGGCCTGCTGTTCCATATAGACGAGGGCGTCGGCGACGGGCCATGCCGGCTTATACGGACGCACAGAGGTCAGTGCGTCGTACACGTCCGCGATCGCCACGATGCGCGCCTCAAGGGGAATGTGCTCGCCCTTCAGCCCGGTCGGGTACCCGCTGCCGTCGAATTTCTCATGGTGGCCGAGCGCGATCACCGCGGCCATCTGCAGGTATCCTGAAGAGCTGTCCTTCAGCATGTCGTAGCCGATACGGGCGTGCGACTGCATGATGCGGAGATCCTCGCCCGCGAGCTTCCCCGGATTCTGCAAGATGCGATCCGGAATTCCGATCTTGCCGATGTCGTGCATGGGTGCGGCGAGCTCGATCGCCTCCTCCTCCGTCGCTGAGAGGCCGGCTCCCTTGGCGATGAGCGCCGAATACTTGGCCATGCGGACCAGATGCAGGCCCGTGACCTTGTCGCGCTGCTCAGCGGCCTTCGCCAGGCGAAACAGCGTGTCCACCTCGCGGCGGCGCAGCTCGCGCGTCGCCTCGTCGATCTTCTGCTCGAGGATCCGGGTGCGGTTCTTCTTGAGGATCTCATGCCGGCGCAGACTCAGCAGGTTGCGGCAGCGCGCGCCGCACTCGAGGCGGTCGATCGGCCGGATGAGAAAATCGGTGGCGCCCGCCTCGAGTGCGCGGTAACGCACGTCGCGGTCGTTCACCACGGTAATGCACACGATCGGCACGTCCTCGTAGCCGAAGATGCGACGCAGCCTGCGGATCGCCTCGATGCCGTCCATGTTCGGCATCTTGTAATCCGTCAGCACCATGTCCACCGGATGTTTGCGGGCGTATTCGATCGCCTCGATAGGATCGGCGAAAGTCACCACCTCGAGGTTCGTGTCGAGGCTGCGCATGATCTCGCTCAGCACGATCCGGCCGGTCGACTGGTCATCGACGATCAGGACTGAGAGCGGGGCGAGGGTTCCTTCGCCCGCATCGTGCACCAAGGTAAGGGGTCTGGACGTCGATCTCATCGAACCTCTCCCTGCAGCTCCGGAGTCACTCGGCCCCGGGGAACTCATGAGTTTACGCCTAATTACACTATACTTCGCGGGAAATTACGAGCCAACAAATACCGCTTTCCCCGGTAGAGGCGGCCCCGTCATGCCGCACGCTGAGCCGGGGCGGACATCGACTCCATCTCGCGGCGTACCCGCACCGCCTCGGCTCCGGCATCGCAGGCCGCGTCCGCCCAGCGCACCACCTGGCCGGCCTTGACCGGGTTGAGGAGCTTGACCTGGTGCGCCAGACCCAGCGGCAGCGCCCCCAGTGCGAGCGAATCCCCGGCGGGCATCAGCTTGCCGACCACCATGTAGCCGCCTTCTCCGTCAAGAATTTCGCCGACCCCCAGGTCGCGTTTGGCGGTCGCCACCGCGTCGGCGCGAAAGCCGGTCGCGCAGCCGGTCGGCTCCCGGCGCAACCCGACCGAGGCCACCGAGATTCCAACCTCGAGCCCGATCAGGTGCCAGCGCTTGTACATCGACGCATAGCGGCCCGAGGGATCGGTGTGAACGCCGTACTCCGTGAAGCAGCGCCGGACATATTCGGTCTCGCCCTCGAACACGACCCACACGCCGAAACGGATGTCGTAGGGAACCGCCCGGCCGTCGCGGTCGAGCGAGGACACGACCTCGACCTGCCCTTTATGATGCAGAGTCCCGCCTTCCGCCCTCGGCCTCATCGCCCGGGGCAGGTCGTCGATCGAGGCAGGCGGATACGCGAGTCCCTCGGGCGCCGGTGTGAGCCCGGTGGCGTTGCACACCGCGGCGCATTCTATCGCGGGTTTCGAGCCGTCGAGAAAGGAGTTGAACATCTTTGGATTGAGGCCGCCCACGCGTGCCTGCTCGGGCGTGAGGCCGTAGAAGCCCCACACGGTTTCCGGTGTGGATTGTGCGAAGTGCGGAAGCCATTTGTGGCCGCGCCCGGCCGCGACCACCAGGAACCCGGCCGTGCGCGCCCAATCGACGAGGTCGCAAATGAGCGCGGGCTGGTCGCCGTACGCGAGGCTGTACACGACCCCTGCGTCGCCCGCCCTTTTGGCGAGCAGCGGTCCGCAAAAAGCGTCGGCCTCCACGGTGACCATCACCACGTGCTTGCCGTTGCGGAACGCGGCGAGCGCATGCTCTACCGCCGCCAGCGGGTTGCCCGTCGCTTCGACGACGACGTCCACAGCCGGGTGGGTGACGAGCGCGTGCCAGTCCTCCGAAATATGCGTGCGCCGTTCCTTCAGCGCCGCGTCCAACGACGCAGCCGCGTAATTCTCCGGCTTCCAGCCCACGCGCTCGAGGTTGGCGCGCGCGTTCGCAGGCGAAAGGTCGGCGATGCCGAGGAGATGCACGCCGGGTGTCTTAGGCACCTGCGCGATGTACATGGCCCCGAACTTGCCGGCGCCGATCACGCCGATTCTGAGCGGCTTACCCTGCGCTTCACGTTCCCGGAGTTTTGCGTACAGGCTCATGCTGCTTTGAGAGCGCCTTGCAGCTCTTCCGGCGGCGTTCCGTCCTTCCACGGCACCGGCACGTCGTAGTGCTTGAGCAGACAGTCGTCGGGCAGACACTGTAGCGGCGCAAAATCGCGGTGCGCGATGTAACCCGGGCGCTTGAAGCGGCGGATGTGATTCGATACCGCGCACAGGCTGAGGTAGACGCTCACGCGATTCCACGGCGACAGATTGGAAGTGGAGGCATGCACCAGGCACGAGTGGAACAGGATCATCGACCCCGCAGAGCCCTTCGGGGCGACAATGCCGCCGCGTTCGATGAGCTTTCGGATGGTCTCGCCGCTGATCGTCCACAAGGGATAGCTCGTCGTTGAGGTATCGTGCTCGGCTTCGATCACCCCGAGCTTGTGGCTTCCGGGGATGAACATCAGCGGTCCGTTGAATTCGTTGACCTCGTCGAGGAAAATCGCGACGTTCATCGCCCGCGCCTCCGGCATCAGGTCGTCATTCTTCCACGTGCCGTAATCCTGATGCCACTGCCAGACGTCGCCGTCGAAGGCCAGCTTGCCGTTGATCTTGAACTGGTGCATGTACACGTCTTCGCCAAACATTTGCCTTGCCGGCTCGACCATGCGCGGATGGCGCGCGAGCTTCGCGAAAGGATAGCTGTACATGTGCGCGGCGAAGTTCGTGCGCACTGCATCGCTGCCCTTCTCGCGCACGTTTTCGGGCCGATGCTGGGAGTACAGGCGCGGTACTTCGTCCAGAAGGACCTTGATCTCTTCGCGCGTGAACAGGCTGGGGAAAAACAGATAGCCGTCGCGGTCGAAACGCGTGATCTGTTCCTGGCTGAGCTTAATGGCGAAAATTCTCCTCGCTTGTTCGATTCCGATCGCGCGCCGAGCGGTGCGGAAGCATCCGCTCAATCGCGCGCAAGTAAAGCCGCACGCGCAGCGTGTCGGCCCTTACCGCTAATTATAGAACGCCTCAGCGGCCGCCGCCGGTCTTGGACCCCGCGGCGGCTTCGGGCGGAACGATCTGGAAGAACACCTCGTCCGGCTTGATCATACCGAGTTCATAACGCGCGCGCTCCTCGAGCGCATCGAAGCCCTGTTTCAGGTCGCGCACTTCCCCATCCAGCGCACGGTTGCGCTGCTGCAGCCTGGCGTTCGTTTCTTTTTGCGCCTGCAGTTGTTCGTCCAGGCTCCACACTCGCAGCCAGCCGCCCTTCCCGATCCACAGCGGGTATTGCAGCAGCAGAACGAAAGCGGTGAAGATCAGGGCAAGGATTCTCATTTTAGCTGATAAAAGGCCTCGCGCCCCGGATAGCCGACGGCGTCGCCGAGGTCTTCCTCGATGCGCAACAGCTGGTTGTACTTGGCGATGCGGTCAGAGCGCGAAAGCGACCCGGTCTTGATCTGCAGCGCGTTCGTGCCGACAGCGACGTCGGCGATAGTCGTATCTTCGGTCTCGCCCGATCGGTGCGATATCACCGCAGTGTAGCCGGAGCGCTTGGCGAGCTCGATCGCCGCGAAGGTCTCGGTGAGTGTGCCGATCTGGTTGACCTTGATCAGGATCGAGTTGGCGATGCCGAGCTGGATGCCCTCGCGCAGGATCTTGGCGTTGGTAACGAACACGTCGTCGCCGACGAGCTGCACCTTCCTGCCGAGCCTCTCGGTGAGCGCGCGCCAGCCGTCCCAGTCGGACTCCGCCATCCCGTCCTCGATGCTGAGGATCGGGTATTTCTCCACCCACGCTGCGAGAAAGTCGCCGAACTCGCCCGACGCGAGTTTCAGTTTCTGGGACTCGAACACGTATTTCCCGTCTTTGTAGAACTCCGAGGCCGCGCAGTCGAGCGCGAGCGCGACGTCCTTGCCCGCCTGATAGCCGGCACGGCCGATCGCTTCGACCACCAGTTGGAGCGCTGCTTCGTTGTTCGGGAGATTCGGCGCAAACCCTCCCTCGTCACCCACCGTCGTCGCCAGTTTCTTTCCGTCGAGCAGCTTTTTCAGCGCATGAAAAATCTCGGCGCCGCAGCGCAACGCCTCGCGAAAGCTCTGCGCTCCGACGGGCACTATCATGAATTCCTGGACGTCGAGGTTGTTGTTCGCGTGCACCCCGCCGTTGATGACGTTCATCATCGGCACCGGCATCTGCATCCCGCCCGAGCCGCCGAAATACCGATAGAGCGGCAATCCCGATTCCTCGGCCGCCGCCTTTGCCACCGCCATCGATACGGCGAGAATAGCGTTGGCGCCAAGGCGCGACTTGTTGTCGGTGCCGTCCAGCTCGATCAGGGTCTTGTCGATGAAGCTCTGCTCCTGCGCATCGAGCCCCATGATCGCCTCGGAGATCTCCGTGTTGATGTGCTCGACCGCCTTCAGCACGCCCTTGCCGCCGTAGCGTCCATTGTCTTTGTCGCGCAGCTCCAGCGCCTCGCGCTTGCCGGTGGAGGCGCCCGAGGGCACCGCGGCGCGGCCCATCACGCCCGATTCGATCAGCACATCCGCCTCGACCGTTGGATTGCCCCGCGAATCGAGGATTTCCCTTGCGACGACGTCGACGATTGAACTCATTTCCTGCCCTTTTTTGGCGTTTTAAGTTCCTGCTCCGCAAATCCTCGCTCCTTCACGAGCGCATCGAGCGCCTTCAGCGTCTGCAGCAATTCCCTCACCCGGTCGAGCGGCCAGGCATTCGGACCGTCCGACAGCGCCCGGTCGGGATCCGGATGCGTCTCCATGAAAAGCCCGGAGATGCCGCTCGCCACCGCGGCGCGGGCGAGGACGGGGATGAACTCCCGCTGACCGCCCGAGGACGTTCCCTGCCCGCCCGGGAGCTGCACCGAATGCGTCGCGTCGAAGACGACCGGGCAACCCGTCTCGCGCATGATCGCGAGCGAGCGCATGTCCGAGATCAGATTGTTGTAACCGAACGAAGCCCCGCGCTCGCACACCAAGATATTGTCTCGTCCACTCGCCTCGCGGGCTTTTTCGACGACGTTCTTCATCTCCTCGGGCGAGAGAAACTGGCCTTTCTTGATGTTGACCGGCTTGCCGGCGCCGGCGACCGCGTGGATGAAATCGGTTTGCCGGCACAGAAAGGCCGGTGTCTGCAGCACGTCCACTACCGCCGCTACCTTTTCGACGTCCTCCTTTTCGTGAATATCGGTCAGCACCGGCACGCCGACTTTTCGTTTCACCTCGGAGAGGATCTCGAGGCCCTTGTCCATGCCCAGTCCGCGATAGGACTTGCCTGAGCTGCGGTTGGCCTTATCGTACGAGGATTTGTAGATGAACGGTACGTCGATTTCTTCGCAGATCTCCTTCAACCGGACCGCCGTGTCGAGCGCCATTTGGCGCGACTCGACGACGCAGGGACCAGCGATCAGGAACAGGGGTTGGTCGAGCCCGGCGTCAAAGCCACAGAGCTTCATCACTCAAGCGGCAATCGCAGTCTTAGTCTTGCCGGCCTGATACTGCAACGCCGCTTCGACGAAGGCCGAGAACAGCGGATGTCCGGAGCGCGGGGTCGAAGTGAACTCCGGGTGGAACTGGCAGCCGATGAACCAGGGGTGAGACGGCAACTCGATCATCTCGCACAACTGCTCGCGCTGGGTGAGGCCCGAAACGCGCAAGCCCTTGTCCTTGAGCCGTTGCACGTACTGGTTGTTGACCTCGTAGCGGTGCCGGTGGCGCTCGTTGATCGCGTCCGCGCCGTAGACCTTGCGCACGAGGCTGCCCGATTCGAGCGTCGCCGCCTGCCCGCCCAGCCGCATCGTGCCGCCGAGATCGGATTTTTCGTCGCGGCGCTCGATCCTGCCGTCGCGGTCCTGCCACTCGGTCACGAGCGCGATCACCGGGTGCGGCGTGTCGCGATCGAATTCGGTCGAGTTGGCGCCCGCGAGGCCCGCGACGTTGCGCGCGAACTCGATCACCGCGAGCTGCATGCCCAGGCAGATGCCGAGATAAGGAACCTTGTTCTCGCGGGCATACTGGATCGCCTTCATCATGCCTTCGACGCCCCGTTTGCCGAAGCCGCCGGGCACCAGTATCGCATCCACCCCTTTCAGCAGCGCGCCGACGCCCTCCTTCTCGATCGTCTCCGAGTCCACATAGCGGATGTTGACCTTGCTGCGCGCGTGAATTCCCGCGTGAACCAGGGCTTCGTTCAGTGACTTGTAGGAATCGGCGAGATCGACGTACTTGCCGACCATGGCGATGGTGATCTCGTGCTGGGGGTGCTCGAGCGCCTCGACCAGCTTCTTCCACGCCTTGAGTTCGGCGGGCTTGGCGATGATGTTGAGCTTGTGGCAGACAATTTCGTCCAGCATCTGCTGGTGCAGCATCCAGGGGATCCGGTAAATCGAGTCCGCATCCCAGACCGAGATCACGGCATTCGCCTGGACGTTTGTGAACAGCGCGATCTTCTTTTTCTCTTCCTCGGGGATCGGCCGGTCGGAGCGGCACAAAAGCGCATCGGGCTGGATGCCGATCCCGCGCAACTCCTTGACCGAGTGCTGGGTAGGCTTGGTCTTGATCTCGCCCGCGCTCTTGATGTAGGGCACGAGCGTGAGATGGACGTAGCAGGTGTTGTGGCCGCCTAGCTCAAGACCCATCTGCCGCACCGCTTCGAGAAAAGGCAGGGATTCTATGTCGCCGACCGTGCCGCCGATCTCGACGATCGCCACTTCCGCTTCTCCCGCGCCGCGCGCGATGAACGACTTGATCTCGTCGGTGACATGCGGGATGACCTGCACGGTGCGGCCGAGATAGTCGCCGCGGCGCTCCTTCTTGATCACCGAATCGTAGATCTGACCTGTCGTGAAATTGTTGTTCCGATGCATCCTGGCCGACTGGAAGCGCTCGTAGTGGCCCAGATCGAGGTCGGTCTCGGCGCCGTCCTCGGTGACGAACACCTCTCCGTGCTGGAAAGGGCTCATCGTGCCGGGATCGACGTTGATGTACGGATCGAGCTTGAGAAGAGTGACTTTGATGCCGCGCGATTCGAGGATCGCGGCGAGCGAGGCGGCGGCTATCCCCTTCCCCAAAGAGGAAACCACACCGCCCGACACGAACACATACTTGGCCATCTAAAACCAGGGGGATGGGATGGGCGATGATACATGAAAACCCCTTCCCGCTCAATTCTCGCGCGGCTTCGCTATCATATCGGCCGTAGAGCAAGCGCCGATGAAAAGAATCTTCGCGCCCGAGGCGATGTTGCCCGAAGGCTGGAGCAAGGACGTCGTCATCGAGATCGACGACGGGGGCAATATCGTCGCGGCGCGCGGCCGCCAGAATGCGGCCGGAGCGGAGTTCGTCGGCGGACCGGTCATCCCGGGAATGGCGAACGCGCATTCGCACGCCTTCCAGCGCGCCATGGCGGGACTCGCCGAACGCGTGGGCTCGTCCGAGGACAGCTTCTGGACCTGGCGCGAAGTGATGTACTCGTTCCTGAAGCAGCTCACCCCCGAGCACCTCCAAGCGATCGCCGCGCAGGTCTACTGCGAGATGCTGAAGAACGGCTACACCGCGGTGGCCGAATTCCATTATCTGCACAACGCGCCCGACGGCAAGCCCTACGCCAACCGCGCCGAGCTGGCGCAGCGCCACTTGCTCGCAGCGCAGCAGACCGGCATCGCGATTACCCTGCTGCCGTCCCTGTACGCGTACGCCAATTTCGGCGAAGAGCCACTCAAGCCGACGCAAAATCGCTTCGCGACGACCCCCGATGCGGTGCTCGGTATGGTCTCGGCGCTGCGCAAACAGCTCGCCGACAACCCGGATATCCGCGTCGGGGTCGCGCCGCATTCGCTGCGGGCGGTGAGCCCGGCGATGCTGAAGGACCTCGTGACGGGGCTGCCCGCGATCGACCGCAAGGCGCCGATTCACATCCAGGTCGCCGAGCAGATCAAGGAGGTCAACGATTGCCTCAGCTGGAGCGACCAGCGCCCGGTTGAATGGCTGCTCGCCAACATGCCGGTCGACTCGCGCTGGTGCCTGGTGCATTGCACCCACGTCTCGCAGACCGAGGTGGAAAAACTTGCCGCGTGCGGCGCCGTGGTCGGCCTGTGCCCGACGACTGAAGGCAATCTCGGGGATGGGATCTTCCCGTTCATGCGCTTCCGCGAAAAACGCGGGCGCTGGGGGATCGGCGGCGACAGCCACGTGTCGCAGACGCCGGTGGAGGAGCTGCGCTGGCTGGAATACGTGCAGCGCCTCGTCATGCGTCGCCGCAACATCGCCGCCTCGCGCGAGCAGCCTTCAGTCGGCGCGACGCTGTGGCGCGAGGCGGCCGCGGGCGGGGCGCAGGCGCTTGCGCGCCCGACGGGCGTGCTCGCCGCGGGCAAGCGCGCCGACCTGATCGTGCTCGATCCAGAGCACATCAACCTCGTGGGACGGAGCGGCGACCGGCTGCTCGATGCGTTCCTGTTCGCGGGGAACGGCCAGATGATCCGGCACGTAATGGTCGGCGGGAATTGGGTCGTGCGCGACGGCCACCATCCCGACGAATCGGCGATCGCCGTGCGCTACCGTCAGGTGCAGAAGCAGCTCTACGCGGCGCTGTAGAGCCTTGAAAGAGTATCAATGGTGTCCGCCGGGACGCCCCTTCAGCTCATTAATTCCGGCCGGTTCCTGAAGTGATCCAGCGCTTCCGGGTTCGCCAGGGCTTCGATGTTCTTCACCGGCCGCCCATGCACCACGTTGCGCACGGCGAGCTCGACGATCTTGTTCGACTTGGTGCGCGGGATGTCGGGCACATGCACGATTCTCGCCGGAACGTGCCTGGGCGTGGTGTTGGTGCGTATGCGCTGCTTGATTTTGGCAATGAGCGCCTCGTCGAGCGCGAGGCCCTCCTGCAGCTTCACAAACAGCACCACACGCACGTCCGTGATCTCGCCGGGCGGCCAATTCTGGCCGATGACGAGCGACTCCACGACTTCGTCCAGTTGCTCGACCTGGCGGTAGATCTCGGCCGTGCCGATGCGCACGCCGCCCGGGTTGAGCACGGCGTCCGACCTGCCGTAGATGATCATTCCATCGTGCGCGGTGAGCTCGCACCAGTCGCCGTGGGTCCAGACGCCGGGAAACCGCTCGAAGTAGGTGGCGCGGTATTTTTTCCCGTCCGGGTCGTTCCAGAAGCCGACCGGCATCGAGGGAAACGGACGTGTGCACACGAGCTCGCCCTTCTGCCCGTTCACCGAGCGTCCCTCCTCGTCGAATACTTCGACCTTCAGCCCGAGCGCGCGGCACTGGATCTCGCCGCGCCACACGGGCAGGATCGGATTGCCGAGCACGAAGCAGCCGCAAATATCGGTGCCGCCGGAGATCGACGAGAGGCACGCGTCGCGCTTGACCGCGCGATAGGCGTAGTCGAAGCCTTCCGGGGCGAGCGGCGAGCCGGTGGAAAGCACCATGCGCAGATGCTCGAGCCGATGCGTCTTCGCCGGCGCCACGCCCGCCTTGGCGCTGGCGTCGAGAAACTTTGCCGACGTGCCCAGGTGCGTCATGCTCTCGGCGTCCGCATAGTCGAAAAGAATGTTTCCGTTCCTGACGAAAGGCGAGCCGTCGTAGAGGAGCAGCGTCGCGCCCGAGGCGAGGGACGAAACGAGCCAGTTCCACATCATCCAGCCGAGCGTGGTGAAGTAGAAAAGGCGGTCCCCACGCTGGATGTCGCAGTGCAGCTGCTGCTCGCAGATGTGCTTCAGGAGCGTGCCGCCCTGCCCGTGCACGATGCACTTGGGCACGCCGGTCGTGCCCGAGGAAAACAGGATGTACTGCGGGTGGTCGAAGGGCATCTGCTCGAAGCGGATGTTCCCGCCCGGTTGGCCGGCAATGAAATCCCCGAGGCGCTGCGCGTTCTGAATCGCCGACACGGCGGGCTTCTCGCTCACGTAAGGGACCACCACCACGCGTTTCAGGGTCGGCAGTTTCGCCGCTATTTCGCGCACCTTCGCGAGCGAATCGATGGTTCTGCCGTTGTAGAAATAGCCGTCCGCCGCGAAGAGCACCACGGGATCGATCTGGCCGAAGCGGTCGAGCACGCCCTGCACGCCGAAATCGGGCGAGGAAGTCGAGAAAGTCGCGCCGATGCTCGCGGCGGCGAGCATCGCCGACGCGGCCTCGGGCATGTTGGGGAGATAGGCGGCGACGCGGTCGCCGCGCTTCACGCCCGCCTCGCGCAACGCCTGCGCAAGGCGCGACACCTGATCGTAAAGCTCGTAATGCGTGAGCCGGCGCCTGACCCGGTCCTCGCCCCAGAACACGATCGCGGTCGAGCTGTCGCGCCGGCGCAGGAGGTTTTCGGCGAAGTTGAGCCGCGCATCGGGGAACCACTTCGCACCCGGCATCTGGTCGCCGTTCACCAGCACGCGTACGCCCTTCGCGCTCGCCCGCACGCCGGCGAACTTCCAAAGCGAATCCCAGAATTGTTCCGGGTGGTCGATCGTCCAGCGATAAAGATCCGGGTAAGTGTTGAATCCGAGATTCCAGTCGCGGATCGCCTGGCGCGCGAATCGGGTGACGTTCGCTTCCTCGATCTGCTCCTGGCTCGGCTGCCAGAGCGGTTTCTCGGCCATGCGGGTCCTCCTCGTGTCCCCATTATAATTAGCGGCCAACTGGAAACGCACGGAAACGGAGCAGCCGTGGCGCGCGAAGCGATGCAATACGACGTGGTCGTGGTGGGCGGCGGGCCCGCGGGTCTCGCTGCCGCGATCCGCCTGAAGCAGCTCGCCGCGGAAAAGAACGCGGACCTCGGCGTCTGCGTCATCGAGAAAGGCTCCGAGATCGGCGCGCACATTCTCTCCGGCGCGGTGATCGATCCGCGCGCGCTCGTCGAGCTCTTCCCGAACTGGAAAGAGCTTGACGCCCCGCTCAAGACGCCGGTGACCGAGGACCGGTTCCTGTTTCTCTCCGGGTCAGGCTCGCTCAAGGTGCCGAACTTCCTGTTGCCCGAGTGCTTTCGCAATCATGGCAACTACGTGATCAGCCTCGGCAATGTCTGCCGTTGGCTGGGAAAGCGGGCCGAAGCGCTCGGCGTGGAGATCTACCCCGGCTTCGCGGCCGCGGAGGTGCTCTATGGCGACCAGGGCGCAGTCAGGGGCGTCGGCACCGGTGACATGGGCGTGGCGCGCGACGGCAGGCCGACCGACCAGTTTCAGGCCGGCATCGACCTAAACGGCAAATACACGTTTTTCGCCGAAGGCTGCCGCGGCCATCTGGGCAGGCGGCTCATCGAGCGATTTCGCCTCGACGCGCACGCCGACCCGCAGGTATACGGAATCGGCCTGAAGGAGCTGTGGGAGATCGATTCAAAGCGGCATCAGCCCGGCCTTGTCATCCATTCCGCGGGTTGGCCGCTCGAAGCCGGCACCTACGGCGGCTCGTTCCTCTATCACATGGAAGACCGGTTCGTGTCGGTGGGATTCGTCGTCGGTCTCGGTTATTCCAATCCTTATCTCGACCCGTACGAGGAATTTCAGCGCTATAAAACGCATCCCCATATCCGCCCGTTTTTCGAAGGCGGCAAGCGCATCGCCTACGGTGCGCGCGCCATAGCCGCGGGCGGGCTGATGTCGCTGCCGAAGCTCGTTTTCCCCGGCGGCTGCCTCGTCGGAGATGACGCGGGTTTTCTAAACGCCTCGCGCATCAAGGGCAGCCACGCGGCGATCAAATCGGGCATGCTCGCGGCCGAGGCCGCGTTCGCCGCGCTGCAAGGGGGTCGCTCGGGCGATGAGCTGGAAGAATATTCCGCGGCGTTTCGCGATTCGTGGCTCTTCGACGAGCTTCACCGGGCGCGCAACTTCAAGCAGTGGATGTCAAAGGGCCTCTACACCGGGACCATGATGGTCGGAATCGAGCAGGTCCTGCTCGGCGGCAAAGTTCCCTGGACGCTGCATCACCGGCACGCCGACCACGAGTGCTTGCGGCCCGCCTCCGAATGCGAGCCGATCGATTATCCGAAGCCGGACGGCAGGCTCACTTTCGACCGCCTTTCCTCGGTATTCGTCTCCAATACCAACCACGAAGAAAACCAGCCCTGCCACCTGACGCTGAAAGATGCGTCGGTGCCGCTCAAAGTCAATCTCGCGCAATACGCCGGGCCCGAGCAGCGCTACTGCCCGGCGGGCGTATACGAATTCGTGAAGGATGGCGACGGTTCGGACCGCCTGCAGATCAACGCGCAGAACTGCGTCCATTGCAAAACCTGCGATATCAAGGACCCGACCCAGAACATCGTCTGGATAACGCCGCAAGGGGGCGGCGGGCCGAATTATCCAAACATGTAAGTGTTTGACTTGAGGGGGCAGTCTTGCGATTTACGAACGTTCGTCTTATTATGTTGCGATGCGAAAAGGCGAACGCACCAGAAGCACCATCCTGAACGAGTCGGTCGCGCTGGCGAGCCGGTACGGACTCGAGGGCTTGAGTATCGGCTCCCTGGCAGACCGGCTCGGGATGTCGAAGAGCGGCCTGTTCGCCCACTTCGGCTCCAAGGAAGATCTGCAACTGCAAACGCTCGAGCAGGCGCAGCGTCGCTTCGAGGAAGCCGTTTTCCGTCCCGCGCTGAAGGAGCCGCATGGCCTTCCCCGCCTGCGCGCGCTGTTCGTCAACTGGCTTGCCTGGGTCGAGCAAAACAGCGACATGCCGGGCGGCTGCCTCATGCTCGCCGCGTCCGCCGAATACGACGACCGGCCGGGGGCGGTGCGCGAGCTGCTTGTCACCGGGCAGCGCGAGCTGCGCGGCGCGATCGCGAAAGCGATCCGGCTCGCCATCGACGAAGGACATCTGAATCCGGAAACCGATCCCTGGCAACTCACGTTCGAACTCTACGGCATCGTTCTCGCCACGCATCACGATCGCAGACTGCTCGGCGACGTGCGCGTGCTCGGCCGAGCGCGCCGCGCGTTCGAGCGGCTGGTCGGGGAAAATCGGGTCGCGCCGGCGAACGCTTGAGACGATGGCGACGCACTCCCCCGCCGCTTACCCTGCCTCCCTGGCTACGTCCTGGCCCTTGGGCCTCGCGCACTCGATCGCCGTGCGGCCGATCCGTCCCGAGGACATCGACATCGAAGCCGAATTCGCCCGCAAGCTCTCGCGGGAGACGCGCTACAACCGTTTCCTCGGCGGCGGTGTCGGGCTCACGCCGGAGATGCTGGAAAAGTTCACGCGCATCGATTTCAGCCGCGACATGGCGCTCATCGCCACGGTTACGCTCGAGGGCAAGGAAACGCAGATCGGCGTCGCGCGCTACGCTCGCCTGGCGGACGGCGTCACCTGCGAATTCGCCATCACCATCGCCGACGCATGGCAGGGCTGCGGCATCGGCAGGAGGCTTCTCGAAAAATTGATCGAATCCGCCCGCGCGCACGGCATCCGCACCCTCATCGGCGAAGTGCTTGCAAGCAATACGCCCATGCTGCGCCTCGCCCGCTCGCAGGGATTTCGCATCGAGCTGCACCCCGAAGGCGGGGAATTGCGCCGCGTGACGCTGGATTTGCACTAACCCCTTGGCTGCAACGCTACGGGGACGGCGAAATTTTCCGCTTTCCCGATCGTGTGACGCAACAGCCGGCCCCCACAATAGCGTACAATGCCGGGCCTTTCCTCTGGAATGCGTTTCATGACCCGCGACCGGCGCAACGTCGCCATCATCGCTCACGTCGACCACGGCAAGACCACGCTCATCGACAAGCTGCTGCAGCAATCGGGCACTTTCGCCGCGCATCAGCACGTGCAAGAACGCGTGATGGACTCGAACGACATCGAGCGCGAGCGCGGCATCACCATCCTCGCCAAGAACTGTGCGGTCCGCTACCGCGGCACGCACATCAACATCGTCGATACCCCCGGCCACGCCGATTTCGGCGGCGAGGTCGAGCGCGTGCTCTCCATGGTGGACGGCGTGCTGCTCTTGGTGGACGCGGTCGAGGGGCCGATGCCGCAGACGCGGTTCGTGACCCGCAAGGCGCTGGCACTGGGCCTCAAGCCGATCGTCGTCGTCAACAAGGTCGACCGGCCCGGCGCGCGGCCCGACTGGGTGGTGAACCAGACCTTCGAGCTGTTCGACAAGCTCGGCGCCCCCGAAGAACAGCTCGATTTCCCCGTCGTGTACGCCTCGGCGCTGCTCGGCTGGGCGACCTCGGACCTCGCGCAACCCGGCGTCGACATGAAGCCGCTTTTCGAGGCGATCCTCGCCCACGTGCCGGTCCGAAACGAGGATCCGGAAGGTCCGCTGCAATTGCAGATCTGCTCGCTCGATTACTCGAGCTACGTCGGCAAGATCGGCATCGGCCGCATCCGCCGCGGGCGCCTGAAGCCCATGCAGGAGGTGTTGGTCCTGCAAGGTGAATCGAGCGCGCTCAAGGCGAAAGTCAATCAAATCCTGAAATTCGAAGGCCTTGACCGGGTCCAGGTGGACGAAGCCGAGGCCGGCGACATCGTGCTCATCAACGGCATCGAGGAAGTCGGGATCGGCGCGACGCTCTGCGACCTGGAGCATCCGCAGGCGCTCCCGCCGCTCAAGGTGGACGAGCCGACGCTGACGATGAACTTCGTCGTCAACGCCTCGCCGCTCGCCGGGCGCGAGGGCAAATTCGTCACCAGCCGCCAGTTGCGCGAGCGGCTCGAGCGCGAGACCAAGAGCAATGTCGCACTGCGCGTCGAATACACCGCGGATTCCGACACCTTCATCGTGTCCGGGCGCGGCGAGCTGCACCTCACGATCCTGCTCGAGAACATGCGCCGCGAAGGCTACGAGCTCGCGGTGTCGCGGCCGCGCGTCGTCTACAAGGAAATTGACGGAGAGCGCTGCGAGCCCTTCGAGCTCCTCACGGTCGACGTCGAGGAAACGCATCAGGGCGCGGCCATGGAAGAGCTCGGCCGGCGCCGCGGCGAACTGCTCGACATGCAGCCCGACGCTGCAGGAAGAAATTCGGGCCGCGTGCGGCTCGAATACCGCATCCCGGCCCGCGGGCTGATCGGCTTCCAGGGCGAGTTTCTGACGATGACCCGCGGCACCGGCGTCATGAGCCACGTGTTCGACGACTATGCGCCGGTGAAGGGCGAGATCACTGAGCGCCGCAACGGGGTCCTGGTGTCGCAGGACGACGGCGTCGCCGTCGCCTACGCGCTATGGAAGCTTCAGGAGCGCGGCCGCATGTTCGTGAGCCCCGGAGACCCGGTGTACGAAGGCATGATCGTCGGAATCCACACCCGCGACAACGACCTCGTGGTCAACCCGATCCGCACCAAGCAGCTCACCAACATCCGCGCCTCGGGCAAGGACGAGGCGATCGTGCTCACCCCGCCGATCGGCCTGACGCTCGAGAACGCGGTCGAGTTCATCGGCGACGGCGAGCTGGTCGAGATCACGCCCAAATCGATCCGGCTGCGCAAGCGCCACCTGAAGGAGCACGTGCGCCGGCGCGCCGAGCGCGAAGCCGCATGAGCCGCGGCAGGATCGAGAGAGCCCGACCGGTCCCCTGAACGTCGCTCAGAACTGCTCCTCCGCCAGCGCCATCACCCCCGCCGCGCCGTGGACGATGGTATTCCGCAGCGCCGGCGCCTGCGTGAGAAGGTGATCCGCGTAGAACCGCGTGGTCTTGATCTTCGCTTCGTGGAAGGACTTGTCGCCTTTCCCTTCCGCTAGCCGCTGCTGCGCGATGAGCGCGGCGCGGGCCAACTGCCAGCCCCCGCAGACGATGCCCATGAGCTCGAGAAAGGGCACCGCGCCGGCGTGCACCGCTTTGACGTCGTTGCCGTAGGTCACGACGATCCAGGAGACGCATTCCTCCACCGCGGTCACCGCAGCCGAAAAGGCAGCGCGGATTTCGGCCATGTCCTCGCCCGCCGCGCTTCCGAGCTGCGCTTCGACCGCGCGCATCGCCTTGATGAGTTCCCTCGCGGTCGCGCCGCCTTCGCGCGCGATCTTGCGGCCGACGAGGTCGTTCGCCTGGATTCCCGTAGTGCCCTCGTAGATGGTGGTGATGCGCGCATCGCGCAGGTGCTGCGCGGCGCCCGTTTCCTCGATGAAGCCCATGCCGCCGTGCACCTGGATGCCGGTCGAGGCGACCTCGATGCCGGTTTCCGTGCTCCAGCCCTTGACGATCGGGATCATCAGATCGACGAACGCCTGGCTGCGGGCGCGCGATTCCTTGTCCGGATGATGGCGCGCCCTGTCCATCCCCGCGGCGACCGCATAGGCGAGCGCGCGCATCGCCTCGGTCTGCGCCTTCATGCTCATCAGCATCCTGCGCACGTCGGGATGGCGGATGATCGGGACGGCCTTCCCGCCGCCGGCGAGGTCGCGGCTCTGGATGCGCTCCTTGGCATAGGCCAGCGCCTGCTGGTAGGCGCGCTCGGAGATCGACAGCCCCTCCAGGCCCACGGCGAAGCGCGCGGCGTTCATCATGATGAACATGTACTCGAGGCCGCGGTTCTCCTCGCCGACGAGGTAGCCCACCGCGCCCTCCTTCTCGCCGTAGATCATCACGGCCGTCGGGCTCGCGTGGATGCCGAGCTTGTGCTCGATCGAGGCGCACTTCACGTCGTTGCGCGCCCCGAGCGATCCGTCCCTGCCCACCAGGAACTTGGGCACCACGAAAAGCGAGATGCCGCGCACGCCCTCGGGCGCATCCGGCGTGCGCGCAAGCACCGCGTGGATGATGTTTTCCGCGAGGTCGTGCTCCCCGTAGGTGATGAAGATCTTCTGGCCGTAAATGCGGTAGTGGTCGCCGCATTTTTCGTCATGGGACCGCAGCGCGCGCGTCTTGACCAGCGCCAGGTCCGAGCCCGCCTGCGGCTCGGTGAGATTCATGGTCCCGGTCCAGGTGCCTGCCACCATTTTTTTCAGGTAGGTGCGCTTGAGCTCTTCTGCGCCGCTCAGGAGGAGTGCCTCGACCGCGCCGGCGGTGAGCATGGGGCAGAGAGAAAAAGAAAGGTTCGCCGATTTCCACATCTCGATCACCGGCGTCGACACGGTCTTCGGCAGGCCCTGTCCGCCGTACTCCGTCGGCGCCTGCAGCGCATTCCAGCCGCCTTCGACGAACTTCTTGTACGCTTCCTTGAAGCCCTTGGGTGTCCTGACCGCCCCGTTCTCCCACTTCGAGCCCTCCTCGTCGGCGGGCTTGTTGAGCGGAGCCAGCACGCCGCTCGCGAACTTGGCCGCCTCCTCGAGGATCTGGTCGACGAGCTCGGCGTTGACTTCTTCGCATCCGGGAAGCTGCGCGATCTCGTCCAGCCCGGCGAGCTCCTTCAGCACGAACTGCATGTCGCGCAGGGGTGCCCTATATTCGCTCATCGCATGCTCCGACCATCCTCAGCCAAGCTCTTTTACCAATTCTGGCACGATCTGGAACAGGTCGCCGACAATCCCATAATCGGCGACCTGAAAGATCGGCGCTTCCTCGTCCTTGTTGATGGCGACGATGACGCGGCTGTCCTTCATGCCGGCGAGGTGCTGGATCGCGCCCGAGATGCCCACCGCGACGTAGAGCTCGGGCGCGACGATCTTGCCCGTCTGCCCGACCTGCCAGTCGTTCGGCACGAAGCCCGCGTCGACCGCCGCGCGCGAGGCGCCCATGGCCGCGCCGAGCTTGTCTGCGAGCGGCTCGAGGATCTTGAAGTTCTCGCCCGAGCCCAAGCCGCGGCCGCCCGACACCACCACCCGGGCCGAGGTCAGCTCGGGGCGCTCGGATTTTGTGAGCTCGCGCCCGACGAGCGCGGAAAGGCCGGAATCGGCGCCCGCCTCAAGATTCTCGAGCGCGGCAGAGCCGCCGCTCGCTGCGACCGCGTCGAAGCCGGTCGTGCGCACCGTGACGATCTTGATTCTGTCCTTCGACTGGACCGTCGCGAGCGCGTTGCCGGCGTAGATCGGGCGCACGAAAGTGTCCGGGCTCACGACGGCGACGATCTCGGAAATCTGCGCCACATCCAGCAGCGCGGCGATGCGCGGGGCGAGGTTCTTTCCGAAGGAATTCGCAGGCGCGAGGATATGCGTATAGCCGCCGGCGAGGCCCGCCACGAGCGCCGCGAAGTTCTCCGCGAGCTGGTCTTTATGGTGCGGCGCATCGGCGACCAGGACCTTCTTTACGCCCGCGATCGCGGCCGCGACCTTTGCCGCCGCAACACAGTTCGATCCGGCTACGAGCACCGCGATATCGCCGCCGATTTTGACTGCTGCCGCGACCGTGTTGAGCGTCGCCGATTTGATCGACCGGTTGTCGTGCTCGGCGATGACTAGAACGCTCACGAAAGGACCTTCGCTTCGTTTTTCAGCTTTTGCACGAGTGCCTTCAGGCGCGGGGCGACGTCCACGCCGAGCGCATCGGGCTTCAGCACCTCGAGCGTCTTCTTCTTCGCCTTCATGATGTTGGGCAGGGTGACATAACGCGGCTCGTTGAGCCGCAAATCCGTCGTCACCACCGCGGGGAGCTTGACCGAGATCGTCTCGAGGCCGCCGTCCACCTCGCGGGTGACTTCGGCCTTGCCGTCGCCGATCTTCACCTTGGACGCGAACGTCGCCTGCGGCCAGCCGAGCAGCGCCGCGAGCATCTGCCCGGTCTGGTTGCAGTCGTCGTCGATCGCCTGCTTGCCGAGGATCACCAGCGGGGGATTTTCCTTCTGCGCGATCGCTTTCAGGAGCTTCGCCACCGCGAGCGGCTGCAGCTCGACGTCCGTCTCGACGAGTATCGCGCGGTCGGCGCCGAGCGCAAGCGCGGTTCGCAATGTTTCCTGGCAGGCCTGCGCGCCGCAGGACACCGCCACGATCTCGGTGGCGGTCCCCGCTTCCTTGAGCCGAATCGCTTCCTCGACGGCGATCTCGTCGAAGGGATTCATCGACATCTTCACGTTCGCGGTCTCGACGCCCGAGCCGTCGGCCTTCACGCGCACCTTGACGTTGAAATCGACGACGCGCTTGACCGGAACCAGGATCTTCATTCACCGCCTCTTGTTGAAAACACCCGCGAATTATAAGCCATGGCGCTTGCCGCCCCGGCTCCCGGCGCTCACCGATATAATCCGCCGGTCCCCAACCTCTCCCGCCATGCCGCGCCCGCTCTCGCACGTCCGCGTCCTCGATCTCTCGCGTGTTCTCGCCGGGCCGTGGGCGTCGCAGAATCTCGCCGACCTCGGCGCCGAAGTTCTCAAGATCGAGCGTCCCGGGTCGGGCGACGACACGCGCAGCTGGGGCCCGCCGTTCCTCAAGGACAGGGAAGGAAAGGACACGCGCGAGGCCGCGTATTTTCTCGCGGTCAACCGCGGCAAGAAATCGGTGACGCTCGATATTTCCAGGCCCGAAGGCCGGCGCATCGCGCGCGAGCTTGCGGCGAAGTCGGACGTCCTGATCGAGAACTACAAGGTCGGCGGGCTGGCGAAATACGGGCTCGCCTACGAAGACGTGAAGAAGGTCAATCCGCGCATCATCTACTGCTCGATCACCGGGTTCGGCCAGTCGGGCCCGAGCGCGCACCGACCGGGCTACGATTTCATCTTTCAGGGCATGGGGGGCCTCATGAGCATCACCGGCGAGCGCGACGGCGAGCCCGGCGGCGGTCCGCAGAAGGTCGGCATCGCCGTCACCGACATTCTCGCGGGGATGTACGCGAGCCTCGCCATCGCCGCGGCCATCGCGC